>Ga0160465_100409_pt1 | contig 22678 bp, 19 predicted proteins | sample HID1971K_E11MG_FD_108209 | JGI IMG/M metagenome (GOLD analysis project Ga0160465, IMG submission 108209) | Enriched millipede-associated microbial communities from UW Madison campus, WI, USA - HID1971K_E11 MG | ecosystem: Host-associated > Arthropoda: Insects > Digestive system > Unclassified ...
CATAAGGGCGGGAAGACAGACACCAAGACCAAAGCCGAAAAGAAAAAGAGGAAAGTATCAAACCTTTACCAACTATAGGCGAGCTATTTAACTCTTAACTAAATGACATTGAGCGGACGCTTGTGCCTTTTATATTTTTTTTCCATATCTTTTAATTTTACTCATTTATATCTTTAGCACAAGCTAACGCTTGCGTTAGAGACGATTGTGAGCTCAAAATTTGGAATACCAAAGCTCGGAGGGTTAAAGGCACAAAGGAAGAATGCAAAATACTGAACGCCTACCTCTTATATACTAATCCTATCACTGTAGCGAGTGCCTCTTTGATCGCCTTTTCTCCTTGGGCTGTATTGATGTCGATTTCGCAGAAAGTGCTTCCATTGGATTTGGCATGCAGGATCAGGTAATAAATACCTGCGATCTGCAAGGCCAGAATAGCCCTGAGGTTTATCGTCGTATCCTTAAAATCTTTGTCCGTGATTTTGAACACTTCTTTGCCTAATGCTTCTCTGTTATCGGCAAGTTCCCTTAATTTAACCTGATATTCACTAATTTCCCAGTTCAGTATCTTTTGCAGATCGGGCGATACACTTACTTCGTCATACATCGTATGAAGAATGGATATAATCTCATTTTGGCCAAAACCTTCTGATTGGTCCATTATCGCCTGCAGCTTTGGGGCTACCTTACTCATCCAGTAATCCCTGCTGTTCAGATACTCCTCTATAAGAGTATTCACGTCTCCAAAATACAGATTGATCAAACGCCTGTCTACCTTTGCCTTATTTACAATGTTATTAATAGAAAGCCCTGCATATCCTTTTTCTTTCAATACTTCCCCTACTGCATCAATCATTTTTTGCCTGGTGCGTTCTTTATTTCTGATGACACCGTCTGTTACTTTTCTTGTGGTATCACTATTGGTTTTATTGCTCATTGATCCCGGGGATTGATTATATGCTAATAAAAGAATGTACGAGTTCCGGTTTCCTTGTTAGAATTATAGAAAGCAGCAGAATCTACAGCACAAAAATAAATAAATTCCTAAAACTTGGAATTAATTTATTTATTCCTATTTTTGGGAAATATTTTTGAGAACAGAATAAGGGCATCATAAAGATTTTGGGAACAGAAAAACCAACTCAAAAATTAACACACGACAACAAACTATAAATAACAGACTTTAAAAATTAAACTACCCACCCGCAAGAGTTTGGCAATAGGGAGATAATCTACCTATGCAGCAATAACTAAAACCTTGACGGGAGATTTTATTCGGGATCTCTTGTGCAAACTAATTAATGAAAATAATGAAGAATTTAAAAATTTTGTATTTAGCACCAATCTTTTTTATAATGAGCTGCGGTTCAATTAAAGTTACCAATCAAAAGCTTGCTGATGGAAACGAGAATATTTCTAAAGCCTATGTTTATGTTCAATCCAGAACAGAAAAAGCAGGCAATGGAATTGTAAATAAAATAAAAGAAAAACTTAGCCTGAATAATATTGAGCACTACTGCTACCTGAAAAAAGATCTCGATTTAAAAACTCAAGATGAGATTATTGAAGATGCACAAAAAATGGGTGCTTCTCACATGATTTATATTGAACTCTTTAAACATACCAGAACAAGTTATGGACAGGGCGGGCAGAAAGACGATTTAGCTTATTCCGTAAATATAATTAATCTCAATAGTTCTAAAAATATATGGCATGGAGAAATGGTTCTCACGGTTCGAAATCCATTTCTTAATCCGACCGAGAATTATGTTAATAAAGCGATTGATGAAATTTTTGTTAGAATGAAAAATGACGGGATCTTAAAATAATTTAACCATGAAAAATATAACTATAGCACTATTCTTTTTCCTGATACCCTGTTTATTTTCTTGCAAATCCCCTTATATAACACAAAAAGCAGACTGGTTTAATGGAAAGATCGATAAAAATATCACTGTTAATGTTTTCTGTGAAACTGATAAGCATACCATTGCTTATTCAGAAAGTTTAGGAAACAATCTGAAAGATTTTTTTGAAAGTAAGGGTCTGAAATCCAGGGTAAATGTTTCTTCTTTTTATAACGAAGCTTCTTCTGGTGATTATCCTTACAGATTGGATGTCATACAGGAAACGACCTCAGGTGATGCCGGTAATTTCACCATCACTTTAATTGATAATATATCTAAAAAAAATATCTGGAAAGCCAGGTTTTTCGCTCGATTTAAGTTATTCGGGAATATCAGCACTGTAAATTCTTCCGCAAAAAGAGCCGCAGAATATCTGATAAAAAAAATGAAAGAAGATCAACTTTTATAAATACCTCGATCAATAAGAGGGCTATAAGGGGCTGACCTTTATTTTTCGCCGTTTGGCAATGTTAAAACAGAAATAATAACGGATGCGGCAAACTGTGCCAAATTAACAAGGAGAAAATATGACAACAAATTTTAAGACAAGATTTTGGAAAACAGGTAAATGGTTCATAGGAATTTTTATGCTGCTTTTCGTTTTCAGGCTTATTTATGGCTATGTAGAGAAAACAAATACTACTGGTAATAATTATAGCGACAATTTTTTTAGTAGCATAGATAATCTGCGAAAAAACTATGCTTCAGAAAAAATCGCCATGAAAGGAGCGGATGTTCAGGTTTCTTCTAATATCGCTTCAAATCAGAAATTTGAAAAAACGGCATCCATCAAAACCAAATCTTCCGAATTTGAAAAGGATGAAAAACTTCTAAAATCAAAAACAAAATCATACAATGCCGTTATTCAGTATGAACAAAACCTGGGGCAAAAAGGTAACCGTCAAATCCATCTGTTAATTGGGGTAAACCCGGCAATGTTTGATAGTTTTTATTTGGACCTTCAAAAAATTGGTGTGGTAAAAGCCACAGAGATTACAAAGGTTGATAAAACGAATGAGTACAGGCAATTAAATGCAAAGAAAACTTCTATTGCAAATACGCTTAAATCGTTAAATGAGCTCAAATCAAAGGGAGGACAAATCGCCGATTTTGTTGCTCTTAATGATAAAATATTGGAAACAGAAGAAAAGCTGCAGGAACTAGGTGTTGAACTTGGGAATTTTGATGCGGAAAACGAATTCTGCACAGTTAAGCTTTCCTTATACGAAGGAGCAACAGAAAAAGATGTGAGCTTTGTGCATAGGGTTAAAGTTGCCTTAGAATGGAGCATCAAGTATTTCGCGATCATTGCAGTAACTACAGTTATCATTTCCATTGCGATTTTTATTCTGCTGCTTATTGTTGATAAGTTAAAAGTAATTACTGTAGTAAAGAACAAGCTTAATGAATAAAATGTAAGCCAGCTTTGTCTGATTAAAGTATGGGAAATTTTATGCTAAACATCAACCGAAGGCAAGCTATAAAATGTTTTTTCTATTCGTTGAGGTTATTCACTGTTTCAGGTTAAAGCAGGATAGAAAAATTACTTTAACAAATTGAGCAATTTTTATGGGTCTAATAAATGTTTGGATCATAGTCGTTATCTGTCAAAAAGTGGTTCAACTTTTAACCAGTATCGTTGCTTTGATTCTCCCTTAAATCAATTAAAAGCCTCAAATTGTCAATAAAACGGTTCAAAGTTTCCTTTTTGTTGCTCATCAGGATTAAACTAAAGCATTATAAATCAATATATTACAATATTTTTTTTATTCTTACAATCAATATTACAGTCAATAAACTTTCGAACTCTGGCTCAAAAAAATATCTCGAAGAGCTGATTATCACGACCACCTTTCCTATTACATCTAATTTGCTTTATCAAATAGGGCATTCGTATTTATTTGAGTTGGTATGGTGATAACGCCAACCAAAAGAGAAATTATTTGAAAAGGTATAAGTCTATAACGTATAAGCCGACCTCTTGTATCCACAATAAACATAACAGTGAAAGAAACTCAGACAGATAGAATATTCCATGTTGATTATTTATTTCCGTTATTTACTATATTTGAATCGACGCGATGAACTACTTTTCATTATTTATTCTATTTACGTATCGAATCCTGTAAAGCAAAAATCGGCTATAAGAATCTCATGCAACTAAATGAAACAACTGATATCATGTATAAAAAATTAAGCAAATTTTCTATTTTAATAGTTATAATACTAATTACTAACATTAATACGCTCTTTGCTCAAAATGGTACTATTGAACAAAATCCTCGTACTGCAGATGCATTCTATAATCGAGGTGGTAAATACTATGAGCAACAAAAATATGATCTAGCCATTGCCGATTACACTAAGGCAATAGCGCTTAATCCTAAATTTGCAGATGCTTATCTAAATCGTGGTGTTTCATACAAGAAAAACGAGCAGTACACTGAGGCACTTGCAGATTATGCAAAAGTTATCCAATTGAACCCAAAAGAACCTGCCGTGTATAAAAATCAGGGTATCATTTACGAAATTCAAAAGAATTATGAATTGGCTATTGCAAATTATACAAAAGCTATTGAATTGGGCGGTAAACAATACCCGGAGTTATACGTTTTTCGGGGTAATAATTATTTTGACTTGGAAAAACCTGACTTAGCACTTGCCGATTATCAAATGTCCGTTAAGTTATTGCCCAAAGATGCCACTGGATATAATAACATTGGATATGTGTACAGTACTAAGGAGAACTTTACCCAGGCCATTACAAATTATACAAAAGCGATAGAAATTGACCCAAAATATCTTTTGGCTTATATCGGTCGTGCCTACTGTTATGATGCTATCGGCAACACCAAATTGGCAGATCTTGATCGGAAAAAATATAGCGATTTGGGTGGCAAACTTTCGGCCACATCCGGAAACACGAAACGTTCTATCTATCCACAGGGGACCTTTGATGCAGAGCTCGCCCAATCAGCATTAAGCCGTGGATTATCTAGAATAGAAGGCAGAGCCTGTTCAAAGCTTGATGGGTTAATATTTAAAGCAGGTGGAACTAAAGTTGTATTATACCCTGTTACACCATATCTGGAAGAGTGGTATGCACTAAGGGAAAAGAAAGAAGGTAAAAAAGCATCGGTTTATATGTCAAAAGAAGCGAATAAATACTCTATTGAGGCATTTACTGATGGCGATGGAAGATTTGCCTTCGAAGGATTAAAGCCGGGAAAATATTTTATCCAAATGATCCATAATTTTAATCAACTAAAAACCAACCGAGTTTATACTGGGTCAAATAACAATGGCCAGGTAATAACCAATTATTATCAAGATCAGGATTATGTAGTTGAGCGTAGCGAGCGTGTAGAAAGATTTGTGGAGATTAAGAAAGATGGTGAGGTTAAAAAAGTCGGATTATCAAAAGGATTGATTAAAGGATGCGATTTTTAATTAACTCAATCGATAATGTTATTTAGTCTCCATTTAATTCAAACTTTTTTTACAACCCAATAAATTAATACATTTTCCTTTAAAATGCAAACGAATCAATCAAAAGTTTTAAATCTTCTATAATTGGTTCGAATTCTGTACAATAGGGATCACCAGAACAAAATAAGGCCACTGTAAATCAATCTGTTGAAATGTTTTTTTTTTATTTTCACTGTCAATATTACTGTCAATTAACTTTCAAACGCTGACTCAAAAAAATATCTCGAAGAGTGGATTATCAGGACTACTTTTCCCATTACATCCAATTTCTTTACCAATAGGGCTTTCGTATTTATTTTATTTGGTAAAGAAAACAGCAAGGCACTTAACAGGAATTAAAACCCTCATTATCTATGAGAAAAACATAGACTCATTAGTGATTACTCCCATCATCAAAGGGAACTATCAAAACTTGCACCAATTCTCATAAAAAAGAGGAGTGATTCGTTAGGTAGGTTTAAAAATATTTACGGGTAAAAAATTAATAGAAAAACGATTTAGGCATTAAAATAACGTATATCACAATTTTTACCTTAGTTTATCTTCGTGGATTTTTTTTTAATTACTTTTAATTTATTATGAAGAAACCTATACTTTATTGCGCACTTTTTTTTGCTTTTGATGCTGGGGCACAAGATAAATCTGTAGATCTTTCAGGCTTTAAAAAGAATGGTTCAGAGGTTATTGTAAATCAAAAAATAATTACCTTGACCTGGCCGGCAGGGAATAATCAAACCGCTCGGATGCTGATTGACTTGGGCAAAGATAATCCACTGCTAAAAAGCATTCAGCTCGGAAACAAAAAAGTATATAAAGAGATAGGGGCTGATTTAGATCCCGCATTCGTATTAACTGTTGGGAAACGAACCCTCGATCGATCAAGCGGCGGCTGGGATGTATTTTTTGATCGGGTTCCTAAAAAACCTTTTCAGTCATATCCCGTCTCAGTTAATAAACAAGATGCTAAGGTAACTACTAATGGTCAACAAACCATTGTTAGCATTTCAGGCGCAAGTGCCGATCGCTTTAAAGGAACTATCGAAATTACCTTATATAATGGAAGTCCGCTTTTCAATGTCGCTGCAGTACTAGCTACCCAGATAGACTCTACTGCCATTCTTTACGATGCCGGTTTGGTAAATAAAAAAGCTTTGTGGAGCCCAATGGCCTGGGCAAATGTTCAGGATCAACTGCAACACGTAAGCCCTGCCGCAACTGATACCAGCCGAAACCTTGAAGTGAAGTACAGAACTATTATTGGAGAAAACTCAGCTGGGAGTTTAGCATTGTTTCCAGCTCCGCATCAATATTTCTATCCATTGGATGAAGCTTTCAATTTGAAGTTTACCTGGTATGGAAAGAACTACCACAAACTTATTCCTGGTTTCGGAATGGGTATCCGTCAAGATCCTTACGGCGACAATCGGTATGTACCATGGTTTAATGCACCTCCGGGAACTGAACAACGATTAAATTTCTTCTGCCTGATGGATCAGGGCAATGCTGCTTCAGCCCTTGCCGAAGTAAAGAAATTTACTCATGATGATGCATACAAAGCAGTTCCAGGGTATAAAACACTAGCCACACATTTTCATAACGAGTTTATTTCTGAAGTTGCGCTCTCAGGAAAACCTATTCCAGACAAACCTGAATTTGTGGATGTACTCAAAAAGCATGGATTGGATATTGTAAAACTTGCAGAGTTTCACGGCCCAGGTCATCCAAAAGGACCAGATAAGGATCGTCTTAAAGAACTTAGGGCCTTATTTGAACAAACCAAACGGTTATCGGATGATGAGTTCTTACTTTTACCAGGCGAGGAAGCAAATAATTTCTATGGCGGCCATTGGTTGGCCTTTTTTCCAAAACCTGTGTATTGGGTTATGTCTCGCAAGCCAAACGAATCTTTTGTTACTGAGAACCCTGAATTAGGAAAGGTATACCATGTGGGAAACAAAGATGAAATGCTAAGGCTCCTTGAAATGGAAAAAGGCCTGGCATGGACGGCCCACGCACGCACGAAAGGATCAACAGGATATCCTGATGCATATAAAGATCAAACTTTTTTTAAATCCGATACTTTTTTAGGGGCAGCCTGGAAAGCGATCCCTGCTGACTTATCTATTCCAACGCTTAGTCAACGGGTACTCAAACTCATGGACGATATGGCGAATTGGGGATTGAAAAAACAGGTGATCTCGGAATCCGACATTTTTACAATTACACATCAGAACGAAATGTATGCCCACCTCAATGTCAACTATCTGGAGATGGACAAATTACCTAAATATGAACAAGGCTGGCAAAGCGTATTAGATGCTATGCGCAATGGGAAGTTTTTTGTATCTACAGGCGAGGTACTCATCCCCTCATTCAATATCAACGGTAAAAAATCAGGACAAACGCTAACTTTACCAAAAAATGGAAGCGTAAAAGTAAACATCACCCTGGATTGGACTTTTCCAATGAAGTTTGTAGATATCGTATCTGGAGATGGCAAAGAAATTTACCGAGAACGTATGAATTTGAATGACACACAGGCTTTCAGCAAAAAAACATTCAGCTGGCCAATCAATTTAGCTGGCCGTAAGTGGATAAGGGTTGAAGCTTGGGATGTTGCTGCTAATGGCGCTTTTACACAAATGATCTGGATAGACAGGTAAATTTTAAACAGGCTCCTATTGGTAATCTTTTTTTAAAATGTTCACTAATATCCTTATTTTAGTAACCCAAATCAGGTTAATATCATTAACAAAAAATATGAAAGGGTTTATTGCAAAATTATTACCAGGCTTATTAATTTTAGCAGGAATCCAAAGCTATGCGCAGCAATACAGCAAAAAACAGATTGACAGCATATTAGATTCAGTTTCCTATACATACAACCTTGAGCTGAGCATTAAGATGGCGGTTAAAGCTTATGATGCAGCAAAGGCGATAAACTATGAGGAAGGAATGGTTAGAGCATTGTTAAGCCGTGCCGCGAAATATGCCAATGCCAGCCATTTTGAAGAGGCTTTTAAAGCTGCTGTAGCGGCTGAAAGTGCTACCGTAAAACTGAATAATCCCCGATATCTTGCAGTACTTGGAGTTGCAAAGGGAAGAAGCTATGCCCGCTTAGGCTTCCATAAAGAAGCTGAAGAGACATTGCTCGGCGCCATTCCCATTGCTCAAAATATTGCTGATGCAGATCAAAGGCATAACCGCCTGGGAAACATTTATGATATCCTGGCTGAAAACCAGCAACTTTTAAAGCAGTATGCAAAAGCACTGCCCCTTAGACAAAAAGCTTATGCCGAATATGCCAAGATCAGGAACAAACGTAAGTTCCCAAATATTGCATCGCTACCACTCTGCAATCTGGCAGATAATTTTTTGACCCTTAAGCAATTGGATTCTGCAGAATTTTATTTTAAAAAAGCAACCATTGTGGCTAAACAATATAATGAAAATTTCATAAAAGCAGCTGCCTTTAATGCGCTTGGAGATCTTTATTATCAGCAAAAAAAATACCGGGCCGCAGAAATTAGTTATAAAAGTGCTTTCGATGCTTTTGCCGAGTTAAAGGACGCAAGAATGTTAAAGAATGCCTGTGTTGGATTATCAAAGGTTTATACAGCCTTAAATGAAAAAACAAAAGCAGAAAAATATCTCAAAAGAAGTGTTGAATTGACTGATAGTGTGGCCAATGTTGAAAAAGCCGCTATAAAAACCCCATTGGACTATATTGTTAAGCAGGAGGAAGAACAACTGGCAAAACATAGAAGCCGGAATTTCCGGATCATACTCTTAATAAGCCTATTATTGATTATAGCTATGTGCGTTATATTTTTCTCCCGTTACAAATTCAAAAAGAAACTGCAGATCAATAGCGAAAAGGTTGATGAACTGATGAAAAGAATAAAGCTGAATGATGATGATTACAGGTCGGCTTCAAAAGCGGAAGAGTTAAAAGAAATCGTGCAAATGGCGGTAAGTAACCATCCAGCTTTCATAGCTAAATACAATGAATTTGATCCTGAGTTTAGCAAAAAACTATTTAACATAGCACCCAGTTTAGTTGCTGCAGAAGTTGAATTTTGTATACTTCTGAAACTAAACTTTGAAACCAAAGAAATTGCACGTTATACCAAAGTTTCTGTTCGAACCGTGGAGGGAAGAAAATATAGGGTACGAAAAAAATTAGGTATCCCTTCTAATCATGATATTAATATCTGGATGAGCCATCTCTAATATCCATGTTTTTCTGAATAAATCAACATCTACATAAAATAGATATTTGGTCAAGATAGCACAGCAATTCCGCTTTTCATGTCCCGATCTAGTGCAACTATCTACTTGCACATTTTATCTTTTTTATCTTCAAACTAATCATTATTTGTTCTGATTCTCAAAACCTTATGTCTTGGATCGTGTTTCCACCACAAGTGTTTGGAAGATTTTATGGTGTTATTAAAAAATGCTGGTAATATGTTCAGGATATACTTAAATACCCTTACCTGTCTTATATGGTAAACAACAGGGATCCATTTTTTCACCAGGTAAGGAATGTAAGTTCATATAAAAATGTTGTCAGGTTGTAAAATCTAATAACATTTTAATCTTCTGAAAAGCTATCGTTTTTCTACGAACCATCACCACATACAATTTTCTTTATCAGCACACCTAATCTGCCAAAAACAAACACAAAATGAGCTTGTGGCCGTCGCAAGCTCTAATTGAATTTATTGTATTGTAATGGTATATTCTTCGGTAAGAACTTTTCCTGTAACCTTAGTTATTTTATTTTTCCGAACAGGTATCTTAATCGTCCGCGGTATAACACCGATGCGATAAATGTCCACAAATATGGAATCAGTTGTTTTTAAGATATTAAGTTTGAGCGGCCCGTTCGTTGTGGTATTTACTTCAAAATGAGGCCTAAAAACCACTCCAAGAGTTGGGCTCTCCGAATCGAACAAAAAGGCAGTAGACTCCCGAAACAATTCCAACGCAAAAGTTGGTGCATCAGAAAAGGAGATCTCAACCTGCCCGATTATCCTTTTCATAATCATGTCGATAGTTTTGTTGCCGGTAATCTTTGTAGTTGTTTTAGCCAAAAAAGTGTCGGTGGTTTTGTATCTTTTTTCGCCCTCGGCCCAATCGGCCTGTAAGTATTGCATGTAAGCCTCGCTATAAGGTAAGGTAACAGGAACTGTAGTTGGTGTTTGATAGAAGAGATTGATCCCGAAAGGTGTATTAGAACCTGCGGCAATAAAACGATAGTTTGCTGGGGGTAACTGAAAAGTAACCTGTCCAAAATCCAAATCTGTTGCAGATTGCGTTTTACGTATAACCTCTGCCCCACTTTGTGCTTCGTAAACTATTATGGTTAATTGCGTAATGTAGTTTTTGACAGGCTCTGTCTGAAAGCCAACATTTGACTCGCCAATGGTGTGGTTTAATCCTCCGATGCGAAAACTGACATCGTATTTTTTGCTGCCCGAACCACCGCTTAAATAGTCGATTAGATCTTTTCTGCAACCTGCAAGCAATACCAACTGAGCCATTGCTGCAATCAAAATTAACTTTTTCATAGGTCATCTTTTTATTAATATACAACCTACGTGACCATTAATCTATCCCGGCAAGCGAATTGCACAACAATGTGCAGCATACCAAAATAATTTAAAAATTTCATTTCTGGTCTAAAAACTACATTTTTTTGGGATTCCTGGCAGATTCAATACATTTTAAAAATGGTAATGAAATGTGAATTGTTTTTTTTACAGGTTTACGATGCAAACCGGGGTAATTGAAACTGCAGCTTTATTTATGTCATGGCTCGTGTCTCCACGAATCCTAGCGATGGAATTCTTTCCAATGCTTTGTATCAAAGACTCTTAGCCATTATAAAATCCTTAGAGCCTTTGGGAACTCTAAGGAGAGTTTATCTTCACCCTGTCCCGATTATCGGGATCAGGGTCTAATTTAGAGAGATGCTGGAACAAGTTCAGCATGACGCGTATTTTAACAAAAAATTAAACAGTTTCTTCAATACAATATAAACTTATGAAAGAGATTATGGAAAAGCTGGATTACCAACCGGCCGGTTTAACAAATGCCAAACTCCCCCCTACAATATATTATCTGATTTTTTTAAAAACCACCATCCGCACGATATCCGTGAAAATGTTTAGCAGCTACATAAGGGCTGAGCAAACAATTTAGCCGATTTTGCAGACGGAAACGCAAATATGGAGGTGCTATTCTTCTATACTCAGCTCATCTATTTTTTAAATGCGGGCTATGTTTACGCAGAAAAGAAAAAACTTAATCTTTAGTTAAAAAAATTTTTAATTGATCAATAATTTAATAGCTTTGTGCCCAAACTAAAAAATATCTTAATAATTATAATGCTCTCTTTTCTTAAAACACCTTTCCATATTCCGGCAATATATAACATTGCTAATATTTTTCTTTTAACATTTGCATCAATAACTTTCTTAACCAACGTTGCTATAGCACAAAATAAAGAAGCTCAAGACTCTTTAAAAAACAGGATTGAAATTGGCGCTGCCGGAGGTTTTAGTTTAAATCAATTTACAACAGGACAACCTCATACCGGCTCAAACATGGGTTATGCTGCCGGCCTGTCTGTAAATTATAAATTGTATAAAGATATAAGTGTACAATTGGAGCTAAATTCATTGCAACAGGGAGGCCGGATGATTCGCTTTAAAGATGATACCAGGATTGGTTTACCGGAAAGCTTTGAAACAAAAAATGTTACAAACAGTTCGTATACTTTAAATAGTATAGAAGTGCCCCTTTTAATTAACTATACATTTAAGATAAAACCAAGCTGGAAACCATCAGCATATATTGGTGCAAGTTATGCCTATACCTTTAATGTTACCGAAAGATATCAAAAAACAGGCAATTTACTTCCTGGCGAAGATATAATTGCTACGGTTAGTGATTCGCAAAATGCGACCAGTTCATTTAATGCCTCCAGACTTAATTTTATTATAGGTGCTAATTTAAAGCTACCCTTAACTTCAAAGCTTTTGCTTCTTTTAGATATGAGGTATTTAAACGGCTTAACACCTGCCAGAGAGCACTATTCTTACATGGATAAAATTGGTTTTGGAAGCGATATCAGAACGAATTCTTTCCTCTCCAAGATAGGAATCATTATGCCTCTGATGTAAAAATAATCCGGATACAATAGAACCCATCCAATCTAAATTAATTTAAATAAACCCAATATGAAGTCTAAATTTACCATTTTTATGATGATGGCATTCAGCATTTTTATTGCAAGCTGCAGTAAGGATGATTTTAATGAACGTGATGCCATAGAAGCTCAAAAGGAATTGCTGAATCTGAAGTATCAGCACGAGCTTGACCTTGAAACGCTGAAACAAAAAGGCGAAACCGCATTGCAGCAATTAACAAATGCAGCAGCTCTAGAGCAACTTAAACTTAATGATAGCCTCGCAACTAAAAATGCTATGAATGCAAAAAAGCAGGATTACAGCATAATGGTTGTTGATGTTTTTACCAATGCACCTATAGCAGATGCTGATGTAACCGTATCTTCTCAAGGAAAAATATATACATCGAAAACAAATGCACAAGGTGTAACTACCTTTACTGCTCTATATTTATTTCCAACAAGTACTTTTTTGATCTCAAAAGCTGGTTATGCAGCAACACAGATATTACAGCAAAATATTACTTCTGGAACAGCAAAATTGTGGAATACGTCAGAGTTATCTAACGAAATTACAGGTAACTTATACATTGAAACAGACTTAACAAACACTACTCCCGAAAAAGTTGGCGCTAATGTTTTAGTTACGGCCTCTGCAAGTATTCCAGGTAGCCCTTCAGGATCTTATGCTGTATATTTTCCGACATATACTACTGCAAGCGGCACATATTCTATAAAAGTTCCACCTGCACCAAATGGATATACCCTTACATTTGAGCAGATCAGCGCTGATCAAAAACTTTATGTAAATGCTACAGAAGATGATCCAATTACTTCATTCCCTAATAGCTTACCACGATTAACTACAGTAAAAACCTATTATAATGTAAATAACTATAATGTTTCTATTCCATCTATAAACTATTCTTGTTATTTTAAATTTGCAGCAGATAAGGGAGGGAAAGTTCTATACGTTCCTGCAAACAATTATTATAGCTATAGCCAAATTCTTTTATCCGCTACTGCAGGCAAATTTCAAGTAGAAAGAATTAATACCAGCAATTATTCGAACAGTTTGTTTGATGTTAATCTATTTGAATATACGGCCAATACCAAAGTGGATGTAGAATTGGTTGATATAACCGGAACCACCATACAAACGGCACCAAAGTTATCTGCTACTGCAGGATCGAACGGAAAATTAATGAACACTTATTCTCCGGAAGGAGGCAATGGCTTTATCCATCTTAAAAGAGATGATAAAGGCGTTTTAGTACCCGATGCTAAAGGTGTGATTTTAAAGGCCAGCCTATACGATAGCTATTCAGGTTTATATGCTATTAACACATCAAGCAATTTGAATATGGCAACTTATTCATCAGTAAGCAATACTTATTTACTGGCTAATAAAGGCGATAAAAGAGTAGTTAACTTTTATTACGGCCCTGGATCTAGCAGAGTAAAACAAGTATACTAGCTTGATTCTGTAAGATAGATTAACATACTAACAAAACTGCCTCATAGCTCTAGCTATGAGGCAGTTTTGTTATAGGCAAAAAGTTTTCTTACCTCTACTTGAATTGGCTATAACATTTGCCAATCTATAGTTTAGGCTTTTCTCCACTAAACATAATAACGAACCATGGGCCTGTTTTTAGAAGTCCTATCTACGATTTCGAATCCTGCCCGTTCAAAAGATTTATACAGGCCTATCCAGGCAAATGCATCAGGGAGCTTATCCTGGGTGGGTATGGTGGGGTAAGCTTCAATAATTTTTATTCCGTTTTCTGCCGCATATTGTACAACCCCCTTTAAAAGCTCAACAGAAACACCTTGCCGCCTAAAATTTTTGTCGATAAATGTACAGGGAATAGACCAAACCAAATGGTCATCAATGCGTTTATGAACTCTAGATTTTTCAAGCTTTAAAAAATCTTCGCGTGGTGCAAATGCACACCAGGCAATAGGCTGCTCTTCATAAAAACCCATTATGCCTACAGGTTTGTTTGCCCAAACCAGTTCTTTCATTGCATCCTTATTCCCTTCGTTTATTTTCCCTTCATTAAAATCTGTTTTATTTCGTCTAAAAAACATACACCAGCAATTTCCACAAGCACCATTATTTCCAAACAGTTGAATAAATTTACTCCAATTGTTTTTGGTTAAAGGTTCAAATCTCAATGATTTTAAAAAGTCCTGGTCAAAATTTGATTCTGTCATTGTTAATGTACTTTTAGATTTAGGAAACCCGCAACATTTAATCCAGGTTAGCAAGGTACCGTATCAAAATTACAAAATGCGCTTTGAATATATTAGCATTTACCTATTGGATTGAGCGAAATAACCTTAAAAGATCTTAAATTAATTATATTTGGAAATGCATTTTCGCCTTGCGATTTTGTAGGCTAAAATATCACTAACCTAAATATTTCAAATTGCAGGATTTTTTCTTAGTTGTGGATACTGAAACTTCTGGTTTACCAAAAAACTGGTCGTGCCCCTACTCAAAGGAAAAAAACTGGCCATACATTGTACAAATAGCATGGATTATTTACGATAAACATTACCAGGAAGTTAAAAGGGAAAATCATTATATTAAAAATACAGATTTTACTATCGATAAAGCATCTTTAAAAATCCATAACATTACAGAAGAATATCTACAAGCATATGGAGAAGATAAACAGGAGGTTATGCTAAAGTTCTATGCTGACCTTGTAAGCTATAAGCCTCTTATTATTGGTCACTTTATTGAGTTTGATTATCACATGGTTAATGCGGAGTTTTATAGAATCGGGAAAGAAAACGTTTTAGAAAACGTGCCATTATTTTGCACCATGAAAGCAAGTGCGCCTTATGTTGTAAATCCTATAGTGAGTGAATTAAAATTAAACCAGTTTTATGTCGTTTTATTTAATCAGGAACCAAAAGATTCGCATAATGCTTTATCTGACGCCTTAAACACTGCTAAAATATTTTTCTACCTTCTATTAAAAGGTGAAGTAAATGTAACTTCAATACATAGGCAAGGGAATATTAATATTGCCAAAACGAAAAAAGAAAAACCCAAAATCTTTAATATAAAAAATATATTTTTTCAATTAGCCTCAACCCTTTTTTATGGATGATCGATTCGCTTTTTTAAAACATACTGCTCCATTCAAATATTTACCAGATGAGGAATTGGCTAAAATTACTGGTTTAGTAGAAGTTTTAACCTATAAAAAAGATACCTTAATACACGAGCAGGGTAGTCAAAAGCTAAAAGGCATAGAAATTATTGTACATGGAGCTTTCGAAACTTTTTTTCTCGACAGCACCAAAAGCAAGAGAAAAATAGAAATTTATGAAGCCGGCTCTACATGTGGTGGTCTCTCAATCTTATTCAACAAGCGGAAATCTTTAAAAAACACTATAGCAAAAAAGGGAACAGTTACCTATTTTTTGAACAGGAAAGACTTTAAAAAACTTTGTGCAGATTATGAGGATTTCTTCGAATACTTCGCCAATGATTTTGGGAAAAGAATGCTTGATGATGATTATGCTCATTTTTACAGAAACAATGCTTCTGTAGAGGATAATTACTTACTGGCAGACCAACTTTATTCTTCAAAAATCGGCGATATAACTTATAAAAAAGTAGTAAGCTGCAGTCCTGAAACCCCAATATTTGAGGCTGCCATTCAAATGGCTCAGCACAAAACAAGCTGCCTCTTTGTTGAAAATGGACAAAACGGGTTCTTAGGTTTCGTTACAGATATTACCTTAAGAGATCGGGTAATTGCCGGGCAATTAAACCCTCAATTGCCTATTATGGAGGTTATGGATACAAAAATTGTAACCATTTCCACTGCAGCTCATGTTTATGAAGCCATATTAATGATGTTCAGCAGTAAATCCCGTTACCTGTTAGTCGAAAATAATGGCGATTATGTTGGGTTTTTAAGTAGAAACAGGCTCCTGAGCGAGCAAGCACAATCTCCACTGGTTTTTATTCAATCTGTAAAATCTGCTGTAGATACAAACGATTTAAAATCAAAATGGCAGAAAGTTCCCGGTATTGTTGCCCAATTGTTGAGCAGAGGGGTACATGCCGAAATCGTGAATGAAGTTGTCACAACCATTGCAGATACCATATCGTATAAAATCATTGAAGAAGTAATTGCCAAACTCGGTAAGCCTCCAGCTAAATTTGTCTTTATGGTTTTGGGCAGCGAAGGTAGAAAAGAACTAACTCTGAAAACAGACCAGGATAATGCCATTATTTATGAGAACACTTCTCCGGAAATGCGGGCAACGGTTAGAAATTATTTTATGGATTTTGCAGGCCAGGTTTCCAATAAATTAAATGAGGTTGGCTTTGTTTATTGTAAAGGCGACTATATGGCTTCGAACCCCAACTGGACACATTCATTAGCGCACTGGAAATACAATTATAAAAACTGGATAGAAGAAGCACTTCCGGAAGCAGCCGTAAAATTTGCAGCTTTTTTTGATTGTCGGGCAATTTATGGGGATTTAAGTATCATGGAAGATTTAAGATCCTTTGTTGATGAAGAACTTCAAAAACCGATTGAAAAATTTTATGTTTATCTGGCTAAAAACGCATTACAATACGAAGCACCCCTAACGTATTTTAAAAATATAAAAACGCAGAAGATAGAGCGCAAAGAGGTTTTCGATATTAAAACAGCGATGACACCAATTGTAGATCTGGTACGTGTATACGCTTTACAGAATAGAATTTTTCAAAAGGAAAATACCGGTGAAAGATTAAAAGCCCTAAGAGATTTAGGCATATTCAGCGAAATCCAATTCAATGAGCTCATGCAATCTTATTATTACCTGATGGGCTTACGATTAAAACATCAGGCTAAACAAATCATTAAAGATAACCTGGAACCCAATAATCTTATAGAAATCGATACGCTCAGCAAAATCGAAAAAGTAACCTTAATCGAAATCTTTAAAACGATCCAGAATTTCCAGGCCGGGATTAGAATGAAGTTTACGAATAGTTTGGCTTAACGTGAATTCGAAGTTAATCAAGACCTATAAGGTTTTAAAAACCTCATAGATCTGTAATAGAAAAGTATCCATAAAAAAGGGAACCAAATTTGATTCCCTTTTCAATATGATTATCGCCTGAGCGAGAATTTCTATTTTACTGCATCAATTACAGCTTTGAAAGCTTCAGGATGATTCATTGCTAAATCAGCCAATACTTTACGGTTTAAACCGATTTCTTTTGAAGCTAGTTTACCGATCAATTGAGAGTAAGAAATACCGTGCTGACGAGCACCTGCATTAATACGTTGGATCCATAATCCGCGGAATTCTCTTTTCTTAACTTTACGGTCGCGGTATGCATATTGCAAACCTTTTTCTACTGTGTTTTTAGCAACAGTATAAACCTTACTTCTTGCTCCCCAATAGCCTTTGGCCATATTAAGGATTTTCTTTCTTCTTCTTCTCGAAGCTACTGCGTTTACCGAACGTGGCATGTTGTTGTTGTTTTTTGGTAAGCGGCGTCCATTTTATTTAAGGAACTTTAAAGCCTGATACCTGGTGAATGAATAAATTACTTTCCGATACAAAGCATACGTTTAACGTTACCTGAATCAGCGTCAGTAACTAGACTAGCATGACCTAAGGCACGTTTACGTTTAGTGCTCATCTTGGTTAAGATGTGACTTTTGTATGCGTTGTTTCTTTTGATTTTACCTGTTCCAGTAAGCGAAAAACGCTTTTTAGCACTGGAATTGGTTTTCATTTTTGGCATAACCTGTTTTTTAATTTATAAACCTATTTTTATTTTTTTGCTACTTTAGGCGCAACTGTCAGAAACATACGTTTACCTTCTAACTTCGGCAACAACTCTACTTTCCCTACATCTTCCAAAGCCTGGGCAAATTTCAATAATAAAATCTCTCCCTGTTCTTTGTAAACAATTGCTCTACCTTTAAAATGCACATAAGCCCTAACTTTCTCACCGTTCTCTAAAAAGCTTACTGCGTGTTTTAATTTAAATTGGAAATCGTGGTCGTTGGTGTTAGGACCAAAACGAATCTCCTTAATAACAGTTTGTTTAGCATTTGCTTTAATCTCTTTCTGCTTTTTCTTCTGCTCGTAAACAAACTTGCTATAATCAATAATCCTACAAACCGGCGGCACTGCATTTGGAGAAATTTCTACCAAATCCAATTCCAGTTCATCAGCAAGTGCCAAAGCTTTAACCAAAGGATAAATCCCCGGCTCAACATTATCGCCAGCTAAACGCACTTCAGGCGATTTAATAAACTGATTAATGTTATGCTCTGCTTCTTTTTTCTTAAAAGGTGGGCGTGGCCCCCTGTTAAATCCTGGTCTTCCTAATGCCAAATTTGTACTGTTTTAATTTTTAAACTGTTATTTCTTTTATTAATAAATTGTTGAATTCTTCCAACGTCATTTCGCCTAAATCTCCCTCTCCATGTTTACGAACCGAAACTTTACCTTCAGCCATTTCTTTCTCACCAATAATGAGCATATAAGGGATTTTTTTAACCTCCGCATCACGGATTTTGCGACCGATTTTCTCATCCCGAAAGTCAATCAGCCCGCGAATATCGGAATTATTTAACTCATCTAAAACTTTTTTTGCATAATCTTCATACTTTTCTGAAATCGGCAGGATTGTAAACTGCTCCGGGCTTAACCATAAAGGGAAATTTCCGGCACAATGTTCAATCAAAACCGCCACAAATCTTTCTAAAGATCCGAAAGGCGCACGGTGAATCATTACTGGCCTGTGTTTCTGGTTATCACTGCCAGTATATTCCAGTTCGAAACGTTCAGGCAGGTTATAATCCACCTGGATTGTACCCAATTGCCACTTACGACCTAAAGCATCTTTTACCATAAAATCTAGCTTAGGACCATAAAAAGCCGCTTCGCCATATTCTACAACTGTATTTAAACCTTTTTCGGCAGCTGCTTCGATTATTGCATTTTCAGATAATTGCCAGTTCTCATCAGAACCAATATATTTAGATTTATTATCCGGATCGCGAAGAGAAATTTGAGCAACGTAATCATTAAAACCTAAAGATTTAAATACATAAAGCACTAAATCGATCACTTTTTTAAACTCATCTTTCACTTGTTCAGGCATACAGAACAAATGCGCATCATCTTGAGTAAAGCCTCGTACACGGGTTAAACCATGCAACTCTCCACTTTGTTCGTAACGATAAACGGTACCAAATTCAGCAAAACGAACCGGCAGATCTTTATAAGAACGTGGTTTTGTTTTGTAAATCTCGCAATGGTGTGGGCAGTTCATCGGTTTTAAAAAGAACTCCTCTCCTTCTTGTGGGGTTTTTATCGGCTGGAATGAATCTTTACCATATTTTTCCCAATGACCAGAAGTTACATACAAATTTTTATGGCCGATATGCGGGGTAATTACTTGCTCATAACCAGCCTTAGATTGTGCTTTAGTTAAAAAATTTACTAAACGCTCACGCAGCGCTGTTCCTTTTGGCAACCATAAAGGCAAGCCCATCCCTACTTTTTCTGAGAAAGCAAACAGTTCTAATTCTTTCCCCAGTTTACGGTGATCACGTTTTTTAGCCTCCTCAATCATCTGAAGATATTCGGTAAGCTCACTCGCTTTGGGAAAAGTTACACCATAAATACGGGTCAACTGTTTTTTGGTTTCATCACCACGCCAATAAGCGCCAGCAACATTCATCAATTTTACGGCTTTTACAAAACCTGTATTTGGAATGTGTGGTCCACGACATAAATCAGTAAAGGCACCCTGAGTATAGAAGGTAATCTTACCATCTTCCAAACCTTCAATTAAATCCAGTTTATACTCATCGCCTTTTTCTGTAAAATATTTAACCGCATCGGCTTTGCTTACACTTTCGCGAACAAAAGTTTCTTTCTGCTTAGCCAATTCAATCATTTTGGTTTCGATGGCTTTGAAATCATCCGAAGAAAATTCCTTATCGCCGAAATCTACATCATAATAAAAACCAGTTTCGATAGCCGGACCGATGCCAAATTTTGTACCCGGATAAAGTGCTTCCAAAGCTTCTGCCATTAAGTGGGCAGATGAATGCCAGAAGGTTGATTTTCCAGCGGCATCATTCCAGGTTAATAGTTTTACGGATGCATCAGACTCAATAGGTCGGGCCGAATCCCAAACTTCGCCATTAACTTCTGCAGCTAAAACATTACGGGCCAAGCCCTCTGATATTGATAATGCGATTTGATGGGCAGAACTGCCCTTTTCGTACTGACGAACAGAACCGTCAGGTAAAGTAATGTTAATCATCTACAACTATGATTTAAATTTTAAAATAATTAATTAGTTAAATCACCTACTACGTGATTTTATTTTCTGCAAAAGTACAAATTTATGATTGATTAACAAGTTCGACTTGATCAATAAACCTTTAAAAAATGCGTACCTGCCTCTTTTCCCGCTGATTTTCGCTGATATAGTTTTGTGCTGATCTGCGATTTTTATAATCTACGTTTATCTGTCCCAAGGGGACTCCTTTGGAGCGGGAAAAATATTCATTTTTAGACAGGCTCTTAATTTTAACGAAATAAATAACAATTGGTTTTATTGGCTTTACAAATAATCAACTTCTAACCATTTTATCTTTTAAATATTTACGTAGTGGTACATCGATAAACTTCATTACCAAATAGGCAAAAACAATTAAAAGAATTACAGAAACCGGGATAACGATTTCCAGTAACGACATTTTAGGTTTAACTACCGCACAGTAGGTTAAAAATATCCATACAAAGGGATAATGAGTCATATAAAGCGGGTAGGAAATTTCGCCTGAGAGTCTGCACATTTTTTTGAACGAAGGGGTCAAGGTAGCACCCGCACCCAAAGCAACCAAAAGAGGAAAATAAAACAAAACAATTGCAGGTTCCGTTAACCAATTCCATTTATCAGAAAATGGCACTAAAAAAGCAAGAATTAACAAAATGCTTATGCCTATAAATCCTAATTTATTTTTGATGATCCAGTTAGAACGATAAACCAGCATTCCTGCTAAAAAGGAATAAAAAACCCTTGCACCACCATCCCAGAAATTTGGTCCGCCCCAGCCACCGCTTAAATTATTGGAATTAACAGCTACATAACAGATTAATACAGCGGCAATTACCGTTAACACAATTAGTATTTTCTTGTTGAGTTTATACAGGATAAAAATATATAAAATGTTAGCTATATACTCCCAAAACAACGACCAGCTAGGTGCATTTAAGCAAAAGAGATTAAAATAACGTTCGGACATAGCCGGATACGGAATTAAGAAAACAGAGGCTAAAAACATCATCAATGTTTTACCAAAGCCATATACCTCATAAAAACCACTAAAAGGATCAAAAAGAAAAGTTAACAAGCCCAGTACCGAACCAATAACGACTAATGGATGCAGACGGATGAGCCTTAATTTAAAAAATTGCATAAAACCCAGGCCTTCTGCCCTGTTATCATAAGCATACGCAATTACAAAACCTGATAAGCAAAAAAAGAAATCAACTGCCAGATAGCCATGTGCGATAAAGTTTTTACTATAATCGGTAATTGCAATTTCCATAAAATGAAAAATCACAACTGCTATGGCTGCAACGCCTCTTAATCCATCTAAAATTTCAAAATGTTGTTTGGTTTTTAATAGATCAACTCTGGTTTCTTTCGTAATCACGCTTAATTAAGGTTAAAATTTTCTGCCAATAATAACCATTTTACAATGATGAGCAAAAATCTGATTGTACCATTGATCTTACAATTAAAAATTTTGCATCCCCAGTTGAATCTTTCATTTACACCTGGCAAATAAAAGGGCCTATCCTTTTGTAAAAATTTGGGATATCTTTTAACAAAAAAGCCTGTTCAATTTTGGCTGAACAGGCTTTTTTATTTTTTCAAGAAAATGCTTAATTAACTCAAGTTGTTAGTTAAACAATTTTGCTTAAAGTAAAGGCGAAGATGAACAATGTGATTTTTAGCAGCCATCCTTTGAAAGTCACGGCATGAATCTTTCTAAGAAATAGGCCTTTA
>Ga0160465_100429_pt1 | contig 21863 bp, 18 predicted proteins | sample HID1971K_E11MG_FD_108209 | JGI IMG/M metagenome (GOLD analysis project Ga0160465, IMG submission 108209) | Enriched millipede-associated microbial communities from UW Madison campus, WI, USA - HID1971K_E11 MG | ecosystem: Host-associated > Arthropoda: Insects > Digestive system > Unclassified ...
AAGCCCTTCGTCGAATTGCACTTCGCGAACATCTCCGCCAATCGGGCGGTCTGGCCAAACGGCACCGTGGTGTCCCGCGACGCTGCGGGTGTCGTGATGGGCATGCGCGAGTACACCTATGTCTCCGCCTTGTTCGGCCTCGTCTCCGCCCTGGACGCAGGCGGAATTTTCGCCTGAAGGACGCCGGGCCGGCTTACACCTCCGCCGTTGCGCGTCGCCGCGCTGTCTATTCTCGGCCCTGCGGGCCAAGACCCACGCTGGCGTGGTTCGCTCAGCTGAAGCGTAAGGCCACATGTCCACCAGTGCTGCACACCTCGATGCGTCATCTAGGGGGGGTCTGCAAAACTCAGGGCCGATGCGCGTAGCGTGATCCAGCGCGTCCTGCGACGATCGCGCCCATAAAGCAGCTCGGACTAGGCCTGAACCTGTCGACCAAGCAGTCGCGTAAGCGCGAGTTCTTGGAAGAGATGGAACGCGTGATGACCTAGGGCGTGCTGGTGCAGATCGTTGCGCCGCGTTATCTGAAGGCAAGACGGGTCGCCCGCCCTTCGGCATAGAAACGATGCTGCGTATTCGCTACCTTCAGCAGTGGTTCGCACTGGAGCCACCTTAACAAGGTGTCTTTGAAACCGGCCGCATCCCACGCTTCTCCGATCCCGAGCGCGTCAACAATCCGAAAGGAAAATTCTCACGAAGTGAGAGCCGATCTTGACCTCTCTCCGAGGCGATACCAAGATCCCGGCTTCTTTCGCATACTCGGTTGCAATTTCACAAAGGAGACAAAGTGGATCGATTTCCAATCTTGCTGCGCACGCTCGCAGCGATCAGCTTGTGCGCGGCAAGTATGGCTTGGGCTGGCCCATTCCAAGGGGGAATCGTGACCTTGGTCACTCCTTCGTCGTCGGGTAGTTCCTTCGACAATGCTGCGCGGGCCTTGGCTGATGGGCTGGCTCGATCGTGGGGCGTTCCCGTGGTGGTCAACAACCGGCCTGGCGCGACGACGATCCTGGCAACAAGCGCGGTCGCCAAGGCGGCGACCGATGGCAGGACCCTCCTGCTTTCGGTAACGCCGACCATTCAAGCCCCTTTCCTATCCACCCACCTGGATTACGACCCAATCACGAGTTTCGCGCCGGTAGCTCAAATGTTTGATGCGCGACTTTGGCTCGCAGTGAACAGCAAAATTCCTGCGCGCACCGTCAAGGAGTTTGTGGCCTTAGCAAGGGCTCCCGGCGCAAAGTTCTCCTATTCTTCTGCCGGCGCAGGGTCCACGCCACACCTGAATGCGAGTCAACTGGCCCATGAGGCCAGGATTGACATGCTTCACGTGCCGTACAAAGGAGCATCACCTGCCGTTGTTGACTTGGCGGGGGGGACGGTGACAAGCACTTTTGCTAGTTACTCAGACCTCTTGCCGTTTGTGCAGGCCGATAAGATCCGCATTCTTGCGAGCACGGGTGCCGATCGTTCACCGCTCAGCCGTGATGTGCCCACGATGAAAGAGGCGGGGTATGCGGGCTTCGAAACTGTGGGCTTTGGTGGTTTGGTTGTTCCGGCGGGCACGCCCCAACCGTTAATCAATGAGATCGCGCGTGATGTCATCGCGGTGCTCGCTCAGCCCGAAGTAAAGGCGCGGTTGATCAGGCTCGGGCTGGAGCCTCACAGTCAGGGTCCTGCCGAGTTTGGAAAGCTTCTGGAGGCGCAGACCGCCTATTGGAAGAAGGTCATCAAGGACGCCGACGTAAAGCCCGAGTGACCCGTTAAAAGCTCTCATCCATGACCACCACACCCAGCAATGTTGCCCGCATCGAACGCTCACACCACCTTCGCTTTGTGGGTGACTGGGGGCAGGCCAATTTCCACCGTATTTGCTCTTGGTTATGCGAGGAATTTTGTAAGCGCAGTGGTCCGCGCAGCCGTGTGGCAATCTGGAGCATCCGCTCCGGTGGCATTGAAGCGATCGACTTGGTAGAAGAAGGCGAGGCCGATCTTTGCATCGTCACCCCTGCCATGCTCATGCCGGCCGCGCTCGACGGCAGTTTGATCTTTAGAGGACGACCGGCGCCTCATTTGCGCGCCTTGGCCGTGCTCCCACAGAACGACCGGATGGTGCTCGCGCTACGCCAGGACTTGGGAATCGGAAGCTTCGAGGAGTTAAGGCAAAAAAGACCGGCACTTCGCATCGCGACTTCCCGCAATGATGGAACCAACTTTATTGGGTATGTTGCACGGCTGTTCATGCAGGCGCATCGGATCGACGAAGCCACCTTCGCCAGTTGGGGCGGCACCTATGTGGAAGACAACAATCCCCGGGAGAGCCTTCAGCGAATGCAGGATGGTGAGGTCGACGGGGTGCTCCAGGAGGCGATCATGACGCCATGGTGGGCGGATATTGTCGAGTCTGGGAAAGTGGTGCCCCTTGCATCTGAAGAAGCTGCGTTGCATCAGCTCGCTCAGAGCTACGGTTTTCGGCGCAATGATCTGCCTGCAAAGTACTGGAACACCCTCGAAACCTCATTGCCTGCATTAGATTTTTCAGATTTCCTGATACTAGTTCGCGATGATATGCCGAATGACATCGCTCACCTTCTGACCTGGTGCCTGGTGGAAACGCGTGGAGCCATCGAACGCCAATACCGCCACCTGCCTCCACAGCGCAGCCCACTGAGCTATCCGCTGGTACCCTCGGCGATGGCGCAGGCCTCGATCGCTTTACATCCAGGCGCGCGTAGCTACTACGAGGCTGCAGGCCACTTGGTCGGTGAGCGCTGAGCCTTCCGTGCAGTGTCCTGGTTCAAGCACGCGCATTTGCTGCGCACGGCGTGCCAAGCACACCGACAGCGGCTCGCCTGCTATCGATACGCGCCGGTAGTGGTGCAAGCGACTCGAATTCGACCTACTGCATTGGGTACATCTCAGCAGGTCGAAGTTTGCGAGTGCCGCTATGGGGCCAGTGCCGAACTGCCCCTATTACCAATCTGGGCGTAGGCACCATGGCGCGCGAATGGCCGGCCCGACGCCTGCTCGGCGTTGCGCGTCATCGAGGTCGTCATTCATTCCGCGTCTGCCAAACCGCGCGGCGAGCGCGCCTACGCCAGCGGGTGGCCTCGTCGACTCACTACGATGCAGACCGGCATGCACGGTTACTGGGCGCATCCACTGTTGGCCCGGCACACCGGATGCTTGATGACTAGCATTACCAACGACTTTCTGGCTTTACCGTTCCGGCAGAAGGGCCTAGCCGCATGAGCATCCGATCCTTCACTCCCGCGGTGAGTGCTGTATTCCGCTTCACTATCACTGTCCAATCGAAGGAAACTGAGCGCTTCTACAGTGGCATCGGCACGCATCCGGAGGCGAGCACGATCGCCTGCGAAACCCGCTACATCTCATGCAGGGCGATCTCATTGTCCCGCCGTCCATCGGTGCAGGTTTGACGCACAAGCCGCCGCTGTGGATGAAGTCGGCGATGGATGCGAGCCGGAAGCCGAAGGCGTCTGGCTGCTGTGCAACCGATTGTGGAGGAGCAATGATCGTTGCCAGAATTTCTCATTATTCGAGAATTCTGTTTGACCCTGGCCCTGCCCATTGGCATGCTCCCGCCGTCCTGTCCCCTTGTACGCAACCCCTACCTCAGGCAAAGAACTTATGAAGCTGGTCCGCGAACACATCGACGCATTTCCCTTCGAAGCGTCGCCCTATGTGCTGGAACGCCGCGAGGAACTCCTGCTCGGGGATCCGCTGCCATCCCCCGGGAGGCGCTATCGCGAGTATCCGCTGATCGAAGTGGCACACCTCGGCGCCGCCTACGAGGAGCGCGCGTTCGCGCCACCAGTGGGCGTCTACGAGAGCGCGGACATCCGCATCGAATGGCAGAACATGAACGGCCGCCAACCTTTCTATCACCGCAACACCGGTGTGGATGAGCTCTCGTTCCAAGTGTGTGGCGAGCGCACCCTCATTACCGAACTCGGCACGGTAGAGCTGCGGCCAGGCGACTTTTCGCGCATCCCCAACGGAGTAGCGCACGACAACTTCGGTCGGCAGGACGTGCACCTGCTGTTCTACGTGCCGGGACCCGTGCGCGAACTCACACCCGCCATCCGCAAAGCAGAGTACCTGAACATGCCGTTCCCCGGCTGGGCACCAGCGGTGCTCAACGAACTCACGACCGAAGGCGTAGGTGGCCCAGGCCAGGACCTGGCGCTCACGCCCGTCGACGAGGCCCTGCTACTACAACATGCCAAGCAGGATGCTGAGCGTATCAACGTGTTGCATCCAGAGGGCCATGGCTTGCAGTGGCTGTATCGCAGTGAGGCGGTAGCCATCGGCCGCTCGCGCAAGGCTTCGGACGACGGGGCCGTGTACACGCGCCATCGCGATGCCTGTGAGGTTCAGTACCAGATCCAGGGAGAGCGCACGCTGGTCACTCAACGTGGCTGCGTGCACCTGGTGCCGGGCGACTTTGTCCAGATTCCTCGGGGCATCGCCTTCACCAGCATGCACACCGGGCTGAGCGAGCACCTGGCGCTGGCCAGCACCTCGTCAATTCCGCTGGTCGCGCCGGCCTTGCGTCAGGGCTCGCGCCTGCTGCCCAACGAGTTGGCCCAACTGCGCTGCGCCTGAGCGCATCTTTCACAATCACAACAAGGAAACGTTCATGTCAACGATGACGGCCGCGCGTGCCCATGAAGGCGCGCGTGAACTCAGCCTAGAAACTTTGCCCGTGCCCACCCCTGGGGAAGGTGAAGTGCTAGTCAAGGTAGCGTCCGCAGGGATTGCGCCCGGCATGATGAAGCTACTTGAGATGGGGCGCTTCAAGCACCTGCCGACTACGCCTGGCCACGAGATCGCCGGGACCGTGGTGGCGTTAGGCGGCGGAGTCGACGCCGCTTGGCAGGACGCGCGCGTGCGTGTGCACCCCATGCTTTCGTGTGGTCAGTGCGACTACTGCCGATCGGACCGCCAACAGATGTGCGACGACGCCGCGATGATCGGCCACGCCGGCTTCGGCCGCGGCCCGATGGAGCTCTACGCGAAGTATCACAACGGTGGGCTGGCGGAGTACGCTTGCGTGCCTGCTGACCTGCTGGACCGCCTGCCCGCGCACGTCAGCTTCGACGTGGGCGCCAAGGTGCACGACCTGGCCAACGCGGTGCGCGCGCTCAAAGGTGCAGCCCTGCCCGCGACAGGCCGCCTGATCATCACCGCCGCTTCCGGCACCATGGGCACAGCAAGCATTAGGCTCGCGCGCTTCTATGGTGCGCGCGAACTGGTGCTGGTGGGGCGGTCGCGTGAGCGACTAGAAGCACTACGTCCGTTGGCGGGTGACCTGCCGGTGCAGCTTGCAGTGCTCGACGAACTCGGTTCCGACTGGGGCGAGACGCAAAGCCTTACCCAGCGGCTGCGCAAGCTAATGCCGCGCGGCGCGGATGCCGTGCTCGACTACTTCCCGGGCGGACCAGGCTCGGCCCAAGCCGCTTCGGCTATGGCCCAGGGCGCCACCTTCGTGCACATGGGCGGCAGCAATAGTGCGCTGACCTTCGCGCTTCGAGACATGATGATCTTTTGTTGGCGCTTCGTCGGCACACGCGCATGCACCCGCTCGGACGCGGAGGAGGTTTTGGCCTTGCTGGCCGACCGCCGACTCGACGCCGAGGATCTCATCACTCACCGCTTCAGCCTCGATCAGATCAACGAGGCGCTGGAAGCTACCCGTACCCGGACGCTGCCCATCTGGATGGCTGTGGTGAAACCCTGACCCTTCTTTCCAACGGAGACCCGAATTGCAAGACCAGACCCGCTGGATTACCGTGCAGACCGCCGCCGGCCCCATGCAGACCTATGTGGCGCGCCCCGCTGCGCCCGCTACGCGCGCCATCATCGTGCTTCAGGAGGCCTTTGGCGTGAACGCGCATATCCAGGACATTGCCCAACGTTTCGCGCGGCAAGGTTTCCTGGCGCTGGCCCCAGACCTCTTTCACCGCAGCGGCACGCGTGAACTTGCCTACGCGCAACACAGCGAAGCCGTTGCGTTGATCTCGCAGATCGGTTCGCCCGCCATCCTGGAAGACGTGCAGGCCGTGCTCGAGCACCTCGAGACCGCGGAGCATCTCGAAGCAGGACGAATCGCCGTGGTGGGCTTCTGTTTCGGCGGCCGCGCTGCTTTCACTGCCGCAACGCGGCTGCCTCATCTGGGCGCCGCCGTCGTCTTCTATGGGCCAGGCATCGCTGCCGGGCCCCACGCCACATTGGGTGACGCCAACGCGATCTGCGCGCCGCTGTTGCTGCACGTAGGGGCGGATGACCACACCATTCCGCCCGAGCAGGTGAGCGCCATCGATCGCGCGTTGCAGGCTGCCGGAGTGCGCTTCTCACAGCACGTGTACTCCGGCGCCGGGCATGCATTCCTGTGCGACGCGCGCCCCGCGATGTATCGCGAGGCCGCAGCAACCCAAGCTTGGCAGCGCACGCTGGACTTCCTGAACGCCGAATTTCCTCTCGGACGATGAGCGTATGTGCCCATCAATCCCCTCGCTATCCGCCTCTCTCGATGATGTAGACCGGGTGCCGCTGCCGACAAGCTCAAGCTTGCTGGCGGACTTGGTCAGCGCCAATCACATCCTCTACGACCAAGGTGTTGTCGACGCCTTCGGCCACGTCAGCGTGCGCCACGACCACGACCCCGACCGATTTCTTCTAGCGCGCAACATGGCGCCAGGTCAGGTGGGTGAAGGGGACATCGTCTCGTTCACGCTCCAAGGCGATCCCATCGACGCGGGCGGACGGCGCGTGTATATCGAGCGTTTCATTCACGCCGAGATCTACCGCGCGCACCCACACGTGCAGGCCATCGTGCACAGCCACTCGCCATCCATCGTACCGCTGACGATTTCACGCGCCACGCCACTGCGCGCGGTTTTCCACATGGCCGGCTTTATCGGAACCAGCACGCCGGTGTTTGAGATTCGCGACGTTGTGGGCGATGGCAGCGACCTGCTGGTGCGCGACGGCCGAATCGGCGCGGCGTTAGCCCGTCAATTCGAAGGTCACGCCATCGTACTGATGCGCGGGCACGGTAGTACTGTGGTAGGTGAGAGCCTTCAACAGGTTGTATATCGCGCGGTTTACGCCGAAATGAATGCGCGCTGCCAAACTGTCGCGTTGGGTCTGGGTGAGGTGAGCTACCTGAGCGAGGCCGAGTGCGCTTCATGCATGGCGAGCCACGAGGCTCAGGCCGAACGGCCCTGGGCTTTGTGGAAGCAAGAAGCTCAAGGGCGACGTGCGAACCTTCGAGCCTGAGAGTTAAACATCTTCTTTCTCATTTCTCACGATTTGAGAAGGCACTTTGACCGGTCGTCTTCGGCTGTCCATGATCGAAGCACTCGATCTTGAAAGGACATCCATGGAAATCGGAGCGCAGCTCGCGCGACTCGAACTCACCGCCAGTGACCCAGCAGCGCTGGCCGCCTTCTACGCCAAGACCTTCGGCTTTGCCGTCTCGCAGCAAGGCGATGCCTATGTGTGTCGAGCACCTGAACGCGAACTCGTCTTGCGGCCCGGCGATGGCGGCCAGTTGCATCTGGCCTGCTTTCGCTTCAGCACAGCCGCGGCTTTGCTCGCCCATCGCGAACAGTTGAGAAAGCGCGGTGTGGCCCTGTACGAGCAGACCGACACCGCCCACACTGTGCTCGACCCCGAAGGCCGCCACATCCGCTTGGAGTTTGCGCCTGCGCCGTCTGCTGAGCTAGCCGCGCCCGACCTGCCGGCTGCGCGACTGCAGCACTTCGCGGTGCGGACGCCCGATCCGGCCGCGTTGTTGGCTTTCTACACCGAAAAATTAGGCTTCGTGCTGTCGGATCGAGTGAGCGATGAAGCAGGCGGGACGACCGCAGCCTTCCTGCGCACTGACGCCGAGCATCACGCCATGGCGATCTTCCGTGCCCCGCTCGCGCGTTTTGACCACTTCTCATGCGAGGCGCAAGACTGGGGAACGCTTCGCGACTGGGCAGATCACGTGGCGAACGCCGGTTTTCCATTGGCTTGGGGCGTGGGGCGGCACGGCCCCGGCAATGACACCTTCTTCATGCTCAAGGACATGGACGGCAACATGGCAGAGATTTCCGCCGAGTTGGAGGTCTGCCAGCCTGGCCGCGCAGTGGGTGAATGGCCGCACCAGCCCTCGACCCTCAACCGCTGGGGTGTTGCAATCATGCGAAGCTAGTCGCGCAGTTTGCATCATCAGGAGTACCACCTATGACCACCACCGCCAAGGCCTTGCAGATCCTGCGCTTGTTCAAGCAAGGGTTCAAACATGTGCGCGCGGTGGACGTGGAGACCAGCCTGCGCGTTTCCCCCGCCACGGCCTACCGCTACCTGGCCGACCTGGAGGAAACGGGCTTGATCGAGCGTACATCCGTCGGTCAGTACGTGTTGGGCCCGGAGATCGTCGAGCTTGACCGGCTGATCCGCATCAACGACCCGCTGATCGACGCTGCCAGCGAGATCATGAAGGCCCTGTCGGAGCGCACGGGCGGTGTAGTACTGCTCAGCCGCCTGCATCGCCGCAAAGTGGTGTGTGTGCATCAGGTGCGCGGGCGGCATGGGCCGCCTCTCGTCAGCTACGAGCGCGGCCGGGCCATGCCGTTGTATCGGGGAGCAACGTCAAGAGTCATCCTGGCGCACATGGCGCCGGATGACTTGCGCGACTTGGTGCGCCACGATGTTGCAGCCCTGCGCGAGGCGGGTCTGCCAAACAGCTTCGACACGCTGGTGCCGCTGATGGCGCAGATTCGTCGCGACAAGGTCTGCGTCACGGCGGGCGAAGTGGACGCCGAAGCCTGCGGCTGGGCTGCACCGATCCATCAAGGGGAGCTGCTGCTGGGTAGCCTCTCGGTGGTGATGTGGTCTCAAGCACCGAACATCAACCCGCAGCGCGTCGCGGACCAAGTCCTGCGCGCGGCGCTGCGTATAGGAGGGCGGCTAGAAACGCCGCGATAGAAACTTATGTGGATGGATGGAAAAGACCCCGACGTGGTGATCGTCGGCGCGGGTCCGGTCGGGCTCACCCTCGCGAACTTGCTGGGCACACACGGAGTGCGCACGTTGGTGATAGAGCGCAATGGCGAACTCGAACCCGAGCCTCGCGCCGTGACTCTGGACGACGAAAGCCTACGCACGATGCAAGGTGCCGGCCTGATGGAAGCTGTGCTGAAGGACGTGGTGTTGGGCTACGGCGTGCAGTATCACGACTGGCGAGGTCGGCCCTTCGCTGCTATCCAGCCGACGCGCCAGGAATACGGCTATCCGAAACGCAATGCGTTCCGCCAGCCGCTGCTGGTGCGCACGCTGTTCGAAGGGCTAGCTCGATTCGAACACGTCGTGGTGCGCTTTGGGCACAGCTTTACTTCTTTTGAGCAGGACGCAGAGAGCATTCTTGTGCACGTGGACGCCGATGGTGCTGCCCACAGCGTGCGTGCGCGCTTCCTCCTCGCCTGCGATGGCGGCAGAAGCCCCGTGCGCGAATTCTGTCGCATCGTGCTCGAAGGGGAGACCTATGCTGAGCGTTGGCTCATCGTAGACCTCGCGCAGCGCACCGTACCGCTACGCCACACCAGCACTTATTGCGACCCACGGCGACCGACCATCCGTCTGCCCGGACCACGCGGCGCGCTGCGCTACGAATTTATGCTGCGCGAGGGTGATCGTGACGAGGACGTGCTAGATGAGCGCAGCTTCCGCGAATGGATTGCGCACCGCGTGCCGGCCGACCGCCACCTCCCGTTGGTGCGCAAGGTGATCTATGGCTTCCACGCCCGCGTCGCCACGCGCTGGCGCGAAGGCCGTGTGCTGTTCGCAGGGGATTCAGCCCACCTCACGCCACCCTTTGCCGGCCAAGGCCTCAACAGCGGCATTCGCGATGCTGCCAACCTTGCGTGGAAAGTTGCGGCCTTGCTTCGCGGAGCGCTGCCCGAGTCGGTGCTCGACAGCTACGAACAAGAGCGCCGGCCGCACGCCGCTGCGTTGATACGCATGGCTCTACGCATCGGTCGCGTCATGCAACCCAAGAGCGTGCTAGGCGCGGCGCTTACGCAGACAGCCTTGCGCGCAGCCTGCCTCGTTCCGGCCTGCCGCGACTACATTCTGCAGCTCAAGTTCAAGCCCAAACCGCGTTTCTCGCAGGGCTGCTTCCTTCCCTCGCCAAGCCTCAGCGCGACCGAGTTAGCGCCTCAGCCGTGGGTGCAAAGCCCGACGATGAGCGTGCGCCTCGACGACGTGCTGGGAACGGGCTTCTCCGTGATTGGCTGGGATGCCGTTGAGGTCCACAACACAGCGCTTAGCGTGGTGCCACGCGGCCTGTGCACCGGCAGGGTGGTTCTGGTGCGAAGCGAGGACGATTTTCTCGACATCCCCGCCGACGAAGAGAGCGCAGTGACGTATGTGCGCGATGCCAGCGGTGAAATTGCGGCCTTGTTGGCGCGCTTTGACGCCGCGGCCCTAGTGCTGCGCCCGGACCGCTACGTCTACAGCGTCGTGCCAAATTCGGCCTGAGGGCCGCTCTCTTTTTTATTCACAGGAGTCCTTATGAGATTCGTAAGTTTTGAGATCGACGGTTACACCTCCTATGGGCTGTGCTCAGCTGACGGCGTGGTCGACCTCGGTCGGCGGCTCGGCGCGACAGCAGCCACGCTGCGCGAGTTGTTGGCTTGGCCGGACTGGCAGGCGGTAGCGCGTTCGCACGCGGAGGCCGAGGCCGACCACGCACTAGCAACGCTGACGTTGCTCCCGGTGATTCCGCAGCCGCGCACCATCGCCTGCGTAGGTCACAACTACGAAGAGCACCGCGTCGAGACTCAACGCGATCCCACAGAGCACCCGTCCATCTTCTTTCGGCACCCAGAGTCGTTGAAGGGCAGTGGTGCCGCGCTGGTTCGTCCGCGCGAGTCGACTCAGCTGGACTATGAAGGCGAACTGGCTATCGTTATCGGCCTGAGTGGGCGTCGGATTTCCCAGGAGAACGCCTGGGCGCACATCGCGGGCGTGAGTTGCTTCAACGATGGCAGCGTGCGGGACTGGCAACACCATACGCGGCAGTTCGGACCGGGCAAGAACTTTGCGGCTACCGCAGGCTTTGGGCCTGCACTAGTGACCTCGGACGAACTGCCCGATGATCGCGTGCTCTCACTGCAGACCCGCGTCAATGATGTGGTTGTGCAGGAGGCACGCACCGACCAAATGATCTTTCCGATCCCCCGCCTCGTGGCGTACATCTCGACCTTCATGACGCTGATGCCGGGCGATGTGATCGTTACCGGAACTCCGGGTGGCGTCGGTGTGAAGCGGGTACCGCCACTATGGCTCCATCCGGGCGACCGCGTGGAAGTGGAGATCTCGTCGGTAGGACTTCTCAGCAATAGCGTAAGTCAGGAGCCTTGAGGACGAAGGCATCGTTTTAAGATGAACAGACGCAACCGCCGTTCTCGGATGGCTCTGGCCGGCGGAGCGTCGTCTCGTGTAACACCACGCGCGCCTTATGTCCTTCCGTGGACTGAATACCGACTCAGGTGGCACAGCACCTGCGCTAGCAAGGTCTCTCCATGTATCGAGCCGGGCAGCGAATTCCCAGGGCATTTGCATCTCTTTCTTATTCGCGCACCAATTCCGTGGATCTTGGTGGACTTGCGCACGCTCATGCGGGACAGCCATAACGGCGCGTGTTAATTGGGATTCTGATTCTCATCATGTGATGCAGAACTTTGACGCTCGCGACATTGATTGAGCATCATGCCGACGCCAATTCCAAGAGCTTGGCATCAACTTCCGTTCTAACCAAAAACCATCTCCGCAGAGAGATGGAAAGAGACATACATGCGCTATCCCTCCAATCTTTTTCTAGTTCCACGAGCATGGTACCGTTGCATGCCGCTGACGATGACCAGCCTTGCGCTGTCGGGACTGCCCTCCCCCGCGACCGGGCAGGTCCTAAGCGAGGGCAACCGCGTCTCGCTCTACGGCGTTGCCGATGCCGGCTACTACCGTCGCAGCTTGGCCGGTGAGCTCCCGGTATCTCGATTGGACGGCGGCTTGCTGTCCATGTCTCGCTGGGGTATTCGCGGCACTGAAGATCTTGGCGGAGGACTGGCTGCCGCATTCGACCTCGCCGGCCACTTCCGCTTAGACACAGGCGAATTCGGGCGCCATCCAGGTGACACCGCTGCAGGGCGCAGCTTATCGCTGGCTTCATGGGTGGGTTTGCGCGGAGGATTCGGCTTTGTGCGGCTGGGCCGCATACCGACGGGCGGCTATATCGCTACGCTTCAGTTTTCTCCATTCGCGGAGTCCGTGAATCTTGGACCATTCCTGATGCACACCCTCACGGGCTCCCAGCCTCTTAATACAGTAAACGGCAGCGCGGATGGCATCTGGAGCAATTCGATAGCCTACACAACGCCTCCGTTTAGAGGCTTTTCGGGCAATGTGCAGTATGGCGCGAACGAGGGGTCGACGGAAGGCCGCCGTGTCGACATCACGGTGAACTATCGCCATGGCGCATTCGCCGCGGCGCTGAATCACCGCCGTGTTGATCGAGCGGCCATAACCTCGCCGCGAGGGGCAGCGGAGCCTGCCGGAGCGCCCTTTGTAATCCAGGAGACCAAGAGCATGCTGGGCAGCGTCTCCTATGACTTCGAGGCCGTAAAACTGTACGCCCAGTACTCCAGCGGCACCGTACAGGCCCGGGGACTATCGGAGATCAGTTTGGACACGGTGGGGCTAAGCATCCAAGCGCCTGTAGGCGCAGGACGTATCGTTGCTTCATGGGCTCGAACAAACCGTGAACAGGCAGGCACTAGCGATCGCGTGCGCAGGACGCTCTCGGCCGGCTACATTCACAGCCTCTCAAAACGCACGGATTTGTATGGAGTAGTCATTGCCGACCGCGCCACCAGTCTTCGGTCGGGGACTGGCTTTGCGCTGGGCATGCGGCATGCGTTTTGATCAGCCTTGTTGTTTCTTCCTAGGCGAGCCTTCCAACCGTCCAACTTCTGGGGGGAGCAGGCTGACGCCGGGGTGACCCGCACATCGCCGATGCGCTCAGGCAGTGGGCCGACAGGCATCGAAAGAGCGTCAAACGACTCGGCCACCGCCGAGGCTCTCGACTGCAGCCGTCGATGCTGGAAACGCTAAAGGTTAAAGAGCACTTCAAGCAGACCATAGCGGCCAGCAGCATCGTGCGAAGGGCCCGAATACCGCGGTGTCCAGAGAAGCGAGAACGGATGCTGTGAGGCAAAAGTTAGTGGTTCGTCTGGAGGAAAAGAGGACAGAAGTTCAACTGGGTCAGGCTGGCGTCGAAAGCTTTCCCATGGTCCGTGGGAACGGCATACGGCGCACGGGTCACTGTTTGGCACGGAGATTCAGCAGACTACTAGCGCGCATCATGGGGTAGTACGGCATCTCCTTTTTGCGTATGATGTGCCGATGAGCAGTTCTCCGTTCCAATTCTCTGCGAACGACATGATGCCCCGTCCTCTCGACGCGGCTTTAGCACAATTGATTTAAGTCATTCAGTAAATCAAGCCGCTTCCACCTAGGGCGGCTTTTTTACTTAAAAGGGGCCGCCTTTCACCAAAGGAGTTCCCTAGCATGCCTTCCAAACAAATCAATTTTTCCGCACGGTCCGCTCGCTACCTCACCACCGCAATTCCATATGTAAATGCTTCGCCACACATAGGATTTGTGCTTGAGCTTGTGCAAGCCGACACTCTCGCTCGCCACTATCGCCAAAAAGGCGATCAAGTTCGCTTTCAGGCAGGTACTGATGAGAACAGTCTTAAGAATGTCCAAGCCGCAGACGCTGCAGGCATTCCCACAGCCGAACTAGTATCCCGCAATGCGGCCAAGTTCGTTCAACTAAAAAGTAAACTCAATCTCTCCTACGACGACTTTATCCGAACCAGCGCCGATGCAAGACATTCGCGCGGCGTTGAAAATTTGTGGGCAAGATGTTTTTCAAGCGGCGACATCTACAAGCGGCCATATAGCGGACTGTATTGCACAGGGTGCGAGCAATTTTACAAACCAGAAGATCTCGATGATGGGAAATGCCAGGAACACGGGGTTGAACCTAGTCTGGTAGAGGAAGAAAATTGGTTCTTCAGGCTCTCGCGCTACAAAGAAGGTTTGCGTGAGTTATATAAATCCAATACAATAAATATTATTCCTCAATCTCGAAAAAACGAAGTATTGAGCTGGATTGACAGTGGGCTTGATGACTTTAGTATCTCCCGCAGCGTTATTCGCGCACGCAATTGGGGAATTCCCGTCCCAGGGGACCCCTCCCAGGTCATCTATGTTTGGTTTGATGCTTTGGGCAGCTACCTTTCTGCGCTTGGATTTGGTAGCGAAACGAGCAGCGAATTTGAAAAATGGTGGCCACGTGCGATCGCGCGCGAGCATGTCATAGGTAAAGGCATCACAAGATTTCACGCAATATACTGGCCAGCAATACTCTTGTCGGCGGGAATTGCTCCCCCTACGCGTCTCTTTGTTCACGGCTACGTGACAGCAGAGGGTCGTAAAATTGGAAAGTCCACCGGCAACGCTGTCGATCCCATTCCACTGATTGACGAACTGGGCTCCGATGCGGTTCGGTATTATCTACTGCGTCACATTCGCGCGACCGGCGATGGTGATTTTTCGCACGAGCGGTTTGCGAGATCTTATGACTCTGAACTTGCAGGACAGCTCGGTAATCTGGTACACCGCGTACTCAGCATGACCAAGCTTTACCTTGAAAGCGAAGACCGCAATTTTTCAGAATTCATCTCCATCCTCGATGGCGAGACTTCACAGGCAGACGAATTTTGCAAAAAAATCGCAGAACATCTAGATTGCTACGCTTTCGACCAAGCTCTCGATGCTGTCTGGTCCTACGTCGCAAGTTGTAACCGCTACGTCCATGAAGAAGAGCCATGGAATTTGGCCAAACTTAGCCATGCGAACACAGAAACCGAGTCAAGCAGGATAAAGCTCAATTCCGTTTTAGCTACACTTTTGCTTCGCATTTTCACGATTGCCAAATGCATCGCTCCAATGTTGCCAGGTGTCAGTCAAAAAATCTTTCGAAAGTTGGGAGCCGCCGACGAGAATGACGACACATGGAGGATAAGCGGCGTCGAAGTGGGGCCGCCGTTGTTTCCGAAGAGAATTTGATGCAAGCTTAATATGCGAAGCGAATACGATTTGGCGCTTGATCGCTCTGATTACAGAATTTTTTCGCATAGTCCACATGAACTATTGCGAGTCTATGGCAGTCGGCCTGATCGGACATTTCTTTAGTTTCAGGCTGCCAAGCTATTGAAAACTTAGCTCTTCCACTTGCGTGCGGCAGCTGCTCCAGGACCGCCGGGTTCTCCAGCGTCGAGGCCTGCGTGGTCGCCTCGCCCTTGGGATGCTGCGCAGCAGCCGCCGCATGATCTTGCCGCTGCGAGTCTTGGGCAGGTTGTCGCCGAAGCGGATGTCGTTGGGCTCGGCGATCGGCCCGATCTCCTTGGCCACCCAGTTGCGCAACTCGATGGCAATCTGCTTGGCCTTCTCGCCGGTCGGCCGCGCGCTTGAGCACTACGAAGGCGCACACCGCCTCGCTCGTCACGTCGTCGGGACTCCCCAACACCGCAGCTACGGCCAACGAGGTCGTCGTACAGGAAGATTGCAGCGCTCTGGCAGGCGTCCTGCAGGTGCCGAAAACCCGATCTACCAGTCCCTGCGTCTGGATGCTCGCGGTCGCCAGGGAGTCCGTCCCCCTTCAGTGGCCGTCTTCGCTCATGTCTTCGTCGAGAAGCCGCAGCAACTCGCATCTGTCCGAGGGACTCAGTGTCGAGTCCGCAGCTTTTGCATTTTGAGCAACCTGTTGTGCAGAACTGGCGCCAGCAATGACGCTGGCAACCGCATCCTCAGACAACAGCCACGCGAATGAGAGTTCCACCATATCCATACCTCGCGAGAGTGCGAAGCTGCGCAGCAATTCGACTTGGCGCCAATGCCTCAAGCCATAGAGATCTTTGACCATCCGGATCTTAGCCAAGCGCGTGCCTTCAGCGGCTGCAACTGCGCTGTTGTATTTGCCGCTCAGCAAGCCATTGGCAAGCGGCCAGTAGGGCAACAGACTCATATGGCGCGCGCGTAGCATAGGGAGGATCTCGCGTTCAGCGTCGCGCATCAGCAGGTTGTAGTGAGTTTGCATGGAGCTGAACGGCGAAAGACCCTGCCGCATTGCAATGTCTTGCTGCAGCGTCACATCCGCCGCGGTCGCGAACGTCGCTGCTTGTCCGATCGCACGCACCTTGCCCTGTTGGACCAGTTCGTCGAGCGCGCGCAGCGTCTCATCGGCCGGTACCGTTGCATCCACGACATGCGGCTGGTAGAGGTCAATGTAGTCAGTACCGAGACGACGCAGGCTCTCCTCCACAGTCTGCATGATCCATCGCCGGGACATACCCTGTCGCTGCGGGTCCTTGCGCATTTGCATGCCACCATTGGCATCGAGACCAAGAAGCTCCGGCTGCCCGAACTTGGTCGCGATGACCACGGCATGCCGATGCCCGCGAAGCACCTTGCCCACCAGCGCTTCTTCAGCCCCTGCACCATGCTCAGAGGCCATGTCGAAAAAGGTGATCCCTGCGTCAAGCGCGGCGTGTACGCATTCTTTACATTGAGCCGTATCCTGGAAGAATCCGAAATTGTTGCACCCCAGGCCGGCGGCAGAAACATGGATGCCTGAACGGCCAATCTCGCGTAATTTCATCCCGCGCTTCCTTAAGCCGTCGCAGCGACGTGCCCGTCCGGTCGCACGAGCACTGCGCTCAAGCCCGCAAAGCAATCGGCCTCGCCGCCCAATTCGATATCGTGCTTGACCACCCAAGACTCGGCAACACCGCAAGGCCGCGGGGCCCGTCCGTCTGTCTTCAGTCGAAGCTCCACCCACGCACCGGCATGCAGCATCGCGTACAGCCCCCGTTGCTCACCGTTCACCGAGCGCAGCTGCAGATCCTTCAATCGGCGGCCCGTCCAGTTGCAAGGCGGCTCGACGCCCGGCAGAGGCTGCAAATAGTGCGTGTCGATCGCAGTGATCATCCCGGAGAGATATAGATTGGTCGCCGGATGACGCAGCAAGTCATTGAAAGCGTTCCAGAGCGCGTCTCCTTCCTGGAGAAGGTTGCGCAGCAGCGAGCGTTGGGCCTTGGTGTTTTCCACCAGACGTTGGCCCACGGGGCGCCGCTCAAGCTGATAGCTATCGAGCAGTGAATCGTCGGCTTCGCCCCGCAGGACACCGGCGAGCTTCCAGCCAAGGTTCATCGCATCTTGAATCCCGGTATTCATGCCCTGCCCCCCGGCTGGCATGTGAATATGGGCGGCGTCGCCCGCCAAGAAAACGCGTCCTTTGCGGTAGTGGTCTGCCAGCTTTGTTTCATCGCCGAAGCGTGACATCCAGCTCGGGTCGCGCAGCTTGACCCCACCACCCATGATGCGACTCGCGCCGTCCTGCATCTCCTCGATCACCACTGGTGTATGGACTGGAGTGCCCACCCGCTTAGCGTCGACGAAGACCACGCGGTGACGCCCGTCCGCCATCGGGAAGCCTTCCATGATCCCGAATGCGTTGCGCACCTGGAAACGACCTGTCGTGGTCACCGGAGCACTGTCGATGAAGACATCGCCGAAATAGACGGACATGCCGCTCTCCTCACCCGGAAAGCCAATGCCGCTCGCTTGCCTCACAGTGCTGCGCGCACCGTCGGCGCCAACCAAATAGTCGGCGCGGACTCGAAAATGACCGTCGGGCCGGCTGCCTTCGACCGACACACCTTCCGCGTCCTGTCGAACCCCCTCTACCGTGCAGCCGCGCTCGATGCGCACGCCCAACTCCAGTGCGCGTGCCTCTAGCAGGTGCTCGGTGGTCGTCTGCGGGATCAACAGACCGAAAGCGAACGTGCTATCCAGCTTCGTGAAGTCCAACCGCACATCACACGCGGCGTAGTGTCCCGTCGGGACCTTCACGCCCGCCAGCAAAAAACGGTTCTCTATCCCTCGAAGCGCCAATGTCTCCAGGCTTCGCGGATGCATCGACAACGCGCGCGCCTGGCCCACTGGCTCAGAGCGCCGCTCGACAACGACCACATTGGTCTTGGCGAGCGCGAGTTCGGCGGCAAGGAGCAGGCCCGTGGGCCCACCGCCGACAATGACCACATTTGTTGAAATGTCCATGACTTTGCTATTGCGGTTCTATTCCCGAGGACTTGGCCACAGCGCGAAATCGCTCGAATTCTCCTTGCTGGAATGTTCGGAGCTCGACCGAATTCATCGGCATCAGTTCACCACCGAAACGAGTCGCGAGCTCTTTGGCTTCAGCACTTTGCTGCACGCTCAAGACCGCATTGCCAAACTTTTTGATCACCGCGCTCGGGGTCTCGGAGCGAGCGTAAAATGCTACCCACGCATAGTTGACATAGTCAGGCCACCCACTTTCCATGACCGTCGGCAGATTCGGAAACTCGGGATGCCGGGTCGCGCCCGTCACTGCGAGAGCGCGTACCTTCCCGGCCCTCATTAGCGGTGCGGCGCTCGCAAGGTCCGTCACCGCGAGTTCAAGTTGCTCCCCGGCAATGTCCGCCACCAGCCCGCCCGACGCCTTGTAGGGTACGTTGGAAAAATTGATGCCGGCCAGTTTGGCGAACCATTGCTGGGATACCTGGTAAAGCGGAGAGACGGTGCCACAGTTCAGCAATGCTTTAGCGTGCTTGGCATGGACAACCAAGTCTGCCAGCGAGCGGATAGGCGATGCCGAAGGCACGATGAACACGTTCATTCCGCGTGCTACGCCTGCTACCGGAACAAAATCGGTCGCGGGGTTATAGGGAAGATTGCGCACAAACAGCGGATTGCCCGAGATCAGCCCGGCCGTCGCGAGCAGGAATGTGTATCCATCGGCAGGAGCGCGTTTGAAAGCCGCTGCGGCCACGGTACCGCCTGCCCCCGGCAGGTTCTCGATAATCACAGGCTGCCCGAGCAGACCATTCAGCTTTTCGCTGAAAAGTCGCGCATAGCCATCGCCGCCACTGCCTGAACTCAGCGGCACGATCACCCGAATCGGGCGGTTCGGAAAATCACTGGCCGGCCGCTCCTGCGCATGCGCCGGCGCAACGGGCGCGAGCACCGATCCCGCCGCGAGCATGCCCAACCAAGTCAGGTACGCGCGTCTGTTCAGACTTGTGATCATATTTACTTCAAGTGCGCAATTGAGCTAATCTCGATCAGGCAATCCGGGGGAACAAGGTCGGCGCGGATGCAATACCGTGCAGGTGGATCCACATTGAAATACTGACGATAGACGTCGTTCATGGCCTTGTAGTCCTCCAGCCGGCGGATGAAGATATGGTTATAGGCAATATCCGAGAGGGCCCCCCCGGCATCCTCAAGGACTTTCTTGATTCCCTCGATCACGTAGCGCGTCTGCACGGCCACGTCGCCGACCCCGATCGTTTGCATCGCACCGTCCAGTGCCAGGATGCCCGAGACGTAGACGACGTTGTCGGCACGTGTGCCTGGCGAGTACGGAACGGCGCTGTGGCCCATGCCGAGAGGTGAGATGATGGACTTAGGCATTTGAATTCCAATTCATACGAAGGTTGAACAGATCTAGGAAATGATGGCGATCAGATGCCGCTGGTAAGCAATCGCCATTCTCTGATACGGCCGTGCTTCAGGCCGCGCGCGGGAAGGCCAGCGAGACCGAATCGCCCACCTGGGCGGGCTCCGGCCAGCGTTGCGACACAGTCTTCAATTTCGTGAAGAAGCGCACCGCCTCGGGGCCGAACAGATGCGATTCGCCGAAGCGAGAGCGGCGTAGCCCCGCAAAGCTGAAGAAGCCAGCCGGCAAGGGGACTGGCACGTTGACCCCGATCGTGCCCGCATCCACCTCGTTCATGAAGCGATGCGCGGCTTTCCCGTCGCGGGTGAAGATAGCGGCACCGTTGCCGTACACGCTTGAATTGCAGACCTTGACGGCTTCGTCAAAGGTGGCGGCGCGCACGATCCCACGCACGGGACCAAAGACCTCTTCCTTGTAGAAATCCATGTCGGTGGTCACCTGATCTAGAAGCGAAGGGCCCATGTAGTAACCGCCCTCACTGCCGGCCACCGCCAGGCTGCGACCGTCCAGCACCAACTCTCCGCCTTGCCGTTGGCAGTGGTCGATGGCCAGGTTCACTGCCTCACGCGACTGCGTCGAGATGAGAGCACCAAAATCCGCCCTGGGATCGTCGTAAGGGCCAACCTTAAGTGCCTTAACCTTGGGAAGCACGGACTCGAGGAACTGTTGCGCCGTCTCCTGACCGACCGGCACGGCGAGGGAGATCGCCATGCAGCGCTGCCCGGCAGCGCCAAACCCCGCCGCGACGAACGCAGAGGTTGCCGCATCGATGTCCGCGTCCGGCATCACGACCATATGATTCTTCGCGCCCGCGAAGGCCATGACCCTCTTGTTGTGCGAAGTCCCCTTCTGGTAGACGTACTCTCCCACGCCGGTCGATCCAACAAAGCTGATGGCCTCTATTTGCGGGTGCTCGAGCATCGCGTCAACCACCTCCTTGTCGCCCTGCACCACGTTGAATACGCCATCGGGAAGACCGGCCTGCTTCAAGAGATTGGCCAACTCCAGGGCCGCCGTAGGCACTTTTTCCGAGCCCTTCAAGATGACCGCATTGCCAACAGCCATCGCCAATGTGAACATCAAGACCGGCACCAATACTGGGAAGTTAAACGGGGCGATGCAACCGACTACGCCGACCGGAACGCGCATAGAGAAGACGTCGATGCCGCCACCTACGTTCGTCGCAAACTCACCCTTGCTCAGATGCGGCGCGCCGTTTGCGAACTCGATGCCTTCTATCGCGCGTGCCAGTTCGCCTCGCGCGTCCGCGAGCGTCTTGCCGTTCTCCAGACCAATGATTTCGACCAATCGGTCTGCGTGGGCGACAAGGAGCTCACGAAACTTGTAGATCACGGTTTGCCGCGACGCGTGCGATCCGCTGGCCCACGCGCGTCCCGCTCTCGTCGCCGCCGCGACAGCGCGGCCCAAGGTGGCGCTGTCGGCATAAGCGCATTGGCCGATTTCTTCGCCGCGCGAAGGGTTGAACACGCGTCCTGTGCGTGAGCCCGTGCCAGGATCAAGCCGGCCATCGATGAAGTGGAGTGATTTGGTCATATACAAAGTTGCTCTCTGAAAGGGTTGAACGAATGGCCTAAAACCCGAGGTAGGCGCTGCGCACCGTCGGATCGGCAAGCAGCGACCGGCCCCCGCCGCTGTGAACCACACGGCCGGTTTCAAGGACATATCCGCGATCGGCGATCGAGAGGGCGGCGGCGGCGTTCTGCTCTACCACCAGTATGGTCATGCCAGTTGCGCGAAGGGCATCAAGGACCTGAAAGATCTGCTCGATAATCTTCGGGGCTAAGCCCAACGAAGGTTCGTCGAGCAGCAGGAGTCGTGGCGCACCCGCGAGTGCGCGTCCAATAGCCAGCATCTGCTGCTGGCCGCCGGAGAGATCCGCGGCCGTACGACGGCGCATGTCTCCAAGTACTGGAAACATTGCGTACACCTTGTCGATATCCTCGGCAATGCGGGCGTCTCGTCGACGGTAGGCCCCAAGAAGCAGGTTGTCTTGCACGGACAGGGCTTTGAAAATCTGCCGCCCTTCGGGCGCATGAGCGATTCCAAGGACCACCCGTTCATGCGGCTTCACGCCCGCGACAGAGCGCCCGTCGAAAAGTATCCGACCGGACCGGACCCTCTGTAAGCCCGAGATTGC
>Ga0160465_100436_pt1 | contig 21731 bp, 18 predicted proteins | sample HID1971K_E11MG_FD_108209 | JGI IMG/M metagenome (GOLD analysis project Ga0160465, IMG submission 108209) | Enriched millipede-associated microbial communities from UW Madison campus, WI, USA - HID1971K_E11 MG | ecosystem: Host-associated > Arthropoda: Insects > Digestive system > Unclassified ...
CGCCGTGCTCCAGACAACGAGCGCGCCGGCCCCGACGGTACCGGCAGCAAGGCGAGCAAGGTTCATCGTCGAATCCCTCCATTCGAATGATCTCGTGGCCCAGGATTGGGCTGTCAAAGATTGCGGGCCCTCTACACGGGCGCGTTGTCTGCATCGAACGCAACGCTCTGTCGGCGATTTGCCTGGAGGGGGCGTGCGGTTTCCCGGCCACCTCATGTCCGGCGCGGCTGGACTTTCAGCCGAAAAACCGCGGGAAAACCTGGGGGTGGACCAGAAAACCCCTTTAATTTCAACGACTTGCATCGCAAGGTCGACATGGCACACACGTTGCTATTCCAGAGCGCATCCCCGAGACAGAGGACGGAGACAACCATGCGACACATCCCCTTGCACAGCACTTCCACGCGGCCTGCCGGTTCGCGGCCTGAGCGCCCGCGTCCACACCCGCCTCTGCCCCTGCACTGACAAGCGCCGCAAGGCCAACGGCCCGGCTTCGCCGGGTCGCGCCGCCGCATGGCCATCCCGTCGCGCGCGAGCCCGGCCACCCGCTTCCCGCTTTTCTTCCCTGCAACCAGAACCACAACGGAGACCGAGAAAATGACCGCAAGACCCGAGATCGAGACCCGCTTTGCCAAGGCGAAAGCACCACTGCGCATCAGCACCCTGCTGGCCACCCTGATCCTTGCCGCCTGCGGCGGCGGAAGCGACGGGGGCGGTGGATTCATACCGCCCATCGCCGGCGGCGGCGGTGGTGGTGGCAATCCCACAAACCCCGGCAACCCCGACCCGGGCACGCCGCCGGCCGGGGCGACGCTGAAAGTCGGTGTGCTGTCGTCGCCGCCTCAGCTGGTGACCGGGGACGACGCACTCGTCGAGCTCGAGTTGCTAAGCGAGCAGTCGCCCGGCAGTCTGTCGGTGACGGTCGACGGGCGCGATGTCACGGCTGCCTTCGCGCCCAACCCCGCGAATGGAAGACTGGTGGGAAAGGTCACGGGACTGAAGACCGGCGCCAACGAACTGGTCGCGAGCTACGGCGGCTACAGGGCAACGCTCGCATTGACGGCCTATCCGATCACCGGTCCCGTGATCTCGGGGCCGCACGAGGAGCCCTTCGTGTGTGGCTACGAGACCTTCACGCGCATGGGCGGCCAGAAGCTCAAGTCGCTCGACGACGGCAAGTGCTCGGTCGAGACACGTGTGGACTACTACTACCGAACCACCGCGGGCACCAACACGCGCTTCGAACCCGGCAGCCTGAGCGCCTATCCGGCCAACATCGCCTACCTCACGATCGACGGCAAACAGGTGCCGTACGTGATCCGGCTGGAGAGCGGCACCATCAACCGCGGCCTGTACCAGTCGGCGATCCTGCACGACGTGCTCAACGAGCCGCCCCCGTCCCCGACCTACCGTACCGCGGGCTGGAAAGGCGGCCTGATCTATCCGCTCGGCGGCGGCTGCCAGGGCGGCTGGTTCCAGCAGGGCAATGACTTCGGCACGCTGATCAATCCGACCTACCAAAGCCGCGGGCTCGCGGTGACCACTTCCACGCTGAACGTCTTCGGCACGAACTGCAATGACCTGCTGTCGTCCGAGACCATTGCCATGGTCAAGGAGCGCTTCATCGAAAACTTCGGCGCGCCCACCTACACCATCGGCACCGGCGGCTCGGGCGGCTCCTACCAGAGCCACCAGACCAGCGACAACTACCCCGGCCTCTTCGACGGCGTGGTGGTGAGCCAGGTGTTCGCCGACGTGACCTCGTCCACGATCTTCAAGTTGCATGACTCGCGCGTACTGAACAACTACTTCAACGACCCGGCCACCGCGGCGCTGAACTACACCGTGGCCGAGAAGCAGGCCATCTCGGGCTACCTGCAGATTGGCAACATCCCCAACATGAGCGGCAGCGCCGGCCGGCTCGATCCCACCGTGTCCTTCCCCGCTGGCGTGCCGGTGGAGAAGCGCTACAACGCCGCGACGAACCCGACGGGTGCGCGCGCCACGGTGTTCGACCACACCGTGAACGTCTACGGCAAGACCGCCGAAGGCTTCGCGCTGCGCCCGATCGACAACGTGGGCATCCAGTACGGCCTGAATGCGCTCAACGAGGGCAAGCTCGGCATCGACAAGTTCATCGACCTCAACGAGCGCGCTGGTGGCGTGGACCGCGACATGAATCGCACTACGACGCGCACCGTGGGCGATCTCGATGCGCTGACCCGGGCCTACCAGTCCGGACGCATCGTCAATGGCGCGGGGGGACTGGCCTCCACCGCCATCATCGACCTGCGCGACTACAACGACGGCACGGTGGGCGGAGACATCCACACCAAGATCCATTCGTTCTCGATGCGGGAGCGGCTGCGCCGCGCCAACGGCAACATCGACAACCACGTGATGTGGACCAAGGGCGCGGGCAGCGCCGAGGCCTTCGATGCAATGGACGTCTGGCTGCGCGCCACCAAGGCAGACCGCTCGGACCGTCCGCTCGCCCAGAAGATCGCCGCCGCACGGCCGGCCGACTTGAAGGACGCGTGCTGGAACAACGGCCTGAAGTACACGGAAGAGCAGACCGCCTTCGGCGCGAGCGCGTGCAACACCTTCTACCCGGCCGGCACGACGCCGCGCATGGCCGCTGGCGGCCCGCTGACCGACGACATCGCCAAGTGCCAGCTCAAGCCGCTGAACCCCTCGGACTACCGCGTGTTCTTCACGCCCACGCAATGGGCCCGTCTGACTGCCGCTTTCCCCGATGGCGTGTGCGACTGGACCAGGCCGGGCGTGGGCCAGCAGCCCCTGAGCGGTACCTGGCTGTCCTTCGGCCCCTCGCCGTTGAACCTGCTGTTCGACGTCACCAAGCAGATCACGCCGTCGATGCTCTGACGTCGCTGACTGGACCTGCACAGACCGCCGTCGACCTCGCGGCGGCGGTCCGTGCGACCTCTTTTCTTTCCACCGGAGCCATTTCCTTGAACCGATCGATCGTCAAACGAAGCCTTGCCGCTCTTGCCGCGGCCACTGTGTCCCTGGGCGTGCACGCGCAAGATTTTCCGGGCGGCAAACCCATCACCATCGTCGTGCCCTTCGCCGCGGGCGGCCCCACCGACCGCGTGGCGCGCGACCTCGCCGAAGCGCTGCGCAAGCCGCTCGACGGCGCAACGATCGTGATCGACAACGCCGCCGGCGCGGGCAGCACCATCGGCAATGCGAAGGTCGCCCGCGCCAAGGCCGACGGCTACACGCTGCTGCTCACCCACGTCGGCATGGCCACGACCCCCGTGCTCTATCGCAAGCTGCCCTACAACTACGAGACCGACTTCGAATACCTGGGCATGATCAACGACGTGCCGATGACCGTGATCGGCAAGCCACAGCTCGAGGCCAACAGCTTCAAGGAACTGCGAGAGTGGATCGGCAAGAACGCCGGCAAGACCAATCTTGGCAACGCCGGCATCGGCTCGGCCTCGCACCTGTGCGGCCTGTTGTTGCAGAGCGAGCTCAAGGCAGAGATGACCACCGTGCCCTACAAGGGAACGGCACCGGCCATCGCAGACCTGCTCGGCGGCCAGATCGACCTGCTGTGCGACCAGACCACCAACACCACAGGCCAGATCGAAGCCAAGAAGGTCAAGGCCTATGCGGTCACGACGCTCAAGCGCCTGAGCACGCCGGCATTGAAGGATCTGCCCACGCTCGACGAGTCGGGCCTGAAGAGCTTCCAGGTCACGATCTGGCATGGGCTGTATGCGCCCAAGGGCACGCCGGCGCCGGTGCTCAAGAAGCTCAACGACGCATTGAAGGTCGCGCTCAAGGACGCGGAGTTCATCAAGAAGGAGGAAGGTCTGGGCGCGGTGGTCGTGACCGACAAACGCGTGGAGCCGGCAGAACACAAAAAGTTTGTACAGGCTGAAGTCGCACGTTTCGGCCCGGTCATCAAGGCTGCGGGCGTCTACGCGGATTGATGGACCCCGGTGATGTACGAGAGAACGCCGATGCAGGGTAATTCCGCCTCGGCGAATCACGAGCGCCTGCGTACGATCGTCTGCTGTTTACGTATTCCCGCAGCCCTCCGCCCCCCACTCTCGTGTCAATGCTGCTTTCGGCAGGTCGTGCCGTGCTGAAGCTGTCCGCACCGTACCGCCATGGCTTCGCCGGCTCCCCCGACGATCTGCGAGACCAGGCCGTGCTTGCGCGCTTCAAGGGCGCGACAGTCATCTCAACCACAACCCGCTGGCGCCGCTGGGCCGCGGTAGGGGCGTGGCTGTGCCTGATCGCCGCGGGTGGTGCGCTGGCGTATCTGATCGGAGAGCGCACGGGCATCCGTGCACTCCAACAAGGGACGCTGCACCGGCTCGACATCTATTCCACCAGTCTGCGCAGCGAGCTCAGCCGCTACGAGTATCTGCCGCAGGTCGTTGCACTCAGCCCGGACGTGCTCGATCTGCTGCGTGCGCCGACCCACCGGACCCTCCAGCTCGAAGCGAATGTGTACCTTGAGACGGTCAATGCGCATGCGCAGGCCTCCGCGGTCTACGTGATGGACACCACGGGCCTGACGCTCGCCGCCAGCAACTGGAACCAGCCAGGCAGCAGCTTCGTGGACATGAACTTCTCCTACCGCCCGTACTTCAAGGACGCGGTGCGCGGCATGCCCGGACGCTTCTATGGGATCGGAACGGTCAGCCGTGAGCCCGGTTACTACTTCTCGCACGGCATCGTCGACGGCAACCGCCAGCTCGGCGTGGCCACCGTCAAGGTCAACCTCGACAAGCTCGATGCCGCATGGTCACGCTCCACCGACAAGGTGCTGGCCATCGATGGGAATGGGGTGGTGTTCCTCGCATCCGAAGCGGCCTGGAAATTCCGCGCCTTGCGTCCGTTGTCGAGCGAAACCCTTCAGCAGCTCGCCCAGACCAGGCAGTACACGGAAGCAGGCGCGCTGCGCCCCATCGACATGCGGGAGCATCGACCGCTGTCGGGTGGTAACGCCATGGTGGTGCAGTTGAACGCCGATGGGCCGCGCCGCTCCGCGACGCAAGAGCCTTTCGGACCCGATTACTTGCTGGACAGCCGCCCCGTCGAAGGCACGGACTGGAAGCTGATCATCCTGTCCGACATGAAGCCGGTGCACGCCATAGCGCGCACATCGGCCGTGGGCACGGCATTCGCACTGGTGTTCCTTACGCTCCTGGTGTTGTACATCCAGCAGCGCCGACGCATCGTGCACCAACGGCTCGCGGCACGAGAGGCCCTGCAAGGTGCCTACGACGAGCTCGAACAGATGGTGCAGGTCCGTACCGAAGCACTGAGCCATGCCAACGAACACCTGCAGACGGAAATCACCGAACGCCAGCGCGCCGAGGACATTCTCAAGAGCACGCTGGACGACCTGGTGCAGACCGGCAAGATGGCCGTGCTGGGCCAGATGTCCGCGGGCATCACGCACGAACTCAACCAGCCGCTTGCCGCGCTGCGCACGTTGTCCGCCAATGCGGTCGTTTTTCTGGAGCGCGGACACACCGAGCAGGTCGATCTCAACCTTCGCACCATCTGCGACCTGACAGACCGCATGGGCCAGATCACCTCGCAGCTGAAGAAGTTTGCGCGACGGTCGACCGTCCAGCTGCAATCGGTGGCGCTGGCCGACACCGTCGCCGACGCGCTGTTTCTGCTCAACCAGCGCATCCGCCAAGAGCGCATCGCATTGTCACAGGAGATCGAACCGGGCCTGCGTGCCCTGTGCGAAGGCAATCGGCTCGAACAGGTGCTGGTCAACTTGCTGGTGAACGCCTTCGACGCCACGGCCTCCGCGGGCGTCGATCCGCGCTGCGTGCGCGTGGTGGCGCGCAGTACACCCGACGGCGTCGTGCTCGAAGTTCACGACAACGGCACCGGTATTGCGCCAGAGGTCATGCCACGGCTGTTCGAGCCATTTTTCACCACCAAGGAGCAAGGTCTCGGATTGGGCCTCGGCTTGGCCATCTCCGCCGGCATCGTGCGCGACTTCGGTGGCCTGCTGCGTGCCGCTCGCAGCGATCTCGGCGGGTCGGTCTTTTCCGTCACGTTGCGAAAAGCAGAGGAACGGACAGATCATGATTGAAACGCGCAACCTCGAGGTTCTCTATGTCGAAGACGATCCGCCCGTGCGCTTGGGCAGCACGCAGGCGCTACAGCTCGCCGGCATTCGCGTCACCGGCTTCGGTTCGGCGGAGCAGGTACTCCAGAAGCTGACGCCGGGCTTCGCGGGCGTGCTGGTCACGGACGTCAAGCTGCCGGGCATCGATGGCCTGGAGTTGCTTTCGCACGCCCTGAAGCTCGATCCGAGCCTGCCTGTGATCCTCGTGACTGGCCATGGCGACATCACGATGGCGGTGCAGGCCATGCGCCTGGGGGCCTACGATTTCCTCGAAAAACCTTTCTCTCCCGACCAGCTGACCGAAGTCGTCCAGCGCGCGCTGGACAAGCGCGCGTTGAGCCTGGAAGTCGAGCATCTGCGGCGCAGGATCGCGGGTTTTGAATCGATCGAGGCGAAGCTCATCGGTCGCTCCTCGGCCATGCACAGGTTGCGCCGTCTGGTGCTCGACGTGGCCAACTCCGATGCCGACGTCCTGATTCTCGGAGAGACCGGAACCGGCAAAGAGCTCGTGGCGCGCTGCCTGCACGATTGCAGTCGGCGCAAGGAAGGCAACTTTGCGGCCATCAACTGTGGCGGCATGCCCGAAGCGCTGTTCGAAAGCGAGATGTTCGGCCACGAGGCAGGCGCCTTCACCGGCGCCGCGAAGCGGCGCATCGGCAAGATCGAACACGCGCGCGGCGGGACGCTGTTTCTCGACGAGATCGAGACGATGCCAATGAGCCTGCAGGTCAAGATGCTGCGCTCACTGCAGGAGCGTCAGTTCGAGCGCCTGGGGTCGAACGAACTGCGACCGATGGACAGCCGGGTCGTCGCCGCGACCAAAGCCGACCTGCTTGCTGCCGCGCGCGAAGGCAAATTCCGAGACGACCTCTACTACCGGCTGGGCGTGGTGGTGTTGAACCTCCCGCCGCTGCGCGAGAGACGCGAGGACATTCCGATGCTGTTCACGCACTTCGCCATGCAGGCTGCGCTGCGCCACGAGCGAGAGCTGCCGGTCGTGGCGCCCCACCATCTGGATGCGCTCATGGCGCATGCCTGGCCTGGCAATGTGCGGGAGTTGCGCAACATCGCCGATCGCTTCGTGCTCGGACTGTGGGAAGGCAACGAGGCGACGCGCGGAATGACGCCAGGCGAGCGTTCACTGGACGGGCAGATGGCCCAGTTCGAACGATATCTGATCCACGAGGCGCTCGAGGCGTGCAATGGTTCGGCTGCTGCCGCGGCAGAGCGGCTGGGCGTGCCGCGCAAAACCCTGTACGACAAGATGCGCCGACTGGGTCCGCTGGAAGCGGTCGAGGCGCGCAGAGCCTAAGTGCGCCACGGCCTGACGGCCGTGGTGCGATCGCGGCAGCATCAATTTTTCGAATCGTCAGCATTGCTGCGACCACCAGCGCGAAACGACCGAAAGACCGGCCGTTTCGCCCACTCCAGCCGGCCGCGGCCTCGCTTCACCGTGACCCCGCGAACAGCAACTCTCCGGCAATACGGGAGCGCTTGACGCGAACGAATGCCATCACACCTTGCTTCGCTGACAATTGCGGCATGAGCAACGCCAGCGAAGCCTTCGTACTCGATCCGGAAAGGACCCGCGACCTCGCGCATCTTCTGCTGGATGCCGAGGGTCGACTTCTGGTTCGCGATGCTCGCGAACTCGCGCAGACCACGGCCGAGGAACGGCTGTTGTTCGGGGTACGGCATGGCATCTACGGCTTGCCGACGGTGGAACTGTTGGAGTTTCTGCGCGCGCGTCTTGCCGGCCGCAGCGCGATCGAGATCGGTGCGGGTCACGGGGTGTTGGCCCAGGCGCTCGCCATCCCCGCCACCGACAACCGTCAACAGGAAGAACCAGCGATCCGCGCGTACTATGAATCGATCGGTCAGCCGACGATCCGTTACGGGAATCACGTCGAAAAACTTGATGCCGAGCGTGCCGTCGCCAAGTACCGTCCGCAGGTGGTCATCGCCTGCTGGGTTACACACCGGTTCGAAGCGTCCGAGCCCCAACGCGGCGGTAGCACAACGGGCGTTGACGAAGCCTCCATCCTCAGAAATTGCGAGGAATACATCTTCATCGGAAACGAGAAGGTGCACCAGCACAAGCCGATCTTGTCGCTACCGCACGAGAGGCTGACACCCCCATGGCTGTATTCGCGTGCACTCAACGGAAGCCCGGATTTCATCGCGATATGGCGACGAGCGCCTGTGCCCGGCGTGGCATGAGGCGTGTGAAGCCTTGGCGATTCTCAGTGCACACAGCAGGCTTGCCGTGGACGCACAGGACAATCGAGCGAACTGAAGGGAGCAGGAGCAAGGAAAAGGGAGAGCCTCAACGCCGGGCCGGGCGCCTTTTTCGCTGCGCGCTCGCCCTGGCGGTCAACGCGAGGGAGGATTTTCCTTGGCTCACACACCTCGGACGACGAAGTGGCCGCAGGTGCGCGACTGCAGCTTTCTCCCGAGGACAAGCGGCCTGTGACTGCAGAGATCGCTGCCCGAAACTGCGGGGCTTACAAGGTTTCGACCGAGCGGCGGGCCGCTCGATCGCTCTCGGCGAACTGTCGCTCCCGCGGGCGACAATCGCAGGCCTTACTTGGCAAGAAATTCTTCTGCCGACTTGCCAGCCTCCAATGCGGCCTTGAACCAGGCCGGGCGCGGACCGCGGCCGCTCCACACATTGCCGTTCTGATCACGGTACTTCGGTGCAGAGGCACCGGCCTTGCCAGAGGACTTGCGGCCCGCTTTGACCGATACGGCCTTCGGCACACGACCGCGCTTGGCGCCTCCCGCGACACCAAGTTCTGCAGCGGTGAAACCGTACACGGCAATCGCTTCTTTGATCCGCGCAAGCACCTCATTGGATTCCTGTTTGCGCAGCTGTTCGGCCTCTTGCTGAAGTTGTTCGATTTGCTTTTGCACTTCGAGGAAAGTCTTTTTTGCCATTGCTTGGTGGTCCTGATAATTTTAAGGCTCGATTTTTATCATAGATATCGACGCCTTCAGCAAGTGAGGATTGCGATTTTTCGAAATACACCGAAAGAATCCATATCTTCACACCTCCGGGTTGTGTCCGCGAGATGGTATGTCCAGCGTTCATGGATGGGTAATCGATCTCACCTGAATTCAACCTGAATGAGCTTCTCTCTCGCGCGGTGATGGCCGGACACTTGTCGGCGTGGACGCACGAGATCATCTGTCTGACGATCCTCAGGCTTCTGCGACCCAGCTAACTTATTTCTCAATTCGCGTGTTTGAAGGAGTTCATTGGGCGGCAAGAGGGGGAAGCTCTGCGATTCGAGAGGCTGGCCACAGCTGCCGTTCCGGGTCGTTTACCTGCGCGTGAATTTAATGCGATGCCACAGCAACGTTGCCTGCTGCGCAAGCGTCACTCTCAAGTCTCACCAGTTTCTCAGCTCGGAGCGGCTCGGACTGCTGCTCCAATCGATGGCATTCTTCTGAATCGCCCGCAGCTCTGATTGACCGCCTCACAGTGATCTCCCGGTCGGCGTTGACTTCGCAGATGGCACTCGCCGGCGTCTCATCCGATCGAGGCGGCCTCCGCGCGCACAAAAGACACGCATGAAAAGGGGTTCTGGTTGCAGTCCGCCTACCGGAAATCCCGGCTTTTCGCTTGCTTTCGCGAGCCTGTAACCTAGAGGCGGTGAGATTCTTCACCTTCTTCGCGCTGCTAGATTCCAAGCACCGCCATCAGCTTGGAGGCCAGGAGTTGGCAGCGACATAGGCACGAACCACGCCCGCCAGTCTGAGTCCGTGATCGCCGAGGCCAAGTAGCCAAGCTTCTTCGCGTGTTCGACCACTTTCTCCGGCCGACTCGCCCCACGAAGAAAGCTGAAGTTGCTCAAGCACTTCAGGTCGGCATAAAGGGCAGTTGAATTTCGAGCCCTCAAGCGAAGGTGTCGTGGAGAAACCGGACGGTCTCGGCCCTGGCCAGGCGCATCTGAAAAAATCTACAGCACACTGGCCTGCTCGCTCACGACCACCCAGTCATCCCGCGCGACGTGGGGGTGGTTTCCAACGGTGGGACGGTGGGAGAGGCCGCTCGTTTTTGACCGCCTCGACACTGTTGTGCGGTCGCGGCAGCCGCCCTCCACACGGTGGGTGCCAGCAAGCAATCGAAGCACACCCCTGTTAGATCGGCCGGTTGTCCTGAACGGCCATACGCAGCGGCTTGGCGAGTACGAAGGTCGGCTGCGGCACGTTGAGCGGCCGGCATCCGGTGCGCGGTGCGGGGTGCGGGGTCGGTCGCCGGTCGCCGGTCGCCGGTCGCCGGTCGCCGGTCGCCAACGACACATTCATTCCGTTCGGTGGTTCTCGACCAGGACCGGGCGCAACACGCGGTCCCGCCCCAGGCGTGCGGCGCTGCGCTCGAGCACGAGCGCCATGGTCTCACCCAACCGCTTTGCCTCGGGCAGCATGGACAGGCTCTTTTCTTCCAATGACTCCACCTCGTTGGCCACCTACTCAAAGGTTGGCATGTTCCTCAAGGATATGGCTAACGCACAGCCCTTCGACGAGATCTACGCGAACTACGTCGGTTCCCCATCACCAGCCAGGACCTTAGTTCAGTCTAGCTTTAGCATCTTTTGACATCGAGGTCGACGCCATATTGGCGCTGGACAGCGTACGCTAGCTTGCACTGGTCATCACAACATCTTCGAATTGCCGGTGCGTTGCACACAGAGCAACGTCAGCGTCACATTTAGGCGATGCTCTGCATCTGCGCCAGTGAGCCCATGGCAGGTTGGTGAACGTCGTGAACGCGTCGTCGAGCGCGCAATGCCCATCGCGGTCGTCGACGCACCAGGGCGAGTGCTCTCGGTGCGGACCGGCGCTCAGATCAGCTTCTGGTCCGCCATCGATGGGGTCGAGCGGACGCACCTCCCGTCTTGCCTAGCGGGTTGGCGTTGGCATGTACATCCTGGGTTTCGAGGAGGGCAAGGCTGAGCGAGCCGTTGCAAAGTCTGCTTGTACTGCTTTAGGATTCGAGCGGGCGTGGCTGCCTGCCACGAGTTGATCCACCGTGGAAAGGAGATAGCGATGGCACGAATCGATGAAGGTCTCTTTGAGGCGTGGGCAGTCTCCGAGAACCTCTTGCACGAGGCGGTGCGTCAGATCCGCGGGGGAGCTTCATTGAGTGCTTTGAATGAGTTGGCCGAGCTCAAGCTGGAGGCCAACCAGCGATTCATGGCGCTATGGAACGCCGGGGCAACTCAGCCGCTTGCACCTCGACAGTCGCTGCACTGATGTAGGCAAGGTCGGACCTCGCCTGCTTCGCGCGTTCCCCGAAAGGCTTCCGCTGTTCGGGCGTGTCCTTGCCGCAGAGGCGTACGTTCACCGGCGCGCAGCTTCCCGCGGCGCCGCAGCGCGCGGTGACGGTCTCGCCGTCGCTTATTCCGACGACGAAGAATCTCCGCACTTGGCAGCGCCAAAGTGGGGAAGGGCAAGTAGAACCGGGGGCACGGTCCCTGCCTGGAACAGGGATTCAAGGTGCCTCGAGATTCTTTTCGACGTAAAAGTTCCAACGCTCGGACGACTGTCCGGCCGTGATGCCTCGTGGCATCACCCGCCGGTAAGCGCGATGCCCGGCGCCCGCTCTGCGCACAAGCGAACCCGGGGACTTCCAAGTTCAACCCTAGGAGTTCGTGCATGCGGGGAGCTCGTCGTCTGATTCTTCGCTACCACGCCTGTCGCGCGAAGCGCGGGCTTTGCTTCTACTGCCAGCGGACTATAGGCCGCGACGTTACGGCGGACGAACCGACGGCCCGCAGGGATCGTGGCCCTGACAGACACGAGAACATCGTCGCAGCTTGTCGGTATTGAAATCTTCAGTGCCATGCGCGATTCGGTCCCCACGCCCCTGACGCTCCCCCCCTATGGCTTTTACGTGCTGCTGATGTCGGCTGCGGGGCTGTGGGGCCATCCTTAGTCGGACAACTCGGCTCTGTAGCGCGCAGTCACAATGGCGCGGCCAACGGCTATCCACGCGTGGTGTCTTCAAGCCGGGGCCCTCGTCCCCCGGACAGCCGCCCCCCGGCCTACCGATCACGATCGCGCAGCACTGGTAGTTCTTTCGAGCCTCCTCCTTTGACGTCGCGCATGCATACGATCGAGATCGATCGAAAGACCGGGCAGGTGATTTCCGACAAGCGGTCCGTCGTCCCGCTCGAAGAGCAACCTTCGCTCGCTGGCTAACATGCGTGCACAAGGCGAGGAAGACGATCGACTTGCCCACAGCCGACCTGATGGCGGCAGATCCCGCTGGTGAAGGCAGTGCGCCTGAGGCCGAGGAAGATGCTGTGCAAGCCTGAGGACTACCGCGGTGCTCACGGCCCAAGGGACTTGGCCAGCCCACGCAATCGGCACGGCGGCACCTTTTTCTTGTGAAGAGATTTAGAAGCCTCGCTTATCGCCGGCCGCGCCGTCTGGCTTGTGGAAAACTTCGAAACGTGTGCCTTTCTCTTCCAGTATCTGACCACCTGCAGCCGAACTACGGACATGGGCGCCGCGGGCGCCAGGCAACATGACTGCGCGCTGCTAGCCGTTAGTCCTTTGAGTCGGTCGTTTGCCGGCCTCGGCCTACTTTTGACCGAACATCGATCCCGGAAAAGCTCCCTGTATCCAAATACAGGAAGCATCGATGTCTGACGACACCAAGAAAACTGGCCTCGACCGAAAACTGATTTCGCTGGGCGAGGAATACGAAGTTAGAGCCTGGACCGAGAGCCTGCAGTGCACAGAAACCCAACTGCGCGATGCCATCAAGGCTGTAGGCAACTCGGCGGACAGGGTCCGTAAATTCCTTGCCGGGAGGCGCTGGTGAACCCTCTGCGTCGTATTTCGCTGCATGTCGACGAACCTGACCCCGGTCACTTCCATTGGGTGCTCATGGAGGAAGGCACCGATGCCTATACCTGGGCGGAGCTGTCTTCCAGTAAGGAAGGCTACGACATGTGGATCGATGCCTGGAGACAAGGTTCGCGCGCCCTTCTCGCCTTGACCGAAGACCAAACCCAGGGACCACGCTCGCAAGAGCTTGCCATGCCTTCATTCGCTGATCCAATGGGTACAAGAGGGCGGAGGCCGTGATTCACTATTTACCGCTGCGCGCTTGGGGCTCAGTGGCGGCCAACTTCCGTAGAAGTCAAGCTCTCAGATGAAAGAAGCGCACTCCTACGAGGTTGTAAAGTCGCGTTCATAAAAAGAACTTCGCGACATGAGTTGTTCGCGACGGAGCATGCCCACATGCATGGGGGCTCAGAACTGCAAGCTCGGCTCACTGCGCAAGTTGCTTGGGAGGCTGAATGCGAACGGGTCCGCAAAACTATAAATCCGCCGGTAGGCTACCCCAGGCCCGCAAAACGGCCTCAGTTGGGCCGAACAAGGCGCCTTAAAGATGTCCGTCGGCAGTGAGCGTCAAGTTATTCAATCTTGACCGACAGCAGGTGCACGCCTCTCCCACTAGTAAGTGATAAATGTTATACGCCGCTTTGTTTGAGAACACAATCTGGGACGGTGCTGAGCCGAAGGAGTTTTTCACATGGCGAATGAAGAAGAAACGCTTGCCACTTTGGAGGAGCGGATCTCCAAGGCTGTCATGGACTGCGAAGCATGGAGGCGAACAGGGATCAGTGAGAGCTATATGGAAGCGTACGATCTGGTGGAAGCCTTGCAATTGCAGCTTCGAAGATTGTTGCGCCTTCCTGCTGCCAGTTAGCCTGACAGGCTTAAGCACTCCCGCGTTCGGCCTTGGGGGAAATCGAAGTCCCGCCCTAAGCAGCCGGTCGCGAGGCCGCGAGCCCATCGATAGATGCAAGAGCGACCCTTCGTCAATAGCGCAAAAACGGAAATGATGAAGGTTTAACGGCGCGCAACGCGAACGTCCGATGGCGCCTGCCTCCGATCGAAGATGGCCACGGCGTACTAGCCGCCAAGGTTGACTGGCGTTCCGCAGTGCGTCTTGGCGCAACGCAACGCAACGCAACGCGCGGCGAGCATCGGGTCAGCCGTCCCTATGCATGCGATGGCACGCTGACGATGTAGCCGGAGAAGCTCCTGGCGGTCGAATCGGGGCGCTATGTCACGCTACGAGGATCTGTTGTCGAATGGCTAGTAATTTAGATCGGACTGACTCAGAGAATCGGTTAGCGTCGCGCGGTCGGGCGCTCACTCACCGAGCGCCAGTGATCCAACCGAAGCAGGATGGCAACAGCTGCAACGCATGGGATGGGGACTGGCCAGAGTCCTCCAGCACAGCACGCCGTTTTCGAACTGATGTAGAACGACAACCCACTGCACGAGCTTGTTGCCTAGGTGGGTGGCGCGCTTGAGGGCACGTGGCTGGCCACGCCGGAAATGCTCCAACGGCTGACCGTCATCGCGCTGGCTGCAGGTTACGCAACCGGTATTTGATTTGCTAAGTACGCCTGCCGTGCTTTTCCGTCATGTACACGCCCAGCAGGGCTGTATTCCGGCTGACACAGACTCGGCAAGACATGTGTGGAATCTAGAGCCGCAGTTGCTGACCGTCTGGGACAGACAAAGCATCAGCCTGAACGGAGGCAAAGTCTTCGTAAGCGTCCGGCGAAGGCATGTTGAGTTTCAGAAGCGCTTCTTTGCTTCTGGAGGCCACTGCCGAGCCAAGGCCGCTGGGCTTTGGCGCATACTTTGTCTCTCAGGCGACGCGAGACGATTCCGCCATCACCCCGCTGCGACCGGCGCTACGCCGCAGCATGCTGGAGCGATCCATATGCGTGGCTTCCTGCTGAACAATCGCGACGAACTCATTCAACGATGCAAGGACAAGGTTGCGCTGCGGCCTGCGCGGGGTGCCACCCGTGAGCAGTTGTCGAATGGCATCCCGATGTTTCTCGACCAACTGACGCGCACGCTTGCGGCCGAAGATGACGGTGACGCCGCTGGCGGTCTCCGCATATCCGGTCCGTCAGGAGGCGACGCGGCGGCGCTTTCGGAGATGGGGGTTTCGGCAACCGTCCACGGTGGGGAGCTGCTGGAGCTTGGCTACACAGTTGACCAAGTCGTTCATGACTATGGGGACCTGTGCCAGGCCATCACTGATCTAGCCGTCGAGCGGGACGCCCCGTTTTCAGTCGAGCAGTTCCGCACGTTAAACCGCTGTCTGGACAATGCGATTGCCGACGCGGTGACCGAGTTCGCTGCCCAGCGCGACCTGGAAGTGGCAAGAAGACAAGCCGAGGAGGAGAACCAGCGGCTGGGCTTTCTCGCACACGAGTTGCGCAACCACTTGCACGTAGCCAAGCTCGCGTTCGCAGCTTTGGAGTCGGGCAGGCTTCCAGTTGGTGGTTCTACCGGTGCGGTGCTCAAGCGCAGCCTTGGCTCGATGGAGAGTTTGATCGACCATTCGTTGGCAGCCGTCCGCGACGCGGCGCGCGCGCCCTTGCATCCGCGCATCTTTTCCCTTGCCACCTTCTTAGCCGATGCCGGCCGCGTTGCCGAGCTCTATGCAACCGACACGGGTTGCACACTCCGGGTTGCCGAAGTGGACGCCAATCTTGCGGTTGAAGGAAACCGCGAATTGCTGTTGGCGGCACTTGGTAACTTGCTTCAGAACGCCTTCAAGTTCACTCGGCCGAGCACCGAGGTTGCGTTGCATGCGCATACGTCCGGTGGATGGATCAACATCGGCGTGGAAGACTGCTGCGGCGGGCTTCCAGCAGGTGGGGTCGACACAATGTTCAAGCCGTTCCAGCAGGGCTTTAACGACAAGCGCGGACTTGGATTGGGCCTATCCATCGCTCAGCGCAGTGTCGAGGCCGACCGTGGGCAGTTGACCGTGCAAGACTTGCCCGGCAAGGGATGCGTCTTCACGATGTGCCTGCCGCTTCGAACGCTGGCGTAGCCTTTCATTGGTCAATGCTTCGAGACCTCGTGTCCGTCGGCGCGAAGCATCTTGTCCCCGTCCGGCTGATAGGGTCGCCAGCGATGCGGCAGGAGTTCGTCGATCCGGTTGGCCGCCTGCGTCGACAACCGCTCCAGCACATCGTGCAGGTAGGCGTAGGGATCAAGCCCGTTGAGCTTGGCCTCGCCGGCTTCCATCCAAATCAACTCACCTTTGTTGACATCCGTGTCTTCGCCTCGAAGACCCGGGATTCGATTGATTCTCTCTAGTAGCAGATCTTGCAGCTGCTCGGCAGTGTGGGTGAATTTCGGCATTCAGGGCATCACGTGGAGCTCGTTCAGGCCACGAGCTTAGGGCGGAAACGAATTTTTGAACCGCTACGATTTCTGACAAGTACCAGAGCGGGCGGCTGTCAAAAAATCAGTTCGAAAACCCTCGGTACCTCGGCCAGCAACGTCGCCGGCGCGAGGGCTTTTCACCGCGCGCACGCTTCGAGAGTCCGGCCGCAAAGTCCTTGCCCGGCGACCGCGAATCGATAGAGTTCAACCCGACCTATCGACCGCCGTCCCGCGCCATGACCTCCAACCGTCGCTCCAGCGTGATCCGTACCCGCGTACCCTCAGAAACACGGGCCAGGTTTTCCGCCCTTGCTGCGTTCCATGGCCTCTGCGAGGCTCACCTGCTCGCTCGCATGGTCAACGAGGTTCTCAAGGGTTCAAGCACTGCCGAACCGGATGGACCTGAAAGAGAGGAAACGTCGGCGACCGACGTGGAGGACTCCGCGCTCCCTCGCGTCGCACTGCGCCTTCGAACGGGTGACCGCGCCCTGGCAACACTGCGCGCCGATGCCTGTGGCATGAAGCTCAGCAGCTATCTGGTCCTGCTCGTGCGCAATCATGTGCGACGCTCGGCGGTCCCGCCCCCCTGCGAACTGACGCAGCTCAAGATTCTTTGCGCACACCTGGCCTCGCTACGACGGCAGCTCGAGGCGTTCGGCACGCCGAACACTTCCTTCGGTGTGGCCACCGAGCTCGGCGGCGTGCTTGCAGAGGTTCGGAGTCAGGTGGAAGCCGCGCGCGAGGAGGCGGCGGCTGTTGTACGCAGGAACCTCATCTGCTGGGAAACCGGCGCGCAGGCCTGAGATGCCCGCGAAAAACGCGCAAGCCAGTCGGCAAGGCGCCGCACCGATCGGGGCCACACCCGATATGTTGTTGGACATCGTGAGCTATGGCCGCAAGGGGCCCGGCGGCATCTTGCGCTTCAGTTCCGACGAGCTAGCGCAGATCCGGCGCACAATCGATCGTGCGCCAGAGGTGATGGTGAAAATCACCGGTGGCGGACGCGACGCCTCCAGCGTTCAAGTTCATCTGGACTACATCGGCCGGCACGGAAACCTTCCCATCGAAGACGACGAAGGACGCACTCATCACGGAAGAAGCGCCGCTCGCGAACTCGCATGCGACTGGCAGTTGGAACTCTGCAAAGGTCAGTACAAAGCCAAGCCACGCAAAGGTCAAACGGACACTCGTCCCAAGGTCGCGCACAACATTGTGCTGTCGATGCCTCAAGGTACACAGCCGGAAAAGCTGCTGAGGGCGGCACGCTTGTTCGCACGCACGAACTTCGGGCAGCGCCACCGATACGCCATGACCTTGCATGTCGACCAGGCGCATCCGCATGTGCATCTGGTCGTCAAAAGCGAGGAGGAGTACGAGCCAACAAGGCGGCTGTGCATCTACAAAGCCACGCTTAGACAGTGGCGCGAGCAGTTCGCCGCGCTCCTGCGCGAAGAAGGCGTCACGGCCAATGCGACAGCCAGGCAGGTACGAGGACAGATGCGCACTCCCTACAGCACAGCGGTCCATCACCGCCTGCAGGCGCTGCAAGCATCAGCTCAGTTGCCGCCGGAGGAGAAGGATCGGCACCGCGCGCCAAAAACTTCTACCTTGCTGCAAGCAAAAATTGAAAAGGTGCTGCGTCTCCTCGGGACCCAGGAGCAGGTCATCGATCACGGCCTCGAGGCGATGCAACGCACGCGACAAGGAGTCCTCCATGATTGGCGCACCACGGCCCAGCAACTGCGCGGGCAGGGAGAGGCCAATCTGGCAGCGCAGGTCGATCGCTTTGTCGAAAGCATGCCCGCAGTGCAGACCGACGCGAGATGGCTCGCAGAGCGTTGGAAGGCGCAGGCGAAGGGCCGTGCAGACCTGGCGCCTGTCGCCCCAGACAAAGGACCGCGAACACGGTGAGGAACCAGAGGCCGATGGGCCTCACAGCTGCAGTGCATGCGACGCTCAGCGCCGGATCTCGCTTCACATAACTCTAGAAGCAATGCCTGCCAATCGAGAAACATCGTGGGTGCCACGCGCAGAGACGACGTCGACGTGCAGAGCATCCAGGCGCAGAAAGCTGGCAGCGACCATGGGTTTCAATACGAAGGATCGCCCAGCGGCCGCATCAGCAAGCGCTTGCTGTACCAAAGCCAATCCAGTTGCATGATGCGGATGGTCGCTTCGACGCAGCAACCAGAATTTCTACGTCAGGTCTCAGGATCTACAGCGTCGAACATTTCTTTGTTGCTTGCACCGCACAAGCCACCAGCGAGCCCTCCCTTGCCGCGATATACCGGGAGATGAACGACTTGAGGGGATGTCGGCTTGGCTTTCAGCCGCAGCCGAAGCCCTTCCTCGATCAAACGCGTGAGACTCGTCCGCTGCTGCGTAGCAAGTGCCTTGGCTTGCATCAGCAAAATGTCGTTGAGATTGAGCGTCGTTTTCATAGCCTGTGATCGAGAACTCGGTATGGAGTTCTGTACTGTAGTTCGAGCGGGTAGTCCGTCAAGCTTTGTACGCTTGGAAATCGTTGGTTGAACCGCTTCACCTGCCTCAAGCAGTGACGCCCACCGATTAAAGAACCGATGTTGACGTCATGCTCGTCTCCTCGGGAGTTGCCGTCCAGATGCTGCGCCGATGAGTCATGTGTCTTCGCCGCTAAGCGCATATCTCGTCGAACGCGCAGACGGATCGATGCCAACGTGGCGCTGCGCCCCGCAGCTGCGTCAATAACTGCTCCGGCGCCGCCGCGCGGCTCGTCAATGGTCCAGTCCAGAACGCCGATTCGACCTCGATGCAGCGCCGCTTCGCGTCAACGTTGACGCGACCTGGTGCGCGATCCACTTTGCCGCCACCTCCATGACTATCGGCATGGTCGCTGCGCGGCTCCCGACTCGTCGGCCGAAAGTTCGTGCTGTCACGATCTTGGTTGGATCCGAAGTCGTCAAGCCACCATACGGAAACAGGTTCCTTCGGGGGTGAGGCGACCAAGCTTGTCCCAAAGGTGAGAGGTCGGTGGCTCGCCAATGGCTTGGAAAGGGTCGGCATACGTTGACAACGCGTATGGGAGATGCCGGCAAAACTGGCGCGTTCCCAGCAAGTCCGCGATGACCTACGGTCGGCCAGGAGCGGCCCTTCGGCGCCGCCACGCAGGCGTCTGTGCGTGGAGTCAGGAGAACTGCGCCGGGCGGACAACCCACAATGGGCGCGTCACCACCGGCCGCAGGTCAACAGTCGCCAGTCGCCAGTCGCGCTAACCAAGCATTCATCGATCAGGGCCTCTCGCGCTGATCAGATCGCGCACGGCAACGGTCAAGACCAAGAGTGCCAAGCCAGCTGCGGTCAGCGTCGCCGCCGTGTAGAAGCCGATCAGAGCCCAATAGAGTACAGGCTGCTCGGCTGCAAGGACGTCAGGTCCTTTGCGGTTGTTGAGCACCCCAGTGCGCAGGCTTTCCACCACTTCGGTCGCTCCCATCAGGCAACCCCAGCCGATCAAGGCCGCGACGGCGAGAGCTGCCAGCGACTGCAGCCACGGCCGACGGCGGCTTGGGGCATCCGGCCGACTCGTCACGCGCTCGCCGCGCCGGCAAAGGTCAAGCAATTGCCGAAGAAATGACGCACTGTTAACTCACGCTTGCACAGGGTCACGGGGCAGATGGTTGGAGGAAATGGCTTAAGCATGACAGTTCGCTGATGCGGGCGGGCAGAGCAACTTTACTCGAACGTCCCCCTTTCGGATCTCGCCATCGGCTGCCGCGGCCCCCTCGCGAAGCAGCCGTTGCCTCAAGCCGCACTGACAGGCGCGTGCCATGCTCCGTCATAGACCATGCCCCGACCATCGGCAAGGCAACATCACTGCCGCCGGCATCGTCCGGCGCGAGGCGGCCACCGACCAGGACAGTGATCCAACGCAAGCGATTCTGTGAGGTGCTTGACGTGCCCGACAACGATGATGCCGAGGTTGTCTTTTCGCGACGAGTTTTTGCACCATCGTCGGCTGCGCGCTCCCTTTTGTGCCTGATCGACTCCGCACACGGAGGGCTCCCGATAGCGACGATCAATGTGAGCAGAAGGTGTAGCTGGGTCCGGAAAATCTGATCCGGCTCGGCCTCAAGCACGTATGGTGTGTTCCAAATGTTGGAAATTCATGCCTCCTGAAGCCGCTCGCCCTCTCAAGAACGATTCCCATGCCTCTGTTCCCTGTTCCTTATGCACTGATGGCCTCGTGGACTGCCGGAGCTGTCGCGGGGACGGGCTTTACCGCACATACGACGGGGACGAGATTCCCTGCCCCTCATGCTTTGCGGAAGGGTTGGTCGTCTGTAGCGCGTGCAGGGGCACCGGGTTCCGGGCGCTGATCGCTCGGCACCCCATCGAGGCTCCGGATTCAGTGGTCGGGCAAGGCGGCGCCGAGGCTGCGCGGCCCCCTGATCGCCACGTCGAGCGCAGCTTCTGGGATGGTCATCGCTTCCAACCACTCATGGCGGCGTACATCGCAGCGATCGCCCTGATGGCATTGATCAGCACGTTCCTCTGACCCAGTCGGCCACCGGCGACGGGGGCGAGTCGAGGCCCGACGCTCTCGGCCGCTCAAAGTGACTTCGAACTCGCGGCAGATGGCGCGCTGCACAGAGCAGGACGAAGAGAAAACACGCCCGATCCCGATGGCGTTTACACAGCAGTCAGCGAGACTGCCCCTGAAGTCGCTGCGCCCGCGCTGCCGTGGGCCGCATGCCGCTATGGAATTGCGGCCATTCGCTGCAGGTCTTCGCGCTCCGGCGTTCAAAGTGGCCGCCACGCGAGCGTCCTTGGTGCTTTTGTGGTGTGAGTTTTTCTCGCCGCAGGTGTGACATATCATCGATGGCAGCTGTCGGCGGCCCACCCTAGCATCGCGCCATGACGATGCCGACCGCTGTCTCGCAGCCAACTGAGGCAAAAAAGGCATCTTGCAACCGCACCCGCGTGTTATGGACAACCTGTGCTGCACATGCACTCCATGACGGCTACGGCGACATGATTTATGCGCTGCTGCCGATCTGGCAGGCGGAGTTCCAACTCGGCTATGCCTCGCTGGCGTTGGTGCGGGGCGTCTACACTGGGACGATGGCTGTGTTCCAGCTCTCTGCAGGTCGTCTGGCCAGCTGGATCGGAAGCCGTGCGACGCTGGCGTTCGGGACGCTGCTCGCCGCACTGGGCTATGCGGCGGCGGGCCTGTCCGGTGGCCTGCTTGGCTTGTGCGTCGCACTGGCCCTGTCGGGCAGCGGTTCAAGTACCCAGCATCCATTGGCTTCGGGTGCCGTGTCGCGCGCCTATGGGCGCAACGCCCGGGGCCCCCTCGGTATCTACAACTTTGCCGGAGATCTGGGCA
>Ga0160465_100447_pt1 | contig 21155 bp, 13 predicted proteins | sample HID1971K_E11MG_FD_108209 | JGI IMG/M metagenome (GOLD analysis project Ga0160465, IMG submission 108209) | Enriched millipede-associated microbial communities from UW Madison campus, WI, USA - HID1971K_E11 MG | ecosystem: Host-associated > Arthropoda: Insects > Digestive system > Unclassified ...
CTGGCCTTATTTCTTTTGAGAGATCAAAAGAAAGAAAAATCTCCGGCTCGCTATTTTTCTATTGAAGTTTGTGGGTAGGCCCTGATACAGCTGCCCGAAAAATAGACCATGCCGGTTTTAGAGTAGAACGGAGATAGGTGCTTTGGCCTGACCTGGGGGATAGTCCAAAGCCGATAGTCCAAAGTCAATAGTATGGGGGCGATAGTCCTTAATTCTTATAGTTGTCGTCCCCACGAACCAAATGTATTCCGTTTCGTGAGGACACGAACCGGGGCAATGAGGATTTTTCGAGCCCCTCCTGGCCGGGCTGGCCTTATTTCTTTTGAGAGATCAAAAGAAGCAAAAATCTCCGGCTCGCTATTTTTCTATTGAAGTTTGTGGTTAGGCCTTGATACAGCTGCCCGAAAAATAGACCATGCCGGTTTTAGAGCAGAACGGAGATAGGTGCTTTGGCCTGACCTGGGGGATAGTCCAAAGTCGATGGTCTGGGGGTGATAGCCCTTAATTCTTATTATTTGTCATCCTGAGGCACGAAGGATCCCTTTAACTAAATCCCGCTAATAAGCTTAATGTGTGTCTCGCTTAGAGTGGGAATTAATGAGTTGATAAAAAATTACCTGCCTGCTATGATATACCCACAGATTAGCCCTATTTTTGCAGCTTTCAGGAAATTGAATATGAATCATCAGGATACCATTGTTGCTTTATCTACACCATCAGGTTCTGGTGCCATTGGCGTGATCCGCCTTTCCGGCCCGGATGCCATTCGCATAACCAATGCGGTTTTTGCCGGAAAAGATCTGGAAAAACAGGCAACGCATACCTTACATTTTGGTTTGGTAAAAGATGGCGATCAGATTATAGATGAGGTGGTTGCAGGTTTATACGTTGCGCCGAAATCGTACACCAAAGAAAATGTGGTCGAGATTTCCTGTCATGGTTCTAACTATATCATTCAACAGATTATCAGCCTGCTGATTCGTCAGGGTGCTCGTGCAGCGAAACCCGGAGAGTTCACTTTAAGGGCTTTTTTAAATGGCGCTTTCGATTTAAGTCAGGCAGAAGCCGTGGCCGATCTGATTGCTTCAAATTCCAAGGCTTCTCATGATGTGGCCATACAGCAAATGCGTGGTGGTTTTGCGCATGAATTAAAGGCTTTGCGAGAGCAATTGATTCATTTTGCATCCATGATTGAGCTCGAACTCGATTTTGCTGAAGAGGATGTAGAGTTTGCCAATCGCGATCAATTGAGGAATCTGATTCTTAAAATCAACCAGGTGTTGCATCGGTTAATTGCTTCTTTCGAGATGGGGAATGTCATTAAAAACGGTGTGCCCATCGTAATAGCAGGTAAACCCAATGTGGGCAAATCGACGCTTTTAAATGCCTTGTTGAACGAGGAACGGGCCATTGTTTCGGATATCGCCGGAACCACCCGCGACACCATTGAAGATGAACTGACCATTGCCGGAATCGTTTTCCGCTTTATCGATACGGCAGGTATCCGCGATACGGCCGATATTATCGAGGCTTTGGGTGTTGAACGTACTCTGGAGAAAATGAAACAGGCCAAACTGATCATTTACATGGCCGATGCGGCTCAAACCCTGGCCGAAATTGAAGAACAGATCAGGGGCTTGGAGCAACTCGAAATTCCGTACCTGATTCTCGTGAATAAGGCCGATCTGCTTAGTCCACAACAGCGGGATGAATTCGCGAAGCTTAATGTCGTTTTTACCTCTGCCAAAGAGAAACAGGGCATCGATGAACTGAAAGAAACCTTGCTGGAACAGGTAAATCTGCATCACATCAATACCAGCGAAACCCTGGTCACCAATATCCGTCATGTGGAAGCCTTAAAACAAACGGAACAAGCACTACACCGGGTTTTGGGAAATATAGACAATCCGGTTACTTCCGATTTCCTGGCGATGGACATAAAACAGGCGCTCTATTACCTTGGTGGGATCACAGGGACAGTGACCACGGACGATTTATTGGAGAATATTTTTAGTAAGTTTTGCATTGGCAAATAAATCACCAAAATAACCCCGAACAAAATCATATAGCGATAAATTTAACGCTAAAACAATCATCATCAGGTCCTGCATAAATTTTTTTATCCAAATACTTTGAAATACAAAGTACTTTTTATTAACTTTATGCTGCAAAGCGATTTTGTACGGATAAATAGGAGAAACTGAAATTAGAAAAGCGTAAAGATAGGAAGCATAAGAGGAGGATGAACTTATTTTTTCATCATCCTGAGAACTGGTATTCCTGCTTATGAGATTCTTCACCGTGTTCAGAATGACAAAATAAGCTTGAAAAACCTGTCATCCTGAGGCAGGAAGGATCTCTTTTGCTAACCCTGCTGATAAGATTCTTCACTACGTTCAGAATGAGAAGGGGGTAACCACCAAGCCACAAAGAGCACCAGGAAACAAACTTGTATGTACTTAGGTTTCTTAGGTGGTTCAAAAATTAAGAGCTGAGGTAGAAGTTGTTAGAATGACAAAATAAGCTTAAAAAACTTGTCATCCTGAGGAACGAAGGATCTCTTTAGGTAACCCAGCTAATCGCCATTAGCTATCAGCTATTAGCAGGTTTTTGATCAAGATTTTAACTAAAAAAATTAAACCATAAACTCATGAAAGACGAAATCATCAGCCATCTAAACGAGCCCGGGCAACTCGAAAAGTTGTACCGAAGCAACAAGGTGCATTTTAAGCGAGCCTTCACTGCGCTATATCCGGAGCTTAAAGGCAACGCCCTCGCCGATTTCTGGAATGAAAGGTTGAATTACGAAAGTGATGAGATCAACTGGGGCACAGCCCGGGAAATCGCATTGGTGCTCATCGCTTCGCTGCTGGCCGGCCTTATCGCAAAGCTACCCGGATTTTTAGGCATAGATGAAGATTATTTCTATCCCAGGAATATCGGTTTTGTCGTTTTCCCGCTGTTAACAGGTTATTTTGCCTGGAAGAACAAATTATCGATACCTAAAATTGTTTTTATTGTTGTTGCAATGCTTGCAGGTTTACTTTTTATCAATTTCCTGCCTAACGTTAAGAAAAGCGATACCTTAATTTTATCCTGCATTCATTTACTCTTATTTCTATGGTCGATATTGGGTTTTGCTTTTGTTGGTGGACAAAGAAATAACGAGGAACGGCGGCTTGGCTATTTAAGATATAACGGCGATCTGGTGGTGATGACCACGCTCATCCTGATTGCGGGTGGAATTATGACAGGTATCACTGTCGGGCTTTTCTCGCTGATTGGTTTTAATATTAAAGAGTTTTATTTTGATTATGTCGGAATTTTCGGGCTTTCCGCTGCACCAATTGTGGGTACCTATCTTACCCAAACCAATCCCCAATTGGTAGCTAAGGTTTCTCCGGTCATTGCTAAAATATTCAGTCCGCTGGTATTGGTGATGCTGGTTATTTACCTGGTCGCTATCGTTTATTCGGGTAAAGATCCTTATAACGACCGGGAGTTCTTACTGATTTTTAATGCCTTATTAATCGGGGTTCTGGCCATCATTTTCTTTTCTGTAGCCGAAACCGCTAAAACGACTAAAAGCTCTATGGAAATCTGGGTTCTTTTGTTGCTATCGGCCGTAACCATAGTAGTTAATGGAGTCGCGCTATCTGCCATTGTGTTCCGGATTGTGGAATGGGGAATTACGCCAAACCGGGCTGCGGTTCTGGGCGGCGATGTCTTAATCTTCATTAATCTGCTCCTGGTAACGGCGAAACTTTTCAGGGTGCTTTCCAAAAAAGACGACATCTCCGGGGTCGGGAAAGCCATTGCCTTCTACTTGCCTGTCTACTTCGTATGGACCATTATCGTGACTTTTATATTTCCGCTGGTGTTTGGGTTTAAGTAAGGGAGTTTTGAGTTGGGAGCTTGGAGTTGAAAGTTCAAAGTTAAAGGTTTTAAAGCTTGAGAGGGAATTTAATGCTGAATGGCTTGTTTGGGCTTTTATAACATTTTAAAATACATGAGCCTTGAGTTTTTAATTAGGTAAACACAAAAAAAAACTCGTCATAGCGAGGAGGAACGACGAAGCAATCTTAAAGCGGTGGTTAGGGATAGTATGGCAAAATGAAGCTTAAAAATAAACAGCAGTTGCTTTTTTAATTACAACCGCTGCTAGGATGGGTGGTTAATAGGAATGACTTTTTTCCTATCAGGTTTTTATTTTGTTGAAACTTCGTTTCGAAATTTATTTATACTATGCAATTCCTATACCATAAAGCGATTTAATATAGATTTTCGAATTTAAGATGATGTCTACCAGTCCGGTATCTTCTTTATACATCAGCTCATTTCTTAGCATTCGGGAATGGTGCAATGGTGTTCTCCTGTTAATTACTTCTATGTTTTTTATTGGCAAGCTGAATATATACTCTTGAGGGCTTGTAAGTTGATCTCTAACCACTAATGAAAGAGATCAAGGTTTCGTAATTGGCATACTTTCTTAATTGAGATTTATATTTGGTTAATTTGTATGGAAAGGTAAATATATTATATAATAAAAACTACAAATTAAATTCTTTTTATTTTGACAGTGAATCTTATTGGTTTTATTAAAGTATGGGAGAGGGGTATTTATCTTTGAAGTAGGCTTATTGCGAAATTTATGGGGTATAAATAAAAGAGTTTATAATTTTTATATTTTTGAATATGCCTGAAATAGCAAATATTAAACACAAAGGCAATATAGGTTACATTTGTATAAGCGAATTGCCTAAAGAGGAACAAGAAGCTTTTAAAATTGACTTTTAGAGGAGGGGCAAAATTAACCAGTTGTAGATGAAGAACCCATTGCCTGTCCTTGGGATTATGGATTATGGAAATCAGATGCAAATGCCACTCATTTGCTATAGATTGGTTTTTTCTTTTTTGGTGGAATTAGCTAAACAACTTTAAAAATTCAGTTTTTGGTTTATTTCATTTATTGTTATTAAGTTAGTTTCTTAAATATGTTTAACCTCTCAAATACTTATAAATTGAAAACGCTCAACTTATTATTGCTTATCGGCATAATCTACCTTTTCCCAAATTCTTCAAGAGCTCAAACTAAAATTGATGTAATTGAAACTACTTTTAAAGTTGGTGCCATCGAAGAAACATTTCAGTACTATGGTTTTGCAGAGGGCGACCAAGTAATTATAAACTTAGAAGAAGTAAATGGAAAAGAACTTAAAGAATTTGAGATTTTGCAAATGCCCAATATCTCTAAATTTATGGATTATAAAACCAAGAAAATCAGCGATAAAATAATAAATATAACGCATACAGGAGTTTACAAGTTCAGGTTCTATAATTCGGCAATAGCTGGTCGCATATATAAATTTAAGATACAAAGGATACCAGTTTCAGAAAACCTGAAAAACTTTAATACTAATGTATATTGGAAAACTTTAATTGATACGACCTACATTCCAATGCAGGAAACTTATTTAGTAAAAAGCGATACTATTGCAACAGAAGTGTATAATGGAGATACTCAAATTTCTTCGCAAAATGCTATTAATGGAAATATAAATAGACAGTTAGTTAATTTTGAGCTTCCAAAAAATACAATTTTATGGAGCTTTTATGTTAGTACAGGTGAAACCGGAAAAAAAGCATACCATAAAATGATTGCAGATTTTTCAAAAACAGCTGCTTCATCTGCATATAAAATACCAGGTTATGGTCCATTAGCTTCTTTCGCTTTAACAGGTGTGCCATATTTTATTAAAGTACAGGGTGAAGACAATGTTAAGTACTATACTATGAATGATACACCTAATGCTCAATTATTCATTGATGGAAAAGCTTTTAGGTATACTAAAGGCGGTGATGTAATTAATGAAGTGGGAAGAATGCCTTATCCTCAAACTGGTAGAGTTTATTTTGGATTGATAAATGACAATACACTAGAACCCATTTTAGTAACTTTAAAAGTAGTTGCAATTGTAGTTAATAGCCAATTGGGGGTTAGGGAAATAAAAAAAATGAATATAAATAGGCGACAAGAGGCATATTTGAAAATGTAAATATTTTGGGATATAAAAAGATTTCCCTGTGTTAGGAATCACATACTGGGAATATAGATTATGCTGTAATTTTTCCAACGAAACTAGATACCGTTAAACGATGGACACCTAATATTCTACCAATTATGATGTAAGAAATTTTTCTATCTAACAATTCTTTGATTTTCTTTTCATGCCCAGTAAGCTTAGTTGTAGCTGATTTGCTACCTTTAGGACGTTCTAATATCACCTTTTCTATTAATATATGTTGTTAATATTTTATCTGTCAGGTAGCCCTGAGGATAGTTTGCTGAATAAGCCAGCGGCCTTCCAAAGTGAACAGTCACCAACAACATATATCACTTCTTTTGCTCTTGTTACCGCAACATTCAAAATGTTGGGTTTACTTCCTGCCCATTTTCTTGCACCAATTTGTCCTATAGCTGGGGCGCCAAGTACAAATATAACAGCTTCAGCTTCTCGGCCTTGAACCGTATGTACAGTACCTATTCTTTCATAAGGCCATAAATCAGGATTTTCTACCCAACCCACTAAGATTTTACTTTCGTAAATCAATTTTCTTAAGTTTTCTGCTACGATTAGAAAAGGAGTGATTATATATAAATCAGGTTTTATACCTAATTGCTTTATTTTTAAAAGCATATCTTTTACCAACTCACCTTCATTTATGCTCCATTTATCTATTGAATTAGATTTTATGTCAAACCATCTTGAGGGGCCAATTAAATCACGAATAGGGGAGTTACCCCAATTTTTTGCTTGTACCATTTTGCCTTCATAGGCAACATTATTTGATATTGTAAACATTGGTTCTGTACATCGACGATGAACCAATAAAGGAATACCTACTTTGCGAATACCCTTAGTACCATTGAATTTACCAATATACTCTGAGGTGGAATCTGCAAGGGTTTGAACAGATGCCAAAGGTGCATTAAAACGATCTGGGTCTATCTTGAAATATTGACATATTTTTGTTGTGAGAATATCAGGTAAGCTGACAACGGGTTCTATCTGAATTGGATCGCCAACAACAACTGCTCGTTTGGATCTCATTATTGCGCCAACTGCCGCTTGTGGAACCGCTTGCCCAGCCTCATCAATTAGTAACCAGCCCAAGCTTTCAGGTGGCATATTGCCAAGCATTCTTTCTATAGAAGCAAATGTTGTTGATATACTTGGTACGACTAAAAATAGTGAGGACCAAAGATCAGGGATTAATGATTCCTTTTCCTCGTCGGTCATCTTTTTACCTGAGAGCACCATCATCATCACAGCTAGGTTATGTTTCAACTTTTGAGCAGTGGCATCATTAAAAGCCTTGTGTATATGTATTGCTGAAACGAATAATTTGTCTCTTGTTTGCTGAATTTCATAATCACACCATGGAGATATTAATTGAATATCTTCAAATGGCTTACTTGAAAAGTCTTCATTAATGAAATGTTTGCCAAGTTTTGTGGCCGCATTTTTTACCAGTTTTTTAGCCAATTCAAGATCGTTTGTTGCTTTTTGATGAGTTCTTTGTGCAGATTGCTGTTTTGATATTAAGAGATTAACTTCTTGTGTTTTGTCAGACTCTCTTTTATTAATGTCTTTAATTAAAGCCAGTTTTGATTCTAATTCTCCAAGTATTTCTATTTGTTTAACTTTCCAAAGTTTAAATGATTTGGATCCAAATAACCTTTGGAAAAATCCAGGTCTTACTTGCTTGTGTAATTGGGTCTTTGTGTCGATGTGTTGTTTTTCAATATTTGCTTGAGTATGTTCACTTTCTATGGAGATGAGCTCACTTTTGACTTTTGTATATGCAGCTGAAATAATGGCAATATTTTTAGCCTCCTCTGCTTCACGTTTTCTTAAAGATGGAAGAGCCAGAACCTCTTGTCTAACTTTCTCTAAATCTGAAAGTTTTGAACAGCTTTCTTTTAATGAGTTCTTGAACCTCCGTCTGGCTTTTTGCCAATTCATCAATGCCGTTTCAGCGTTTGCCGGGGCATTATCATTTAAAATCCCTCTTGGTTTTCTTCTGTTAATCACTTCACCTGTTTTCGGATCTGTATCCTCAATCCACTGGGGAGTACCAGATGCTTCAGCAAGGTATACTTGCATACCAACTTCTTTATCCCACCAAAAACGCTGAATGAATGAATTTTTGTTTTTTCCATTGCCCAGTACCGCTGCAACGAGTCCCCATGTTTCTTTATCGTGAAGAACATCCGATAAGCTTTTAAAGTAGCGCAATTCTGGAAATTCATTGCTGACTGCTTTAATTGCAGGTAATTCGGCACTCACATTCTCAACAGCCTTGTTGTTCGAGGAAGCTATCAGTATTTCATAACCTTTTAATGTCTTATCAAGTTTATATAGATGAAGCCAGCCTTGACCAACATTTATCTTTTGTCCGGTTGTAGAAAATGCTTTTTGAGGATCATCAAAAGCACACATCGCTTCGGCACGCTGAGTTATAATCCCGGCAATGATATCGCGGAGTAAAGTTGTTTTTCCTGTACCCGGAGGACCATTAACAGGTATAACGCCATTAACAGTTAGATTTTTGAAAGTAAGGTTGACCGCTGCTTGCTGCAAAAGAACTAAAGGATGACGACCTTCTCCTGGCCATCTTGCAGGAGGAAAATTTACTGGAGAAATCACATCTTCAAGCGCTGTACGATCCTCAAATAAATCATATTCCTTTTTAGGTGTATTGAGACCTAAATATTTTTTTAATGTGGGTGTTGCTTTTTCTTCCTTAATCAAATTCTTTGCTAACAAGAGATCGTTCAAGTAAAAGCTGTTTAAAAGCAAACCATCTGGAGGTCCACTGCTTCTGTAATAGTGATGATACCTAACCGCAAATTGATTGTTCTTTATCAGGTTTTCGGGTAGCTCAAGTATTTTGGTAATCCAATTGTACACATTACCAATCTGACTAAGGTTCAGAGGAAGCTCTTCTCCATCCTTGTCTTTTCTTCTTAGCAAGTCATCGAGTCCATCGTGAAGCTTTCGCTCTAATTGTGACCAACTGCCTAACTGTGCTAGGTCTTCTTTAAGCGCTTTTGGAAGTGCCCATGCAAAACTGGAAATTGATACTGCAGACGCTTCTATTAAAAATCCCTTATTATTTACTATAACTGATGCAATAACAGCCTCGCCTTTTTTTGAAGGCTTTTCCTCATTAGAATCTCCATAAACTTTGAGTAACATTTCAACAGATTCATTGACTTTTATAGTTCCCAGAACTACGTGGTAGAATAGCTGATAATTTGGTTTGGATTTTTCTCCAGCACCTTCCCAAGGCAAGATCCCAGAGCTAAAAGATGCTATAAGTTTTGGGTCGCTATTTTGTGCAAGTTGTTCGGGTTTTAAAAATGTTTGTGGTGATAAAACTTCTAATGCTGACCATGCTGAAAGAATATTATAGCCTGCTTTGTGTGTTAACTCTTGTGTTATTTCTTCAATTTCTATTTTAGGATAATTGGATATTTGTTTTTCTGAATGTTCTTCTAATTTATCTTCAGTCTTGTTCTCTTCTTTTACCTCGTCGAACTTCTCCAGGACCTGTGCCATCAATTTTCTAGCCCGAGTCGAATTTCGGTGACTAAGCTCGGTTAGTAAAATAGATAGAAATTCATTGTTTTGCTTTTCTAAAGCAAATTTGAACTCCAATTGTTCTATGGTTTGATTAAGGTAAGGACGATTCATTATGTTTTAGAGTGTTTGGTTCTGTGGTATATAGAGATAAACTGAATTTAGATATTTGAAGATTATCTTCTAAAGTAATATACCAAATTGGAATTCCAAATTATTTCTGTTTTAACAGCCATTTGCACAATGAGGATAAATATCATTGGACGAAGACTTGATTTAATATCTCGAAATTATTACTTTTCTAATCATTAAGAATACGGGTTCCAGTAAAGATGGTAAATTGAGTCTGATTATTTTAAAACATTTATATTATCCGAGATAAAGAATAGATTTGTAATTGAGAATATACAGGAGGATTTCGGAGCCCCTAAATATTAACGAATCAGCTGTACTAAAACACATTGAGATTTTAAAAAACAAAGGCATTATTACCCACACAAATTCATTTTCTTCATTGAAAGTTTGATCAAATAGGCGATAGCGAACCGTATTCCCAAAGGAAATACAATCCTTAATTATTGCCGTTATTGGCAAAATGTGCTAAATTCAAGATTTGTTTTTGTTCTATATTTGCCGATAACGGCATTTATAATTAGATTATGAACTATATTTCGGTAAGTGAGTTTGCTAAAAAATGGAATGTTCCGGAAAGAACCGTTCGGAATTATTGTGCCACAGGAAGAATTCAAGGAGCTTTCTTAACTGGTAAAACCTAGAATATTCCGGAAGATGCAACAATACCCGAAAAGGGGAATAAGAAAAAATTTAGTAATAATCCTTTGCTTAATCATCTCAAAGAGCAAAAGGATATGAAGCTCAAAGGTGGTATTTACCATCGTATAGATGAAGACCTAAAGTTATTTTATTACAGAGGTTTACAGGAATGGACTCAGATAAAAGAATACCTGTTAAACACTTGCCTTACTGCTCAAGATAATTATAAAGCTATTCTTCAGTATTTTGAAATAGAGTTTGAATAGATTAAGGACGATAATTACTTTACTTTCCGAAACTTAGGGCTGTACATTTGTTTGAGTGCAGGCATACGAATTGGTGAAAATTTCTTTTCTTGTTGTGTTATAAATTTCTTTTTAATGGTATCAATAAAGTATTCGCTATAATAAAGGCAGAAAGTGTAGTTTTGGGGTGTCCAAAGGGCTATAGATCGTCCAGAACTAAGCTTGCCGGACAAGAGCTAAAAATAGAACAATTACTCCGCAAGAAAATATCTTATAGTGCTATTGGTAGGCTTTTAAATGTACATAGGCTTACCATAAGTAGTTTTTGCAAAACGAATAAATTACAAAACAGCTAATTTTTTTTAGTATTTTGTCTTGTTGCAATTAAACAGTATGATAGAAAAAAATCAACATAACGACATCATATTTTACACATCCCCAGAGGGCAATGTAAATATTGAAGTCATATATAACAACGAAACCTTTTGGCTATCCCAAAAGCGTATGGCAGAACTGTTTGGTTGCAGCAGCGATAATATTTCATTGCACATCAAAAACATATTCAAAGACAAGGAATTAGATCCCAATTCAGTAGCCGAGGAAATCTCGGCTACTGCTGCCGATGGTAAAAATTACAAAACCAAATTTTACAACTTAGATGCCATTATAGCCGTAGGCTATAGGGTAAATAGTTATCAGGCAACACAGTTTCGTATTTGGGCTACTAAAACCCTTAGGGAGTTCATTATAAAGGGCTTTGTATTAGACGATGAACGATTGAAACAAGGCAAACGCTTTGGTAAAGATTACTTTGATGAACTCTTAGAGCGTATCAGGGAAATAAGAGCCAGTGAAAGACGCTTTTACCTCAAAATTACCGACATATACGAGCAGTGCAGCATTGACTACAATAAAGATGCAGAAATAACGCAGACGTTTTTTAAAACTGTTCAAAATAAATTGCATTATGCGATTTCTGGAAAAACGGCGGCACAACTCATTGCCGAAAGAGTGGATGCAGAAAAACCAAATATGGGCTTACAGACTTTTAAAAATGCTCCTACAGGCAAAGTATTAAAAGGAGATATAAGTATTGCTAAAAATTATCTTATAGAAAAGGAAATTAAAGATCTTGAAAGGATTGTGAGTATGTATTTAGATTATGCCGAAAACCAAGCCGCTCGACAAATCACAATGAAGATGGAGGATTGGATACAAAAGTTAGATGCTTTTCTTCAATTTAATGAATACCAGATTTTAAAAGATGCAGGAAAAGTACATCACGATGTAGCTGTAAGGCTAGCTGAAAAAGAATATGAAAAATTCCGGATAGTACAAGACAAGAATTTTGAAAGCGATTTTGAGAAAGAAGTTAAAAAGCTTTCAGGAGGTACTCTTAGAGGTAAATCAACAAGAAAAGATTGATAATAAGGAGGTTTTGTGCCGATTTGTACCTATAGATATTTAACTATCTATTAATCAATATCATTTTACTTTCAATTAAGCTCAGGCATTCCTAGTATTTTAGAAAGCTATCCTAAAGCATGTTTCAAGTTTTTGGATAAATTTTGAGCATGTCTTATTCTTATAAACGACTGAGCCAACATTGAAATGCAAAACGCACAGGAAAACCCCCGGATACCGAAATATTTTTTTACACCAACTCCTCAATTTTTTACACGAAACCCTGAAAATAAGTTAGATAGAAGCTTTTTTGTTGGTTTAATGATGTTCTTATGCTAACATCCTACAGCATTTCGAAAAAATGTTATAATGTTTCTCTTCTTTGATCGGTTAGTTTTGAGATTTAACTCATTTGTGGAAAAACGAATATAAACCAAAGCCATTTCAGACTATAAAATATCACCATTTAAAGCCCATTTTTATGAATAGAGAAAAATAGCCATCAATTTTATCGATCTAAAAGAGCAGGAGCAGGATCGCGATCTCTCTTTCCTGAAATTCTAAATTAATTCCGCTTTAGCGCATCTTTCAGAAGTGCCCGGATTTTTACAGATCCGGTTTTTTTCAAAATTAAACTAACCAAGTATAATGAAATACAGTTTACACACATCAACTGACTGGCGCAGCATGATGAAGACCACATTTAGCCAGCTGTTCATCGCATTGCTGCTTACAGGTGTTGCTTATGCCAAAGGCCATGAGGCCGGAAGTATATCAGGTAAAAAGAGCAAGCTTACATTGGACCATAGCGATTTAAATGTTCCTTTCGATGTTGAAGTTAAGGGAGTCGTAACCGACGCTAAAGGTGGACCATTACCTGGCGTAAGCGTAAAACTTAAGGGAACAAATATTGGAGCTACTACCGATACCAAGGGTGCCTATACGCTTAAAGTGCCCGATTTAAATGGTACACTGGTATTTACCTTTGTGGGTTTTAATACCCAGGAGGTAGCCCTATCCGGACGTCCGCTGCTTAATGTGCAGTTACAGGAAAATACCACCTCATTAAACGAAGTGGTGGTTATTGGTTATGGCACGGTAAAAAAGAAAGATTTAATTGGGGCAGTATCATCTGTAAAAGGAGAGGAGATTGTTAAAGTGCCCGCCAGTAATGTTAATGAAGCTTTGCAGGGTAAGGTACCGGGTATGGATATTACCCGTACCAATGGCTATGCAGGAGGAGGTACCAGCGTAGCGGTTAGGGGTACCCGTTCCATTAATACCACCAACTCGGCCGCAAATACACCTTTATATATTGTAGATGGGGTACAGGGGGTCGATATTTCGGGCATCAATACCAACGATATACAAACGGTTGATATCTTAAAAGATGCTTCATCTACCGCTATTTATGGTTCTCGGGGCGCTAATGGCGTAGTGATTATTACCACCAAAAGAGGCACAAGCGGTAAACCTCAAATTAGTTTCAACAGCTATTACGGTTTAACCCAGGTTACAGAATATGCCCAGATGATGAGCGGACCGGAGTTTGTGGATTTCAGACGTCAGGCTTACAAGACCGCGGGTACCTGGAGCAGTCCGGCCGATGATGCTAAGATATTTAATCCCGATCAGCTTACTGCAATACAAAACGGACAATTTACCAATTGGTCTGATTTGTTGTTGCATAACGGGGCACAGCAGGATTACCAGGTGGGTGTATCCGGCGGATCGGAAAACACCAAAATATATTTTTCCGGCGATTATTATAATGAGAAAGGGCTTTTAAAATTGGATAACTATGACCGTTTTACAGGCCGTTTAAATATCGATCAAACCATAAACAAATGGTTAAAAGCAGGTATATCTTCGCAAATAGCCTATACCAATAACGACATTCGCCAGGATCCTTTAAACCAGGCATCCAAAATTCTACCTATTGGTTCGGCTTATGATGATGGCGGGAATTTTATTTTGAAACCCTTAAACGGAAGCTTATTAAATCCGCTGGTAGATGAACAACCCAATGCCTGGAATAAAAACAATAAAACGGTAGCGGTATCATTGGTTCCTTATCTTGAAATCAACCCGGTTAAAGGTTTAACCATCCGTTCGAATTTCTCAGCCAATATGTCGAACAATACGCTGGGTAGCTTTTTCGCCAAAAATACCATTTCAGGCGGCGGCTCTACTACAACATCGAACATCACACCAAGTCAGAGAAGGTTCTTCAGCTGGGAAAACCTGTTAACTTACCATAAAGAAATTGGCGATCACTCTTTAACTTTTACGGGCGTAACCACCTATAACTCCACTATACTCACCAGCAGTTATTCACAGGGATCGGGTCAGTTATTGCCTGCGCAGGCCTATTATAATTTAAGTGGGGCTACTCAAAACCTGTTTATCGGCAGCAGTTATTCCAAACAGGTTTTGCTGTCGTACACCGGAAGATTGAATTATGCTTACAAAGGAAAATACCTGTTGCAGTTTACTGGACGTGAAGATCAGTCATCCGTTTTAGGAGAAGGGCATAAAGGCAAATTTTTCCCTTCGGTATCTGCCGGATGGCGTATTATTGATGAGGATTTCATGAAAAAACAACAGGTTTTTACCGATCTGAAGTTAAGGCTGGGCTATGGTATAGCGGGTAATGATGTTATTCCGCCGTATTATACACAAAGCTCATTAACGCTGATTCCTTTTTCGTATGATGACAGCAATGCCGCGACTTCTTATGGCGTATCTTCCCTGATTGGTAATAACGATTTACAATGGGAAACTACGGCTACCCAAAACTTTGGTTTGGATTTTGGTATCCTGAAAAATAGGATTACCGGTACCATTGATTATTACAATGCAAAAACCACGAATTTAATATTCCCTTACACCTTGCCTGCCAGTACAGGTGTGTCTACCATTAACCGCAATATTGGTTCTACCCGTAACCGGGGTGTCGAAATTGCCATTACGAGCAATAATATTAAAACCAAAAATTTTAACTGGACAACCAATGTAACCTTTACCAAAAACAAAGAAGAAATAAACGCTTTACCTAACGGAAATGTGATTGCCTCTGATTACCGGAATTCGCTAATTATTGGCCAACCGGTTAAAGTTTTTTATGATTATAAAAAGGTAGGGATATGGCAAAGTGATGAGGCTGCAGAAGCTGCTGCTTTTGGCGCTTTACCGGGCGATGTTAAAATCCAGGATATTTCGGGCGCTAATGGCACACCGGATGGAAAAGTAGATCAGTACGACCGTTCGGTTATCGGTACCAGCGTACCCAAATGGAGCGGAGGCTTAAATAACGATTTTAGTTATAAAGGTTTCAGTTTAAATGTATTTCTGTTTGCACGTGTTGGCCAGTGGATCAGTTCTGATTATTATGGCAAGTACGATCCAAGAGCGATCAATAACGTTCCACAGGTGAGTTATTGGACACCAGAAAATTCATCCAACGATTTTCCAAGACCTAATGCCAATAAAAATACCCCTTACATTACCGCTTTAACCTTACGCGAAGCATCGTATCTGAAATTAAGAAGTGTAACACTGGGTTATACCGTTCCCAATGTCATTACCAGCAAATACAAAATCAATAATTTAAGGATTTATGTATCGGGCAGAAACCTGGCAACCATGAGCAACATTAAAGATTTTGATCCTGAAGGTGGAGGTGGTGTAGATAAGCCATTGAACAGGGTGTACGTTTTGGGTATTAATTTAGGTTTATAACATTAGCAAATACAATGAAAAGATATATCACAACAGCTTTGATACTGGGGCTATTTGCAACCGTATCCTGCAAAAAACAGTTAGAAGAATATAACCCCAGCGGCGCTACGGCAGAAGCCATTTATAGTACGCCCGAAGGATTTGAAACCGCTGTAAATGCGGCTTATACTTATAACCGTTTCTTTTATGGTAAAGAATTGGGTTATGGTTTATTTGAATCCGGAACAGATCTGTGGACAAGTGCCCAGCAGGATTCGAAACCCAATGTAAGCACTTATTTAAATCTGCATGCCGACGAGGCCTGGGTATTAACCCTTTGGCAGCAATGTTATACGGCTATAAATTTATGCAATACCGCATTGAGTTATGTAGATAAAGCAGGCCTTTCCGCAACACGCAAGCCGGTTCTGGAAGGCGAACTCCGCTTTTTAAGGGCCTGGTATTACTGGCATCTGGTTGAGAGTTTTGGCGATTCGAATTTTACTTTAGAGCCCACCAACTCTTTGGTTACTACAGCCAATCGCACACCTGTTGCAGACATATACACTCAAATTTTTGCCGATTTAAATTTTGCCGCGCAAAACTTACAGGCTAACCCGCTGGATAACAATTATGGTAGGATAACCAAACCTGCTGCGGAAGCATTTTTAGCCAGAATGTATTTAACCAGGGGCGATTATCGTCAGGCCAGTAATTATGCCACCAAGGTGATCAATAACTACAGCTATAAACTATTGCCGGTTTATGCCGATCTGTGGAATATGGGTAAGCAACGCAATACCGAGGTGTTATGGGCATTGAACTATTCGACCAATTTAGCTTTTAACGATAAATCTGGCAGTAACAATGCACATATGATGTATTTGATGCAATACCAAAACCTGGCCGGTATGACACAGGATATCGCGAATGATAAACCGCTTACCCGTTACATGCCTACACTATTTTTATTAAACCTGTTTAATGAAAAAGACGATTCGAGGTTTGCCGCTTCTTTTAAACAAACCTGGTTGGCCAACAATGCGGCTACCATTCCTAAAGTTGGTGGTGTAAGTAAATTTAAACTGGGCGATACAGCTGTGTTTTGCAGCAAATACCCGGTTGATCCGGCTATACGGGCAACTAAACCTTATCTTTTATACGATCTGAACGATATGTATAAAGCCAATGGCGTTCCGAACGATCGTTCACATTACATATCATTGAAGAAATTTGATGACCCTACACGCGCCACTTCTGAGGAAACCCAAAGCTCGCGCGATGCATTTTTGATTCGCCTGTCAGAAATGTACCTGATCGCATCCGAGGCCCAGTTGAATTTGGGTAAAGCAGATTCGGCAGCTTATTATGTGAATCAGGTGCGTACACGTGCTGCTGTTTCCGGACGTCAGGCGGCTATGCAGGTCGCATCTGAAAACATGACAGTCGATTTTATTTTGGATGAACGTGCACGCGAATTTGCAGGCGAAGAGCTGCGTTGGTTCGATTTAAAACGCACCAATAAACTGATTGAAAGGGTGAAGAAATATAACCCAGATGCAGCAAGTTATATAAAGGATTTTAATGCTTTGAGGCCAATACCACAGGCTCAAATGGACGCGGTAACCAATAAGGATAGCTTTAAACAGAATCCGGGATATTAGTATTTAACTCGTCATTTCGAGGCACGAAGTTCCAAAGGAATCCCTTTGGGACAATCTCCCTTTTACGAAGTAGCACTTTGCCACAGAAACACAGATTAACACGGAATTTAGCATTCAACTTTTTCTGTGCGTTCTGTGCTTCTGTGGCTAATACTCTTTAATTCGTCATTTCGAGGCACGAAGTTCCAAAGGAATCCCTTTGGGACAATCTCCCTTTTACGAAGTAGTACTTTGCTACGGAAACACGGATCAACACGGAATTAGCATTCAACTTTTTCTGTGCTTCTGTGGCTAATACTCTTTAATTCGTCATTTCGAGGCACGAAGTTCCAAAGGAATCCCTTTGGGACAATCTCCCTTTTACGAAGTAGCACTTTGCCACGGAAACACAGATTAACACAGAATTTAGCATGCAACTTTTTCTGTACATGCTGTGTCTCTGTGGCTAATATTCCGGCTTCCTCTAAGCCCTGTTTCAGAATTTTCATTTTGTGGATCAGTTGTTAAAACCTTTTTATCCTTTTACTGTTTTAAGATCATCTAATTTTAAAAACGTTATGGATCAAAAACAAAAGAATGTTAGCGCTGAACAGGTTAAAATCAACATTTACGAAAGTTATCAGGTAGATCATTGGTCGAGAAAGTTTGGCGTAAGTAAAGATAAACTCAAAGCCGTGGTGCAAACTGTTGGCGCCTCGGTTGATGTAGTAGAGGAATATCTGAAAAAATAAATCAGATAGATTATGGGCCTGGAAAAATATATATCCAAGCGGGATTTTTCTAAAACCGCCGAACCCAAAACCGGAAAAAGTAAGGATAAGGACAAGTTACATTTCGTGATTCAAAAGCACGACGCCTCTCGCTTGCACTACGATTTCAGACTTGAAATGAGGGGAGTGCTTAAAAGCTGGGCGGTACCAAAAGGACCTTCTACAAATCCGAAAACCAAAAGACTGGCCATGATGGTAGAAGATCATCCTTATGATTATCGCGATTTTGAAGGGATAATTCCTGAAGGAGAATATGGAGGGGGAACAGTAATTGTTTGGGATAAGGGAACTTACGAGCCTATAGAGGAGATTAAAGGCAAGAAAGCACAGGAAAAATACCTGATGCACGAATTGTATTCCGGTTCCTTAAAGATCAAATTGCATGGAGAAAAATTAAAGGGTGAATTTGCGCTTGTTAAAACCCATGGCATGGGAGAAAATAGCTGGCTGTTGATTAAACATCAGGATGAATTCGCATCTGTAAAGGATATTACCAGGCTGGATAAATCTGTACTTTCCGGAAAAACAATTGAGAAGTTAGAGAAAACTTCAGAAAAAGTTTGGAAAGAGGGGCGTGAACAAACCATTAAACCCGAAAAAAAGAAATCAACCCGAAAAGCTAAAAAAGAGCAGCAAACGCCTGAGGATGATGCGGATATTGATATAAAGGCATTGTTAAAAAATGCGCCGAAATCTCCGATTCCTGCAGGGATCAAACCCATGCTTGCCACATTGGTAGATAAGCCTTTTGATGATTCAAACTGGCAATACGAGGTTAAATGGGATGGCTACCGAACTTTGGCTTTTCTGAATAAAGGTAAGGTTGATCTTTTTTCCCGTAATCATAAATCCTTTAATGAAAAATTTTATCCCTTGTATGACCTTTTAAAAACCTGGAAAATCAATGCGGTTTTAGATGGAGAGATTTTGGTTTTGAATGAAAAGGGGATCTCTAATTTTGGCTCCTTACAGAATTGGAGGAGCGAAGCGGATGGAGAATTGGTTTTTTATGTTTTTGACTTGCTTTGGTACGAAGGAAAAAACCTGATGGATTTGCCATTATTTGAGCGACAAGCCATTTTAACAGAAATTCTTCCTGTTGATGATGACCGGGTACGCCTGGGGAAAGTTTTTAAAGCAAGCGGAATCGATTTTTTTGATGCAGCGAAACGAATGGGCTTGGAGGGCATTATTGCTAAAAAATCAGATGGCATTTATTCACCCGATCGCAGATCTAAAGAATGGTTAAAAATTAAAGTAAGCAAACGACAGGAAGCGGTTATTGCAGGTTTTACCAAAAATGAAGATACGTCTAAATATTTTAGTTCGCTGTTGCTGGGTGTATATGAAAAAGGCAAACTACACTATGTGGGTAAAGTAGGTACAGGATTTTCGGCCAGGTTACAGCAAAGTATGATGGATCAGTTTAAACCGCTAATAACCGATAAAAGTCCCTTTGATGATATTCCGGATGTAAATAAACCTTCACGTTTCAGGCCAAATCCACCAAAGGCAAAAGCGACATGGCTTAAGCCCGAGCTGGTTTGTGAGGTCGCTTTTACCGAGGTTACAAGCGATGGTGTTTTTCGTCATCCCGCTTTCCAGGGCATGCGGGAAGATAAAAAGGCTAAAGAAGTAATTAGAGAAGAGGAAAAATCGATAAGTGATGTTATGGAATTAAAAGATAACCAGAAGGATAAGCATACTCATGCAATTGATCCTCCGAAAAGGAAAGCGCCTAAAGTAACATTATTAAACCCCAGGGATGAAAGCCAGGTAAGGGAAATAAACGGGCATGAGCTTAAATTTACAAATTTAAGTAAGGTGTACTGGCCGGAAGATAAAGTGACCAAAAGGGATATGTTTAATTATTATCACCAGGTTGCTGAATATATATTGCCCTATTTAAAAGACCGTCCGCAATCTTTAAACCGTTTTCCAAATGGCATTCATGGGCCAAGTTTTTACCAGAAAGATGTTAAGGGTAAAGCCCCCGATTGGGTAAAGACTTTTCCTTACGAAACCACTGAGGGGGAGGATAAAGAGTATTTGGTTGGAACCGATGAAGCGACTTTGTTGTGGATGGCGAATTTGGGTTGTATTGAAATGAATCCCTGGTTTAGCCGGGTGCAAAGCCCGGATCATCCTGATTATTGTGTAATTGATCTGGATCCCGATAAAAATACTTTTGATGAGGTAATTGGAGCTGCACAAGAAGTTAAAAAGGTGTTGGATCAGATTGATGTACCCTGTTATTGTAAAACCTCTGGCTCTACAGGCATTCACATCTATATTCCATTGGGCGCAAAATATACCTATGATCAAAGCCAGATGTTTGCCAAAATTGTAGTTAGTCTTGTGCAGCAGCAAATCCCGGATTATACCACTTTAGAGCGAATGGTTGCAGATCGTAAGGGTAAAATGTATTTGGATTTCCTGCAAAACAGACCCGGAGCAACAATTGCAGGACCATATTCTTTAAGGCCGAAAATTGGTGCAACGGTTTCCATGCCTTTGCATTGGGATGAAGTTAAACCTGGAATGAAAATGAAGGATTTTAATATTTTTAATGCGATTGATCGGTTAAAAGTAGAAGGAGATGTGTTTAAAGGTGTATTAGGTAAGGGCATCGATCTGAAGAAAGCCATTAGTAAAGCAAAAAGTGTTTTTGAATAGATTTACGAAGTTTTGCTGGGTTAAGTGTTTGGAAACTTCGTAAATCTTTTATTTAATCTCGTTAGCCAGATCGTCATCCTGAACTTGTTTCAGTATCTTCTTGCTAAACAGACACTGATCCCGATAATTGGACAGGGAAATCGCTTTTAAAAATTAGATATCGAAAAAAAAGGGCTATGTTTATGGTATAAATGGTTAAGGTCAAAAAAATGGCCTTTTCAACCCCCGACTATATATCCCATCAGCATTTTTCTC
>Ga0160465_100467_pt1 | contig 20127 bp, 19 predicted proteins | sample HID1971K_E11MG_FD_108209 | JGI IMG/M metagenome (GOLD analysis project Ga0160465, IMG submission 108209) | Enriched millipede-associated microbial communities from UW Madison campus, WI, USA - HID1971K_E11 MG | ecosystem: Host-associated > Arthropoda: Insects > Digestive system > Unclassified ...
AGCAACGTTGGTAACCACTGTGGTACCTGATACAGCAGCGACAGGTTGGCCAACAGTAACGTTAACCACCCCCGTACAGCTGTTGGCATCAGTGATGGTAACAGAGTAGCTACCAGCTGCAAGGCCTGTCCTATCTTCTGTGGTAACACCACCGCCCCAGTTAAAAGTATAAGGACCGGTTCCACCAGTAGGTGTAAGATTTATGGCTCCAGTTGTACCTCCGAAGCAAGCAACATTTGTAACTACTGTAGTTCCTGATACGGTCGTTACTATAAGTGTTGCACCACTAGAGGTTGCATCAGGAAGTGCTGTAGCCGATGCAACGCAACGATATAGATAATTGTTCATAGCTCCTGTAACACCGGTTAAAGTCAAAGTTGCGGTATTAGCCCCCAAGTATACCCCTCCATTGGTAACATTCGTGTAACCCAAACCAGTATTTTCCTGCCATTGATATCCCGTAGCATTGCTGGCCGTTATACTGAAAGTAGTATTTCCTCCCGCACAAATTGAAGAATTAGAAGGATTTGAAGTTATAGATGGAGCAGGTATTGATACAGTGTAGAGCTGTCCTGCTGTATAGCCTCCTGAAATCGCATTTCCCGGTAAATCAGCTATACCTGTTGAACTGTTGTTCAAATCCAGGCGAAATGCTCCGACGTTTGTTCCTGTATTTACCGTAGCAGTATAGGTCTGGTTGTCGGATGTACTTATATTAGTGATCGAAGGAGCCGGAGTTCCGGCTATTGCGGTAAATGTAAAATCGGTTGCATCTACTCCAGTCACCGGCTCTGAAAAAGTGATCGTATAACTTACAACTGTTGACGGCGTGGTCATTGCCGCATTAACCCTGTTGATAGAAGATATAGTCGGAAGCACACCATCAACCTTTACACCAGCCAGGCTACCTACTGTGTAAAGATTGAGCGAAGCGGGCATAAACATATCATCATCGTCAATAGATCCCCCATTTAACGCAATTGCATTAGCTGCTGCTATCCCTATACCATCACCATCCGTATCCCCAGCGGCAACTGTATATCTGAACTTCATCCCGTTAGCCCCCACTAGTGGGGATATATATTGGGCATTTTTTGATGCAGAGCCAACAACGATTGGCAATAATGGAGTTCCAGAGACATATATGCCGGAATAACTAAAATTTACTATAAAATCCAAAACATCGCCAATTTTATAAGTTTTATCCGCTGGTAAAGCTACATTAGTTACCCCCGCTGGGGTAAAAAAACCAAGAGGATTGTTTGTCACAGCAGTTGTTAAGTATTTTGTCGTACTCCCTGAACCATTGTACTCAATGACCATTACCCGCTGAGGATTATAAGCATAAAGATTACTGACATTTACACTTGTTCCTGTACCATTATATACGCAATACCAGTTATTAGGAGCCGCAGTACCGGAACCATAAACCGTGTTGGCTGTATATGACTGTCCATCTACAGGCACCGGACTCTGACTTCCTATTTGTTTTACAAATACAACCCTGGCAGCACCATTTCCATTTGTCCAGCTGATGGTCGCAGTTTTAGGCGATAGATTTGAGATCGCAACATTACTTGCCATTACTGTTGGCGCAACTACTCCTGTAACTGCCGAAATATTTGCCAGAACCATATTCTCAAAATTAAGATCTGTCTGCGCAGAAGTTGTGTATTGAGATGTAATGTTAATTTCCGATACATTATCATAGCCATTTGTTGGCCAACCGGGTAGAAATGTCTGTAATGTGGTTATGGCAGTAGTCAGTGCATATTGGCCAGACAATGAATGCGTGCCCAACTGGGTACCAGCTGCATCTTTCAGCGTGATTGTAAAAGCTGCAAGCGTCCTTGTAGAGTTATAGGAACTGACAGACATCGTTTTTAAGGTAAATTTCTTACAAACTGTTCCTCCTTCTGCTTTAATCACAGTGGTTGCAGCCGCTCCGAGTGTAGAGTTAGTGCTGTACATCTGAGGCGACGCTATAGCAACAGCATTGCTGACTTTTAATTTATCGCCCAAAGTTCTAAACCCTGCCCCCCCACTATCGTTAGCTCCAAGCGTTCCAGAGAAATTGTAAGTACCGTCAGCAGTACCTGTTTGAGCTAGTAATTTTAACGGCACTGTAGTCAGGCTAACAGAGATAATCAAGAATAATCCGAGTAGAATTTTATTCATATGGGGAGAATTGAAAGGTATTTAGATTTTTTTTATAAGCGTTTTAAAAGCATTGGAGCTGTTAGTGGATATAAGAGTAGTCAAAATTATCCAGTTTATTGTTCCTAATAGTTAAATCAGATGTATATTTCCTCCAACTATTCAACTGTTGGAGGAAAAAAAGCGTAAAAACGAGCAAAATACACCTTAATCCGTTGCTTAATTTACCCAACCAACAAAATTGCAAGCTTCTCCGGGTATTGGACAGAAATAGAACTGCACCTATTTTATGATACTTTCTTTTGCGAAAAATAAGCTTTGGGCATTAATCCGGTTTCTTTTTTAAAAGCATTGTAAAAAGTAGCCAAACTTTTAAAGCCAGATTCATAGGCAATGGCCTCGATGGTTTTCTTATGTGCGTAAAGCGGATATTGCAGCATAAAATGGCTAATTCTATAGCTATTGATCCAGTCGCGGAAATTTTTATCCATAACATTGTTAATTACAAACGAACAATGATGTACCGGAATATTGAGTTCATTCGCCAAATCAACAATTTGAAAATCAGACTGGAGGTACGGCTGCTTACTTTCCATAAAGGATTTCATCAAATCCGAATAGGCAGACAACTGATCAGGTAAGATATTAACCTTTTTAGCAGAACTAACTGTCTTGGGAAGTTCTACAAATCCTGGCGTAGCTTCATCTTCTACAACAGCCACTTTATCATCCTTCATATCTACCGCCACAAACAGGTAACCATAAAACAATTTGGGCTGATGCATGATAAAAACAATAATGATCAACAGCACGAGACAGTTTAGCAAGATAAATGAAGCCTTAAACAACGGTTCATCCGAGTTCCAGATCAACAAAGGGAAAAAGCTAAGCAACTGGAAGAAAGTGGCAGCCCTAAGAAAAAAGAAAATCCACTTTTTACCACTTTCATCAATTTTCTCATTTATTATTTTTGATCTCCATATGACAAACCAGGTTGCACTGAGATACGCTAATAACAAAAATGGCCTACCAAGATAATAAAACCACGCCGGAAACAATCCGCTTCTTTCTGTGATAAAAAATTGTTTATTCTGGGCAATCTGGTCCGCAATAACATCCCATCTTATCGGCGGAACAATCGATAGTGGTAAAACATGAACAATGGCCAGAAAGAACGGAATAAAGTGAAACCAGTCAGATTTACGAATCTGACTGCGGCCTTCAATAAAACCAGTTACATACAAATAAAAGCATGCTGGCGCAGCATAATATACAGGGACAAAAATCTGATAAAATATAGGAAAGATCTTGTCTTCATCAGCATTTACAAGCAGTGATACTAATAACTGTCCAAATCTGGAAATAAAAATAACTGAGAGTAAACAATTCAATAACTTTACCCCCCGTTTTGCAAAAAACAAGTGCAGTGAAAGTAAAAGCAAGAAAAAGCAACTAATACTTGAAAAAAAGCTCAAAAACCCCATATTTGATCCCGCAAGATATATGTTTTTATTCAAAATGAATATAAACATTTTCTAACATCAGGCAAGAATCAGATTTTAATATTATTGTAACTGAACGATTTTTGTGACTTAGGATTAAATATAATTGTCAATCATTGAATTAAAGAAATGGATTTATTTAGTAACGAAACTAATCACCACCAAAACATATTACCATACGATGGTACTGTAAAATATTATGGTAAATTAATGCCTTTCGCAACCGCAGATTATTTCTTGAACATCCTCCTGAAAACTATAGAATGGAAAAATGATGAAGCTGTCATATTTGGCAAACACATTCAGACTAAACGAAAGGTAGCCTGGTATGGAGATAGCGCATTTGAGTATACCTATTCCAATACGACAAAAAAAGCACTATCCTGGACCGAAGCCTTACTTGAACTAAAAATGCTTGCGGAGAAAACACTAGGTGAAACGTTCAACTCCTGCCTGCTCAATCTTTATCATACAGGAGAAGAAGGTATGGCCTGGCATAGTGATGGCGAAAAAGACCTGAAAAAAAATGGTACCATCGGCTCTATGAGCTTTGGCTCAGAACGAAAGTTTGCCTTTAAGCACAAACAAAGCAAGCAAACCATTTCTTTAGTTCTGGAACATGGGAGTTTGCTGGTAATGAAAGATGATACCCAGACCAATTGGCTGCACAGGCTCCCCCCTACTAAACAAACCCATAAACCAAGGGTAAACTTAACTTTCAGAACGATTATAACAACTAATTAAGCGCTATATAAAATCTTCTCTATGTGGACTAAACACATCGATCAACACGCCAGGCTCCAGACAAATTGAACCATGCAGGGTATTAGGTGGCACATAAAAACCATCACCAGTTTTTAGGATCCGCTTTTCATCTGCAATAGTCAATTCGAAAACACCACTTTCAACATAGCTTACCTGCGTATGGGGATGCTCATGTATTGAGCCTACAGCATCCTTTTCGAATTTAACTTTTACCAACATCACACGGTCGTCATAACCATAGATCTGTCTTTCAATTCCCGGAGATGCATACTCCCATGGAATGTCAGCACCATGCTGAAAATTTTGACTTTTGAATACTTCACTCATAACTTCCCCTATTTTAAGATAGACTTCTTATTTTTAAATTAACAACCAACTGAACAAATCTTATTCTTCAGCCGAATACTCTAATATATCACCAGGCTGACAATTGAGCGCTTTACAAATGGCATCCAGCGTTTCTATTCGTATAGCCTTAGCCTTACCTGTTTTAAGGATAGAAAGATTTGACATAGTAATGCCCACTTTCTCAGTAAGCTCAGTTAAAGACATTTTACGCCTGGCCAGCATTACATCAATATTTATGATTATAGGCATATTATATCGTTAAATCCTGTTCTTCCTTCAGCTTTTTACCTTGTTTAAAAGCAAAGTACAATGCTGCAACAATAATTCCAATTATAAAAGGCTTTAGAAAAATAGACCAGGCTTCGTTACTTAGCTTCAGATCCTCGACAAAATACTTAGAAAAAACTAAACGGATCAGCATATTTATTGAAAATGCAATTATTGGAATAGAAAAAGAGCAAATAGCTAGAAAACGAAGTCGCTTAATATTATTGTCGGAAAAAGGATCTCCTTTTCTAATATCCATCAGGATCCTAAGTACACTCGCCATGATAAAATAGATATAAAAAATCAACACCCCGAATCCCACAGTCAGGATCACAGGCTCCAGGATCTTAAAAACAGGCCCGCTTACCGGAAGCATCATCGCTTTCTTTTCTTCATCATAACGAAACAATACCGGAACATCCGTCTCCCTGCACCACCAGGAGATCACTTTATTATCCTTTATTTTTTTGGGCGTGCAAATACCTTTCCTTAAGTATGATTGCCCATTTTTAACATAATATTTAGTTGGATTATCAAATGTACCTGTATCGAGCTGCCACCAATATAGCGTAATCAGATAATCATCTATACCCTCTTTACTCCAGAATGTTCTAAAATGACAGGTATCGCATCTGGTCCTCTTTCCAACTCCAATAAACGAAAGCGTATATGAGCTCCCCATCATGCTTCCGTTTTTCATTTCACGAACCCGCTTAATGCTATCCGTCATGTTTTTATATTGGTAATGAGGTAAAGATGGCGAGACAACCGGGTCTATGGGCTCAAGTTTATTTTCCATAATATGGAACCCATCGAAACTGTGATGAGAAAAATTGGAAAGAACGGAAATGCCTATGATGATACCAAAAACCAATAGTGCGAACATAAAGTTATTGAAACGCTTGCGAAGTGGGGTCAGATTCATATTGAAGGATTTATAAATCAAACATAAGCATTATTCAACAAATATTTATTGTAAATCAATAAATATTTGTTGAATAGCAACCTTTTTGGAGAAACAATAATCTTTTATTAATTTTAGATCGATCATTCTTATCGCTCCATGGAAATACAGTCTGGCTATGCTACGCGCAAGCCCTTCCTTTTTATTATTCTCATCTATCTACTGGCTGGATTAACCTGGCTATATCTTGGCAGCATCATAATAGGTATAATTGACAGAAGTTACCCACACACAGACCTTCGCTATCTTTACGCTTTCAAAAACGTTTCCTTTATGTTTTTTACTGCCGGAGCACTATTCTTTTTGTTAAGAGCTTATCAAAGACGGCTATTGCGTGCAGAAAGTAATTACTTCAAATTATTTGAAGCATCACCAGGAGCAGTATATGTAATGGAGAAGCTAACCTTCAAATTTCTTGCAGTAAATGATGTGATGGTCAGTAAATACGGATATAGCAGACCGCAGTTACTTAGAATGACGGCGCTGGATATCCGACCGGAACCTGAGCGTATAAAGTTAACGAACTACATGAATTCAGATCATGATGAGGGGCATGAAACTGGCATTTGGTTACATCAAAAAAGAAACGGAGATAATTTCTATGTATTAATCTCTCATCACTCTATAAAATTCAAAGACAGCGATGCGTACATTGTTATTGCCATCGATGTAGACCGGGATATAAGGAACGAACAAAGGCTGAAGGAAATTGCATGGACAAATTCACATGAAATCAGAAAACCCATAAGTAATATATTAGGTTTAATTGAAATCATGAAAACCGACCCACCTCACCAGGCAGTCGATCCGGAATTACTCGAAATGCTTGTCAGTTCAGCCTATGAGCTTGATGGAATTGTGAAAAGAATCAATTCGCATGCCGCGGAACTAGATAAAATTTAAGCCTTTGGTGCAGGAGTATCTTGTTTAGGAGGCCGTGGCCCTCTTTTATAAATGACCAGTCCATTTAAAAAATTACGCAAAATCTGATCACCGCAAGGTTTAAAATTAGGATGGTCATCACTTCTGAAGATATCACCCAATTCACTTTTACCTATCTTAAAATTCACAAGGGCCATTATTTTCAGTATATCCTCATTGGTAAGCGACAAGGCCACACGCAGTTTTTTAAAAATATCGTTATTACTCATATTACATTGCTATTTCAATCTTTACCTTTTTGTTCTTTATCCGCTCATTAACTAAAGCAGCTAAGATGCGTTGCACCTTTTTACGCTTTACCGCCACATAAGATGCCTGGTCTTTGACCTCGATCAATCCCACATCATCTTTTTCCAGGCCACCCTTTTTTAACAGCAGGCCTACAATATCTATTTTATTGATCTTATCCTTTTTACCTGCGGCAATATACAGGGTTTGCCATTCGCTGTCTCCCGGTAACTTAAAATTACCTTTCAGCGGCTCTATTTCTATATCTACTTTCAGAAAAGGATACTTCTCATCATCCGCAACAATCAGATAAGCCGTTCCCTTGGCATTCATCCTTGCGGTACGCCCGTTACGGTGTAAAAATGCATCTTCAGTATAAGGCAGTTGATAATGAATGATACACTCCACTTCAGGAATATCCAAACCCCTCGAAGCCAGATCTGTTGTGATCAGGATTTTTATGCTGCCATTTCTAAACTTCAGCAAAGCACGCTCCCGCTCATCCTGCTCCATTCCACCGTGAAAAATATCATGGGCAAGGTCCTGGTCTATCAGCAGATCACTAATGCGGTCTACCGTTTCCCTATGGTTACAAAAGATCAGCATGTTTTTGTTCCCGATCTTACAGATCAGTTTTAACAGGGTATCCAGCTTATCTTCAGCACTGGTCAATACCTTTTTCAATTTTAAATCAGGAACAACTTCCGCATCCTGCAGAAAATTAATCTCAACGGGTTTATTCACCCCGGTAAAACCAGGAATCTCTTCCATAGCTGTCGCCGATGTCAGGATCCTTTGTTTTAAAGAAAGTAACTTACGAATGATATAAGACATATCCTCCTGGAAACCAAACTCCAGCGCCTTATCAAACTCGTCCAAAACCAAAGTAGCGATACTTGATTCATCGAAATTCTCATGTCTGAGGTGATAAGCAATCCTACCTGGGGTACCAATAAGCACAGCAGGTGGTTCTTCAAAATTATTTCTTTCCGTTCGTACGGCATGTCCCCCATAACAGCAGTTCACTTTGAAACCTGTAGACATTTGCCTGAATACCATTTCAATCTGCAAGGCCAGCTCCCTGGAAGGAACCAGTATCAATGCCTGCACACCCTGGACCTGCTTGTTTAAATTATTCAATACCGGCAGAAGAAAACCTAATGTTTTACCGGAACCCGTAGGCGCCAATAAAACAATATCACTCCCTTTTTTAGCAGCGACCAGTGTGTTGAGCTGCATTTGATTAAGGGAGGCAATCTTTAATTTCTCCAGTACCTGTTCTACCATCATGGCACAAAGATAGTGGAATTAAGGCATTAAAATTTCAGATACTTCTTTCTGAGGTACTTCAGCGAACTATTTAAACGGGCATCAAGGTTCATCAGCATATGCCCCCGTTCAGAAATCCAGGTCGTCATTTTGTTGTTAACCCGCTTAATCGGTACATAAACCTGCTCTTCCATCATTTCATGATAATCAACAGAAGCCCTGCTTTGCTGCAGTAAATAAAATTCATTTAACAATTCTGTTTTCATAATGCTTATATTTAGTTAACGATCTGTTTATTTAACGAAAGCGTACCTACCTTATTATAACAACTCTGGATCAAAAGAGTTTAAATATACCATTAAACTGTTGACAACTAGATAATTGTTAGCAATTAAACAATAACAACTTAACACGTTTTTAATTTTATCCACTTATTTTTAGGAAACCTGAATACGGGTTGTTTAAACATTAACACCAATAACGTATGACCTGGAAGAAATTTAGCGGCGAGATTATCCACTCGTCTATTTTAGAAGAAGTAGAAAATGCCATTGTCAGGGAAACCGATAATGGATACCGACTTAAAGTATGCATCGGAACCGACTCCCAAGTCAAAGGATCGTTCACAGATTTTGCTACTGTAATTGTTCTACTCAGAGAACATCATGGCGGCTTCATGTACATCCATCAGGAGAAAACCACTCAGAAAATGAGCATCAAGGAAAGGATGCTGCTTGAAGTGCAAAAATCTATCGAAACCGCCTATTCAATTTGCGACCTGCTGGACCTGTACCGTGTGGACCTGGAGGTACATGCCGACATCAATACAAACCCAATGTTTAAATCAAATAAAGCGTTGAATGAAGCAATGGGCTATATTCTAAGTATGGGGTTCATTTTTAAAGCTAAGCCAGAGGCTTTTGCCAGCTCTACCTGCGCAGATAAAATGGTACACTAAAAGAGCAAGGATTAAGGAGCAAGGGACAAAGATTAGATTTTTCTGGTTTTAGAGATTAAGTCGGCTACATTTTTAGTGCCCAATTTTTCTCCTATATTTTTTCTGTGGGTCTTAATTGTCAGCTCACTCAAAAAGAGCATTGATGCTATTTCTTTACTTGTTTTACCCATTGCAATGAGTGAAATGATCTCTTTTTCCCTTTTTGAAAGTCTTAATTGCTTGGTAAAAGAGTCTTCATAATCAGGCGTAACAATAATATTGGGATCAAGGTATTGCACACCTCTCATCATACCATCAAACGCTTCCTCCAAAATCTCCTTTCCCGATATTTTTAATACATAAGCATCTCCTTTAAAAGCCTTTGTATCCAAACCTATATCAGCGGGCTGATACATAGACAGGATCATGATTTTCAAATCTTTATAAGCGGGCTTTAGCTCAGCGATTAATTCAATACCGTTATTTGGGGGCAAATTGATGTCTAACAACAGAAAATCGACCGGATGCTCCTTTAACATACTAAACATTTCATCAGCCGATGAAGCTATAAAAGACAGCTGCAAATCCGGTCGGCCAGCAATAAGGTTACTGATTCCCTGGGCGAACAACAAATGATCGTCGGTTATGCCGATGTTATATACTTTCATGGTTTTGCAAATTAAATTCAATAGAAATATTAAAACCTATGTTTTCAACACTTTCAATTTTGAAGCTACCATTAAGCAAATTGACCAGGTTCTCCAGGGATTTCAAACCCAATCCGTCTGTCACCTTATCTTCTTCAATGCCAACCCCATCATCTTCTGCATAAATGGAAACTAAATTCTGCTCTATTATAACCTGTAAAAAGGCGGATGTCGCATTAGAATGTTTCAGTAAATTCTGTAATATTTCCTGAATAATCCGGTAAATAATAATTTCATATTGCACACCTATCCCCTCCCTACTACCCATCCATTCAAATTGAAGGTCAATGCTACTGTGATGACTGATCACCCTTACCATCTCGGCAACGGAAGGATACAAGCCTTTATCTTGCAGTATTAAAGGAGAAAAGTCGTGGCTCATGCCCCTTACTTCATGTCCCAATCTGGTAATATCCCCGGCTATTTTACGCCTTCCCTCTTCGGTAAGCGGCATATTGTCCGTTTCAAGTCTCAGAAAACCAAGATTTGCTCCAATGGTATCATGCAATAGCGCCGAAATCCGCTGCATTTCTTTTTGCTGATACGTAGCAACCTCATTAAAAATACGCTCTTGTTGGGACTGGTTTTCTTTCAATAACCTTTCAGCATGCTCTTTGTACGACTTGAAACGCCAGGCCAACATAAATGCCATAATCATCGCTTCAAAAAAGAGTCCCATGTAGATGGCTATAGCCGAGAAATTGGTCCTCATTATTATCCCCTTTTGTTCAAACAAATAAATGAACAGGAAAAGGATCATCCCCGCAAAAGAAACAATGGTATATCCGGCATAAGGGAATTTTTTCTTAAAACAATAGATCGCTTCGCTCAGCATAATGAGTAGCATTAGCGGGTAAACGATCATGTTGGCATGCACCCAAAAACCATGCGTCTCGTAATTACCAGAAACAGAAGTAGCTATTGCCAGGATAAACACCAACATATAAATGCCCAATGCCCATTTATTAAAAAGATAAATGCGGGGCATTTTTTTAGGGAGGTCAAGCAGATCGTTTAAAAAGTTAAGCTGGGGAACAATGCTCAATGCCATACTTGCCGGTCTGATGATATCGTTCAAAAAAGGAAGGTCCGGATAAAAGTATTTAAACATTAGTCCCATATCCGTTCCTACATAAAATAGAATTGTAAAGACGTAAGCGCAATACCAGAGATACAAACGATGTTTAACACTGATGAACAGATAAAGGTTAAAAATTAACACAAAAATAAGCACCCCCATAAACAAGCCGGTGAGCAGGTTTTTGATCTGGAGTAGTTTTATGGAATATTGCTGTGTGTAAAAATCAACAGGCAGGTCTAATTTTGTATACCGTTTATCCGCTGCGATTACGAAATCACAATCCTTATAAGCCCCGGCCTTCACATCATACATAAAGCTTGTAGTTGACAATGGCCTTGTTGAAAAAAGCACGTTGTCGCCACTAAGTTTAAACTGCCGGATGATCTGGTTATTTTTGACAATCCAGCATTGCAAAAAATTGACATGGGGGTTATTAATATCGATAAAATCGAAATTAACGCACCGTAATAAACTATTTATTGGGATTTTAAGCCAGGTACTATTCGATGTATTGCTGATAGGGATGTTACCAGTTGTTAAAGGCTGCCAGCGCCCTTGTAAACTAAAAAGGGCTGCATTGCTAAAATCATTGCCATGCACTAATGCATACTGGATATTTGCATTTGAATAACTAATTTCATTACCATTACAAGTTACCCGCACCTGCCCCTGGGCACCGCAACAGATAAAATACAACAAGCAGTAAAGTAACAAATGTTTTAGCATACTATAAAAGTATACAATACTGTGCTTAAATACCTACGCGACCTTAAGATTACTCCTTTGTAGGTATTTTTCCAACTCTTATGGATTGAAATTTAGGGATTGGTTACCATTTTTGACCGGGATTAACAGGGGCAGCTTTAACCACGGGCGGTGCAATTTTTTTATTCATCATTGCTTCTTTAAAACGGGTAGCGAAAGCATTAGCTTCCCTGGTTGTAGCTTTTACATAACCAGTCCATTCCGCTGCGTTTAATTTACCCGGCTTTCTTTCCAATGGTATCGCCACTGTAGTTGAAGGTACAAAATTACTGTAACGGTCCCTTTGATAAGGAATGAAACCAAAGTCCGTTAGCCAAAACCTATATTTACCGCCTCTTGTTTCCACGTAAAAATTGTATAGCACTTCACCCGAAGGGCGGCTCAGCACCAAAGCGTTTTTATTGATGATCATCTTTCCCGAAGCCTGAACCATAGAATCAACCGGCAAAGATTTTACTTTTAACAATTTGGCAGATTTTTTAAAAAATGCAGCAGCCCTGGCATTCAGAGAGTCCTGCGAAACATCTTTTAGTTCAACTACTTCATAATAAATCAATTTCCCCCTATCGTCATTAGACAAAGGTTTGTCCTGCGCAAAACCGACAGTTGTAAAAAACAATAAAATAGATAGAGTTAAAAATTTCATAATATAAAGATATAAAAAAGCCACCGGATAGCTCCGGTGGCTTGAGATAATATAATCGAGACTAAAATGCGTAAATAGCCGCTAAAGAAAACTGCGATGCAGATTTAGTGGCTGTAAGCCCATCACTTTTCATAAAACCCTGTGAGAGGTCTTTGTCATTGTCAAAGCGGACCTCCGGAATAAATGTTAACCCACCTGCTTTGATATTAGCAGATAAAGTTCCAGAAATCACACTTGCAGATGGAACTACATCATATGCTTTAAATTTCATGTATTCTGCCCTTACCCCCAAAGCAACAGCAGGGCTGAAAGCATATTGTGGATACAAAGCGACCCCAGTATAACCGAAACTATCATCGCCAGAGTTAAGATCAGCAGCATTTAAGCCAATTTTAACCTTGTCAGTTACCTGATAAGCTGTAGTCAGGTCCACAATAGTACTGTAGTTTCCGTAAGCATCCAGTCCATGTAAGCCATTGATATAGGCTGTCCATCCTTTAACCGGAGAAATCATCAGCTGCCCTCCAACACTTGATACACCACGTGAAGCAGAATAAGTATTCCATTCATTAAACAAGCCCAGCATCAAGCTAACTTTATCAGAGAAAGCATAAGTACCTTTAATACCCGCATTCTGGAATGGCCCGTTGTAAAACAAGTAGGAACTTGAATAGTTAAAATTTCCAACCGGTGAGATCACCTCATAACCAACAAACGTACCCATGTAACCTGCTGTCATAGAGAACTTATCTGTAAAAGCATAGTTTACATATAAGTTCTGAATGTGAAATGAGTCTCCATTAACTCCCGCATCCGGGATAGTCTGGGCCTGACCTCTTGGGCCAAACGACAATTCACCAACAAACGATGCTTTTCCCGTTGTTTTTTTCAGCGCAAGGTCAATCATCCCCAGAGATACTGAATTGTGATCAGTAGCGAAGCTTGTTCCGATATTAGGCGCTTTTGCAAAATCGTACTTAAAGTAAGTATCTACTGATCCTGAGATTTGTAATGGCGCTTCTGCTGTCTCTTGTGCGTAGGTTGTTGCAGAAGCGATGGTCAATGTTGCTAAGGTTAATAATGATCTTAATTTCATAATCTAGTTTTGGTTTGAGGTTGAATTTAGACGAATAAATAGGGATGACTAAAAATTATTTTCGACTTCCTGACCGGCTACGATCAAGGTACCTTGTGAATATTTTTCATTGTGCTGACTTGCATCAAGACCTTCTGCTTCTTCTTCTTCCGACACACGGATTGGTTGTACCAGGTTAATTAGTTTGAAGATGATGAATGACATTACAAAGCTGAATACAACCGTGATCACTACACCTTTAAGCTGAGTGATGAAGAAAGCTGGATTACCATATAATAAACCATCTACACCAGCACCGTTTACTGTTTTTGTTGCAAATACACCGGTTAAAAGCATACCAACAATACCACCAACACCATGACAAGGGAACACATCCAAGGTATCGTCCAGCGAAGTTCTTTGTTTCCATGAAACCGCAAGGTTAGAGATCACCGCAGCAATTACACCTATAAAGATGGCCGAAGGAATACTTACAAAGCCGGCACCCGGAGTAATGGCTACCAGGCCTACTACTGCACCGATACAAAAGCCCAATACTGAAGGTTTTTTACCTCTCGACACATCAAAGAACATCCATGATAAACCCGCTGCTCCTGCTGCGATATTAGTAGTGATGAAAGCAGATACGGCAAGACTATTGGCACCTAAAGCTGAACCTGCATTGAAGCCGAACCATCCGAACCAAAGTAATCCAGTACCAATTAATACATATGGGATATTCGCAGGAGGTACTTCCTGATGCTCCAGGTGACTTTTTCTTCTTTTAAGTACCAATGCACCCGCTAGCGCAGCCATACCAGCTGAAATGTGAACTACAGTACCACCGGCAAAGTCAAGGACGCCCATTTTAAACAGGAGACCCTCAGGATGCCATGTCCAGTGTGCCAAAGGAGAATAAACGAATAAAGAAAATAATACTATAAATAAGATGTAAGAAGTAAAACGGATACGTTCTGCAACAGCTCCAACTACCAATCCTGGAGTAATAATGGCGAACATCAACTGAAAAACCGCGAACAAAGAAAGCGGAATAGTTGCGGCCAGGCTCCAGGAAGGGCTTGAATTTACACCTTGAAAAAAGAAAAACGTTTTCGGGTTTCCGATTAAACCACCTATCGATTCGCCGAAGGCTAAGCTAAAGCTAACAACTACCCATAGTACAGAAATCACACCTGCAGCCACTACACTTTTAATCATGGTAGATAGCACGTTTTTGCGATGAACCATACCACCATAGAAAAATGCAAGACCCGGAGTCATCAAAAACACCAAAGCTGATGCAATTAATACAAATGCGATATCTGGCGCACTGTATTTTCCCTCATCAAAGTTAGGAAGCAAGGGAATAAATAGAGCAAGAATTGCAATTATTAATAAAACTGCAAACGGTCCCCACTGTTTAAATAAAACTTTTGCCATAATGTTAGATTTTACTTGTTATAATTTTAAGTTTATTTGATTTTTTTTATAAAACTATGAATTTATTTCAACAAAAAGACAAAACAAACAAATCAATTCAACGAAAACGTTGTAATTTTTATCATAAAAACACAAAAACTATGAAATATTAATAATTACAGTATCAATATTTTGAATATTTCTAATATCAACCAGCAAAACACCCTTATTTTTTGATAAAAAAATAAAAATAACACAAAAACAAACAAAATTAACGCAGTTTATAGCTAAACCAACTAAAATCACCCGTTCAAAAAACAAAAACACAGCAAATCAGCCTCAAAAACCCATTTCCCTGATTAATCGTATATTTATATCCTATGCACCCTTACCACCTTAGTTCCCATCAAAAAATCCCGGTACCACTAGCCGAAGCCTGGGACTTCTTTTCTTCGCCGCTAAATCTGGCTAAAATCACGCCCAAGGAAATGGCATTCACTGTTACTTCAACTATAGATCCTGCACAAAAAATGTATCCAGGCATGCTCATCACTTACAAGATCTCGCCGATAAGGGGAATAAAGTTGGATTGGATGACAGAAATCACCCAGGTAATGGAAGGAAAGTATTTTATCGACGAACAAAGGTTCGGCCCTTACAAATTCTGGCACCATCAACACCATTTCAAAGCGATAGACGGAGGAACAGAAATGAATGATATTTTAACTTATGGCTTGCCGATGGGCATAATAGGCAGAATGGCCAATACTATATATGTAGCGAACAAACTACAGGAGATATTTGAGTTCAGAAAGAAAAAAGTAGCAGAATTGTTTGGAAATTATCCGGAGATCATGAAATAACCTCCGGACAATTATCATTAATGGAAGAAAACAGATGCATCTACATCTTTAAGACTGCCAGAAGGGGCCTTATACTGTAATTGTAATGTATAACCGCCGCCACCTTCTAGAAACAAAAGTTCAAAAGGATGGTAGCCCTTTTCAAGTGCGATTTGCGCAGTTTTTTCAATTGCAGAATGCAGACCGTCATTATCAATCAGCATACGGTTACCTATTTTCAACACACTTCCATCGTCAGAACGAAGTGCGAAGGAATAAATACCTGTTTCCGCTGCATAAAAATAGCCTTTATGACGTGTAACAAAACTGCCTGCCGTTTTCGCTAAAGGGATCTCAATCGCCTTACTGATCCCTTCATTGGCCAGGTCTTTTTCCTGGACCGCATTTACTGTTTTGTAAAAATGTGGGTAATACGAAAACTTTAAGCCCTTTTTGGCATCAGACAAATGCACCGGCTTCAGATAATTTTGTTGCTCATAGTTAATGGTATAAATATCTCCCATGTTGCCATTCGCCCTAAATGCCGCCACTTTAAACACTACAGGCTTAGTTACAATCAGGTCTTCGTTAAAAACCTTCGACTGTATTATTGGCACTGTACCATCAGTAGTATATCTTATTGTCAAACCAGCAAGTGGCTTATTGATGTGCAATCTACCCTTATCTACAAATACGCTCTGTGTAATAAAGCCGTCCAGGTCTGGCAGACGATAATTGACATACATCGCATCGAGCAACGAAAAATGTTTTTGTACACGGTGTTCAAAACCGGCCCAATCTACACCTCCTTTATACCAGCCCACCTCGGCCATCGCCAGCATCCTCGGGAACACCATGTACTCCAACCTTCTTTCTGATGGGATATATTCAGTCCATATATTTCCTTGCACCCCAATTATATATTTCTTCTCTTTTTCAGAGATGTTGAATCCGTACGGATCAAATGAGTATACTTTCTTTAAAGAACCTCCATCCTGCTGCGCATCAAAATAACAAAACTCACCGGGGGTCATGATCACATCATTGCCTTTTTCCGCAGCATGCTTTGGTGCTGCAGGCACCCAAGTCCTCCAATACATCATGGTAGCCGTTGATGAAACACCGCCATCCAGAATCTCATCCCAACCAATTAGCTTTTTACCTTTACTGTTAAAAAACTTCTCCATCCTGCGCACAAAGTAACTTTGTAACTCATCAACACTTTTTAGTCCTTCTTTACGCATCAACGCCTCACACTCGGGCACATTTTTCCAGCTACTTTTCTCAACCTCATCAGCACCCAAATGAATATACTTACTCGGAAACAGTGCTGCGATCTCTGTAAATACATTTTCAGCGAACTCAAAAGTTGTTTCTTTACACGGACATAAAGGCTCAGAAAAATCCTTGGCCTGCCCACCTTTACCATGAGAGGTTAACCAGGGCATCAGGTTCGTTGCGGCCATCATATGACCAGGCATATCAATTTCGGGTACAATTTCTATTCCTTTTGAGGCTGCATAAGCGATCAGGCCACGCATTTCATCCTGTGTATAAAAACCACCATACATCTTTTTACCGTCTATCACCTTAAAGTGCTTTTCTGGTATAGCGAAGTCAGGATTTGTTTGAGCCTGGGCAATACAACTTGAATCCTGTGCATTCATGTTTCTCCATGCGCCTTTTTCTGTTAATTCAGGATATTTCTTAATCTCAATCCTCCAACCTTGATCATCCGTTAAATGCAGATGAAATTTATTGAATTTATAATACGCCATCCTATCTAACATTTTGTGCAAATAAGCCAGATCGAAAAAATGACGGGACACATCAAGGTGAATCCCCCTCCAGGCAAAGCGCGGCGCATCCTCAACCTGTACGCAAGGAATATTAATTTCTTTGAAGACCGTTTTCTGCATCACCTGGCCTTTCTGAAAAATCTTCGTACCCATCAGCTGCTTTAATGTTGCAATGGCCCAGAAAGCACCTTGCACATTAGATACAGTTATTGTAATGTTGTTCTTATCAACAGATAATTTGTAACCCTCCCGTGCGTCAACCGACTGATCTAACTTTAAAGTAACCGCATTGGCCGGCTTTTTACTCACACCAAGTTTGCTAGAAATCTCTTTTAACTCATTTAACGCTGGCCCAAGTTCATTTGAACTCGCTGTTAACCGGGTCTGTTTAGTCCACACAAAATTACCCTCCAGCGGCACTAGTTTCACAGGTTGCGGAATAATTGCGTAAGCGGGGTTTACTTTCTGTCCGAAAGTTGAAAGCACACAAAAAGAGAGCACCAAAATCATCTTCAGTGTCCAGGTCATTACATTCTTCATAAAGTTATAATAGTCTATTTAGGTTCGAATTCAGATCCCTGCACCACACCCCGGCGTTCAATTTCCTTGTCAATATAAGTCTGGATCGCAGATTTATTTAAGCCCCAATTAGGTGCAATCAATAAATCCCAGTCAGAAATCCCAAACAGACGCTGAATAACAATATCAGGTCTCAGCAAGGGAATCAATTTACAAAGCAGGTCTGTATATTCTTCAAGTGAGAATAGTTTAAATGGTTGCTTTTTATATTTAGCACCCATTATAGAGCCTTCCACGATATGCAGGTGGTGGAATTTCACAAATTTAATCTGCGGAAAGCGGTTAATCTCATGGATGTAACCAAGCATCATCTCTTCAGTTTCCCAGGGAAAACCAAAGATGGTATGTACGCAAAGATCAAGCTTGGTATTTTCAAGCAGCTTCACAGCTTCAACAAATTCCCCATGACTACAACCTCTGTTGATTTGGTTTAGTGTTTCATCATATATGGATTCCATGCCCATTTCCAGGTCCACATCAAACCTATCCGTATAGCTCTCCAGTAAAGCTACTTTTTCCGCATCAATACAATCGGGTCTTGTACCTACAGAAAAACCAACAACATCCTCAGTATTTATAGACAGCGCTTCATCATACATCATCTTTAAATAATGTACCGGCGCATAGGTATTGGTGTTGGGTTGAAAATAAACGATAAACTTATCGGCTTTATAAAAGCCCTTGCCCCTTTCCATCCCTTGTTCCAGCTGTTCGCGGATGGTTGGGAGTTTACGGGAAAGTTCTGGGGTAAAAGAGTCGACATTACAATAAGTGCAGCCGCCGTAACCTTTACTACCATCACGGTTGGGACAGGTAAAACCTCCATCAACAATTACTTTAAACACACGCTGACCTTTATATTTTTGTTTAAGGTGCGTACCGTAATTATTATATCCTTTAATACCTAAATCTAACAGAGTTCCCAATTGCTTATGTTTTTCCTGCAAAAGTACGGGTTTTTAATTTACTTATCTACCCGCATGGCTTCAATTTCACTCATATACCTGGTAAGTGCAGCTTTGTAGCTGAGGTTTTCTGAAGTCACACTTGTTAAAAAACCTTTAAAATCGTCCAGATCACCTACTGTAAAGCCCATTCTTACAAACAACTCTTTATCAGTCTCCCAGTTGTCAAGATTTACTTTTTTCGCCGCCATCTCCCTATAAAGCACTAAACCTTTTATAAAATCTTTATAAGCGATTGTTTTTTTGAACCCGGCGAAGTAATCGATCAACGTTCTGTAGGTAGCAGGCTTCCCTATCCTCACCTGGTCCAGCATTAGGCTACCCAACATCTGGCCTTTAAAAAATACACTGTCGATGCTTTCAAAAACACCACAATGTTTAAGGATGGCAATGTCACGCTTTAGCAAACTATCTTTTTCGGATAATTTATGCTTTACAAAATATGGTTCTTTATCCAGCACCTTTTCACATTCAATAATGTCCTGCGCATATATAGCAGAAAAGGAAAAAGCAAGGATAAAAAAGATGAGGTATTTTAGCAGCATAATTGTCATTTTGAACTGCAAAGGTACAAGCTTTTATCTGAGTTCATATTCACCCGCACATTAACCAAAGGTTAACAAAACCTTAGTAGGGTATTGCTAGGGCTGGTGGCCCTACTAAGGCCCTAGTAACCCCCTAGTAATACCCTACTAATGCCCTAGTAATTATTAAGGCTAATAAGCAGCAGAATTAACTTAAAAGAATTGTCTTATACGTTTTTTACCTTACAAAAAATGGAGTGTAAATTGGATTTATATTGACAATTATAGTTGAATTAAACGGATAAAGCTTTACCTGTGAAAAAACAAGTACGGGTTTACCCTTACA
>Ga0160465_100470_pt1 | contig 20037 bp, 20 predicted proteins | sample HID1971K_E11MG_FD_108209 | JGI IMG/M metagenome (GOLD analysis project Ga0160465, IMG submission 108209) | Enriched millipede-associated microbial communities from UW Madison campus, WI, USA - HID1971K_E11 MG | ecosystem: Host-associated > Arthropoda: Insects > Digestive system > Unclassified ...
GCGTTTCTACGCGAAATCTGGAAAAGCTTGGCTGCTCAACTAACCCAGAATCCGCGTAGAAGCGCGATTTTTAGATTGTTTTTTGAACAGCCCGGTTGCTCGGAGGGTTTTCACACAGCCTGGCCCCTTTGCAGCCGTTCAGGGTGTCTACGAAACCAATGTCGATTCAGTGCTATGCAGCTGTCGCCAGTAGAGTATTGACTGTTTGCCTTTGAACAATCGTGGCATTCGCGGAGTTATCAGGAGCGACGCCATAGGCAGGCGCCGCCCAAGGCAAAGCAGCCGGCCACCAGGAACGTCCCTAGATTCAGCCAGCCAAGCACTACAAGCGTATCGGACACACCCGACGCGTTGCTGCCGCCTATCCCGGCGCCACTGATGCCGAAGATGACCAGTCCTGCCAACGGTGCAGTGATCAGGTAGAGCCCGCCAAGAAAGAGAAGTCGCCGCCGCGTCAGAAAGGTCCGAATGTCCTCGGATCGCCGCTTCATGCCGACGATCTTGCACGGCAATGTGACAAGTGACCCGAGCGCGTATAGCCACATGCCAAGAAACACGATTGCTACAAACTGCATGGTACTTATATCTCCTGGGGCTACCGTAGGGGGGGGGCGCTGGCTGTGGAATCCATGCATCCATTATGGCCCGCATTACCGAGGATTCCGCGAGCGCAGTGGGGCCGAGCGGATCCGGGGTGGGAGCCGGCTTGCCGGCGATGAGGCCGGCACTGACAAAAGCGCTTTCGACAGTGGCCGCTTCGCGGTCTTTCCCCGCTCATTGAACTTCAGCGCACTATGATTTCGTCAGGAAAATAAACACCCATTGAACGGTTGCTACGTACCCCCAGCACCTCCCCTACCCTGCTCTGCACCACCGTCTGCCCGCCCTCTATGGGCGTTCCAGTACGTCGATCCTGGGCTTGTGCGTCCGGTGGCAGGCTGAACAGCATCTGGCCTTGATCATGGCTGACCTGGATGTCGGCAGGATAGTGAACAGGACCGAAGTCGAAGGGTTGGTTCGAGTAGCCTTCCCATGAGCGACCTTCCCCATAAGGCCGGTCCAGGATCATGTTCAGTGAGCGCAGTTCGATCCCCAGTACCTTGACCGGGCTTTCCTCGGACCTGGCCACCCAACCAGGGGTGTTGGAGAACACCCTTACCGGGCCAGGCCAGACAATGCCGCCCAGCTCGGTACCTGGCGCCAACGTGCATCGGCGCATTTTCCATTCGGAAAACGTGAAATGAGCACCGAACGGAAAGCCGAACTCGACCTCCCCAGGCTCACATTTCCATCCTGCCAGGTCATGGGCCGACACGGTCTCGACCGTCGCGAAACCATGCCCCTGCGCCAGTTTCAGACGACGCACGGGCATGCCCATGATGTGACCTGGCGTGCGGTCGAAATCAGCATGATCCAGGCTCTGCATGCCATAGGGCACGGGATCGCCGGACAGGTCGTTGAAAGGCTCCAGGTATTGCAGATGGACCCGCGTACCGGCCGGAAGCACCAGGTCGCCGAGCACTTCCTCGTGTTCGAGGCGGGGATTGTGCGCACGCCAGTCCTGCCAGTGCTCGTACATGAACTGGACATACAGTCCGCTGCCTGCAGCCAGCAGCACCACGAGAATGCCGAACCGCCAACGCCTGGCCAGCATGTAGCGCCGGCAACGGGGGATCAGCAGTGCCAGCAGGCAGGCGATGAGCAACCAGAGAAAGACTTCGGAAAAGAGGTAGATCATGTAGCCGAGCAGCATGGCCGGCATGGAGACAGGAATCATGGGACCGTCCTTGTGCACCCTGATGTAGACGGCGCAGAATAAATCAAGCTCGGCGCTGTCCCAAGCCCTGATCTTTCAAGGAAACCCCTCGGCATGATGCCTGATGACACTTTACGGTTTACCCGCTGGGTTGCCGGCTTCTCGATCACGACCGTGATCCTTGGCCTGATCCTTGCCTTGTATGTGTTGCAATCGCCAACCTCTTCCCCCATCGACATTTCAGGCTTCCTGGCGCTCGCCGTACTGTGGCTCGCCAACGCGGTCTCGATGCTGTCGAACGGGGTCTACTGGTTTTTCCGCCGATGGCCGAGATGGCTTTTGCCGACCCTCGTGATCCAGCTGGCCCTGGCGGTGATCGGGCTGCTTCCCTTGATCTGGCCCGATGACTACTTCAGGTGAACATGCCCACAAGAATTCTGCTGATCGCAACATTGCTTTCGCTCGGTGGCTGTTTCAGCGCGCTTGGTCACTTGAGCGGCGACCGCTGCGTGTACTACGGCACCCGCACATCCTGGGCGTGGGCGAATCACCCCGACACCCTGAGTGGCTGGCCGTTTCTGATCGACACGCCCTTCTCGTTTGCCCTGGATACCGTGCTGCTGCCCTATGACCTCACGGCCTTCCTGCCGGAAGGCATGGGCGGCGACCATAAAGCGTGCGTGATCTCGGGGGGGTTGCACGTCATGTGATCAATCCATGTACTCAGGCAGTGCCGCTCTCGATCCAAAGCCATGTTCCTGAGACGCAGCCAGTGCGCTTCTACACGGAGATAAATGAGCCTCCCTGATCACGAATTCTTCAAGATGGCCTCAAAATGCGACTGACCTGCGATGCTCAGCCGTTGCCACCACCTTGCCGCGCTTGAGCACCATCAGCCGTGTCGGCAGGTCGAGAATGACATCGGCCACCGCACGGCAATCGACCATCACCAGGTCGGCATCATTGCCCGCCGCCAAACCGTGCCGTTTCAACCCCAAGGCTTTGGCAGGGTTCGTCGTGAGCATCGACAACACGGTGGCCTGATCATCCGCGCCGCCCAAGTGGCACGCGGGAATGGCCAGTTGCGCAATGTGCAACAGGTCGCCCGTGCCATACGGTGTGAATGCATTGCGGATGTTGTTGGTGGCCAGGCAAACCGTGACACCGCCGTCGCGCAGCGCACGCACAGGTGTCAGGGTGCGTCTTACATTGTGACTGTCACCCCGAGCGCCCAGGTGCAGGTCGGTGGCGGGCAGGCACATCACGCTGATGTCGGCCTCACGCAGCAACGCAATGACCTGTGCCTGTCGCGCTGGCGAGACGGCGGCCAGGCTGGTCAGATGCCCAACGCAGACCCGCCCCTGGTAGCCTTCGGCAATGGTTCGACGTGCCACGTACTCGATGGTCATGTGCTCGGCGTCATCGGCGAAGTCCTGGTGCAAGTCGATGTCCTTGCCGTAGCGCTTGGCCAAGTCAAAGACGAAATCAATGTGCTCCAGCGGCGACACGTCGTTGTAGGGAATGCCGCCCACCACATCAGCCCCCATCTCCATTGCCTGGGCTATCATGTCCTGCATGCCGGGCAACTTGAGAATGCCTTCCTGCGGAAAGGCCACGACCTGGATGTCGATCACCTCGCGAAACGCCTCGCGCAGCTCCAGCACCACTTCGAGCCCGGTGAAACCTTGGGCTGGGTCGAACTCGGCATGGGCACGCACATGGGTGGTACCCGCCTGAACCAGGGCGCGCAGCACCTGGATCGAACGTTCGCGGATATCTTCACGGGTCAGTGTGGGCTTCAGTTCGGCAGTGACGGCGATCGCTTCCTTCAAGGTGCCGGAACGATTGGCCTTGCGCTGCATGACGTTGGCTTTTTCCAGGTGCAGGTGGCCTTCGACAAACCCAGCAACAAGCACATTGCCGTCGCCTTGGATTTCGTGCGCTGCCGTGACGGCGATGTGTGGCGCGATCTCGGCGATCTTGCCTGCCTGCACGGCCACATCTACCAGTGGCTGGGCGTCGTCAATGCGTACATTTCGAAAGATAAGGTCCATCAACTTCAGTCCTCACGTTGGGTGCTGCAGCGCAGCGAAGGTCGGGCTCAGTTGTTGGCCATCGCCACGTTGCACGGCCCGCCGAGTATCAAGGCGAACAACGCTTTCAATTTCGATCACCTTCAGGTTGTGGCTCGGCCGCCAGAGTGCGGCCGAGCCCATGTGTTGCAGTCAAATCAGAACGGTTTGGTGGGCAGGTATTTGCCATCCAGGGTGATCACCGCGCGCGAGCCACCCTCGGGGTCTTCGACTTTCTTGATGTCCAGCTTGAAATTGATGGCACTGATGATGCCGTCGCCGAACTTTTCATGGACCAGCGCTTTCAAGGTGGTGCCGTACACCTGCAACATCTCGTAGAAGCGGTAGATGGTCGGGTCGGTCGGGACACCATTCTGGATGCTGCCGCGCAGTGGCACGGTCTGCAGCAGCGCGATGCCGTCCGCGTCGAGGCCGAGCTTGTCACCCACCACCTGGGCGGCGCTCGCCGGCAACGGGTGCTGGCCCAACAGTGCTGCGGTGACGAACGCTTCGGACAAGCCGGTGCCTTCGGTGATCTGGGCGAACGACAGGTCTTTGCGGGCTTTGGCCAAAAGGATGACTTCGCTCAGGGCAAGGCGGGCGTTCTGGCTGATTTGCGATTGGATCATGGTGTTTCTCCTTGGTTGAAAGATGTTCAGGCAACGCGCTTGGGTTGATGGGAAACGGCGTGCACTTCGGGGTTGTGGGCGAGGGATACGAATGTGCCGGTACTGCCATCGAAGGCGTCGATCAGCCCGCTTTCGATGTCGTAGATCCAGCCATGTAATGTCACGCGGCCTTCTTCCAGGGCCAGGCGCACCGAGGGGTGAGTCTGGATGTTGGCAAGCTGGGCGATCACGTTTTCGCGCACCATGGCTTCGACCTTGGCCTGCGGGCCGAAATGGTTGCGGGCTTCGTTTACCACTCGGGCGGAATCGGCGTAGCGCAGCCAGCCAGCCACTGCGGGCATGTGGTCCAGGCATTTGCAGGTGGCGATGGCCGTCATGGCACCGCAATCGGAGTGGCCGCAGATGACGATGTCGGAAACCTGCAAGGCCGCCACGGCGTATTCGACCGAGGCCGATACGCCTCCAGGCTCGGGCCCGTAGGACGGCACGATGTTGCCCGCATTGCGGATGACGAACAGGTCGCCGGGTTCGCGCTGGGTGACCAGCTCCGGCACAAGGCGGCTGTCGGAGCATGAGATGAACAGGGCACGTGGGCTCTGCTGGCTGGCCAGGTCCTTGAACAGTTTGACGCGCTCGGGATAGGCGTCTTTCTGGAACTTCAGAAACCCGTCGATGATGTCTTTCATGGCTGACTCCTTGAGTGACGCGATGTGTTGAAGCAAAGGTTACGCAGCGCTTTGAATAAGGTAAAAGTCTTATTTATGATAAGGTTGATCAGATAATCTTATAGGTACACCCATGCTTGCCCGGCACATTCAGTACTTCATCGCAGTGGCAAACCATCTCAGTTTCACGCGCGCCGCAGCGGCCTTGCATGTGTCTCAACCGGCTTTGTCGCAGCAGGTCCGGCAGCTGGAAGAGAGTCTCGGCACACCGTTGTTCGATCGCTCAGGCAGAACCACGCGATTGACGGATGCCGGCGAGGTGTACCTGCGCTATGCCAAGCGAGCCGCGCAGGAACTGCAGGAGGCAAAACGAGCCATTGATGACCTCGGCGATCTGAGCCGCGGATCACTTCGGGTGGGGGTAACACCGACATTCACCAGCTACCTCGTTGGCCCGCTGGTTGCCGCGTTCCATAGCCGGTACCCGAACATCACGCTGGTGGTGCGAGAGATCGCTCAAGAGGCGATGGAAGAACTGTTGTTGGCCGACGAGGTTGATGTGGGCATTGCGTTCGACAACGGCCATCACCTGGACCTGGAGGCCCAGGCGCTACTGGTCGAAACCCTCGCGCTGGTGGTCGGCAAGCATCACCCTCTGGCCACGACGGGCAGTATTGGCCTGGAGGCGTTGAACTCAGAATCGTTGATACTCTTGAGCGCCGAATTCGCCACGCGCGAGCAGATCGACAGCTACTGCCGCCAGCACGACATTCGCCCTCACGTACAAGTGGAAGCCAATACCATCAGTGCGCTTATCGAAGTGGTCAGCAGGACGACGCTCTCGACCTTGTTGCCGGCCACCATCGCCCTGGCTCACGCGCAGTTGGTCGCTATCGAGCTAGACCAGCAGCGCTTGCAACGCACTGCTGTTCTGATGCAACGAAAAGGGGTTTACCAAACGGCTGCAGCGAGGGCCTTTGTCGAACTGGCGATGAAAGTGGCCAAGCAACTTGAGGCGCCAGGCTGCTCCGCTCAGCGGATGTAGAAGGGCGCGATTGGCTGCTATCGACCCATCGCTGCACCTGTCCAAAGTGCTGTTGCCAGTGCTGGCCTCATCGCCGGCAAGCCGGCTCCCACAAGGGCCCTGCCAACTCTGTGAGTCATGTGTTGTCCTGTGGGAGCGGGCTTGCCCCGCGAAGAGGCCAGCCCAGACACTGAAGAAGCCTGGCACGGGCTACGCCCATGTTCGCGGGACAAGCCCGCTCCCACAGGACTGTGCTACTTCGTCCTCACACGCCGGCGAATGCTCCAGGTCCCAGGCCGCCATGTCCAGATAGCGCTTTATCCAAGCCTTCTGGTAGGCCCCGCTGTAAATGCCATCGAGCACCAGCCAATAGATGAACAAGGCGACAACGCCGATTATCACGACTGCCAACCCTTGGCTGGTGAACACTTCTGCGCTCTTGATGAGCTCTGTGCTGATGGCAATCATGAAGGCCACGAGCGATGCGAAACCCAGGTTCTGCGACAACGGTGGCCTTGCAGGCTTGCCGACAAGGTCTGAATACGCTGACAGCTCACGGGCCTTTGCAGCCGTGTAGCCTTGCTTGCGCAGGCTCTCCAGGAAAAAGGCGTAACAGAGGGTGCTTTCCCGGTGGTGGAACGACTGCCGATCGATCACATGGTCGTCAAACGCCTGCGCATGCATCGTCCGCAGTCCCTTCAGGCGCGTGAAGTAGAGCGCGAGCCCCCAGGGCAGCAGCGCCATGTAGGCATACGGCAACAGCGCCGGGTGGATCATGGCCCACAGCGCAAAGGCCACCAGCAACAGTGTCGATGCGAATGCTGCCCACATCGGCCACAACCTGCGTGCATTCGCCCACTTGAACAAGCGCTTGTTCGGTTGCCGACGGCTGCGTTTGTAGATTTCCTGGATCTCTGCCCACTCTGCCAGTTTCATGGTGACTCATTCCCTCGAAGTCTTTTTTATTACAGTGACCGCTCCGAGCATACGTGGCGGCACCGTCAACGTCAGTGCCGAACGGACCGAATCCGGCATGGGTGTATGGCGCAGATTGATGTCAGCGTTCCACCTGTCATGAAAAGACAGCCCCCTGTCACCCGATGTGAAGCACCGCCTGCCCCCGCGGCCTACAGTCTGTTCCAGCGTGTCCTGACGCTCACAACAACAATGCAGACTGGAGAACACACTCATGGCCAAAGCCGTACGCTTCTACGAAACCGGTGCCCCTGAAGTCCTTCGCTACGAAGACGTCGAAGTCGGTGAACCTGGCCCGGGAGAAGTACTACTTCGTCATGTGGCCGTTGGCCTGAACTACGCCGACACCTATTTCCGCAACGGCACCTACCCGATCCCCATGCCCAACGGCATCGGCGTCGAGGCAGCGGGTGTGGTCGTGGCGCTGGGCCAGGGCGTGACCAACGTCGCGGTCGGCGACCGTGTGACCTACACCGGCTTCATCAATACCCTCGGCGCCTACAGCACCGAGCGCATCATCCCCGCCGCTCCGCTGATCAAGCTGCCCGAAAACATCAGCTGCGAAACCGCTGCAGCCATGACCATGCGCGGGCTGACGTCGTCCTACCTGCTGCGCCGCATCTATGACTTCAAGGCGGGCGACACCATCCTGCTGCACGCCGCCGCCGGCGGTGTCGGGCTGATCGTCTCGCAATGGGCCAAGCTGCTCGGCCTGAACGTGATCGGCACCGTGTCCACCGACGCCAAGGCCGAGCTTGCCCGCGCCCATGGCTGCGCGCACACCATCAACTACAGCCACGAAGACGTCGCCAAGCGCGTGCGCGAGCTGACCGACGGCGCGGGCGTCAACGTGGTGTTCGACAGCGTTGGCCGCAACACCTTCATGAGCTCGCTCGACTCGCTCAAGCGCCGCGGCCTGATGGTCTGCGTGGGCACCGCCTCGGGCACCATCGAACCGTTCGATCCGCAGATCCTGGCAATGAAGGGTTCGCTGTTCGTGACCCGCCCTGCCCTGGCCGACTACATCGCCGACCCGGCCGAGAAAGCCGCCCTGGCCGGCGAGCTGTTCGACCACGTGGGCAGCGGGCGCATCAAGATCGAGATCAACCAGCAGTACGAGCTCAAGGATGCCGTGCAAGCCCACCGTGACCTGGAGGCACGCGTGACCACCGGCTCATCGATCTTCTGCATCTAAGGGCGGGCCACATCATGCAAGTCGAACAATTGACCTGCACCATCGGTGCGGAACTGGTCGGCCTGAACCTGGCCGACGCCATCCATGACGATGGGCTGTTCGCCGAAGTTCGCCAGCAACTGCTCAAGCACCGCGTGCTGTTCCTGCGCAACCAGGACATCAGCCACGCCGAGCATGTAGCGTTCGCCCGGCGCTTCGGCGAGCTGGAGGACCACCCGGTGGTCGGCAGCCACCCCGACTACCCGGGCCTGGTACAGATCCACAAGTCGCCGGAAACCCCGGTGGACCGCTACGAGAATGCCTGGCACACCGATACCACCTGGCGCGAAAACCCTTCGATGGGCGCGGTGCTGCGCTGCCTGGAATGCCCGCCCGTGGGCGGCGACACCGTGTGGGCGAACATGGTCGTGGCCTACGACCGCCTGCCAACGGATGTCAAAGCCAAGATCGAAGGCCTGCGTGCCCGGCACAGTATCGAAGCCAGTTTCGGCGCGGCCATGCCGATCGAAAAACGCCTGGCCCTCAAGGAGCGTTACCCGGACGCTGAGCACCCGGTGGTGCGCATTCACCCGGAAACCGGTGAGAAGGTGCTGTTCGTCAACAGCTTCACCACCCACTTCAGCAACTACCACACGCCCGAGCGGGTGCGCTTCGGCCAGGACTTCAACCCCGGGGGTGCCGACCTGCTGCGCTACCTGATCAGCCAGGCGACGATCCCTGAGTACCAGGTGCGCTGGCGCTGGAAACCCAACAGCATCGCCATCTGGGACAACCGCAGCACCCAGCACTACGCGGTCATGGACTATCCGCCCTGCCACCGCAAGATGAACCGCGCCGGCATCATCGGCGACAAGCCTTACTGATCGATCGCACGCCCGGTGCCCTTGGCACCGGGTCTTTTACGGCAGCTGTGCCAGCAGTCTGCCGTTTTTTTTTCGCCACGACGCAGGCGGCATGCCGAACTGGCTGATGAACCAACGGGTAAAGGACGTTGGCACCGAGAAGCCCAGCAGCACGGCAATGCGTTGCAAGGGGTAGTTGGAGTTGCCCAGGTAGCGCAGGACCAGATCGCGGCGTGCTTCGCCGATCAACCCACTGAACACATGCCCCTGATCGTCCAGCCGACGTTGCAGGGTGCGCACGTTCATGCCCTGCAGCTGGGCGATGTGCTCGATGGTCGCGCGCCCCGCCGGCAGCCACAGGCGAATCGCCTTGCGCACGGCATCGACCAGCAACGGCCCGCCGTCCTGCTGCAGCGGCACCACATAGCGCTGGGCGTTGCGCGCCATTGCAGGGTCCGCCTGGCCGCCGCTCAGCTCAAGGTTGCCATCCGGGCAGACAATGCCGTTGAAGTGGCTGCCAAACACCAGCTCGCAGCCGAACAGACGCCGATGCAGCTGCAGGTTGGCCGGTGCCGGGTGGGTGAAATGGACGCTGTACGGCCGCCAGTGCTTGCCGAGCAAGGTGGCGCACAGCCGGAACAGCACGCCCATGGCCAACTCGTTGGCCTGGCGGCTGGGCATCGCAGCGCGGGTGAGCACGTCCTGGCGAATGATCGCCTTGCCCCCCTCCTCGTCCAGATGGATGGCCACCGAGTCATTCATCAGGTGCCGGTAATGCAGCAGCACCTGCAGCGCATCGCGCAGCGAGCGCTGGTGGCACAGCAACAGGCTGACCGCGCCCAGGTCCGACAGCTGCCGCGCTACGGCCATGTTCAGGCCGAAGGTCTGGCAGCCGCTGGCGGCCGCGCTGTTTTCCAGCAGACGCACCGCCGCCTCACCGCACAGGCGGTGCTCGGCGTGCTGCAGCTGGGCTTTGCTCAGGCCGACATCAGCCAGTAGCGGCACGGGGTCCACTCCAAGCCGCTGGCAGACTTCCAGGTAATGGGTCAGGGCGCCAGCCCGGATCAGCAGGGTCATGCAATGGCCTCCTCAGGCTGGCGAGCGGGTGTCAGAAACCGACCTGGTCGGCTCCCTTGAGCTTGAGCATCTGCCGCGCCTCGTCGGGGCTGGCCACTTCGAGGTTCAGCGACTTGAGGATCGACACCACACGCTTGACCTGGTCGGCATTGCTGCGCGACAGCACGCCCGGCCCGTCCCACAGCGAGTCTTCAAGGCCGACCCGCACGTTGCCGCCCATGGTCGCGGCCTGGGTGGCCAGCGGCATCTGGTGCTTGCCCGCGCCCAGCACCGACCAGTAGTAGTCGTCGCCGAACAGGCGGTCGGCCGTGCGCTTCATGTGCAGCACATCCTCGGGGTGCGCGCCGATGCCGCCGAGCAGGCCGAACACCGACTGGATCAGCAGCGGCCCTTTGACGATGCCGCGGTCGAGGAAGTGCGCGGCGGTGTACAGGTGGCCGATGTCATAGCATTCGATTTCAAAGCGCGTGCCGTTGTCTGCGCAGGACTCCAGGATGTACTGGATGTCGCTGAAGGTGTTGCGAAACACCCGGTCCCGCGAGCCTTCCAGGTACGGCTGCTCCCAAGGGTGCTGGAAGTCCTTGAAGCGATCGAGCATGGGGTACAGGCCGAAGTTGATCGAGCCCATGTTCAGCGATGCCACCTCAGGCTTGAGCTGCAGCGCCGGCTGCAGGCGTTCTTCCACCAGCATGTTCGGCGCGCCACCGGTAGTGAGGTTGATCACCACGTCCGAGCGCGCTTTGATCTGCGGCAGAAACTCCATGAACAGGCGCGGGTCCTGCGAAGGTTGACCGGTGTTCGGGTCGCGCGCGTGCAGGTGCACGATGGCCGCGCCCGCCTCTGCCGCGCTCACCGCGGCCTCTTCGATCTCTGCGGCGGTCACCGGCAGGTAGGGCGACATCGAGGGGGTATGGATCGAACCTGTAACGGCACAGGTGACGATGACTTTGTTTTGCTTGGCAGCCATGGGGTCTCCAATCAGCTGATGGGTTGGCCGGATTCGCGGGGCAAGCCCGTTGCCACAAGGCGCGAATGCACCATGTCGTTGTTGTAATGACGCTTGGCGTAAAGCAGCACCGCTGCCGACGCCAGGCTGATCAGCGGCACCAGTTGCATGGCGGCATCCAGCCCGATGTGGTCGGACACCTTGCCGGTGATCAGCGGCCCGCTGGCAAGGCCGAGCAGGTTGTTGGCCAGGGTCAGGGTGGCCAGTGCGGTGCCATGCACCGACGCGTGGGTGAGGTTGCCGACAATGGCGCTGGTCGGGCCATTGGTGCCTGCCGCGACCATCATCCCCAGGCAGATCAACACCAGTTGCGCCAAGCCGTGTGGCAAGGCGAACGCCAGCGACAGCAACAGGCAACTGCCCAGGCAGTAGGCGACGCTCAGGCTGACCTGCCGGTCCACCCGGGTGCGCGACAGACGATCGCAGAGCATGCCGCACAGGATGATGCCGACCGCCCCGCACAGCAGGATGATCGCCGACACACTGCCGGCCTGGTCGGTGCTCATGGCGTAGTAACGGTTGAGGTAGCTGGGCATCCAGACGATCACCGTGCCCCCGACGAACAACTGCAGACCACTGCCCACGTAGGCGCACAGCACCGAGCGGGTGGCATACAGCGTGCGCAGCGGGCGCTGCGCCGCGCCGTTGGCCTTGTCGGCCAGGGCAGCCAGCCGCTTGGGCGAGACCAGCGCTTCCTTGACGATGGCCGGGTACACCACCGCCAGCACCAGGCCCAACAGCGCGATGACGGCGAATGCCCAGCGCCAGCCGAACTGCTGCGCGATGGCGCCGCCCAGGGCGATGCCCAGCACCGAGCCGAACATGCCCCCGGCCATGAACGAACCTTGCAAGGTAGCGCGCATGTGGCGCGGGAACACCGACATCACCACGGCCCCGCCGACGCTGCCGTAGGCAGCCTCGCCAACGCCCACCAGAAAGCGTGCGACCAGCATCTGCTGGTAGTTCTCGGCCAGTGCACAACCCAGGGTCGCCAGGCTCCACAGCATGGCCATCAGCACCAGGCTGCGGACCCGGCCGAAACGGTCGGCCAACAGCGACAAGGGAAAGGTCAACAGGCCGACCATCAGCGCCACGATGCCGCTGAGCAGCCCCAACTGGCCATCGGACAGCGCCCATTCGCCCTTGAGCAGCGGGAACACGGCATTGAGTACTTGCCGCGACATGTAATCGGAGATCAGCAGGCCAAAGGTCAGGGCAAAGACAATCCAGGCATAGCGCCTGGGTATGCCTGCAGAGGTGTCGGTACCATCTTCAGCGCACGGGTGATAGGCGGCCATGCTGCAACCTCATCGATTTTATTGTTGTTGTGAATCGAGCTTGTAGCCTGCAGGGCGGCCGTGCGGTGGCCGACCGCCCTGCGGGGTGCACGTCAGGCGTGCAGTGGCTTAGACGGCAGCAGCGGTCTTGTGCAGGAAGCCCTGCTGGCCACCGTTGCGGTTTGGCGCGAAGCCATTGGCCTGCAGGCTTTCTTCGACGGTGTCGTAGAACACGCCGATCTTGCTGATTTCACGGGCCTGTTTGGCGGTGGCGATCGGACGGCCGAATTCACGCGAAATGCGCACCAGCTGCTCGATCTGCTGGACCGTGGACATCTTCTCGGTCTGAGACTGGTTCCACAGGTTGTCCTCGATGCCGCAGCGCACGTGCAGGCCCATGGCGATGCCCATCATGTTGACCGGCAGCACGTTGCGCATCGAGCTTTCCACGGTGAGCACCGCGCCGTCCGGCACGGCCCGCACGATGTTCGCCAGGCTGTAGATGTTCGGCACATCCATGCCACCGCCGATGGCCACCCAGTTCATCACCAGCGGGCCTTTGTAGATGCCACGGCGCATCAGGCGCTCGACCGACTCGAAGCTGTTCAGGTTGTAGCACTGGAAGGCGCTCTGGATGCCCGCGGCGCTCAGGCGACGGACGTGCTCCTCGACCCAGCCCGGCTGCGCCGGCACGGTCATTTCCTTGTAGGCCTCGTAGACCGCCGGGTCTTCCATCGAAGTACCGCGCACGTCCTGGTAGCCCCAGTGCTCGACCACGTTCATCTGCGAGGTGTTGACCGTGACGGTGACCTGATCCGGCTTGGGATCGAGTTCGGCCAGCATGTGGCGGGTGTCGTCGCTCAGCCATTTGGCCGCGGCGCCTTCGGTTTCAGGGGCGAAACTGATCGAGCCGCCTACCTGGATGATCATCTCCGGCACGGCTTCACGCACGCCGGCAATCAGCTCGTTGAACTTGGACAGGCGCTTGGAGCCCTTGCCATCGAGTTCGCGCACATGCAGGTGAAGCACGGTGGCACCGGCGTTGTAGCAGTCCACGGCTTTCTGTACCTGCTCGGCCATGGTCACCGGAATGTCTTCGGGGAAGTCGGACGGCACCCAGGAGGGGGCATAGGGCGCCGCGGTGATGATCAGCGGCTGCTGGTTTTCGGTGAACAGGTGGCCATCGAGGAAGTTCATGGGGTGTTCCTTGTTGTCATTATCAAAGGTGTGTCGGTGCAGACCGACGGCTTAGTCGGCTTCAGCGGCAAGCTTGGCCATTTCTTCCAGCAGAATCGGTGCTCCGAGGCTGCAGGTGTGGATCCCGAGCATGGCGACCGACTGCAGCACCGCGAGGATTTCCTCAGGGGTCGCGCCAAGCTTCAGGGCATTGCGGGTATGCCTGCGCACACCGGGGCTGTACATGTGCGTGCAGGACGCGTTCACCGCGATGGCGAGGAACTCGTAGGTCTTGGGGTCGATCAGGCCGCGCTTTACCGGCAGCGCCGCGGTGTGCAGGAATTGCTCGGCCCATTGCGGATCGAGGTTGACGAAACTGTCCCAGGCCGGGTTCATCCCGCCGCTGGCACGCAGGTGGTCGAGGGTCGGGGTGGCGGACATCTTGTCTTCGGTGAGCGAGGCGTTCATCAGGCATCTCCTTGGCGTTTGTCGACACCCCTTGAGTCTGCTAAAACAGGCCAGGCGATATTTAACCTTTCGGGACATCCAGACCGACACTTTCAGGGACGTGACCCCCGCATGGCCAACATGGTTGTCAGCGCTTGCCTCACCCACTACGCCGAGGTCGCCCGCGCCTGCGGGCTGGACCCGATCGCCCAGTTGCGGGCGGTGCAACTTGATCCGGCGTGCCTTGAGCGCAGCGATTTCAAGATCAGCGTCGACGGGGTCTGGCACCTGCTGGAAAACTCGGCCGGCCAGGCCGGCGTGGAAGACTTCGGCCTGCGCATGGCCGAGCAGCGCCAGCTGTCCAACCTCGGGCCGCTGGCCCAGGTGATGCGCCAGGAAAGCACCCTGCGCATGGCGCTGGACACGCTGCAGCGCTACCTGCACCTGCACAATGAAGGCTTCCTGATCCTGATCGAGGAGCGCGACGGCATCGCGGTGATTCGCGGTGAGCAGATCACCCACCAGCAACTGCCCGCCCGCCAGTCGGTCGACCTGATGATCGGGGTCACCTACCGCACCCTCAAGACCTTGCTCGGTGAACAGTGGCAACCACGATCGGTGTGCTTCCGGCACCGCGCGCCACAGGACCGCTCGACCCACCTGCGGCTGTTCGGTCCCCGTGTGCAGTTCAACAGCGTGGTCGACGGCATTGTCTGCCGTTCTGCCGAGCTGGATGCGCCGCTACCGGGCAGCGACCCGGCGGCGGCGCGGTCTGTGCGCCGGGAGCTGGAAGCCCGGGGAGCGGTCAGTGAAACGATGGTGGATACGGTGCGGCGCCTGGTGTGGCAGCTACTGCTGACGGGGCGCTTGTCGGTGGAACAGGTGGCGGAGCAACTGGGCGTCGACCGGCGCACGGTGCACCGGCGGCTGTTGCGGCATGGGGAGAGTTTCAGCTCGATCCTGGACCAGGTGCGCCAGGAGCAGGTGGTCAGGCATTTGCGTGATTCGCGGCATTCGCACAGCGAGATTGCCGAGTTGCTCGGGTTCTCGTGTCTCAGTGCGTTTTCTCGATGGTTCAGCCAGCGGTTTGGGTGCAGCCCCAGGGCCTGGCGCAAGGTGCATGTGGGGTGAGTGCCTGTACTGGCCCTATCGCCGGCAAGCCGGCTCCCACATGGATTTCTGCAGGGCTTGAAACCTGCACAGTACCTGTGGGAGCGGGCTTGTCCCGCGAAACAGGCAGCGCGGAGCATGGCACCGGCTTCGCCGGTGTTCGCGGGACAAGCCCGCTCCCACAGTCATCGCGCCAACTTTTAGAAGTTGAGCAATGCAGTTGCTCCCACAGGAATACTGCAGGGCTTGAAACCTGCGCAGTACCTGTGGGAGCCGGCTTGCCGGCGATGAGGCCGGTACAGCCTCAATCACATAGCCGTCTTGCCACCATTCACATGCAACACCTGCCCGGTAATGAAGCTCGCCTGCTGCGACGCCACGAACAAGATCGCATCCGCCACTTCTTCCGGCCTGCCAATACGCCCCGCCGGAATGGTCGCCGCCACCATCGGCAATTTGTCCGCGCCATCGGCAATGCGCTCAAGCATCTCGGTAGCGATCGGCCCCGGCGCCACCGCATTGACCCGCACATTGAACTGACACGCTTCCAGCGCCGCCGACTTGGTGAAGCCTTCGATGGCATGCTTGCTGGCCACGTACATCGGCGCCAGTGCATTGCCGCGGCTGCCCATGGTCGACGACAGGTTGACGATGGCGCCCGACGCCTGATCGGCCATGACCCGCAACTGATGCTTCAGGCACAGGAAAGTCCCCAGCGCGTTGGCATTGAACGCGGCCGTGTACGCCTCCACCGTCTGCTCCCTGATCGGCCCGCGCGCACCCTCGTAGCCGGCGCTGTTCACCGCCACATCCAACCGCCCGAAACGGTCCACGCAACGCTCGACCAGCCGGGTCACCTGCGCTTCATCGCTGACATCGGCTTGCACGAACTCAGCCTGTGCGCCCATGGCATGCAACTCGGCCAACAGCTGTTGCCCGGCCTTGGTATTGCGCCCGGAAACGACCAGCCGCGCGCCCTCGCGGGCGAAGGCGATCGCCGTGGCATAGCCAATGCCTGCGGTGGCGCCGGTGATCAGAACCACTTGATGTTCAAACTGCTTGCTCATGGCGGATATCCGAATGCAGAAGTGTAGGGACTTGCAGTTATAGGGATTGCGCCAAGGTGAAAGTTGACGTTTTGGGACACCTTCGGGGTACCTGTCATCAAAGGGAAACCGATTGTCATCTCAGGTCAACAAAGGCGCGGCCGGGCATGCCTATGATCCGGCCAGACTGTGCTTCGACCCTTTCTCAACCGTCGCAAGGACCCGTAACGTGAAAGCCATCCAACTCCAGCGCCCCGGCGGCCTGGACCAGCTGCGCCTGGTCGAACTGCCCATGCCCGGCGCACCGCAACCTGGGGAAATCCAGGTGCGCATCCATGCCAGCTCGCTCAACTACCACGACCTGGGCGTGGTCTGCGGCCAGCTCAAGGTCGACGACAAACGCATCCCCATGGCCGACGGTGCCGGCGTAGTCACCGCCGTGGGCGCCAACGTGACGGAATTTGCCGTTGGCGATGCCGTGGTCTCGTGTTTCTTCCCCCACTGGCAAGCCGGCCGAGCAGTGCCCAGCACCTTCAAGACCGTACCCGGTGATGGCGTCGACGGCTTTGCCCGCGAGTACGTCAACATGCCCGCCCAGGCCTTTACCCACGCCCCAAGAGGCTACACCCACGAACAAGCGGCGACGCTGACCACCGCCGGCCTGACCGCCTGGCGCGCATTGGTGGTGGACGGCCGCCTGCAGGCCGGCGATACGGTGCTGGTGCTGGGCACAGGTGGGGTGTCGGTGTTCGCCCTGCAAATGGCCAAGGCCATGGGCGCGCGGGTGATCGCCACCACCTCGTCGCAGGACAAGCAGGCCCGCTTGCTGGCACTGGGTGCCGACCAGGTGATCAATTACCGTCAGCATCCCGATTGGGGCGATGTGGTGTTGGCCGCCACCGGTGGGCGCGGCGCGGACATCGTGGTGGAAGTGGGTGGCCCGGGCACCCTGCCCAACTCGATCAGGGCCTGTGCGGCGGGTGGGCACATCGCCTTGATCGGCGTGCTGACCGGCATCGCCGGCAACGTGCCGACCGTCGAGATGATGCGCAAGCAGCAAACCTTGCGCGGCCTGATCGTCGGCAGCCGCGAACAACAGCAGGACATGGTGCGCGCGCTGGAAAACTTCGAATGGCGCCCGGTGATCGACAGCCGCTACCCACTGGAGCGGATTGCCGACGCCTTCGCCCACCAGCGGTCGGCCAAGCACTTCGGCAAGATCTGCCTGCACTACTGAACCCGACAGCGGTGCCGCCCCTGGGCGGCGCCGGCTGCCGGAGCGGTTCATGCCCCCATGTGCATCTCGCGGATCAGCTTCTTGTTGATCTTGCCAACGCTGGTCTTGGGGATGTCGGCGACGAAGTGCACCTGCCGTGGAATGGCCCACTTGTTGATCAGGCCACTCTCGACGAATTGCTTGAGGTGCGTCTCGAGCCCCTGCTGGTCCAGGCTGTCACCCGGGATGCAGACCACCAGCGCGATCGGGCGCTCGCCCCAGTGTTCGTCGGGAATGCCCACCACGGCCACGGCGTTCACCGACGCATGCTGGCTGATCAGGTTCTCCAGTGCCAACGAGCTGATCCACTCACCGCCGGTCTTGATCACGTCCTTGATCCGGTCCTTGATCTCCAGCACGCCGTGGCGGTCGATCGAACCCATGTCGCCGGTGTGCAGCCAGCCGTCCTGCCACAGTTCGGCGCCCTTCTCCGGCTCGTGCAGGTAACCCTGGGTCAGCCACGGCGTGCGCACCACGATCTCGCCCAGCGACTCACCGTCGTGGGCTACCTCATTGCCGCTGGCATCGACGATACGCAGATCGACCATGGCCACCGGGGCACCGGTCTTGATCCGTTGCGCCACCTGCTCGCCCATCGGCAAGGCCAGGTCTTCGTCGCGCAAGTGAGTCAGGGTCAGCAGCGGGCAGGTTTCCGACATGCCGTAGCCGCTGAAGATCAGCATGCCGCGCTCGCTGGCCTGGCGTGCCAGGCCGTGGGTCAGCGCACTGCCGCCGAGCAGGATCTTCCAGCGGCTGAAATCGGTGTGCTGGGATTGCGAGCTTTCGAGCATCATCTGCAGCAAGGTCGGCACGCAGTGGGAGAAGGTCACCCCTTCTTCGCGGTACAGCCGCACCAGCTTGTCCGGCTCGTAGCGGCCCGGATACACCTGCTTGATCCCCAGCACCGTGGCCGTATACGGCACGCCCCAGGCGTGCACATGGAACATCGGCGTGATTGGCATGTACACGTCGCTGGAGCGCAGCAGCGGCTGGCCCTCGTAGGCGGCGAAGGTGCCCAGCTGGTTCAGGGTGTGCAGCACCAACTGGCGGTGCGAGAAGTACACGCCCTTGGGGTTGCCGGTGGTGCCGGTGGTGTAGAACAGCGTGGCTACCGACTGCTCGTCGAAGTCTTCGAACTCGGCTTCGCTGCTCGCCGCGTCCAGCAGCGTCTCGTACTCGCCCAGCACCGGCAACGAAGTGGCCGCGGCCTCCCCGTCGGTCAGTTGCAGGTAGCCTTTGACCGTGCCCAGCTGACCGTGGATCTGCTCCATGAGCGGCACGAAGTCGTCATGCACCAGCACCACGTCGTCCTCGGCGTGGTTCATGGTGTAGGCCACCTGCTCCGGCGACAGGCGGATGTTCACCGTGTGCAGCACCGCACCGATCATCGGCACGGCGAAGAAGCATTCCAGCGAACGGTGGCTGTCCCAGTCCAGCAGCGCCACGGTGTCGCCGGCCTGGACGCCGGCTGCGCGCAGCACGTTGGCCAGGCGCCGCACCCGCTGGTCGAGCTCGCGGTAGGTGTAGCGCAGCTTGTCGGCGTAGACGATTTCCTGGTCCGGCTGGTGCCGCACGCCCGACATCAGCAGGCGCTTGATCAGCAGTGGGTAGGTGTAGGCACCAGGTGCCGGCGGCATAATTTTTGTCTTGGCCATGAAGTTTGTTTCCGATTTCCTTGTTCGTTTCGACTCGAAGGCCTGCTTACGCCTGCACCCGCGCTTGCGCGCGCGGCACCGGGGCGCTGTCACAAGGCTGAGGTTCAGCCTCGCAGGGGGTGGGAGCGGCAGCGACAAAGCGCTTGTCGGGCAGCAGGAAGTGCGACAGCGCCGGGATCAGCAGCAGTGCACCGAGCATGTTCCAGAGGAACATGAAGGTCAGCAGGATGCCCATGTCGGCCTGGAACTTGATCGGCGACCAGGCCCAGCCGACCACGCCGGCAGCCAGGGTGATACCCACCAGCCCGACCACCCGGCCGGTGAAGGCCACGGCGTTCTGGTAGGCCTCGCCCAGGGTGCGGCCCTGGCGTTGGTAATGCAGCTGCACGCTGAGCAGGTACAGGGCGTAGTCCACACCGATACCGACGCCCAGGGCGATCACCGGCAAGGTGGCCACTTTCACGCCAATGCCCATGAACACCATCAGCGCCTCGCACAGCACCGAGGTCAGCACCAGTGGCAGCAGCGCCACCAGGGTCGCCCGCCAGCTGCGGAAGGTGATCAGGCAGAACAGCGTCACCGCCAGGTAGACGAACAGCAGCATGGTGCGGTTGGCTTCGCGCACCACGATATTGGTGGCGGCCTCGATGCCAGCGCTGCCGGCAGCCAGCAGGAACTGGCGGTCAGGGGTGCTGTTCTCGCGGGCGAAGCGGTCGGCGATGGCCACCACGTCGTCCAGGGTCTGGGCCTTGTGGTCCTTGAGGTAGGCGATCACCGGCATCATCGAGCAGTCGTTGTTGAACAGCTCC
>Ga0160465_100487_pt1 | contig 19118 bp, 15 predicted proteins | sample HID1971K_E11MG_FD_108209 | JGI IMG/M metagenome (GOLD analysis project Ga0160465, IMG submission 108209) | Enriched millipede-associated microbial communities from UW Madison campus, WI, USA - HID1971K_E11 MG | ecosystem: Host-associated > Arthropoda: Insects > Digestive system > Unclassified ...
ATCATGGTGCGGATCCGATTCGCCTAGCGTGGCACATGAGGGCATCTTAGCCGCGATGGCGCGGTGCGAGAACCTTCGAGGGAGAGCGCAATGACCGACCAAGCCTTTGCCCAGGCCGACCCCGATTGGGTCGAGCTGATCTGCCTGGCACGTGAATGGTTCAACGGCCCTCTTGGCCAGTTGATGCTCAAGGAAGAGGAAAAGTTGCTGGAAGAAGAGCTCGGGCGCTTCTTCGGTGGTTACCTGGTGCATTACGGCCCCTGCGCCGAAGCACCGCCCAGCGCCCCCCAGGTGCAGCGCAACGTGCGTCTCGGCGCACCGCTGCCAGGGGTGGAGATCGTCTGCGAGGAACAGGCCTGGCCGCTCAGCGAGCATGCCGCCGACGTGGTGGTACTGCAGCACGGCCTGGATTTCAGCCTGTCGCCCCATGGCTTGCTGCGCGAGGCCGCCAGTGCCGTGCGTCCGGGCGGGCACTTGCTGATCGTCGGCATCAATCCCTGGAGCAGCTGGGGCATGCGCCATTTCTTCAGCCATGGCGCGCTGCGCAAGGCCCGTTGCATTCCGCCGTCACGGGTTGGCGACTGGTTGAATCTGCTGGGCTTCGCGCTGGAGAAACGCCGCTTCGGGTGCTATCGTCCGCCGCTTGCCTCGCCGGCCTGGCAACAACGCCTGGCGGGATGGGAACGGCTGGCGGGTGGCTGGCAGGGTTCCGGCGGCGGGGTCTACCTGCTGGTGGCGCGCAAGATGGTGGTGGGCCTTCGGCCGTTGCGCCAGGAGCGTCGCGAGCCGATGGGCAAGCTGCTGCCATTGCCGTTGGCCAAGGTCAACCGCACCGCCGTCAATCCCGATACCGAAAAGCACTGAACATGAGTGGTACATGAGCGATAGCGTCGAGCTGTATACCGATGGTGCCTGCAAGGGCAATCCTGGCCCGGGCGGCTGGGGCGTCCTGCTGATCTACAAGGGCGTCGAGAAGGAACTGTGGGGCGGCGAACGCGAAACCACCAACAATCGCATGGAACTGATGGCGGCGATCCAGGGGCTGATGGCGCTCAAGCGTGAATGCGAGGTGGTGCTGACCACCGACTCGCAGTACGTGATGAAGGGCATCAACGAATGGATGGTCAACTGGAAGAAGCGCGGCTGGAAAACCGCCGCGAAAGAGCCGGTGAAGAATGCCGACCTGTGGCAGCTGCTGGATGAGCAGGTCAACCGCCACAAGGTCACCTGGAAGTGGGTGCGCGGCCATATCGGCCACCCTGGCAACGAACGCGCCGACCAGCTGGCCAACCGCGGCGTCGAGGAAGTGCGCGCCAAACGTTGAGCTGGGGTACAATCCGCGGCTCAGTAATTGATGCAAGTTGGAGCGCCCCGCGTGGAGCAGCAGCAAGATAAACGCCTGGTCATTCTCGATACCGAAACCACGGGCATGCCGGTCAGCGAAGGCCACCGGATCATCGAGATCGGCTGCGTCGAGGTCATTGGCCGGCGCCTGACCGGGCGACACTTCCACGTCTACCTGCAACCTGACCGCGAGAGTGACGAGGGCGCCATCAACGTCCACGGCATCACCGATGCCTTCCTGGTCGGCAAGCCGCGTTTCGCAGAGGTTGCCGAGGAATTCTTCGAGTTCATCCAGGGCGCCACGCTGGTCATCCACAACGCGGCGTTCGACGTTGGCTTCATCAACAACGAGTTCGCGTTGTTGGGTCAGGGCGACCGCGCCGACATTTCCCAGCACTGCACCATCCTCGACACCCTGTTGCTGGCGCGAGCCCGTCACCCGGGGCAGCGCAACAGCCTCGATGCGTTGTGCAAACGCTACGACATCGACAACTCGGGCCGTGAGCTGCACGGTGCGTTGCTCGACTCGGAACTGCTGGCCGACGTCTACCTGGCGATGACCGGAGGCCAGACCAGCTTGTCGCTGGCGGGGCATGGGGCTGACGGTGACAGCGAAGGGCAGGGCAGTGGCAGCGAGATCCGCCGGATTACCGGGCGTGCACCGGGGCGGGTGATCGTGGCCAGTGCCGAGGAGCTCGAGGCGCATGCCGAACGCTTGGCGGCGATTGCCAAGTCGGCGGGTGGGCCTTCGATGTGGCAGGCGTTGACCGAGACCCCGGCTGGCTGATTCTTCGTCTGTACCGGCCCTATCGCCGGCAAGCCGGCTCCCACATATCACTGCTCTCAAGCACTGTGGTGTACCTGTGGGAGCCGGCTTGCCGGCGATAGGGCCGGTACTGTAACCCTCAGGCTCTACTACCCTGAGAGGGACGATCCGTCCTTCGGAGGTAGCCGCCTGATGTACAAGGACCTCAAGTTCCCCATCCTCATCGTCCACCGCGCCATCAAGGCCGACAGCGTCGCCGGCGCGCGCATCCGTGGCATCGCCGAGGAACTGCGCCAGGACGGCTTCGACATCCTCGCCGCCGACCACGCCGAAGCGCGCCTGGTCGCCGCCACCCACCACGGCCTGGCCTGCATGTTGATTGCCGCCGAAGGCGTCGGTGCCAACACACACCTGCTGGAAAACATCGCCGAACTCATCCGCCTGGCCCGTGCACGTGCGCCCAACCTGCCGATCTTCGCCCTCGGCGAGCAGGTCACCCTGGAGAACGCTCCCGCCGAGGCCATGGGCGAGCTCAACCAGTTGCGCGGCATTCTCTACCTGTTCGAAGACACCGTGCCCTTTCTCGCCCGTCAGGTGGCGCGTGCAGCGCACAATTACCTCGACGGCCTGTTGCCACCGTTCTTCAAGGCCCTGGTGCAGCACACCGCGCAGTCCAACTATTCCTGGCATACCCCCGGCCACGGCGGTGGCGTGGCCTACCGCAAAAGCCCGGTGGGCCAGGCGTTTCACCAGTTCTTCGGGGAAAACACCCTGCGCTCGGACTTGTCCGTATCGGTGCCCGAGCTGGGCTCGCTGCTCGACCATACCGGCCCGCTGGCCCAGGCCGAAGCCCGTGCAGCGCGCAATTTCGGCGCCGACCATACGTTTTTCGTGATCAATGGCACCTCCACCGCCAACAAGATCGTCTGGCACGCGATGGTCGGCCGTGACGACCTGGTGCTGGTGGACCGCAACTGCCACAAGTCGGTGGTGCACGCCATCATCATGACCGGCGCCATCCCCATTTATCTTTGCCCCGAGCGCAACGAGCTGGGCATCATCGGGCCGATCCCGCTCAGCGAATTCACACCCGAGGCGATCCAGGCAAAAATACACGCCAACCCCCTGGCGCAGGGCCGTGAGCCGCGGATCAAGCTGGCGGTGGTGACCAACTCGACCTACGACGGCCTGTGCTATCACGCAGGCCTGATCAAGCAGGTGCTGGGGCCCAGTGTCGAAGTGCTGCATTTCGACGAGGCCTGGTTCGCCTACGCGGCCTTCCACGACTTTTTCGCCGAGCGCTACGCCATGGGCACCCTGTGCAACGCGCAAAGCCCGCTGGTGTTCAGCACCCATTCCACCCACAAGCTGCTCGCCGCCTTCAGCCAGGCGTCGATGATTCATGTGCAGGACGGCGCGCAGCGGCAGTTGGACCGCGACCGGTTCAATGAAGCGTTCATGATGCACATCTCCACCTCGCCGCAATACAGCATCCTCGCCTCGCTGGATGTGGCGTCGGCGATGATGGAGGGGCCGGCGGGGCGTTCGCTGTTGCAGGAGATGTTCGACGAGGCCTTGAGCTTTCGCCGTGCCCTGGCCAACCTGCGCGAACATATCGCGGCCGATGACTGGTGGTTCAGCATCTGGCAGCCGCCGGCGGCGGAGGGTATCCAGCGCCTCGATGCCCAGGACTGGCTGTTGCAGCCCAGCGCCGAGTGGCATGGCTTTGGCGAGGTGGCCGACGACTACGTACTGCTCGACCCCTTGAAGGTGACGTTGGTGATGCCTGGCTTGAGCGCCGGTGGTGTACTGGGTGAGCACGGCATACCGGCGGCGGTGGTCAGCAAGTTTCTCTGGGAGCGGGGGCTGGTGGTGGAGAAGACCGGCCTTTACAGCTTCCTGGTGCTGTTCTCGATGGGTATCACCAAGGGCAAGTGGAGCACGCTGCTGACCGAATTGCTGGAGTTCAAGCGCCACTATGACGGCAATACCGCGCTCGGCACCTCCCTGCCCAGCATCGTCGCGGTCGACGCGTCACGCTACCAGGGCATGGGCCTGCGCGACCTGTGTGACCAACTGCACGCCTGCTACCGCACCAATGCCACGGCCAAGCAGCTCAAGCGCCTGTTCACGCGTTTGCCCCAGGTGGCCATGACCCCGGCGCGGGCCTACGACCTGATGGTGCGCGGCGAAGTGGAGGCGGTACCGATCGAGGCGCTGCTGGGTCGGGTCGCGGCGGTCATGCTGGTGCCGTACCCACCGGGCATTCCGTTGATCATGCCGGGTGAGCGGTTCACCGAAGCGACCCGCTCGATTCTCGACTATCTGGCCTTTGCCCGCGCCTTCAACAGCGGCTTCCCCGGTTTTGTCGCCGATGTGCACGGCCTGCAGAACGAAAGCGGCCAGTACACCGTGGACTGCATCAAGGAATACGAATGATCTCGACGCCGGTGCGCGCCAGCTCGAAACGGTCCGCACCCAGGTGATTGACGCGGTCGCCAATGGCCAGGCGATAGGTGGTGATCGGCGCGCCCATGACGCTGCCGTCGTTTTGCAGGGTCGACTCTTGGAATTCGTGAACGGGGTAGATGCGGCCTTCGGCGTCTCGGGCGTGGAACTGGCCGACCATTACTGCTGCCATTTAGGTGAAAACCTCTGAATTACGTAGGAAATGTCTGGACCGATAGACCGTACAACAAGGCCGGAGTTTACGTTGCCGACAAAAAAAACCTTGGGGCCGAGGAACGGTCATCTATAACTAGAACGTCTCTTAAGCCAGCAAAGGTTGGAAATCGCCATGAGCCAGGTGTATTCGGTAGCGGTTGTCGTCGGCAGCTTGCGCAAGGATTCCTACAACCGCAAGGTGGCCCGCGCCCTTTCAGAGCTGGCGCCGTCCGGCCTTGCCCTGAAGGTTGTCGAGATCGGCGACCTGCCGCTGTACAACGAGGACGTCGAGGCCGCTGGTGTGCCCGAGCCGTGGAAGCGCTTTCGCGACGAAATCCGTCGCAGTGACGCGGTGCTGTTCGTCACCCCAGAGTACAACCGCTCGGTGCCGGGTGGCCTGAAGAACGCTATCGACGTCGGCTCGCGGCCCTATGGGCAGAGTGCCTGGAGTGGCAAACCGGCGGCGGTGGTGAGTGTGTCGCCGGGGGCCATTGGCGGCTTTGGTGCCAACCATGCCGTGCGCCAGTCGCTGGTGTTCCTCGACATGCCCTGCATGCAGATGCCCGAGGCTTATCTGGGTGGGGCGGCGAACCTGTTCGAAGAGAGTGGCAAGCTCAGTGACAAGACCCGGCCGTTCCTGCAGGGGTTCATCGACAAGTTTGCGTCCTGGGTGAAGCTGAACCGGGCTGTCTGAGGGCCTTATCGCCGGCAAGCCGGCTCCCACAGGTACGGCGCAGGCCTTGAAGCTTGCACTGTACCTGTGGGAGCTGGCTTGTCGTGGCGACGAACCGCAACGATAGCTGCAACTCAGATCTGTCAGAAGGCCTGTGGCATCTCGCCCTTGGCCAAGCGACGGTTGATGTCGGCAATCACCTCGGGCAGGTCATTGATGGTGTCGATCAGGTAGTGCGGGCGCGACGCTTCGAACAGCGTGTGAATACGCTTGCGCTCGCTTTCCAGCTTTTCCACGCTCAGTGCCTGGTAGCCTTCCCAGGTCAGCCCCAGGGCATTACCCGAGCACACCAGCGCCACGGTCCACATACCCGCACGGCGCCCTTCGAGAATACCCGGCACGGTGTCGTCGACCTTGACGCACGCCGCCACATCATCAATGCCCAGGGCAATCACGTTGGCCAGCGCCTGGGCCGGCCATGGGCGGCCATTCGGGGTTTCATCGGTCGCTACCACATGGTCGGCGACATAGCCGTTCTGCGCCGCCAGCTCCACCACCTTGTCCATCACCACTTTCGGGTAGCCCGAGCACGAGCCGATCTTCAGGCCGTCCTGGCGCAAGCCGGTGAGGGTGTCCAGGGCACCGGGGATCAGTGCCGAATGCACGGCGATCTTCTCGATCTGCAGCGGCATGAAGCGGTTGTAGATGGCCGTGACATCGTCGTCGGTCGGGGTGCGGCCGAACACCTTGCGGTAGCGCTCGGCGATTTCCGGCACGTCGCACAGCGTGCGGATGTGGTCCCACTTGCCCATGCCCATCGGGCCGCGGGCTTCCTCGATAGATACCTGCACGTCGAACTCGGCGAAGGCTTCGACGAAGATCTGGGTCGGGGCGAAGGAGCCGAAATCGACCACGGTGCCAGCCCAGTCGAGGATGGCGGCTTGCAGCTGGGTAGGATTGCTGTAGTTCATGTGCGCGTTTTCCTGAAATTGGTTGGGCAGAGGGTCAGATGTCCAGCACTTCCATTTCCCGCAGCACTTCGGCCACGGCATTCACAGCGGCTTGCATGCCATCGGCTCCGACCACGCCGATGCAGCCGACGCGGAAGGTCTCGACCTGGGTCAGCTTGCCCGGGTAAAGGATGAAACCCTTGGCCTTGACCCGCTCGTAGAAGTCCTTGAACTGGTAGCGGGCATCATCCGGTGCGTGGAAGGTGACGATGATCGGCGCCTGGATCTCGGCCGGCAGGAAGCTGCGCAGGCCAATGGCGGCCATGCCATCGAGCAGGGTCTTGCAGTTGTCGGCATAGCGCTGGTGACGCGCGGGCAGCCCGCCTTCCTCGCTGTACTGCTGCAGCGCCTCGTGAAGGGCGGCGACCACGTGGGTGGGCGGGGTGAAGCGCCATTGGCCGGTCTTGGCCATGTAGGCGTGCTGGTCGTGCAGGTCCATGGCCAGCGAATGGGCATTGCCTTCGGCGGCGGCCAGGGCAGTTTTCTCGGCGAACACGAAGCCCATGCCCGGTACGCCTTCCAGGCACTTGCCGGAGGCGGCGATCAGCGCCTCGAAGGGCACTTCGCGGGCATCGATCGGCAGTGCGCCGAACGAGCTCATGGCGTCGATGATCAGGCGTTTGTCGTGGCCTTTGACCACTTGGGCGATCTCTGGCAGCGGGTTGAGGATGCCGGTGCTGGTTTCGCAGTGGATCAGTGCCACGTGGGTCACGGCCGGGTCGGCGGCCAGCAGGCGGTCGACGTCGGCGGCGGTGGTCGGCTGGTCTTCGGCGGTTTCGAAGGTGCTGTAGGTGCGGCCCAGCACTTTGCAGATCTTCGCCAGGCGTTGGCCGTAGGCGCCATTGATCAGTACCAGGACCTTGCCGTCACGCGGCACCAGGGTACCGATGGCGGCTTCCACGGCGAAGGTGCCGCTGCCTTGCAGGGGCACGCAGTGGTGGCTGGCGCTGCCGTCGATGATCGCCAGCAGTTGCTCGCAGACGCTGGCGGTCAGTTGGTTGAAATCGCGGTCCCAGGAACCCCAGTCCACCAGCATGGCTTGGCGGGTGCGCAGGGATGTGGTCAGTGGGCCGGGGGTCAGCAGAATCGGGGCGTTGCTCATTCCGTGGTTCCTCTCAAGCTGCGGGTTTCGCCGGTTGGGTGGGCGCTGAAACTACGGGGCCTAGGTTGCAATTCGCCGAGCTATCAATCAAATTGTTTGTTGTTATGCCAGCCATAAGTCAGGCCGATACAAAATGAACCTTTTCCAATTGCGCGCATTCGATGCCGTCGCCCGTGAGGGCAGCTTCACGCGTGCCGCCGAGCGTCTGTTCATCAGCCAGCCGGCGGTGACCGGGCACGTCAAGGCGCTCGAAGAGCACTACCAGATCACCCTGCTGCGGCGCACCGCGCGGCGTGTCGAGCTGACCGAGGAGGGCATTCGCCTGGCGGCCATCACCCGGGCCATGTTCGGCCTGGCCGAAGAGGCCCAGGCCATGCTCGAAGCCAATCGCCAGCTACTCACCGGGCGCCTGGAGGTAGCGGCCGATGGGCCGCACCGGGTCATGCCCATGCTGGCACTGCTGCGCGAGCGTTACCCAGGCATCACCGTCAACCTGCGCCTGGGCAATGCCCAGGAAACCCTGGCCGCCCTGCTGTCCGAGCATGCCGACGTGGCGGTGTTGACCGAGATCGAGCCACGCAAGGGCCTGCACCTGCAGAACCTCTGCGAGTCACGTTTGTGTGCGCTGCTGCCGGTGGGGCACGACTGGGCCAGGGGCGAGGGTGACTTGCCGCTGGCTGCGCTGCATCAGCAGATCATGGTGCTGCGCGAACCGAGCTCGACTACCCGGCGTACCTTCGACAAGGCCTGTGCCCAGGCAAAGGTACAGCCACGGGTACTGCTGGAGCTGGACAGCCGTGAGGCGGTGACCGAGGCGGTGGCGTCGGAACTGGGCATTGGCGTTGTCTCGTCTACCGAGGTGGCCCATGACCCGCGTGTGGTAGCAAGGCCGCTGGCCGGGGAGGGGTTGAGCAACCAGCATATGCTCGGCTGCCTGGAGCGGCGCCGCGAACTGCGCTTGATCCAGGCGTTCCTTGGCTTGGCGGCAAGCCTGTGAGGCCACACCGGCTTGCCGTAAGATGGCCGCCAGTGAGCAACCTGGCGCCGGATGGCCGATGAGCGAGAAAGACACGATTTCCATGCAGCTGGTGCGTGAAGCCCTGTTGCAGAGCTGCCCCGACCGTGATGCTGCCGGCGCGCTGCTGCGCCGCGCCGGGATCGATGCCAGCCTGCTCGAACAGGCGGATGCGCGAGTGGCTGCCAGCGCCTACGCACAGCTTTGGCGGCTGCTGTCGCTGCGTTGCAATGATGAGTTCTTCGCCATGGACCCGCGCGGCCTGCGTGCCGGTAGCCTGGCTCTGCTGGCCCGCGCCGCCATGGCCCAGCCCAGCCTGGGAGAAGCGTTGGACGTGGCGTTGGGATTCCTCGGCCTGATGCTCGAAGACCTGCAGCCGGTGCTGGTGCGCCAGGGCAGCCTGGCCGAGATCGTCATCGGCGAACCCCGCGAGCAGCCGCGACGGGCCTTCACCTACTTCACTTTCTGGATGATCGTGCACGGTGTGGCCTGTTGGCTGGCCGGGCGGCGCATTCCGATCCTGGCCATCGACCTGCGCTGCGCCGAGCCGCCGTTCTGCGACGACTATCGGGTGATGTTCTCCGAAAACCTGCAGTTCGGTCGGCCGCGTACCCGCATGATCATGGCCGCCGATTGCCTGGCGCTGACGCCCCGGCGCACGGCAGAAGACCTGCAGCGCTTTCTGGCGGAGGCGCCCGGCAACATCCTGGTCAAGTACCGCGACCCGGACAGCCTGGCTCGGCGCATTCGCCACGACCTTCATCAAACCGACCCGGCCGCCTGGCCTGATGCCGAGCGCCTGGCGCTGGGCTTGTGCATGTCGGCGCCGACCTTGCGCCGCCGTCTGGCTGACGAAGGCCAGACCTATCAAGGGTTGAAGGACAGCGTGCGGCGCGAGCTGGCGATCAGTTGGTTGGCCGAGGCCGACATTGGCCTGGCCCAGGTTGCCGAACGCCTGGGCTTCGCCGACACCAGCTCGTTCTACAAGGCCTTTCGCAAGTGGTTCGGCTGCAACCCGGGGCATTACCGCACGCTGGTGTTGCAGGGGGATGGGGCGGCGGGCGATGGGCTGGAAAGAGGGCGCGGTTGACCGACCTTCCGGGGGAGTTCCCTGTGCCATGGCGAGCAGGCCTTGCCCAGTGTTAGGGCCCTTCCAGCCAGCACAGGTGCAATCATGTCGCAAGCTACAACCACCACACTCGGCAACGCCACGGATCAGTTCGTGGCGTCTCGCCTGCCTCATTGGCTCAAGCAAGCCTCCCAAGGGCAGATCAACAAACTACGGGACTGCTACGCGGCCCACCGCGCCAGCCATGAAAAGCTGGCCAAGGCGCTGCGCGTCCTGGCATCGCCCCAGGCGTTCGCTCGCCAGGCATTTACCGGGCTGCTTGGTGCCGAGGCGGCCAGCCTGGGGATTGAAAAACTCGAATGGCTGGAGGTGCGACGCCGACTGACGGTTTCGCCCGGCATCGGCTTGCCCCAGGACGAAATCAGTTATCTCCGCAGCCCAGCGTTGCTGAGGATGATGCAGAATTTTCCAGGGGGAGCGCCTTTCTATGAAGGCAGTGGTTTGGTGGCCAAGGGTGAAAGCACACTACTGTCGGGCGATGCCAACGCTTTCTCCCAGCGCTGCCGGGAACTGGATGCGGGGCAGCAATACCAGGCACTGCTGAGCAAAACGGTAACCGCCGAGGTGCGCGATGCACTGACCGATCACAAACGCACAGGCTTCAACCTGGCCTTGGAACTGGCGGCGCTCAAAGGTGAAATTGGCGGCGTCGAGCAGGCCGCAGTGCGCGCTGTGGTAAGCCAGGACCATCCGCAGCAATTGACCAACGCGTATGCCGGCACGCTGAGAATGCTGGGCTGTGTCGCCTTCGACGCCTTGCTGATCCAGTTGCGGGGCAGCGAAGGCGAGGATGCTGGCACGGTGCTCTACATGCCCGCCGACACCCAGCATCCACTGCGCCTTTTCACCGACCTGACCAGGCTCAATGAGGCCTTGGCCGCCGACCTGCTGACCCCGGCTGTGCATCGGCGGATCGGTGAGCTGGTGCAATTGAGCGAGCGTGCAGCGTTCGTGATGAAACTGGACAAGCGCCTGCGTGACAGCGAACCGGACCTTGAGCTGGATGGCCAGACGGTCGAGGGTGATGTATTCGCCGCTCTGGCCGATGCCCATGTCGAACGCCTGCGCGCCGATGCCGGCATGCTGCTGGTGCCGACCGCTGAAGCAGACAAGAGCGATGCCAAGGACCGGCTGTCGCGCTGGGAGGGCATCGGTATGGGGGCCCTGGGTATCGCCGGCCTGTTCGTGCCGGGACTGGGCGAGTTGCTGTTGGCGCAGCTGGCGGTGCAGGTGACCGAGCAGACGTATGACGGCGTCGCCGACTGGGTGCAGGGGCACCAGCATGAAGCGGCCGAACACCTGCTGGGTGTAGCGGAAATCGTGGCGGTGACCGCCGCGACGGCTGCTGGGGCCGGGCTGGTCGCGCGAGGTTTCTTGCGCAGCACCTTTGTCGACGAGCTGGAACCCGTGGATGTCGAAGGCGAGCCGCGCTTGTGGGCGCATGATTTGAGCGGCTACGAGGCTGACCCGGGCCAGGCATCGTTGCAGGATGATGGTTTGTATGGGGAGGGTGAGCGGCGCTTCTTGCGCATCGAGACGCGCTACTACGAGGTGCATCGGCCAGAGCAGTACGGGCCATGGCGCTTGAGGCATCCTGCGCGCAGCGACGCCTTCGAACCTGAGCTGATCGGCAATGGCGAGCGTTGCTGGCGCCTGCGCCTGGAGCGCCCACTGGAATGGGATGACAGCACCCTGATGCTGGACCGACTGTGGCCAAGCGATCCGCCACTGCAGGCGCAACAGGTCGAACGCATTCTGCAAGTGTCCGGGGTCGATCGCGACGAGTTGCGCGGGTTGCTGGTGGAAAATCGCCCTTTGCCGGTCAACCTGCGCGATACCCTTTGCCGCTTCGAAGCCGATGCGAGGCTCACGCGGTTGTTCGAGCGTTTGCAGCAGTCACCTGAGGTGTTCCCGGATGACGATGTCCTCGACTGGTGCAAGAAACAGCCGGGCCTGCAGCGCCTGAGCGATGCCCAGATCGGCATTGCGCTGCTCGAAGACCAGCGCCTGTGGCGCGGTCAATTGCTTGAGCATCTGGCCGCGCCCGTGCTTGCGGATGATGAGGTGATGACATTGCTCAAGCGGGATTTCCCCGATCTGCCTGACGCCTATGCCCAAGAGGCCTTGCGCGACCTGGACCCGGCTGTAAGGCACCTCGCCCGGCTGGAGCAGCGCGTTCCCTTGGCGCTGGCCACGAAGGCACGTTCGCTGTTGCAGCTGACACGGGCCAATCGCGCCCTCGAGGGGCTGTACCTGCAGGGCGTCTACAGCGACGGAACAGGAGAATTGGTATTCGCGTTGCTGAGAAACCTGCCCAAATGGCCCAAGCGGCTCAACCTGGAGTTGCGCAAAGGGACAGAAAGCGGCCGGCTGCTGGCGCAGCTGGACCCGCAGGGCCCTGCCACTTCGCGCACCGTGCTGGTCTATCGGGAAGGCGGCTTCAGCCTGTATGACGCGCAAGGGCTGGAACTCGACGTCGATGTCGCGCAACCGGCCAGCATCTTCGATGCATTGCTGGCGTTGCTCGGCCCAACCGAGCGCACCGGCCTGGGCTTGGCCCAGGACAATGCAGGAGGGCAACTGCGCGACCAGCTGGCCGCCGGCCTGCCTTCGCAGCGCAAGCGCCTGTTCAATCTCCTCGGCTGGCGCGATGAAACACCGTGGTTCAATCCAGGCGTTCGCATGCCCGACGGCCGCGTAGGGTACACGCTTGGCGGTCGGGTGCCGGGCCGGGAGTATTCGACCAGGACCCTGCGTGACCGTATCCGTGTCTTGTACCCGGGGTTCAGCGAAGCGCAGGTCGATAGCTTCTTCCAGCGTCTGCTGCAGGAAGCGGGCTCGCCCTTCGACCACCTGATCGAACATGAACGCAACTATGCGCAGCTCGATCGTGCCCTCAACCGATGGGGCGCCACCACTACGGACCGCGCATTGCGCAACCAGCAACATCATTTTGCCGAACAGCTGCGTCGGGCCTGGCGCCTGGAGGGGGAGGTCGAGGTTGGTCAGGCCGGCCATCAGGGGGCGATGCGAGTGAACCTCAGTGGCTGGCGGATCGGCCAGTTGCCGCCGCTGCCAGCCGAAGTGGACATGAGCCATATCGGGGAACTGGTGCTGGCCGGCATGGGATTGGAAGAAGTGCCGGCCAATTTCCTGCGTTGCTTCGACCGTATACATACCCTGGTGCTCACCAACAATCGCCTGACGGCCATACCGGCTGGTCTGTCACACCTTCGCGAGCTGCGTTCGCTGCGATTGATGGCCAACCGGATCCGCATGAGTTCGCACAGCCAGGAAGTGCTGTTGTCGTTGGCGCGCCTTGAGGTGCTGGATATCAGCCATAACCCGTTGCGTTCGCTCAGCCTGCGTTTCGAGGAACTGCCCCGGTTGCAGACCCTTCGCCTCGGTCATTGCCAGTTGCGGACCATACCCGACGGCATAGAGCAGTGCGGTTTCCTGCAGTTCGCCGACCTCAGCGACAATCAGATTGAAGCTGTTCCGGCCGAGCTTCTGCGCATGCCGTGGAGCTTCCGCGCCAGGTTCAACCTGGCCCGCAATCCGATCTCTGCCGCCGAGCGCGAACGATTGTACGGGCTGGACCGTCATGGCGAAGCACCACGGCTCCCGGAGGCAAGCGAGGACCTGATGGCCCGCTGGCTGGGTGACCAGCCCCAGGTCGGACGCCAGGCGCGCATGGCGATGTGGCAACGGGTGCAGCACGAGGAGGGCAGCGCAGGGCTGTTCGAGCTGTTGCAGGACTTGACCCAAGGCAGCGACTACAGCAGGGAGCGGGGCTATGTCGGTGACCAGGTATGGAACCTGCTCGAAGCCATCGACCAGGACGCAACGCTGCGCGGGCGGGTCTTCGACAGTGCCGGTGAAACGCTCGGTTGCGTCGACAGCACGGCGGAGCGTTTCAGCCGCTTGCAGATTCAGGTGCTGGCCTATCAAGCCGGCCAGCGCAGCACAATCGCAGAAGCCGGGGAAGAACTGCTGAACCTGGGGCGGCGCCTGTTCCGCCTGGAGGCGCTGGACCGTTTCGCCTTCCAGGCGGTTGACCAGCGGCGGTTGGCCGAGGGGGTGGTCGATGACCTGGAGATCGTGCTTGGCTACCGCATCCACCTGGCCGATGTGCTCGACCTGCCTTGCCAGCCACGGACGATGACCTTCAATACCTTGGCCGACATTACCGCGGAGCGCGAGCAGGAGGCCCTGCGAGCGGTGCTCGCTGCGCAAACCCCCGAGGCGGTGGCGCACAGCGTGGCGCGCCAGAGTTTCTGGACTGATTACCTGCGCGAGCAGCACCCTCAGCCGTTCGCGGCGATCAGTACAGCGTTCGACGCGCGTGGCGAGGCGCTCGATGCACAGGCCGAGCAGTTGACGACCGAAGCGTATGTGAGCAGTTGGGATGCACTCAAAGCAGAACGGGAAAGCGCAGAACATGAACTGTGCCTGCTGTTGACCCGCGAGGCGCTGGCCAGGCAACGCCAGGGCAGTTGATGCCGCGAGGCGTCACGGGCCGGGCCTGCGGCCAAACCGCTCATCCAGATTGAACGCTTTGGCCATTGTCCCCGCGCGGCCTTGGCGTGACCATCGTCAGACCTATGGTGCGATTCCAACAATAAAAAACCAGGAGTCTGACGATGCGCGATTACGCCGAGGCCGTCCGTTCGTTCGCCTATGCCGATGCCGTGAGCACGGCGCTGCAGGGCAACCTCAAAGGCCTCAATGCCTGTGTCGAATGCTGTGATCGCCATGTGGGCGAGGGCAAGACAGCCCTGGTCTGGGAAGATCGCGACGGCAACGGCAAACGCTTCAGTTTCGAGCAGTTGCAAGCCCTGGCCAGCCGTTTCGCCAATGCCCTCAAGGATCAGGGCGTAGGCCCGGGCGACAGGGTTGCCGGCCTGTTGCCGCGCACCCCCGAACTGCTGGTGACCATTCTCGCCACCTGGCGCCTGGGTGCGGTGTATCAGCCACTGTTCACCGCCTTCGGCCCCAAGGCCATCGAGCATCGCCTGGAGCAGTCCGGTGCCAAGGTCGTGGTCACCGACCGGGGCAACCGTCCCAAACTCGATGACCTGGCTGTGTGCCCGGTCACCATCACCGTCAACGCTGGCGAAGGCGAGCTGGACTTCCAGCGCTTGCTCGATGCGGCATTGCCAGCGTGCGAGCCGGTCTTGCGCGGCGGCGACGACCCCTTCCTGCTGATGTTCACCTCGGGCACCACCGGCCCGGCCAAACCATTGGAAGTGCCGCTGCGGGCGATCGTTGCGTTCCAGGGCTACATGCGCGAAGCGATCGACCTGCGCCCTGAAGACAGGTTCTGGAACCTGGCCGACCCGGGCTGGGCCTACGGGCTCTACTACGCCGTTACGGGCCCGCTGTCGCTGGGCCACGCCACCACCTTCTACGACGGCCCTTTCAGCGTCGAGAGCTGCGCGCGGGTCATCGACAAGCTGGGCATCACCAATCTGGCGGGCTCGCCGACGGCGTACCGCTTGCTGATCGCTGCCGGGCGCGAGTTCTCGGCGCCGATTCAGGGCCGCCTGCGGGTGGTCAGCAGCGCCGGCGAGCCGCTCAACCCCGAAGTCATTCGCTGGTTCGCCGACGAACTGGGGGTGACCATCCATGACCATTACGGCCAGACCGAGCTGGGCATGGTGCTGTGCAACCATCATGGCCTGCAGCACCCGGTTCATCTTGGTTCGGCAGGCTTTGCCATTCCGGGTCACCGCATCGTCGTGCTCGACGAGCAGGGTGTCGAGCTGCCGCCTGGCCAGCCAGGTATTCTTGCGGTGGATCGCGAGCAGTCGCCCCTGTGCTGGTTTGCCGGTTACCACGGCCTGCCCACCAAGAGTTTCGTCGGCAAGTACTACCTCAGCGGCGACACCGTCGAACTCAACCAGGATGGCAGCATCAGCTTCGTCGGTCGCAGCGACGATGTGATTACCACTTCCGGTTACCGGGTAGGCCCGTTCGATGTGGAAAGCGCACTGATCGAGCACCCTGCGGTGATCGAGGCGGCGGTGATCGGCAAGCCGGACCCCGAGCGTACCGAGCTGATCAAGGCCTTCGTCGTGCTGGCTGCGGGTGTGACAGGCACCCCGGAGCTTGAAGAGACGCTGCGCCAGCATGTGCGCCAGCGCCTCTACGCCCATGCCTACCCCCGGGAAATCGAATTCGTCAGCGAGCTGCCCAAGACGCCGAGCGGCAAGCTGCAACGCTTCATCCTGCGCAATCAGGAAATCGCCCTACAACAAGCCGCGCTGGCCAACCGCGCCAGCGCCTGAAGGAACCCCATCATGCAGATAGCCAACAGCAATTTCATCGTCAGCGGCGCGGCCTCGGGCCTGGGTGCCGCCACTGCGCAGATGCTGGTCGAAGCCGGCGCCAAGGTCATGCTGGTCGACCTCAATGCCCAGGCCGTCGAGGCCAAGGCACGCGAACTGGGTGACAATGCGCGCTTCGCGGTCGCCGACATCAGCGACGAACAGGCGGCCAAGGCTGCCGTGGATGCTGCCGTGGCCGCCTTCGGTAACCTGCACGGGCTGGTCAATTGCGCGGGTATCGTCGGGGCCGAGAAGGTGCTGGGCAAACAAGGCCCGCACGGGCTGGCCAGCTTCGCCAAGGTCATCAACGTCAACCTGATCGGCAGCTTCAACCTGCTGCGTCTGGCCGCTGCGGCCATGGCCGAAGGCGCCGCCAACGCCGAGGGCGAGCGCGGGGTGATCATCAACACCGCGTCGATTGCCGCCTACGACGGGCAGATCGGCCAAGCCGCCTACGCCGCTTCCAAGGGCGCCATCGCCAGCCTGACCTTGCCAACTGCCCGGGAGCTGGCGCGCTTCGGTATTCGGGTAATGACCATCGCCCCAGGCATTTTCGAAACCCCGATGATGGCCTGCATGACCCAGGAAGTCCGCGACTCGCTGGCCGCCGGCGTGCCGTTCCCGCCACGTCTGGGCCGCCCCGTCGAGTACGCGGCGCTGGCCCGTCACATTATCGAGAACAGCATGCTCAACGGCGAGGTGATCCGCCTCGACGGTGCGCTGCGCATGGCTGCCAAGTAAGGAGAAACGAACATGACCCTTGCCAACGATCCAATCGTCATCGTCAGCGCCGTGCGCACGCCCATGGGCGGGCTGCAGGGTGACCTCAAGAGCCTGACCGCGCCACAGCTGGGTGCCGCGGCGATACGCGCCGCCGTCGAGCGCGCCGGTATCGATGCCGCCAGCGTCGAGCAGGTGCTGTTCGGCTGTGTCCTGCCGGCCGGCCTCGGCCAGGCACCGGCACGCCAGGCAGCGCTGGGCGCGGGCCTGGACAAACACACCACCTGCACCACGCTGAACAAGATGTGCGGCTCGGGCATGCAGGCCGCGATCATGGCCCATGACCAACTGCTGGCCGGCAGCGCCGATGTCATCGTCGCCGGCGGCATGGAAAGCATGACCAACGCCCCCTACTTGCTGGACAAGGCGCGCGGCGGTTACCGCATGGGCCATGGCAAGATCATCGACCACATGTTCATGGACGGCCTCGAAGACGCCTACGACAAGGGCCGCCTGATGGGCACCTTCGCCGAGGACTGCGCCCAGGCCGGCAGCTTCAGCCGCGAAGCCCAGGACCAGTTCGCCATCGCCTCGCTGACCCGCGCCCAGGAGGCGATCAGCAACGGCCGCTTCAGCGCCGAGATCGTCCCGGTGGAAGTGACCGAAGGCAAGGAAAAGCGCCTGGTCAAGGACGACGAGCAGCCGCCCAAGGCACGCCTGGACAAGATCCCGCAGCTCAAGCCGGCCTTCCGTGAAGGCGGCACGGTGACCGCGGCAAACGCCAGCTCGATCTCCGATGGCGCAGCGGCATTGGTGTTGATGCGCCGCTCAGAGGCCGAAAAACGTGGCTTGAAGCCCCTGGCCGTGATCCATGGCCATGCCGCGTTCGCCGATGCCCCGGCGCTGTTCCCCACCGCCCCGATCGGTGCCATCGACAAGCTGATGAAGCGCACGGGCTGGAACCTGTCCGAGGTCGATCTGTTCGAGATCAACGAAGCCTTCGCCGTGGTCACCCTGGCCGCCATGAAGCACCTCGACCTGCCCCATGACAAGGTCAATATCCACGGCGGCGCCTGCGCCCTGGGCCACCCGATCGGCGCCTCGGGCGCGCGCATCCTGGTGACCCTGCTGTCGGCCCTGCGCCAGAACAACCTGCGCCGTGGCGTGGCGGCCATCTGCATCGGCGGTGGCGAGGCCACGGCCATGGCTGTCGAATGCCTGTACTGAGGTGAACCATGCTGGTAACTGACGAGCAACAACAGATCGCCGACGCCGTGCGCGCGTTTGCCCAGGAGCGCCTGCGGCCTTTCGCCGAGCAATGGGACAAGGCCCATCGCTTCCCCCGCGAAGCCATCGACGAGATGGCGGCGCTGGGCCTGTTCGGCATGCTGGTGCCGGAACAGTACGGCGGCAGCGATACCGGATACGTGGCCTATGCCATGGCCCTGGAGGAGATCGCGGCGGGCGACGGTGCCTGCTCGACGATCATGAGCGTGCACAACTCGGTGGGTTGCGTGCCGATCCTCAAGTTCGGCAGCGAGCAGCAGAAACAGCAGTTCCTCACGCCGCTGGCCAGTGGCGCGATGATCGGCGCCTTTGCCCTCACCGAACCCCAGGCCGGTTCCGATGCCAGCAGCCTGAAGACCCGCGCACGCCTGGACGGTGACCATTACGTGCTCAACGGCAGCAAGCAGTTCATCACCTCCGGGCAGAACGCCGGGGTGGTGATCGTCTTTGCCGTCACCGACCCGGACGCTGGCAAACGCGGCATCACGGCATTCATCGTGCCCACCGATACACCGGGCTACCAGGTGGCGCGGGTCGAGGACAAGCTCGGCCAGCACGCCTCCGATACCTGCCAGATCGTCTTCGACAATGTGCGTGTGCCGGTGGCCTGCCGCCTGGGCGAAGAGGGGCAGGGCTACAAGATCGCCCTGGCCAACCTCGAAGGCGGCCGCATCGGCATCGCTTCGCAGTCGGTAGGCATGGCCCGCGCCGCGTTCGAGGTGGCGCGCGACTATGCCAAAGAGCGTCAGAGCTTCGGCAAACCCTTGATCGAACACCAGGCCGTGGCCTTCCGCCTGGCCGACATGGCCACGAAAATTGCCGTTGCCCGGCAGATGGTGCTGCATGCCGCGGCGCTGCGCGATGCCGGGCGCCCGGCCCTGGTGGAAGCGTCGATGGCCAAGCTTTTCGCCTCGGAAATGGCCGAAAAGGTCTGTTCGGATGCCTTGCAGACGCTCGGCGGTTATGGCTATCTGAGCGACTTCCCGCTGGAGCGGATCTACCGCGACGTGCGTGTCTGCCAGATCTACGAAGGCACCAGCGACATTCAGCGCATGGTCATTGCGCGCAATCTTTGAAGG
>Ga0160465_100491_pt1 | contig 18945 bp, 24 predicted proteins | sample HID1971K_E11MG_FD_108209 | JGI IMG/M metagenome (GOLD analysis project Ga0160465, IMG submission 108209) | Enriched millipede-associated microbial communities from UW Madison campus, WI, USA - HID1971K_E11 MG | ecosystem: Host-associated > Arthropoda: Insects > Digestive system > Unclassified ...
ATTTGCACTTAAAATACCAATCGGTACACCGAGCAAGATGGAAATCAACGCCGCGGTAAGTACAAGGGCCAAAGTTTGCATAGCAGGATCCCAATAACCTAGATTGACTATAAATAGTAATCCGATTAGCGCAAATACGCCGAGTCTCCATTTGGCAAGCCACCATACCAGTGCAGTAATTATTACAATAATAATTAGCGCAGGTGGTTCACGTAATATGAATTCAAGTCCACTAACGATTCCTCCGATAACTGTTTTGACAAAATCAAAGAAAAAACCGAAATGTAGTTGTAACCATGCTTCTAATGTTTCTATCCAATCGCCTACTGGGATTTTTGGAATGTTCATTGTTGCTCACCAGCCTCTGGAATCATACTACCTGCAAGTGCAGCTAGAACAGCTCCCTTTATTAATATCCCTTTCAGCCTGCCATCATCTGTCACGACAGCTACAGGTAACCTCGTTCCACCCATAAGTTCGAACAAATCGTTCAACAGCGTATCTGGACTAACTTTAGGAATGTCATGTAGAACAATAGATTCAAGGGAGTTGCCTTCTCTAACTGCTTGTATAGCATCCTCAGCAGCAATAACTCCGATCAACTTCATACCTTTATCAACAATGTAAAGGTTGGATACCCCTCTATCGCGCATGATCTGTAGTGCTACACGTGGTCCGCGATCAATACTTAATGTTTCTGGCTTACGCATAATATGTGATGCTGTAAGTACTTTAGACAAATCGACATCTTCAACAAATCGCTCTACATATTCGTTAGCTGGGTTCATGAGAATTTCATCGGGTGATCCAATCTGTACAATTTGCCCATCTTTCATTAAGGCAATTTGATCTCCAATGCGCAAAGCCTCATCAAGATCATGTGTAATAAATATGATTGTTTTTTTCATTTTCAATTGAAGCTCAAGTAATTCATCTTGCATATCTTTGCGAATAAGCGGGTCAAGCGCACTGAAAGCTTCATCCATTAGTAGTATTTCAGGATCATTAGCCAAACCACGAGCTAACCCAACGCGTTGCTGCATACCTCCAGATAGTGCTGCTGGATAACTGTTTGCCCAACTCTTCAATCCTACAAGTTCTAATGTTTTCATCGCCATTTCATGGCGCTCAGCTTTGGCAATCCCTTGAACTTCTAAGCCATACTCTACATTTTGTATAATGGTGCGATGTGGAAACAGTGCAAATTTCTGAAATACCATCCCCATACTTTTACGTCTAAACTGACGCAATTGCTCTGCATTCATCTTCAAAATATCTTTCCCATTATAAAGAACCTCACCTGATGTTGGTTCAATTAGTCGATTAAGAAGTCGAACTAACGTAGATTTTCCGCTACCAGACAAACCCATAATGACAAATATCTGTCCTTGCTCTATCTCAAAGCTCGCTTGGTTAACTCCGACAGTGAGCTTCGTTTCTCGAAAAATCCGGTCTTTACTCCAACCCTCATTCAATAATTTTACGGCCCGCTTCGTATCAGCACCGAAAATTTTTGTTAATTTGTTCACCTTAATTATTGACATTGTATCCCCCTTGATGATCTTATCGATCAACTTTTCTTTCATAATTGTATTGGTTGTGCGTATACTTGGTCAAAGCTTGTATAAGCTAATAACGTACGAACAGTTTTAACTTTACAAACTTTTATTGCCGTATGCTCTGTATTCCTTACAATTTGGTTATAAAATGGTTCTTTACTTCTCAAGGACATAATGCTAAAACTAATTGATAAGAAGTTGTTGTATCAGAAGTTCAAAAAGCCCACTTTATTGAACTTGCACTTATAGTGTTTCTTATATGTTATTTTGGTCCGCAGGAGGGCAATTTATTATGAAAGATTTAGAACAGCTGTCAGACGAACAACAAGTTCATATCAATAAGATCAGACAGCGTGTCATAGAATCTATAGGGAAAAATATGGATTTGTATGGTATTACACTTTCTATTGGTCATTTATATGGGAATATGTATTTCAACCGTTCTCCTGTAACATTGGATGAAATGAGCCAGGCTATGGGCATGAGCAAGACATCTATTAGTACTGGAATGCGTACACTTACTGATTTGAAGATGATTAATAAAGTATGGGGAAAAGGTTCGCGGAAAGATCTTTATGAGGTGGTACCTGATTGGCATCAGAATTTCACTGATTTCTTTTCCATTAAATGGCGTAAGGCTGTTGAGATGAATTCGTCCGTACTGAAAAAAACTTTAATTGAAATACAAAATATAAAGCAGCAAGAAGCAGCTGATGAAGTTTTATGTCAACTCATTGCGCTCGATGAGGAAAAAATAGTTGATGCATTGAACTATTATAATTGGCTACTGCGCTTAATTGACTCTTTTGAAACAGGAGAAATTTTTAATTTCATTCCTAAATCGGAATAACAAAACATCGTATTGTGAGTTATAGTCTACTTACAGCTCTAGATTGATATCCGTATATACAAAGAAACTGACGTTGATTTACCAACGTCAGTTTCTTTAGTTTATCGTTTTGTCTAAAGCCGATAGAATGAAACATGCTCTCACATTTGAGTTTGTTATTATACTTTCGTTAATTGCCGATTACGTTTTGTTGCGAAAATTCCAATCACAACAAAGATAATCATCAAAACTAATGTAATCATTAGTGTCTTCCAGTAATTACTCATATCTACTGTTTCAGCAACAAAACCAACACCATAAGCAGCTAATTTCCATGGCGTATAGTGCCAAAAACTTCCAATCATTGAATCGATAACAAGACCAATTGGCAATACAAAAATAGCTACTGCTAAAGCAATACTCGTTTGGAATGCTGCACTTAACGCCACAGTTAATGCCATAACAAATATAATCCATACGAAATAAGTACATAGCATAGCAACGAAATCAATCAGATCGACTGTTCCATAAAGTATAGAAGTATAGTACATGCTCCCCGCATAACCTAGCAATGAACTTAACATACCTACAACGGAAGCCATTACCCATTTACTCATGAAAATTGCTGTTGCCGAAATAGGACGTACATATAGTAATGTAGCAGTACCATTTTGTCGTTCTCTACTAATCGAACCTACAAAGACTGCAACAAGTATAATTAATCCAACAAGCTGAAACTGTCCGGTGGATGCAGCCAATAGATCTGCTGGCTTAAGCTCTGGAAACATCATCTCAAAACCTTCAGGCATATTTCCAACAGCAGCTAAAATATCACTCATATAATAATTTGTTAATGGATCGCTTACACCTAGTGATAGAAATACTATTGGAATCCAAATTAACTTAAAGCTGCGCCAGCAATCTAAAAATTCCTTTTTCAACAACGTATTAAATTGCCTCACTTACACCAGCCACCTTCATAAAGATTTGATCTAAGCTAGCTACGACACGCTCGACCTTTACAATATCAGCTTGTATCGTAAGTAATTGTTGCATGACAGCCGAGATGGATGGGAATTGTTCACTGACATCAACATATACATAGACGCCTTGCTGTTCTAAGTTTCTATTCATACTCTTACAGAACGATGTAGCTGACTTCTCGCTTGCAAACTGTATCAAATATTTAGACTCTGCATATTTTTGTTGAATGTCCGTTAAAGAACCCTGCTCAACTAGCTTACCCTCCTTCAAGAACAGTACCTGGTCAGTCATTTTCTCAGCATCATGCAATATATGAGTAGAGTATAGAATCGTCGTTTCTTGCTGAATTTCTTTCAATAAATCCATTACTTCCTGTCTACCAATCGGATCTAACGCTGATACAGGTTCATCTAATAGAAGAAGCTTCGGTTCGTGTACAATCGCTTGTGCAATCCCTAATCGCTGCTTCATCCCTCCTGAAAATGTTGATGTCTTTTTATGAACGACTTTACCAAGACCAACATACTCAAGAGTCTTCATACTGCGAGATCTTATTTCTTTCGCAGCTACACCACTTAGATTTGCGACCATTTCCACATACTCTAGCGCTGAGAGCCACGGGAAAAACTGTGGGTATTGTGGTAGAAACCCGATAGCCTCACGAATATCTTTACAGCCTTCAATCATTACTTTCCCACTGCTCGGATGCAATAGTCCTGTAATCATCGACATTGTTGTAGTTTTCCCCGCTCCATTCGGACCAATAAGCGCCGTTGAAGTGAACGGCTCAATTGTAAAACTAACATTATTAACTACAGTGTTGCTTCCATAGTTTTTGGTGAGATTTTCAACTTGAAGTAAACTCATGATTGTTTTCTCCCTCCGATAAAGTAAGCAATAGGTCCAAATAAACTTATCACAACAATGATCACTAGCCATAACCATTTCGGACCTCTCGTTGCATGGATTTTCAGTAAATCAATAAGCGCAACTACCATAAGTATAAACTGAATGACAAGCACCGGGGCAATCAGAGCCCAAGGAATATCGATAATTTCTTGCATCATAACTCCTCCTATAACTTTTCAATGAAAAGTAACATCGTAAGCATTAACTAAACTTTTCATATCTTCTTGATACTACATCTCGTAAATGAAAAGTATCTTCGAAAGCATATACCCAACTTTTCATATTTTTTTGATATACTACTTGGCAATGAAAAGTTACTTCGTAAGCATAATCAACTTTTTATTATCCTCTCGATATGCTGCTTTATAATCGATGCCAATTAAACTGCCTGCTTCACTTCGTTATCAAAGCCTACCTTATAACTTCAAATGATGCTTCAAATTTATGAGTGTAGCTTTAAATTCTTCATTTTCTTTCAAGCAATTGAATTGAGGTGAATTACTTAAACTACCAAGTAAATCCTTCTTGATAGACATTTCATCACGGGGAGCTTGTGACCCTAGATTAATATCTCGCGCAATCCAGTCATCAAGCAAGTAATAATATTCATCCCCACGAAGAGCAAGTGGAAATTCTATTTCACAACAAATCCGATAGTATTTTCTAATCATCTCGATTGCTTTATCATTTCGTTGCTGCATGACATAACCCATTGCTGCCTTCAAATAAAATACTAAGCCTGCATTAATATTCAGCTCATTTACTTGAAATACCTCGAGCATTGCTTCAATACGACGTACCGTTTCATCAAAGTGCTTACTATTATCTGTTTCCATTAATAAACTTTCTGTAGCACTCGAAATTGTACCGAGCATATATTGATACATGCTTACTTGCATAATTTCTTTCGCTTTCGCTGCTTGACCAGTCATACCTAACGCTGTTGCAATGAGCTGCTCCTTACCATAATGAATACCAACCTCATCTCCTAACGTAAGAAGCACCTCCTCAGGTTTTCCGGTAAGTAACATTACGTAAGCTTTTATCATTTCTGATTCATGTGCAAGTTTATAGTTTGCACTTAATGCTATAACGCGATCACATAACAGTAATACTCGATCTAATATTGCCGGAGGATCTTCTGAGGTCTGATAATAATTCAAATACAGTTGAGCCATTTGTAATATTAATGGAAAACATGCGTAGTATTCTGAAAGTAACTCTTCTATTTCTAACTGAACCTGCTCAAAAGGCTGTTCACTAAATTTCTTTGCTAATTGTGCGTATAATTTTTGAATATTTTCTTTTGTCATTTGCGGCTCATAGCCTAGTAAGGCATCGATGGAGATGTTGAAATACGTAGCAAGCTTTGGAAGCAGAGTAATGTCGGGATAACTTGATCCTTGCTCCCACTTTGAAACTGCAGCCTTTGATACTCCGACATACTCTGCTACCTGTTGTTGCGTAACACCCATCTCTTTTCTCCTTTGTACAAAGATGCTGGAGAATTGAAAGTTTTGCATTGTATCCCTCCTTCTATTTACATATTAGTTCATTTCTTGAAATAAAACTAACGAGTATCCGTGTACATTAGTGGACTAAATCAACTAATGGTTGACTTGCCATATTCAAGTGAGTTTGCGATAAAAATAAGAGAAAATCGCAACATCTCATTTCTCATCTGTTATAGTTATTATATAACAGATATATCATATATAACAGTAGAAAACCATAAATTAAGCAACAAAATTTGTTACGTTGTGATTTTAATTAACCATAAAATTAAGAGAAAATAAAAGCCTATTACAGGGTCATAATATGACCGCGAATAGACTCTTCCTCAACATCGTTATCTCATGAATCTCTTGTTTCATTTCAATTGCTTTTTGTCCAGCTTCCCAATAGCTGTATATGGCATTTCCTCCACAAAGATAATTTCTTTGGGCATCTGAAATCGTGCTAACCTCGAGCGTAACCAACCTTGTAGATCTTCTTCTGTCATTGCAGCATAAGGGATCAACTGAACATATACCTTCAACCGTTGACCAAATTGCTCATCACTTATGCCAACCACTGCTGTAGTTTCTACTTCGGGATGCGTAAGCAAGATTTGCTCTACTTCAAATGGGTAGACATTCTCTCCCCCCGAAACAATCATACTATCTACTCTGCCACTTAAGAAGTAATAACCTCTTTCATCTCGATAACCTAGATCACCCGTCTCAATCCAAGCCGAATTACCACTAACTCTAAATTTATTGCGAATGCAAAGTTGTCCTACTTTACCTGTAGCCACTTCCATGTATTGATCATCTAAAATTTTCAACGGAACGCCCTCTATTTTCCTACCGATCGTATGAGGAGAATAGACTAGATCCTCTGGCTTTGCGATAACGGTTAGGCCTGCTTCCGAGGTACCATACAAATTGTATAATATTTTTCCTAATTGATTAATCGTTGCTTTCACTAACTTTGGATTCAGCTCTGCGCTACCTGACGCAATACATGTAAGAGATCGAAGAGCATTAGCATTAGTCCTCAACATTTTATGTAACATTAGTGGAACAACCGATATCACTTGTACTTGTTGCTTGCTAATCAGCTCACATGCTCGCTCCGCATTGAACTTGCGCTCGATAATGACTTTCTTTCCTATAGCTCCAAACAGAAGCAAAATTGCTATTCCATATCCATGATATATAGGTGTAGCAATATACACATTATCATACTTAATCAGTTTCAACCTTGAAAGTAATGCAGCAAAGGGATTCAGATAGTTGAAGAGGGATGGCTTATGCAACGCTTCTTTCGCATTACCTGTCGTTCCGCCAGTCAATATGACGAGTTTACCTGAGCTAGCACGAACATTTCGCTTGTGCTCAAATTTAGAAAGCAAATTATTAATCGCTGGCAAAATATCATCATAACTTAATAGTTTGGCTTTGTTATATATAGATTGTTCAACGAATAAGCTAAGTTGTTTATCATAGATAAGGAGGTCAAAATCTTTACGATCCAATAGATTATGTAGTTGCTCCTTACTTAATTCAGTATTTAGTAGATATAGATCGGCACCTGAATATGAAACGGCGTAAATCGCTTTAACTAATGAAGCATGATTTCTACACAAAACACCAACCTTTTTGCCTTTTTCAAGCTCGAAATGCTCTCTCATAGCTAACGATAGTTGTTTGGATTGAATGAACAATTGATGATACGTCAATTGCTCTTGCTCATCGACAAGAGCTACTTTGTCACCGTAAGTTTTGGCTGAGAAAGAGAGAAGTGCCATGAGGTTAACACCATATTTATTAATATTGTTAAATAATCGAAAGATCGCTACTGGAGAAAAGAGCTTAATGCTATAAAATATGTAGAAAAGCTTATATATTCTCATCTTTTATCCCCATTTTTCTTAATCTTGATTGAAATGTAAGTTTCCAACCATCTACTGAACAGAACAGAGGAAAGCTGTCCAAACATTAACCACCACGGTTTATATATTTTCTTCTTTGTATATATACAATGACAGATGATCTCTGCCGCATGTTGTGGAGACATCGCAGGAGACTTTTCATAAGAAACGGTTGGTACTATCATAGGTGTTCTAACTAAAGGAAGATAAATAGATGTGGTTGAAATACCACAGTTGTTGAGTTCGGGAGCAGCAGACCGTAGCCAGATGTCAAAAGCAGCTTTTGATGATTGATAGGCTGCCCAGTGAGGGAATGGGTATAACATTGTATTAATTGTTGAAATATTAATAATCTGTCCTTGCTTCTGCTCAAGTAGTGGCTGAATCGATAGGATGAGCTCCACAGGAGCAAAATAATTGATAGCCATCGTTCGTGTAAAATCATGGTATCTTTTCAATGATTGAAGTATTGGTCGCCTAATCGAATGTCCAGCATTACTAATAAAGATATCTAGACCATCTGGCAACAGATTCAGAAACGTTATTACCCGCTCCGTATCTTCCTTGTTTCTTAGATCGGCTGCAACTACTTTAACTGTAGCCTCTTTCATTTCAATCTTCCGCTTCATAGATAGAAGCTTCTCTTCGCGTCTAGCTATAAGGATGAGATGAACCTTGATACCAGCTAACATATAAGCAAGTTGCTCACCAATTCCAGAACTAGCTCCAGTGATAAGTACCGTTTTCCCTATTAATTCTCGCTTTAACTTCTTTCCATTAAGAGTTGTTCGCGGAAACATGAGATGTTCAAGAAAACTATAGCTATACATGAAGACTCCTTTCCAACCTATGGTCGCTGTTCTCTGAGTTACCCCAAAGCCACTTCAATGGTATATATTATTCCTATCATAACAAAACACCAACTATTATAGTAGTTGGTGTTTTGTTAAATATTATCACTTAAGTTCTAACACAAATTGTTGAATTCTTTCACCAATCGCATCTCTAACCGTTTGGAATACTATCCATTGCTCTGCATCTGTCCCTGTAGCTTTGGCAGGATCATCAAAACCCCAATGTTCTCGTTGAACATGAGCTGGAGTTATCGGACATTTATCCGCAGCATCCCCACATAATGTAACAACTAACGTCGCAGAATTTAATATATCTGTATCTATTGTATTTGAAGTTTGATTCGTAATATCAATGCTTACTTCATTCATAGCTTTTATCGCTTTTGGATTAACACCATGTGCTTCAATTCCCGCGCTTTTAACGACCCAATCAGAGGGTAAAACCTTTCTAGCCCAACCTTCGGCCATCTGACTCCGACATGAATTACCTGTGCATAAGAAATATAATGTATTCATATTAATTCTCCTTTATCGTTCAGTTTGAAAGTATTTATGTTTCCAGCGAAGTGCGACACCTACTAGTAATATTAATACTGGCACCTCAACTAATGGCCCAATTACTGCAGCGAAGGCAGCTCCAGAATATAATCCGAACACTGCAATCGTTACTGCGATCGCTAATTCAAAATTATTACTTGCCGCTGTAAATGATAAAGTAGCCGTGACTCGATAATTAGCTCCTATTTTGCAAGACGAAAAGAACGACAGTACAAACATAATAATGAAATATATAATAAGTGGGATAGCAATCCGCACAGCATCTAGTGGTAGTTCGACAATCGTTTCACCTTTAAGGGAGAACATCATTATGATTGTAAATAATAATGATAATAACGTTAAAGGAGAAATTTTATTCAGCACTTTATGTTTGTATTCAACTTCTGTCATCTTCTTCAAGCAAAAATATCTAGTCAGAAATCCTGCAAGGAACGGAATTCCCAAATAAATGAGCACACTCTTCGCAACTTCCCATACTGAAATGCTAATAGAGAAATTATCTATGCCAAACCATCCAGGCATAACGTTAAGAAACAGCACCGCTAAAATTGGATAGAAAAAGATTTGAAAAATCGAATTAAATGCAACCAAGCCTGCGACGTATTCTCTATCTCCTTTGGCCAAATCATTCCATACAATCACCATCGCAACACACCTAGCCAAGCCAATCATAATCAGGCCAGCCATATACTGCGGATAATCACGCAAGAAAAGAATTGCTAAGAAAAACATGAGAAATGGGCCTAGTATCCAGTTCTGAACTAGAGAAAGGATGAGCACTTTAACATCCTTAAACACTCTCCACATTTCCTCATACTTCACTTTAGCAAGAGGTGGATACATCATGATCATAAGTCCAACCGCTAGCGGTATATTTATTAAACCTACTGTCACCGTATCCAATAATTGATTAACATTTGGTACGAGTAGACTAATGCTTACACCAACTAACATTGCTATGAAAATCCATAACGTTAAGTAACGATCCAGTACGGACAACTGCTTACTACTTGAATTATTACTCACTTTGCTTCGCACCCCGACTCACATGAACATACATCTCTTTCATCTAATTGAGATAAAATGGATTGCATAACTATCGTTTGTTCTTCCACCAAACGATAATGTTTCCATGTGCCAAGCTTTCTTTCCGTAATAATGCCCGCTTCTTTTAACTTTTTCAAATGTTGGCTTACTGCTGGTTGCGATATATCTAGTATGGGAACCAAGTCACAAACACAGACTTCGCCCTTCTTCAAGCAACTAAGTAATGTCAAACGATTAATATCTGCTACAGCTTTTAATTGTTTCTCTAATAATGCGTAATCCATTAGCATCAGTTCACCCCTCTTATATAAGTATATAATAATATACTTATATATTAAATTCAAGCTATTTATAATCCTAAGAGAACAGATTAATAATAACTTTAGGAACATTAGTCATCAAATACTTCACTTAATACCTTGTCTCTATTTTCAAGAAAACGTCTAGTTATAATATAATGCATCGTATCCTCGTATCGAATATTCTGTACAGGTTGCGCATCAAAGTTCAGTATTTGTGCATTGGGATAGCCAAGTAAGATCGGAGAATGTGTAGCAATAATAAACTGAGCATCATTCTCCATCTCTCTAATAATTCGTAGTAATGCCAATTGTCTAGCTGGTGAAAGCGCAGCCTCGGGTTCATCCAATATATAAATAGCTTGTTTACCAAATCGATGGCTGAATAGAGACAGAAATGCTTCGCCATGAGATTGTTCATGTAAGGAGCGACCACCATAATGCCTTAAACTTTCTGGCATCGTATCAAGATGCGAGGCAAAATGATAAAACGTTTCTGCTCGCATGAAAAAACCATTTGTAACTTTAGGCATCCATGATAACCTCAAATGATCACCCAACACAGAGTGTGAAGCATCTACTTCGTAACTGTTATTCTTGCTTCCACCTGCCGTATTGAAGCCACACTGGTATGCCATTGCCTCAAGTATCGTTGACTTCCCTGAACCATTTTCCCCTACGAAGAAAGTCACATTTTTCTCAAATTGAAGGGACACCAAATTCTTAATAGCTGGAATGGTGAATGGATAATTATTGCTATCGGTTTTATTCATAATCTCAAGGCTACGTAAAAACATATGATCACCTCTTTGTTACATCTATAGTTACATTAATAGTTTCATCCTATGGATCGACTATTTAAGTTCTTTTTGCATCGATACATGTGGGATATTTTCTTCATAAAATACATCCGATATGACGGTGTACCCTAGCTTTTCATAAAATAGCTGTGCATGTACTTGTGCACCTAACCTAACGCTACCGAACTGCTTTTCGCGTGCTATCGTTTCCAATGCTTCCATAATTGCTGAGCCTACCCCTAAACCTCTTGCTTGTTGAAGTGCACACACACGTTGGATTTTACCAATACCATCTTTGCCACTAATTCTACCAGTACCAACTGGCGTTCCATCATGCATCACAAGAACATGCGTACATTGTGCAGAAATCTCATCATAGTGATCCCTCTCAACCTCAGCATCTACACCTTGTTCATCAACAAATACTTTAAATCTAATGGCAATCGCTTCATTCAATTGCTCCATCGTTTCTACCTTAATCCAGTTCATCGTCAATCCCTCTATCTCTAGGCTTATTATTCAATGTCGAATATACGACGAAGCTAATCATCGTTATCAAAGTCCGCTTTTTGAACTACCTCTTCCAATGAAAGTTCAAAATGCGGGCTTTCAGAATCGAGAAGATGACCCACAGCGGAAACGAGTAGCACAGCGTACGTTTTGTGTACGTGAGCACCTGCAATGTTTCTGCAAGAAACATACTTCGGAAGCTTATTCCAGGCTTTCGTTGGGGGACATATTCGATGTAGAATATACGACGAAGCATAATCATCGTTATCAAAGTCCGCTTTTTGAACTACCTCTATATATTATGCGTTTTTCTTTATCCAGTCCATTGTTACCCTCAAACTCTCCATGCGATCAGTTAAAGGAAGCGTTCCTAATGCTTTTTCTAGTTTCGTTGCATTCAGTATGACAGGCGTTTCTGTTAGATACATCATTTCCTTTTGTTCTCTCATAAAAGAGGAGAATAACGCTAGAAAAGCAATATGCTTAGATGTAGCCACACGAATCTTAGGACGTTTTCCTACTAATTGTTGCAGTAATAACTTTAGCTCTTGTCCCGATATTTTCAAGCAACCTGGAATATTCCAATTTTGATTGAATGAAGTAGGGTTAAGGGCAAGGGCTACTATACTTTCTGCAACATCTTTCATGTAAGCAAACTCTCTTGTTACATCCATTCGCCCCACAAAATAACCAGCTTTGTTCTGAACTGCTCCTTGCAGAGTTCCATATAGTATCGTATTTTTAGCATTGGGTCCAAATACGTCTGGTACATGGGCAATTAAATAGGGAATCCCACTTTCTTTGACCAATGTTTCCATTTGCAATCGAAGTTTACCTTTCTTCGTGTGAGGCATTTTTGTAATATCTTCAATTACCGCTTGATGTTGTTTGCCGTATGCATAAATGTTATCAGCAAAGATAAACTTGCTCCCACTTATCTTTGCTGCCTCCAACATATTAAATAAACAAGGAATATGCGTTTCATTCCATTGTCCATATGGGAAGCCTACAGCATGTATCATTGAATCGATATCTACACATGCATCAAGTAAATCCTGTAAATTTAATATATCTCCAGAAACACATGTAACAAGCTTATTATGACCAAACAATGCTTGTAATTTATCCTCACCACGTGCAAAAGCTACGACTTCAATATTTTCCTTCGTTAATTGTTGCACCAATGCATACCCAATACCACCTGTTGCTCCTGCTACTAATACCTTCTTCATAGAACACACCTCACCCCATTTAATTAACCACTGGTCAATAATATTGAAAATAATAGCTCTAGAACCTAATCTAGAGCGTCTAATAAAAATTTGGCATGCATGATTGCCGTTTCTTTTGCTTCATTATAATTTTCAACTGCCCCAAGAAAGAATGAAACAAACCCATGCAAAGAAATAAATACAGAATATATTTTGGCGATTGAAAGATTCTGCTGATGGATATGTTGCAACGTTTGAGCAAATTGATCATAGCTTTCGTTGGCCGCTTTCTGCGCAAGAGGATCTACTTCATTATTACGCATCATAAACATAAATTGATACTGGCTCTGATGATTCAATCCGAATTCGATAAATCCAGTAAATACTGACATCGTTCTTGATTTTGAGTCTCCTTCTGCAAGGAGAGCACTTTTCAATAACGCATTCACTTCATCAAAATACTGTGAAATGACTGCATAAAATAATTCTGCCTTGTTAGCAAAGTGATAATATATTGCTCCATGACTACAATCAAGTTCTTTCGCAATGGCTCGCATTGATACTTGATGATAATCTTTCGTTAAAAATTGTCGATTAGCCTCTGCTATAATGATATCCTTCGTAAGTTCTTCCACTACTTTTTTTCGTGCTGACACTATATATACCCCTCTATTGACCACTGGTTAATAATATTATACTTTATTTTTTTCTAATTGCAATAGATATCTTTCCTTTCCATTAATAGCTCGATTAATTGCATCTAACTTTTCATTTACACTAAATTTAGCCATAGAAAAACTGCACCTCCAATTGTTAGATGTGTCTAACAATTGGGGTGCAGTTCTTTTAAGGAATTTCGTTATATTTCGGTTTTCTTATTAAAACTTATGAATTTCTAGCTTATTGCTTACTCTACGACAATGACAAAATTAGTGATGTCCTGCACCCTCTGAGGGAGCTGAGCGAGAGTGATTCTTATTTTTCACTTTCTTAGATCCTGAAAGTGGCTCATTACCAGGATTAGATGGTTTGGCATGAGTGTCCGCATAATGAGGATTTGCTGGCTCGTTCTTATCTTTATTCATCGTAATTCTCCCTTCATACAGCTAATTGCATCTATTCGTTTTGTTCCGTTTCATATGCTTTTTTGTTATAGTGCAACGAGTCACCATTCAAATTATCCATATGCTGTTGATTCAATTGTTGGTTACCATGTGCATCTAGATCAGGTTTTTCTAGTTCTTTCACAACATTTTGCAAGTTCTTATCTATTCCTGGGATGGATTTGGTCATTGTTTGGTCACTCCTTTCAAGCTCTGTGCACATTCACGAATGTGTCTTGTATAATCTTTAACTAATGATTGAATAATTTCTGTTTGCTCATCTGCATGTACATTCGCTTTTTCTACATCAATGAATTCCACATGAATCTCACGATCATCGACATATTTCACTCTAAAATCGAATGAATAGTGAGATCGACCATCATCCTTGATGTGAATCAATAACGTATCAGCAAACTTCTCATCCGCTTGAATTGAACATTCACCTGAAGGCTTAATAAATTCAGGAAGAGCATCTTGCCAAGCCTTAACTAGTGTTTTGGCATCAATTGTAAGCACGTTGGTATTACTCATTAATATCACCTCCATAAGTATTATGCCGTTGTGAGATGAGTGATATGCATGTCAATTTTACGCTGCAATAAAGAGAATAACCCTCAGATAGCTTCACTTTAATAAAGTGTCTACTACCTGAGGGTTTCGCTTAGTCTCTTGAGAGTTAATCGCAATTCACGATTTCCAATCTATTTTTAAATTTTGAGTAACAATTCAGTTGCGGCAACTTCCAAGCCGTTAACCAATAAAACAATGCGATGTTTACCTGGATAATGACGACGTGTAGTTAAATCAGACCAGCGATGAGTTCTATTCGCCTGAAGATGTGACCCTCCTGCTACCGTTTTGTCGGATAACAAAAATTGTTTACGGGATACTTTTCCACTCGATTTCACAAAATCAATTCCATACTCAACTCTAATGCGAACAGAATTACCATCTCTTACATGCAGCTTATATCCTAATACACATTCTCCGCCAATGGATATCGTAGATTGGTCTACCACAAGCTTAGCATCCGCAATAATCGCACAATCATCGGAAGATTCGGCATAACCGAATAAAGCGAGTACTTCAGGATCAGCTTTTCGAATTAAACTTCTACAACTATGTCTAACGATCCAATCCGTATCTCGATTTTGACCAAGCCAACGACGAGCAATTTCAATAACTAACTGCGGATGATCTTTGGCAATATCATTTATATTGTTAGCGACACTCTTTCGTACATAGAGCGATGAATCACTCTTAAGCTGTTCAAGTATTTCAAGAACGGGAGCCGGATCTTTTTTGAACATGACTAGTGCTTGTCCCCATGGAAGTCTTGGCCTGCATCCCTCACTTGCCAATCTTCTAACATGCTCATCCGAGCTACTAGACCATTCCAGCATTTGCTTCATCATCCGCTCTGGATCACGAATAATAAATGGTCTAACCGCAAATTCCGCAGAAGAGTGGGAAGTAAACTTCTCTAATGCCAGCATTGATACCTCCCAATCCTCAACTTCCTGCCCATATACTTCAACGAAATCCGGCAGGATAAGATATGGAAAACCACTACAAGATTCATTAACAACCAATAATATATTTATTGCTTCAGCATATTTTTGAGGTAAGTATGTTCCAAGTGATAAAGTGATTTTACGGATTCTTTCTTTAAGTGCAAGCCCTTCCCACTCATCATCCAACACATTACCTACAAAAGCTTCAATTGAGAATGATGAATACGCCGCTTGAATAACTCCACCAAACTCTCGCAAAAATTTTTCGTTATACATATTTTTCAGTGGTTCTGCCAAAGTAAACACCTCCATTTAGTTTAGCACTGCCTATAAGATGTAGTTCAAACAGCGGACTTCTTGATAAAGACGTCTGGCTTCAAAGTATATTCGGCATCGAATATGAAGCGCTCCATCTTCTTGATTCTTAACTCCCGCTTTTTGAACGTTCACTATAAGTGCAAAACCTATTTATAAAAAAGTGTATAACATTGACGTTTACGAGACAAGCTTTAACCCAACTGCCGCACTTAATATCATTGTGATAAAAATTACCCTTCTATAATCTTTGGATTCACCATACAACATCATACCGAGAATTGCTCCTCCAGAAGCTCCTATTCCTGTCCAAATGGCATAAGCAGTACCCATCGGTAAATATTTCATTGCATAAGCTAGAAACAGAAAACTTGATCCAAATCCAACGAATAATAATACGAATGATTGCCAATTTTTATCGTTATTTAATTTGTTCATCATAGCAACACCGAACATTTCACATAATCCTGCTAAAATCAACGATACCCAAGCCATTAGTTTTCAGCTCCTTTCTGCACATTATCTTTTGTGACTGTTTTCAAGCCAATTACGCCAACTAATAACAATAATATTAGGAGCATCTTGCTTAATTTGAATGGTTCTCCAAAAACAATAACTTCAGAAATTGCTGTTCCTGCTGTACCTAAACCAACGAAAACGGCATACACCGTTCCTACGGGAAGTTTACGCCCTGCCATAATTAATACGTAAAAACTAATAACAATCGAAATAATCGTACCTGTCCAAGTCCAAAAGTCATGTGCATGTTTTAATCCGATAACCCAAAACACTTCAAAAAAAGCAGCAATAAAAACTTTAACCCAATTCGAATTCATTGTATGAACACCTCCGATTTTATTTTGCCCACAAAACAAAAAAAGCCTGAGAGACAACTGTATAAACAGTTTCTCCCAGGCTTTTATCCTTCCGTGACACAGCATAGCTGTGAGTTTTCTCTCGGACCAGACCAACATTTGCTGTCGCGGAACCCTAGAAAACATTTTAAATATTCATTTACGATAAATTATACACATTTCAACCACTATTTCAAGTGCGGAATGATTAGATATACTTAATAAGGACTAGAACGATTGTATGGATGTCTTTACAATAAAAAACTTTGCATTCACACTTGAGCTTGACGTAAGGTTATAGTTTATAGTCATACTAACGACTAACGAACAATCCAGTTCATATTCAGTTCACAACTTGTTTATATACTTCATGTTGTAAACGAAAAAGAGAGGAAGTATTTACATGACACAACCTAAAAAGCAAAAAGGATGGCAGCAATTTTTACAATTAGTAGGGCAAACGAAGCCATCTAAATTATTAATAATCATTGCATTAATACTAAGCTTATCTACAGCAGGTGTTGGATTATTAGTACCACTATTCACAAAAGATCTCATTAATGATTTTTCAATTAGCTCTTTAAATGCTGGTAGTATTACCATATTAGCAGTAGCAATTCTCCTACAAGCATTAGCAGGTGGATTCTCTATCTATTTATTGAATCGAATCGGTCAATCGGTCGTTGCAGGTATTCGAGATGGATTATGGAAGAAACTACTTGTGCTTCCGATAAGTTATTTCGATGAGCATGCATCAGGAGAAACAGTTAGCCGGATGACTAATGATACAGCTGTCGTAAAGGAATTAATTTCACAACTCTTGTCGAACTTTGTATCTGGAACGATTTCGATTATAGGTGCGATTATCGTACTTTTCATACTCGACTGGCAAATGACATTAATGATGTTCATCGCGATTCCTATAGCTGTTTTAATCTTAGTACCACTTGGTAAAATGATGTACAAAATTTCTAAAGATACACAGGATGAAACTGCAAAGTTCACTTCTGTTCTTACGCAAGTATTGTCTGAAATTCGTCTTGTAAAATCTTCGAATGCGGAAAACATTGAATACAACAATGGTAAACGGGGTATTACAAATCTATTTCGCTTTGGTCTAAAGGAAGCAAAAGTTCAATCCACGATCGGACCAATTATGAGTTTAGTTATGATGACATTACTTGTTATTCTATTAGGTTATGGTGGGATGCGCGTTTCTTCAGGTGCACTATCTGCTGGTGCCTTAGTTGCTTTCATTATGTATCTCTTCCAAATTATTATGCCGATGGGTCAAATGGCTTCTTTCTTTACCCAATTCCAGAAAGCTACAGGTGCTACAGAACGAATTATTGCTATATTAGAATCAGATGCTGAACCTAATGCAACAGCTGAAGTGGGTAATATGAACGAAACAATTAAAGTAGAAAATGTAAATTACAGCTACAATAGCGATAGTCAAATATTGAAAGATATTTCCTTCAACGTAGAAGCTGGTAAAGTAACTGCCATAGTTGGGCCAAGTGGTAGTGGTAAAACGACACTGTTCTCGCTATTTGAACGTTTCTACAATCCTGATGATGGTAAGATTTCAATTGGAGGAAAGTCCATTCAAGATTTCTCGCTATTATCTTGGAGAACTCAGATCGGATACGTTTCACAAGAAAGCCCTATAGTGGCAGGAACGATTAGAGATAATATTACGTACGGTATTGAACGTGAAGTGACGGATGAAGAAATTAATAAAGTTACAAAAATGGCATATGCCGATCAATTTATTGCTGAGCTTCCGAATGGATATCATACCGAAGTTGGCGAAAGAGGTATGAAACTATCTGGCGGTCAGCGACAACGTATCGCTATTGCACGTGCTTTCTTGAGAAACCCGAAAATATTAATGCTTGATGAAGCAACATCAAGCCTAGATAGCAAATCAGAAAACGTAGTTCAACAAGCTTTGAATGACTTGATGAAAGGTCGTACAACGATCGTCATTGCTCACCGTCTATCCACAGTTGTTGATTCTGATCAAATTATATTCCTTGATAAGGGTGTCATTACAGGTAGTGGAACGCATGAAGAATTATATCAATCACATGACTTATACCGCGAATTTGCTAATCAACAATTGCACAAACTTGAAATAGCCTAATTGGTCAAAAGGGAATGAAGAAAGATGCCAAA
>Ga0160465_100496_pt1 | contig 18744 bp, 18 predicted proteins | sample HID1971K_E11MG_FD_108209 | JGI IMG/M metagenome (GOLD analysis project Ga0160465, IMG submission 108209) | Enriched millipede-associated microbial communities from UW Madison campus, WI, USA - HID1971K_E11 MG | ecosystem: Host-associated > Arthropoda: Insects > Digestive system > Unclassified ...
CCGTCAGGGCCAAGTCGAACACGTGAGGATTTCAATGGACGACAACAAGAAGCGCGCCTTGGCTGCGGCCCTGGGTCAGATCGAACGCCAATTCGGCAAAGGCGCTGTCATGCGCATGGGCGACCACGAGCGTCAGGGTATCCCGGCTATCTCCACCGGCTCGCTGGGCCTGGACATCGCGCTCGGCATCGGTGGCCTGCCAAAAGGCCGTATCGTCGAGATCTACGGTCCGGAGTCGTCGGGCAAGACCACCCTGACCCTGTCGGTCATCGCCGAAGCCCAGAAAAACGGCGCCACCTGCGCCTTCGTCGACGCCGAGCACGCACTCGACCCTGAATACGCCGGCAAGCTGGGCGTCAATGTCGACGACCTGCTGGTCTCGCAGCCGGACACCGGTGAACAGGCCCTGGAAATCACCGACATGCTGGTGCGCTCCAACGCGGTTGACGTGATCATCGTCGACTCCGTGGCCGCGCTGGTGCCGAAGGCCGAGATCGAAGGCGAGATGGGCGACATGCACGTCGGCCTGCAGGCCCGCCTGATGTCCCAGGCGCTGCGCAAGATCACCGGTAACATCAAGAACGCCAACTGCCTGGTCATCTTCATCAACCAGATCCGTATGAAGATCGGCGTGATGTTCGGCAGCCCGGAAACCACCACCGGTGGTAACGCCCTGAAGTTCTACGCCTCGGTGCGCCTGGACATTCGTCGTACCGGCGCGGTCAAGGAAGGCGACGAAGTGGTCGGCAGCGAAACCCGCGTCAAGATCGTCAAGAACAAGGTCTCGCCACCGTTCCGCCAGGCCGAATTCCAGATCCTTTACGGCAAGGGTATCTACCGTAACGGCGAAATCATTGATCTGGGTGTTTCTCAGGGGCTGGTGGAGAAATCCGGTGCCTGGTACAGCTATCAGGGCAACAAGATCGGCCAGGGCAAAGCCAATGCCGCCAAGTACCTGCATGAGAACCCGGCTATTGGTAGCGAGATCGAGAAGCAGATCCGCGAGAAGCTGCTCACCTCGGGTGTTGTTGCTGCCGAAGGCAAGGCGGCTGCTGTCGAAGCCGATGCCGACGACATGGCTGATGCCGACGCCGGTTATTGATCAGCGTTTGTAGGGCACCTGTATGTCCGTCGTACTCGACACCCCCGTCGCCGTCCGGCGGACAGCCATGGACCTGCTCGCGCGCCGCGAGCACGGTCGCGTAGAGCTGACGCGCAAACTGCGTCAGCGAGGCGCTACGGATGAACTGATCGAGCCTGAGCTCGATCGGCTCGCCGAAGAGGGGCTGCTCAGTGAAGCCCGCTATCTCGAGAGTTTCATTCGATACCGTTCCAATGCCGGCTATGGCCCCGCTCGCATTCGCGAGGAGCTGGGCCAGCGTGGCCTGAACCGTGGCGATATCGACCAGGCACTGCGCGACAGTGGCGTGGACTGGGCGGAGCGGTTACAGGAGGTCTGGCAGCGCAAGTTCGCCGGCCAGCACCCGCATGATCCCCGCAGCCGTGGCCAGCAGACCCGATTCCTCGCGTACCGTGGATTTCCCATGGACATGATCGGCCGCCTGCTCAGCGGCCGTGACTTGTATGACCTGTAGGAGCTGCCTTGTGTCGCGAAAGGGCTGCGCAGCGGCCCCAAACTATCAGCACCAACGCTGAAACCCTGGGGCCGCTACGCGGCCCTTTCGCGACACAAGGCCGCTCCTGCACAGGTGTACCTCAACTCACCTTCAGCGCCTCCCGTGCCCGCTGCGTGGTATGCATTGGCTGTGGCTTTGCCCAGTTCTCCGGCAGATTGATGAAATCGACCAGCTCACGCAGGCGACCTTGATCACGGCCATTGAAGGCAAAGGTCAGGCGAGTGAGATGGCTGAAGTTACCCACTTCATGCTCCGCGCCACTGTCTGCCTGCTGGTGATATTTGCCACTCAGGCGCAGATCGGCGAAGGCTTCCTGAATTTCAGACAGTGCGGCATCGCTGAGCCGGTGGTGCATGCGAATCACGAACTGGTTCTTCAGCCAGCGGCTGGAGTGGTAGTTGCTGTAGAACTGGTTGATCTCTTCCACGGCTTCGTCGGCACTGTACACCAGGCGCAACAGCTTCAGGTCGCTGGGCAGGATGTAGCGGTTTTCCTGCAATTGGCGGCTGATGAAGTCCAGGCAGTCTCGCCAGAACGTGCCACCCGGTGAGTCCAGTAGCACCACGGGCACCAGTGGACTCTTGCCGGTCTGGATCAGTGTCAGCACTTCCAATGCTTCATCGAGGGTACCGAAACCGCCTGGGCAGAGCACCAGCCCATCGGCCTCCTTGACGAAGAACAGTTTGCGAATGAAAAAGAAGTGGAAGGGCAGCAGCTTGTCGGTGCCGTCGACCGTCGGGTTGGCATGCTGTTCGAAGGGCAGGGTGATGTTGAAACCGAGGCTGTGGTCGCTGCCAGCGCCTTCGTGGGCTGCTGCCATGATGCCGCCACCGGCGCCGGTGATGACCATCAGATCGGAGCGGGCCAGGCTAGCTCCCAGCTCACGCGCCAGTGCATACATCGGATGTTCCAGCGGGGTGCGCGCCGAGCCGAAAACGGTGACTTTTCGCCGCCCCTTGTAGCGGTGCAAGGTGCGGAAAGATTGGTCGAGTTCACGAAGTGCCTGCAAGGTGATCTTGGCGCTCCAACGGTCACTGTCATCATGAGCCATGCGCAAGACGGTCAGCATCATGTCGCGGTACAGCGCAAGGTTGGGGCTGTCGGGCGCGACCAGTTGCAGTTGTTCGTCGATCTTGTTCAGGTCGATGCCGCTGTCCCTGAAGTGATTGAACAGATGCTCATTCGGTTGGTAAGGCATTCAACGTCTCCTTCTGCAGCAAAACCTCTGACCGAGCCGATGGCAGGGCTCGGCCGCGACACTGCGTGTGTCGCTGGCTGCGCAGGCTCGAGTATGCATCCCGAGCGTTGCAGTTGGCCTTCAGGCCGTGATGCAGGGTGTCAGTCCATCTTGTTGTTTTTGCGGTCTTCTCTATCAATCTAGACCTTCGCGCCATTTCTTGCAGCACGGGAGCGTGAGGGCCATTCGTCGGGGGTTGGCCATCGGCGGCGCGAGTTTGGTTAACTGAAGAAGCGAAACGTTATTGATACGGGAGGTGACCCTATGCATCGCCTGGTCATCGAGGTGGAGCGCGAGCTCTATGAGCAACTGGAAAATGCCGCCCAGGATCATCATGTGAGCCTGGAGGAGGAGTGTCGCCGCAGGTTGGCTACCCTGGAGTGCCAGTCTCGCTATCTGCAGGCGCTGCTGGCGGAAATGCGCGCTGACGAAGAGCCGCAGCGCGCAGAAGGTGTGCAGGTTACCTGATCACTTCTTCTTGTTGCCGGCCGTGCAGCTGGCAGCATCGAAAGCCTGGTCCATGACCGGTTGGTTGGTTTTGTAGACGGTGAAGCGGTAGACCATCACGGCGCCTTTGGACATCAGGTTACGGAAGCCACTGTTACGGCATACGCTGTCACCCAGCTGGCTGCGAACCTGGCCCGGGTTTTCCTGCATCCGCACCGCGTGCTCCGCACGCACGCTCAGGTGGTTGATCAGTGCCTTGCCTTCGACGGTGTAGCCTTGGTCGAGAATGTCTTCGTTGATGGCGCGTGGCGTGCCGACGCTGCTTTCCTTGGCGACTTTCTGCAGCACCTTGTTCAACTCGAACTCCTGCTTTGATGCTGCCTGGGCGGCGAGTGGCAGTGCGAGCAACAGGCTCAGGGTCGGGACGATAAGACGCAGCATGAATCTCTCCTGGTTCGATGACTGGCGCTTCGACACGCGCTGAGGGCTGGCGTTCCATGAAAAGCGCGCAGCGCTGCAGGCAAATGTCTGTCTGCCAAAGCACGGGATTATAAGGGCCACCCTGTCCTGCTGCACGGCAAATGACGCCCGCTCTGGTAGACTGGCGCTTTGTTCAATCCGAGTTTTCCCAGTGGTCAGTCAGATTCTTCGCAGAGGCTTGTCAGTATGAGCCATGCGGTAGCGCGCTTGCGTGCCGAACGCCTGGCGCGCAGCAACAAACCGTTCATCGCCCGCGGTTCAAGAGCTGAGCGGTGCCCTGCCTGCAGGGTCATCGCGAGCCATTGCCTGTGTGCCTGGAAGCCCCGGATCCAGGCAGATTCAGGTGTTTGCCTGCTGATGCATGACACCGAGCCGCTGAAGCCGACCAATACCGGCTGGCTGATCGCCGACCTGATCGAAGACACCTCCGCCTTTGGCTGGTTGCGCACCACGGTGGACGAAGGCCTGCTGGCGTTGCTCGACGATCCTCGATGGCAGCCCTACATCGTCTTCCCTGGTGAATTCGTGGCCCAGGAGCGCGTGGTCAACGATGTTCAACGCCAGCCAGGCAAGCGCCCATTGTTCATCCTGCTCGATGCAACCTGGACCGAAGCGCGCAAGATGTTTCGCAAGAGCCCGTATCTGGATCGTTTTCCGGTGCTGAGCCTGCAGGCCGAGCAGATGTCCCGCTATCGCCTGCGTCGCTCCAAGCGCGACGATCATTTCTGCACGGCGGAAGTGGCTGCGATGTGCCTGGACCTGGCCGGCGACAGCCAGGCCTCCCAGGCCCTGGATGCCTACCTGGATGTGTTCAGCCTGCATTACCTCAGTGGCAAGCGCCGTCTGCCGCTGGATGAGCAGGATGACATTCACCAGCGCTTGCATACCTTCCTATAGTCCAAGGGGCAGATGCCCCGGTTTGATTCATAATGACGGAGCTGGCAGCCAGGGTGGGCGAGACGGCAGGGCGAATGGCTTGACCACCCCCGGCCGTGCTCGGCATCCTTGGCGCCGATTCCCCGCCAGGCGCGATCACTCCCCCGTATGCGCCTGGCACAGAACAGGATCCATAGATCGATGGCCACTTACGAAATCCTGATAGCCGATGACCACCCGCTGTTTCGTAGCGCGCTGCGCCAGGCTGTCACCCTCGGCCTGGGCGCGGATGTGCGTCTGGTCGAGGTGGCGAGCATCGCCGAGCTGGAAACCCGCCTGAGCGAAAAGTCCGATTGGGACCTGGTGCTGTTGGACCTGAACATGCCGGGTGCCTATGGCTTCTCCGGACTGGTCCTGTTGCGCGGCCAGTACCCGCAGATCCCGGTGGTGATGGTTTCGGCGCAGGAGGAGGCTGCGGTGGTGGTCAAGTCCCGTGAATTCGGTGCCAGCGGTTTCATTCCCAAGTCCAGCGGCCTCGAAGTCATTCAGGAGGCGGTGCGGAAAGTGCTTGACGGTGACGTCTGGTGGCCACCCCAGGCCTTCGAGAAAGTCGATGTTTCCGCCGAAGCCAAAGCCGCCAGCGAGGGTCTGGCCAGCCTCACGCCTCAACAGTTCCGTGTGCTGACCATGGTCTGCGAAGGCTTGTTGAACAAGCAGATCGCCTACGAGCTGAATGTGTCGGAAGCGACCATCAAGGCCCACGTGACCGCGATCTTCCGCAAGCTTGGCGTACGCACCCGGACCCAGGCGGCGTTGCTGCTGCAACAACTTGAATCGGTTGCGAGCAACTGACAGCCTGCGCCTTCACGCTTTTTTGACCCTTGCCGGACTAGTCTTCTGGCCTTTTATCTGTGAAGTGACACCCATGTCGCCATTCAAAGGCCAGACCGGCCTGAAACGCATCTTCAACGCCGCCGGCTACTCGCTGGACGGCTTGCGCGCCGCCTTCAAAGGTGAAGCCGCCTTCCGCCAGCTGGTACTGCTCAATGTCCTGCTGATTCCGATTGCATTCTGGTTGCCGGTCAGCCGTGCCGAGCGGGCGATCATGATCGCCGTGTGCCTGCTCGGCTTGATCGTCGAGCTGTTCAACTCTGCGGTGGAGGCGGCCATCGATCGCATCTCGCTGGAGCGCCACCCGTTGTCGAAGAACGCCAAGGACATGGGCAGTGCTGCGCAGCTGGTGGCGCTGACCATGGTCGCATTGGTCTGGGGCGTGATCCTGCTTTAAGCGATTGGCGGCAACACGATTTCGTCACTGCGGGTGAAGCCTGCGGTGAAGTTGCGGCACAGCTCCAGAAACTCTCGCATGGCCGTGGTCTGGTACTTCTGTTTGTGCCAGATGAAGTAGAACTGGCGCATCAGGTCCAGCTCCGGCGTTTCCACGGGCACCAGGCTGCCTCTGCGGAACGCGTCTCGCAGGGCCATGCGCGAGATGCAGCTGATGCCCAGCCCCGACTCCACGGCCCGCTTGATCGCTTCGGTGTGTTCCAGCTCCAGGCGAATGTTCAGGTTGGCGCGATGGTGGCGCATGGCCTGATCAAAGGTCAGGCGCGTCCCTGAGCCTTGCTCGCGCAAGATCCAGGCTTCATGGGACAGGCTTTCGACGTCGGCACGTCCCAGCTTGGCCAGCGGGTGCTGTGGCGCACAGAACACCACCAGCTCGTCTTCGACCCAGGGTTGTACCTCAAGGTCCGGGTGGTTGCAGTCACCTTCGATTAGACCCAGATCAATTTCGTACTGCGCGACCTGATGCACGATATGTGCGGTGTTCTGTACATGCAGCTTCACCTGGCTTTCCGGGTGCACTTTCATGAAGCTGCCGATCAACAGGGTGGCCAGGTAATTGCCAATGGTCAGGGTAGCGCCGACCGCCAGTGAGCCGAAACCCGTCTTGCCGTTGAGCAAGTCTTCGATTTCCTTGGCCTGGTCGAGCAATGCCACTGCCTGGGGCAGCAGCTGATGGCCGAGCGCATTGAGGGCCAGGCGCTTGCCCGCACGGTCGAACAATTGACAGCTCGATTGCCGCTCGAGTTCGGTGATCGAGGTACTGGCTGCCGATTGTGACAGCGCCAGCACACTGGCGGCCCTCGAGACGCTTTGATGCTGGGCCACGGCAACGAAGACTTGAAGCTGACGAAGTGTAAATCGCATATCTATATAACCGATAACACATATCTTGATAATTCAGTTAACAGATATTGTGGCTGCCCCTAAACTATCGCGCAACTGCGCGTCTTGCGCGCTGCGTTTTTCTTCAGGAGCCCCATAGATGAGCAACATGAACCACGAACGTGTCCTCAGTGTGCATCACTGGAATGACACCCTGTTCAGCTTCAAGTGCACCCGCGATCCGGGCTTGCGCTTCGAGAACGGTCAGTTCGTGATGATCGGCCTGCAACAGGACAATGGCCGTCCGCTCATGCGCGCCTATTCCATCGCGTCGCCAAACTGGGAAGAGCACCTGGAGTTCTTCAGCATCAAGGTACCGGACGGTCCGCTGACCTCGCAGCTGCAGCACCTGAAGGAAGGCGACGAGATCATCATCAGCAAGAAGCCTACCGGCACCCTGGTGCTCGATGACCTGAACCCGGGCAAGCACCTGTACCTGCTGAGCACCGGCACTGGCCTGGCGCCGTTCATGAGCGTCATCCAGGACCCGGAAACCTACGAGCGTTTCGAGAAGGTGATCCTGGTGCACGGCGTGCGCTACGTGAACGAAGTGGCCTACCGCGAGTTCATTACCGAGCACCTGCCGCAGAACGAGTTCTTCGGTGAGGCGGTACGCGACAAGCTGATCTACTACCCGACCGTCACCCGTGAGCCGTTCGAGAACCAGGGCCGGCTGACCGACCTGATGCGCAGCGGCAAGCTGTTCAGCGATATCGGCCTGCCGCCGATCAATCCGCAGGACGACCGTGCGATGATCTGCGGTAGCCCGAGCATGCTCGACGAGACCAGCGAAGTGCTCGACAGCTTCGGCCTGAAGATCTCGGCGCGTATGCGCGAACCAGGTGACTACCTGATCGAGCGCGCATTCGTCGAGAAGTAAGGCGAACGCGGCAATGAAAAACGCAGGCCTCGGCCTGCGTTTTTTATTGCCTGAATCCCGGCTTCAGCTGTCGAGCGTTACTTCCAGTACGCGAATCGTGCCGGCCTGGGGGTACTGCCACCTGACCTGTACGTCCCAGAACTTCACCCCATAAACCCGCTCCGGCGCTGGCACCTGGTAGGCCGGTCGGGGGTCCTGGGCCAGGCACTGATCGATCAGCTCCACCAGCGGCTCGCCAAGGCGCAATGCGTGTGCCTTGGCCTGCGACAGGGCGCTGTCACTCCATTGCACGGCAATTGCCTGTGGCGCCGCACTGGCCATCAGGTTGCGGGCTCCCGGGAGGCTGTCGGCATAGGGCACATAAGGCTTGATATCGATGACGGGCGTGCCGTCGAGCAGGTCGATCCCGGACAGCAGCAGCCGGCCTGGTTCCACACCTTCCAGCCGCACTACCGACTGACCGATGCCGTTCGGCCGGTGGGTCGCCCGGGTCGCGAACACCCCCATGCTCTTGTTGCCACCCAGGCGCGGTGGGCGCACTTTCAGGCGTGGCTTGTCTTCCAGGGCCTGATGAAACAGAAACAGCAACCAGACGTGGCTGACCTGCTCGAGGCCTTCCACCGCATCACCCTGGTCGAATGGCGGCAGCAACTCCAGTACGCCGCGCGCCGCAGGTGCCAGCTGCGGCTGGCGCGGGATGGCGAACTTTTCCTTGAAACAGGAATGCACGATGCCAACGGGCGTAACCGTATGCTGCATGGTCACTCAGCCGCGCACGCGCAGGGTCAGGCCCTTGAGGAAGTTGCGCAGCAACTGGTCGCCGCACGGCCGGTAGTTGTCATGGCCGACCTTGCGGAACAGTGCGCTGAGTTCAGGCTTGGACACCGGGAAATTGACCGTCTTGAGGATCGTGTGAAGGTCTTCTTCCTTGAGCTCGAAGGCTACCCGCAGCTTCTTCAGGATGGTGTTGTTGGTCACCGGCAACTCGACTGGCTGCGCAGGGCGGCTGTCGTCCTTGCCGCGACGGTGGATGACCAGGCCGTCGAGGAAGTGCGCCATGACCCGTTCCGGGCAGCGTACAAAGCCTGCTTCGTCTTCTTTCTTGAGGTAGGTGCCGAGCACCACCGGGTTTACCTCGAGGCCGGAGAGCGCGATGATCTCGGCCATCTTGGCGTCGTTCACCTTGAGCATGTAGCGCAAGCTGCGCAGCACATCGTTGTGGTTCATTGCTGCAGAATCCTGTTCAGAAGCCGCGCCTGGGCGCGGCGTATTGCTTAAAAACGTTCGGTGCCGGCCAGGTAGCGCCATTGCCCCAAGGGCAGCTTGCCCATCGGCACGCCACCCAGGCGGATACGGCGCATGCTGCGCACCTCCAGGCGCAGGTAGGCGCACAGCTCGGAGATCTGCCCGGGTTGCGGGTTCTTCAAGGCCAGACGCAGGTGTGTTTCGTTCTGCCAGCTGGCCTTGGCCTTGGGCAGCTCCCGGTCATTGCGGGTTGCTCCGCGCGCCAACCTTTCCAACGCTTGCGGCGTGGTCTCGCCGCGTACTTCGATGATGTATTCCTGCTCCAGCTTGCGCAGGTCGGCGTCGATCTTGCGGGTTACCCGCCAGTCCTGGGTGAAGATCTGCAAGCCACTGGCGCCGCGCTCGAGCGGTGCGATACAGGACAAACGGGTAAAGTGCCCATGGAGCGGGCGCACACCCTCGCGATGGGTTTCGCTCAGGTTGCTCAGATTGATGCTGGCGCGAGCTGTTTCGCTGTCGACACCGGCCTGCTGGTTGAGCAGCAAGGTCACAGGCTCAAGGGATTCGGCCTTGGCGCCGGGCAACAGTTCGACGCGCTGGTCTTCCACCTTGAACTGCGGTTGCTCGACGACGATGCCATCGACCGTGACCCAGCCCCCTTCGATATACAGCTCGGCCTCGCGGCGGGAGCAGCCGAGCTGCTCGATGAGGCGTTTGGACAGGCGGATGGGTTCGGACATGGGGCGGTTCGCAAGGCAGGGAAAGACCTACATTGTACCTGCCCATGGCCGGTTGATGATGGGAATCTGTGTCAAATGCGCCATTTCGGAAACATGGCACGGCTTCCTACGGCGCAATCCTAGGATGTGGCACGAATCAGCTTCATGTGGAGCAGGGGATAGGGCTGCCCCAGGCCGTCGGTTTCCGAGCGGCCAATCACTTCGAAGCCTTCGTGCAGGTAGAAGCCCAAGGCCTGTGGGTTCTGCTCGTTGACGTCCAGGGTTTCGGCATTCAGTTCGGCGATGGCGTAGCGCAACAGGCGCTTGCCGACACCGCGGCCACGATAGGCCGGGGCGACGAACAGCATGTCGACACGTCCGTTGGCGACGCCGGCGAAGCCACAGATGCGCTGGCGATCCTTGCAGCAGATGAGCATCACGGCGTCGAGGTACCGGCGCAGCACCTGCTCGCGCAACAGCAGGATGTAGGCATCGGGCATGAAATCGTGAGTCGCGCGTACCGAGTCTTCCCAGACCTGAACCAGCTCCGGGTAATCGTTCAGGTGCGGGGTTTGCAGCGTCAGTGCCGAATGCATGCCGATCTATCCTCTGTGGCTTCTTGAGAAACCATAGATGCAAAAAAAAGCCCCGCCAGTAGGCGGGGCTTGGTCACGTGCGCGAGGCTCAGACAGGCTCGGCCCACATGTCGTATTCGTCGGCATCGACCACTCGGCAACGTACTTTGTCACCTGGCTTGAAGCCATGGTTGCCATCGATGAACACACTGCCGTCGATCTCTGGGGCATCGAAGAAGCTGCGGCCCACCGAGCCCTGCTCCTCGACTTCGTCGATCAGCACTTCGATTTCCTTGCCGATGCGCAGTTGCAGGCGCGCGGCGCTGATTGCCTGCTGGTGGGCCATGAAGCGGTCCCAGCGCTCTTGCTTGACGTCGTCCGGCACTTCGTCCAGGCCCAGGTCGTTGGCTGGCGCACCCTCGACAGGCGAGTACTGGAAGCAGCCGACACGGTCGAGCTGGGCTTCGGTCAGCCAGTCCAGCAGGTACTGGAAGTCTTCCTCGGTCTCGCCGGGGAAGCCGACGATGAAGGTCGAGCGGATCACCAGTTCAGGGCACTGCTCGCGCCAGTTCTTGATGCGCGCCAGGGTGCGGTCTTCGAAGGCCGGGCGCTTCATCGACTTCAGGACCTTGGGGCTGGCGTGTTGGAACGGGATGTCCAGGTACGGCAGGATCTTGCCAGCCGCCATCAGCGGGATCACATCGTCGACGTTCGGGTACGGGTACACGTAGTGCAGGCGTACCCAGGCTCCCAGGCTGCTCAGCGCTTCGCACAGCTCGAGCATGCGGGTCTTGACCGGGCGACCGTTCCAGAAGTCGGTCTTGTACTTGACGTCGACGCCGTAGGCGCTGGTGTCCTGGGAAATCACCAGGATCTCCTTGACGCCTGCCTTGACCAGGCGCTCGGCTTCGCTCAGCACTTCGCCGACCGGGCGGCTGACCAGCTTGCCGCGCATCGACGGGATGATGCAGAAGCTGCAGCTGTGGTTGCAGCCTTCGGAAATCTTCAGGTAGGCATAGTGGCGCGGGGTCAGCTTGACGCCTTGCGGCGGCACCAGGTCGATCAGCGGGTTGTGGTCCTGGCGGGGCGGCACCACTTCATGCACGGCGTTTACCACCTGCTCGTACTGCTGCGGGCCGCTGACCGACAGCACACTCGGGTGCACGTCGCGGATGTTGCCTTCTTCGACGCCCATGCAGCCGGTGACGATGACCTTGCCGTTTTCCTTGATCGCTTCGCCGATCACTTCCAGCGATTCGGCCTTGGCGCTGTCGATGAAGCCGCAGGTGTTGACCACCACCACATCGGCGTCTTCGTAGGTGGGCACGACTTCATAGCCTTCCATGCGCAGCTGGGTAAGGATGCGCTCGGAATCGACCAAAGCCTTCGGGCAGCCCAGGCTGACGAATCCGACCTTAGGGGTGGCGGGAGTGGTGGACATGACTAACCTCGGTATTGAATGCAGATCGCCCGGCCGGTGGCAGGGCGATCCTGATGGGCGCTGTGGGCGCCTCTGATCAAAAAGTGCGCAATTCTAGCGAGCGCAAGGTCGCTTGACCAGCACAAAAGCGACGAACGCTGCGCTATGCTTCGCGCCGTTGCGTCGAGGCAGCTGTGCTGCCTTGGCGTGGGGGTGGATTTCTATCGGCCGTTGGGGCCGTTCGCGGGAGTGGTCGATGGTTCAAGCAAGCAGTCACGCCGAGGGCGGGCACGGGGCGACACGCTCGATCAGCCTGCTGGTGGCAGCTGTCGGGGTGGTCTACGGGGATATCGGTACCAGCCCGTTGTATACCCTCAAGGAAGTCTTTACCGGCGGTTATGGGGTGCCGGTCAACCACGATGGCGTGCTGGGGATCCTGTCGCTGATCCTCTGGTCGCTGCTGTGGGTGGTGTCGTTCAAGTACGTGATGTTCATCCTGCGCGCCGACAACCAGGGAGAAGGGGGCACCATGGCCCTGATTGCGCTGGCGCGGCGGGCCACGGCTGCCTACCCGCGGCTGCGCGCGCTGATGGTCATCTGCGGGTTGATCGGCGCCTCGCTGTTCTATGGCGACAGCATGATCACGCCGGCCGTGTCGGTGCTGTCGGCGGTGGAAGGCATGGGCCTGGCGTTCGATGGCATCGACCATTGGGTGGTGCCGATCTCGCTGGTGGTGCTGGTGGCGCTGTTCCTGGTGCAAAAGCATGGCACGGAGAAGATCGGCAAGCTGTTCGGCCCGATCATGGTTGTCTGGTTCGTGGTGCTGGGGGCGTTGGGGGTGCACGGCATCTCGCAGAGCCCGGAAGTGCTCAAGGCATTCAACCCGGGTTGGGCGGTCAACTTCTTCGTGGTCCACCCCGGCATGGGCGTGGCCATTCTTGGCGCAGTGGTGCTGGCGCTGACCGGTGCCGAGGCGCTGTACGCCGACATGGGTCATTTCGGCCGCAAGCCGATCGCCCGCGCCTGGTTCGCCCTGGTGCTGCCGGCCTTGGTGCTCAACTACTTCGGCCAGGGCGCGATCTTGCTGCAGAACCCTGATGCCGCACGCAACCCGTTCTACCTGCTGGCACCGGGCTGGGCCCTGCTGCCGCTGGTAGGCCTGGCGACCATGGCCACGGTGATTGCCTCTCAGGCGGTGATTTCCGGGGCGTTCTCCCTGACCCGCCAGGCGATCCAGCTCGGTTACATCCCGCGCATGCAGATCCAGCACACCTCCAGCGACGAGCAGGGGCAGATCTACATCGGTGCGGTGAACTGGACGTTGATGGTCGCGGTGGTGCTGTTGGTGATCGGTTTCGAGTCGTCCGGCGCCCTGGCCGCGGCCTATGGCGTGGCGGTAACCGGCACCATGCTGATGACCACGATTCTGGTGTCTTCGGTGATGCTGTTGTTGTGGAAGTGGCCGCCGATAGTGGCGGTGCCGATCTTGCTGGGCTTCCTGTTCGTCGACGGGCTGTTCTTTGCCGCCAACGTACCGAAGATCGTCCAGGGCGGCGCCTTCCCGGTGCTGGCAGGGGGCGTGCTGTTCCTGCTGATGAGTACCTGGAAGCGTGGTAAGCAGATCCTGGTCGATCGCATCGATGAAGGTGGCTTGCCGCTGCCGGTGTTCATCGGCAGCATTCGTGTGCAGCCGCCGCACCGGGTCGAAGGCACTGCCGTGTTCCTGACTGCGCGGCCCGACGCCGTGCCCCACGCGCTGTTGCACAACATGTTGCACAACCAGGTGTTGCACAACCAGGTCGTGCTGCTGACAGTGGTCACCGAAGATCGGCCGCGGGTGCCGGAGCAGGAGCGTTTCGAGGTGGAGGCCTATGGCGACGGGTTCTTCCGCGTGCTGCTGCACTTTGGTTTCGTGGACGAACCGGATGTCCCGGCGGCGCTGAAGCTGTGCCACCTGGAGGAGCTGGACTTCAGCCCGATGCGCACCACCTATTTCCTGAGCCGGGAAACCGTGATCGCCTCGCGTCTGGAAGGGATGTCGCGTTGGCGCGGCACCCTGTTCGCGTTCCTGCTGAAGAATGCCAACGGCAACCTGCGCTTCTTCAACCTGCCGCTCAATCGGGTGATCGAGTTGGGGACGCAGGTCGAGATCTGAGTGAAGCCTGGGGCTGCCTTGCAGCCCCATCGCTGGCAAGCCGGCTCCCACACTGTACCTGTGGGAGCTGGCTTGCCAGCGATGGGGCGCGTAGCGCCCCCTGACTCACCTCAATTCTTGTCCGCGACGCTCGATTTTCCCTGTCGCGTCTCGATCTCATCGATCAAGCGTTTGGCCAGCTGCGGGTAGTTCTCGTCAAAGTGATGCCCACCCGGAAGCTTCATGCGTTCGCCGACTGCCGTCCTGTCGGTGCAACCACTCTCGTCGGTCTCTTCCACACCGTACACGCACACCACCTTGGACGCTGGCAACTTGGCCATTTCAGGCCCGGTCGGCGCTTCCTGGCCTTCCTTGCCCAACCAGCCTTCCACCTCGATTTCGAAGCTGCCGCTGCGGGCGAAGGCCAGCAACACTACCGCATCGATGCGCTGCTGGTCTTCGGCAGGCAGGCGATTGTAGATCGCGGGCAGGACGTCGGCGCCAAACGAATAACCAGTCAGCACGAAGCGCTTGGTGCCCCATTTCTGCCGGTAGTGCTGCATCAGTTCGGACAAGTCGGCGGCGCTTTGCTCGGGCGTCTTGTGCTGCCAGTAGTAGCGCAGGGTGTCGATGCCCACTACTGGATAGCCAAGCTTGGCCATCTCGCCGGCCACGTCGCGGTCCAGGTCGCGCCAGCCACCATCGCCGGAAAGGAACAGGGTGACAGTGTCGGTGGTCTGTCCGGCAGGCACCTCGACCACCGGAATGGCCAGGGCGTTGCCATCGCGGCCCACCAGCGCCTGGGTCAGCTGCGCCTTGAGCACCTGTGGCAAGTGAATGTCGTAGTCGCTGATGCTGGTTTCGGCATTGGCCTGGTCACGCACGAAGGCGGCACTGGCGTCATCCGGGTTGTCGTTCCAGGCCACGTTCCAGTGGCCGTGCGCGGCGGATTTCGGCAGTGCAGCGGCGCAGCCGGGCTGCTCGACACTGAAGTCGACCGAGATGGCCCTGGCCTTGTCATCGTTCTGGGTTGCCAGCCAGCGCCAGGCCTGGGCTGCACCTGGGCCGATGCCGGCGACCAGGGTCGGTTTGCCGGAGAGCTGGGTCAGTGCCTGGTCCATGGCCTGCTGCTGCTTGCCGCAGTCGCCCGGTGGCAGGATCACCTGAACCAGCTGTGCTTCGCCGGCCTGGCTCAGGTCCAGCAGTTGCTTGTCGCTCAATGCCTGGTCCTGGGGGACGCCGATGGCGACCCGGGCCTTGGCACGCACGCCTGGAGTCACGCGGGTGATGCTGGCGTCATTCAGGGTCAATTGCTCCAGGCGCGCCTGCGGGGCGGGGCGGGCCCACAGCCAGAAGGCCGCAGCGCCGACCAGGGCAGCCGCGAGCAGGGGAATCAGTACGTACAGCCAATAGCGTCGGATCATCAACGTTTCACCAAACCAGTCAGGCCGCCAGCGATCAGGGCGGCAGTGTCAGCCAGTGCCACCAGCGGGTCGAGCCCGGCCGGCACGGCCATGTAACGAGGTTCCCAGTCCGGCTGGAACTTGTCCTTGAAGCGCCGCAGGCCCTGGAAGTTGTAGAGCTGTTCGCCGCGACGAAACACCATCGAGCCCAGGCGTTGGGTCAGGGGGGCGCCACGCCGCGGTTGCAGCCCTGAGAGCGGCACCATGCCCAGGCTGAAACGGCCGTAGTCATGGCTTTTGTAATGCAGGATCAGGCCGACCATCATGAATTCCATGGTCAGCTTCGGCGCCTCGGGGTGCGCGCGCATCAGGTCGAGGCTGGCCAGTTCGTTGCCGTGGGTTTCCAGCAAGTTGGCAAATGCCACCGGTCGGCCCTGGAAGCGGATCAGGGCGATACGGAAATGCTGCAGGTATTCAGGGCTGAAGCGTCCCAGCGAGAAGCCTTTCTCGCGCACGTTCTTGCCGCCGAGCCACGCGTCGGAGATTTCCTTGAGCTCGGCCAGCGGTGCCTGACCGGGTTCGTGGATCTCCAGGCTCAGGCCGTCGCGCCCGCCCCGGTTCCAGGTGTAGCGCAGGTCTTTCATCTCCTTGCCTTTGGCTTCGATGTCGAAGCGGCGCAGGTCGACCCGCGCTTCCTCGCCGAGCTTGAGCGCAGTCAGGCCGATGTCCATGTAGAACGGCAGGTTCTCCGCGCGTACCTGGTAGAACACCGGGCGGGCGTGGTGCAGGTCGCACAGGTCGCGGAACTGCCAGATCATTTCGGCGCGCTCCTGGGCCGGGCCGATCGGGTCGTAGAGCGCCACCAGGCTGCGGCCGCGGCGGGCGTACATGAGGAAGGCATTGTCGCTGGGATGGAACAGCAAGGCCTTGTCGCCGGTCAGGGCCAGCCCGCCGTCGGGCTGGTCGGACGCCAGCAGGATTCGGTTGGCGCGCTGCAGTTCGTCGGCGTCGGGCAGGTGAATGGTCGGGCGGGCAGTCCGCAGCAACCAGGTCAGGGCGACGATCACCAGCAGCACGGCGCTGCCCATGGCCGCACGCAGTCCGCGCGGGGCGTCGGCATCCAGGGTGAACTGCCACCACAGCTGGTGGCTGTAGGGCACATCCTGGTAGGCGAACAGCAGCAACCATACCGAGGCGCCGACCACGCAGGCGCTGGCCACCAGGTAAATGGGCGAGAACGGCAGTTCCAGCAGGCGGCTCGGGCGGTAGAACGAGCGACGGAACAATGCCAGCAGCGCGGCGGTGGCGGTCAGCAGGCACGCCTCCTCCCAGTCGAAGCCCTTGAGCAGCGAGAGCAGGGCGCCCACCAGCAGCAGCACGGTCGTCAGGATCCAGGCCGCGGACAGGCGACGGCGCAGGCCCTGCGCCAGCAGCAGGCACAGCACGCCGATCAGGCTTGCACCGAAGTGCGAAGCATCGATCAGCCGGTGGGGTACCAGAAAGCCCATGTGTTCCAGACGAGTGTCGATCTCGGGGGTGGCGCCGGAGAACAGCAGTACCACGCCAGACAGGAACACCAGGATGGCCAGGATCGGCGCCGCCAGCCCGGACGCGGCCTTGATCGCCTGTTGGGCGAAAAGCAGACGGCGCGCTTCGTTGGCCAGCAGCAGGGCACATGCCAGGAGCAGCGGCAGCACCACGTAGATCAGGCGATACAGCAGCAAGGCAGCAGCCAGTGGCGCGGCGCCCAGCTGGTCGGCGAAGGCCGCCAGCAGGATCGCCTCGAACACCCCGACGCCGCCGGGTACATGGCTGAGCACGCCGGCTGCCAGGGCCAGCAGGTAAACCAGCACGAACGCGCCGAAAGGCGGCGCCTCCGGCAGCAACAGGTAAAGCACGGTGGCTGCGGCCGCGACGTCCAGGGCGGTAATCAGCAACTGCAGGGCCGCCAGGCGGGCGCCGGGCAGGCGCAAGGTGCGTCGGCCAAGTTGCACCAGCAGGTTGTCTGGCAAGGGTTGCTCGGCTTGGCGGCGGCGGTACAGACCCATTGCCAGTACTGCCGTCAGCACCAGTACCGCGCTGGCGATAGCGGCCAGGAGGCCGGAGGGCAGGCGCAAGGCCGCAGCGGCGGCCGGCAGGTCGCTCAATGTCGCCAGCGCGGCAAGAGGTGGCAGCGCACAACCCAGGGACAGGCTGGCAAACACCGTCATGCGCGCGACTTCGGTGGCCCCCAGACCTTGGCGTGCATACAGGCGATAGCGCACCGATCCGCCCGAGAGCATGGAAAGTCCGATGGCATTGCCGATGGCGAACGCGCTGAAGCCACCGAGCACCAATGTTCGCCCTGGCAGTTTCACACCGGCATAGCGGCTTGCCGACCATTCATAGCCGAGCAGGATCACGAAGCCGATGACTGTCGCCAGCAACGCGCCGAACAGTGACTGGGTCGGTACGCTGAGCATCGCGTCGTGCAGTGCATAGATGTCCAGTTCGCTCAGCAGGTGGCGACAGGCGATCAGTGCCATGGCGAACAGCAACAGGGTCACGGCCAGGCCGATAGGCTGGCGATAGCGGCTGGAGCGTTCGAGCCAGGTGAGGTGTTGCGCGGCTGTGGGCAAGGCGGCAGCCAGGGGAGCCTGGGGGTCGGGATTGTGGGAGGTCATGAGTTACCCCGGGCATGCAGCGCGAGGCAAGGAAAAGGTGCGGCCAAGTGGAAGTCCCTTTGGAAAACGTATCCAGATATTACTCCGGGCAACGCGACTTTCAGTCGTCCGGCACGGTTAAAGATAGTTCATCCTCGGGACGATCTCTCAAACCTGCGGGTTGGCGGACGGCAAAGGGGGAGGGCAAAGATTTTCAGGCGACCAGATGCAACAAACCCCGCACTGCTGTAAGGCAGTGCGGGGTCTGTTCTGACGAATATGGTTGCGGGAGCCGGATTTGAACCGACGACCTTCGGGTTATGAGCCCGACGAGCTACCAGGCTGCTCCATCCCGCGTCAGAGGGGCGCATTCTACAGCTTCACGGCTGAGCGTCAAGCATTTATCGCTACTTGTTTGGCATTGCCGCGGTATGCCTTTTTCGAGGCAAAAGAAAAGGCCACTGGGTTAACAGTGGCCTTTCTTTAATATGGTTGCGGGAGCCGGATTTGAACCGACGACCTTCGGGTTATGAGCCCGACGAGCTACCAGACTGCTCCATCCCGCGTCTGTGGGGCGCATTCTACAGGCCTACGGCTGACCGTCAAGCCTTAGTTATTGATTTGCCTGGATTTAATTCACTGCGTTGATTTTCAGGCAAAAGAAAAAGGCCACTGTGTGAACAGTGGCCTTTTCTCGAATCTGGTTGCGGGAGCCGGATTTGAACCGACGACCTTCGGGTTATGAGCCCGACGAGCTACCAGGCTGCTCCATCCCGCGCCTGTGAGATCGAATTCTACGGATTTACTTCCCTGTGTCAAG
>Ga0160465_100500_pt1 | contig 18599 bp, 19 predicted proteins | sample HID1971K_E11MG_FD_108209 | JGI IMG/M metagenome (GOLD analysis project Ga0160465, IMG submission 108209) | Enriched millipede-associated microbial communities from UW Madison campus, WI, USA - HID1971K_E11 MG | ecosystem: Host-associated > Arthropoda: Insects > Digestive system > Unclassified ...
GTGCAAGAAAATAAGCAACAAGTTGAATCTATAGATTTTGCGGAAACATTACTATATTCGAATAGGCAATCTGACAATTTTTAAAAACAACCAACTGTCAGATCAAGTAGTGGCTATTACAACACAGTAGAATCTGTTGAATAGTAAATTTACCTCGCAAATTTCGGCGCGATGAATTCCCATTCTTTTACATATGCAGGTTTGTGCTCCTGCTGGACAATCGAGTCAAAGTATTTAACAAGATCAGGATATTGGCTCGATAGATCCGTGGACTCTTGCACATCCTTTTCCAGATCAAAGATCATCCAGGGCACATTTCGGTAGCCCTTCTTCTGTACACCCAGCTTGCCCCCCTTCCACTTACCCGCTCGGATGGCGATCTGTCCCCCCTTTTCCGGATATTCCCAATAGAGGAAGTCTCTTTTTTGCTGTGCACGACCATCACCCAATAAAATCGGCAATATCGATTCCCTACATACCCTTACTTGATGATCAGGTTGATGTTGGCAGTAGTTAGATGGGAGATATTCGTATTTAGTATGGCGATTAGCGAACTACATTTTTTGCCCTTTATGCACTCGAGCCGCGGGATTTATTGTTGACCTCTATTAAGCTCCACTTCGTTCTGGTTCCTTGTGTACTTTCTTGATCAAGCAAGAAAGTACAAGCCCCTCCCGGCTTGAGAGAGAATACTATAAAGCCACTCGCGGCTCGAGCGACAAAAGCAAGCTATTACTCTACGACAACCCTTACCTCCCCCATTACCATTAGCTCCAGCAATTTGGCGTACAGCTTTTTGTAGGCCGTCGCCGACTGCATCAACCGATAGTCCCCTTTTTCAGACGCATACCCCATCCCCACTAGCACGCAGCCGGCAGTCTCCCGGTGTGTATTGCCGATATGGAAGTATACGTAGCTAAATCCGGGTACACCCTGGATCTCGATCATACCGCGGTGCAGCTTCGGGTAGCGATCATAGTAGTTGCCATTCATGCCCCCATCCCGGTTGAACCCCAGCCTGTACGTCCCGGTCGGGATGCACGTCTCTCCCGGGATCTTCTTTTCCCGGGGGATATCTTCCAGTCCATAGCAGACCAATTGATTGTCGAGGTATATTTCGGACAGGGTACTGTGCTTCCCCTGTCTGGTACGGATTATTTTTAAGATCATGCGCTCATTTGATTACAGATTTACAAGTGGTGTGTATCTCCTGACACTGCAGGGAGTCTAGGAGAGCGGCTGCCGGTAGTACCGCAGCCGCTTTCACTAGACCACTGTCACGATGCCGACGACATCAGTGCACTAGGTCACGCTCAGCTCCCCTAGATAGTGACTCGGGGAGGTCTTGACACCATTACGGTGTCCGGTAAAGATCCATCCCTCTATCGTATCACCGGTGTAGCTCTCAGGCAGAGTGAAGTCCAGTGCCTCGTCCAGTCGTGTGCTCGACTCCAGGATATTGAAAAAATTCTTATCCTTATTGTACATCAATAAGATGACCGAGTCGTCCATGAAGGAGTTGAAGCGATTGACCTTTGCCTCCCAGGTGACGGTCACCTCTTTTGGCGTCGTCTCGTTCCACTCCACCCCCATCAGGTTGGCGAGTGCACCTTTGGAGATCACCACCTTCGAGTAGTCGATCTGCAATGTCGGGTGCACACCCGAGATTCCGTTATTGATCATGAACTGTAGCGCTTTGTTGTAGCCTGTGGATTTGCCCTGTAGCTTGTCCGAGTAGCCCAGGTTGAGCAGATCCATGATCGGTGAGAGGAAGGCCACTGCCATTCCAAATTTGGCGCGCTGCGCGATTTGGTCGGGGGAGGCCTTCTTGTTCGTAATTCTTCCCAGCGAACGGACGTAGTCGACATTGCGCCAGCTACTCCCGATGACGTTACCCACTTTACCGGAGTATGCTCCGTGTATTCCTTTTAGAAATCTTGCCATTTTGTTAAATTTTAAATGTATGAATAGGCCTGCATGCACGGCCACAATTGTTGCTAGCAGGAGCTAAACTAGTCACACTATGGAGGGAAAGACGAACAATGATCGCGTATGATCGCACATGATGGCCAGTCTGGAGCCGACCTATCATACAGGATCAGATAAAAGCTATAAGAGTAGCAGACGGCAATATCATTACATTGCTATATCAAAAATCACCGTTACTTTTTTAAACCTTTTGGACGTCTTTGAAAAAAGAAATATTTTTTGCTCAAAACACACAAAAATTATACTTTTATATAAAACACACAAAGTGTCTAGCCAAAAAAATAAAAGTTATGAAAAAAATAATTTCAACAATTATGTTTTCCGCATCTTTTTTACTAACCATCTCTTGTGATAAACAAGATGCTGAATTTACCTCCGAAAGCATTCGTTCAGAAGGAAGATATTTGAATGATGCAACATTCAAAAACTATCTTAATTCTCTAGCTATTACTCAGCAGGATACCGCACTTTTGAACTATTTTAATTACCTTAAAGAAAAGAATAACGGTATTGATAATAGTTCGGAAGTGAAATTTACTGAAGCAAATAACGAGAAGGTTGCATTAAACCGCCTAGAGCTTGCCAACCTGTCCCCTCAGAACCGTCTAACTGCCTCTGTAGGTAACGTTGACTGGGAAGACTATAACATCGGATATCCTAGGATTGAAGTAGATTTTTCACGTACCCATATGATAGACTGGGCATTAGTAACGCATACTATGGGATGGTATAGAGTTGTCAGCTCTGAGACTTTATCAACTAATCGTAAATGGATCACTGAACTTCGTCATAACGGGTCCATGCTAGAAACAACTCGATTTGCGATACCGGTATCTTGGACAGAAAGTTATACGACATCGCATGTAACGAAGCAAGTTGCCACTATGGCAGTCAACGGAACCTTAAGCTTTGGATTTTCAGCTGCCTCACTCTCACGAAGTATTAGCGGTGGCATTGCAATGAATGCCATACACTGGGCAGAAGACCCTGTCTTATAAAAGCCAAATACATGAAAAGAACAATCTCAATGATATCACTATTGGCAGTATTAATTTTTTCTACTGCATGTTTCGGAGTTTTGAGTTCAATGGACGTTTCTACCTCAGAAAATGGGAAATATGTGTATTCCATGTTGCTCGACGACACGGAAACATTACCAGGCTCAGAGTTTGAAATAATCCTTCGGTTACCATATGCATTTGAGAAAGCAACCCTACTCACACTGTCGACTGTCGATACGGCAACAGGCGAAGTCTCCGCCCTTTCTCCACAAGATAAGCGATACTTAAGGACCAAAGGATACATGTTAACAAATCTTGATCTGAATAAATTTGCAAAATTCACGTCTAATGTTGATTCCCCAAAATTAATCGAAATCCTAAATTTAGATCAAAAAAAGGACGGCTCTTCATTTATAGTAGACCCTATAGCTGATAAGGCATTTGGAGAAAGATTTGTACCTGATAATGACACCTTGCTTGATGGAAAAAGATACAAAGTACTGATTGACACGTCATCAACTCCATTTCATAACCAAGTATATACCAAAAAGGTAATGCTTGTAGATACAAGTGTAGTTTCCAAAGAAACAATCTCATTAAATAATTACTTGGGCAAAAAGTATAATGGATGGGCATTTCAATTAGATCTTTTTGCGGTCAATCCCAATAATAGGGATGAAGTCTCGAAGCTCAGTTCAATCATTAAATTTTCACCAATTGTAAGCAAAGAAGAATCTGACCAGATAGATAAATGTATAAAATCCTGGAGACAAAGTTTACCATAGATATTCAAAAATAGTTAGTACAGAGCGACGATTAAAAAATTGAAATAGACCTTATAAATTTAGGGCTCATAGAAATGACTAGACTCAGGTAGAGGCGGCTACCCGGACAAAGGGCAGCGCATCGGAAGATCCCTGCCCCTTGGTCGGCATATAGAGGGGACAGCTTCGACTGTTCTGTGGCTCCGCTTCGGGTCCTCTTCGGCTATGAGCCGAAGCCCAGTCGAGCAGCAGCCGAAGGCCACCCGAAGCTGTCCCGAAGCTGTCCCAAAGCCGAGCCGAAGCGCTCCCGAGCAGGAGCCGAACGGCAGCCGAAGCCAGGTAGCGCAATTTCAAGGTTTAGATCCGGCCCCGCCTCTTGCCTTCCTCCAATTGTTTTGTCAGGTCTTCCAGGTAGTAGTAGTGGCGTTTGCCCTTTCTGCGCGGCACCAGCTCCCCCTGTCTGACCCAGCGGTAATACGTAGCAATAGAAATATTCAAGATACTGATCACCTGATTGATATCGATCAATACCGGTGGCTGGGACACCTCAGGTTTGCTCAGTAAAGGTGTAGGTGTGTGTACAGTCTTTTGCTCTCCCAATGCTTGGATAGCCAGCAATACGGTATATATATCCTTCAAGAGCTGAAGGAGCAGTTGAAATGAATTGTTCATAATAAGGGTATTTATAGGGTACTCAAATTCTGTTGTCCAATCTTATTGGTATCAGCTCCCCAATAACTCATGATCAATCATTATTATCGCCCCAGCGCGGTCCGTCCCACTATTTCAATCTAGTACATACCAGTCTTTGAATGCCCGGGTCATATCCCGACTCAGCGTCGTATCCACTTCCCACTCAGGTTCCAGCGTCAGGTATACCCGCCCATTCCCTACTCGCTTCACATCCACTATTGCTGCCCGATGTACGATCAGGTGTCGGCTCACCTTACAGAAGGCCTTTTTATCCATATAGTTTTTAAGAAAGTTGAGCGAGCAGTCCGTCATATGCTCGTCTCCGCTCCAGGTCATATAGTAGGTGGATTCATCGCGGGAGAATAAGTAGGCAATATCATTCCAGGGCAACTTGGTCACTACTTTGGTGTACGTCTTGTGCCTTCTACTTGTCCCCAGCAAGAGGCGTATAGTTCCATTTTCTTCCTGAGCTTTAGCCTCCCCTTCACACTCTCCATCCTCGTACGTACTTTCGCTCACTGCCCCTTCCAGCAATTCTATAATTGATTTATACTGTGGTAGTGCCCGGATATACCTTTTCCGGCTGTCTGCCTCGTACTGCACGAGGCTATATTCTTCTACCAGTGTCACCTCTTCGTACTGGTCCTTCGTCCAGGCATAATGGATAAAAGCCAGTATGATCTGCAGGGACAACAATCCCGCAATGACCACATAGATATCAAATTTGAAGTACGAAGTCTCCTTTATAGATTGGCCCTGCACCAGTACGATCAGTATCCAGGCCAAGCCAACTGCGACGACAAACGTAGGCAATGCACTCATCAGCCCTTGCGCTGCATATCTGCTCACGAAATAGCTACGTGTGCTATTCCTAAAAGGATATCTTCGATCCACCTTACGCAGTGTCATGTGCTGTACTTTCAACACGAGGAATATGGAAAAAATCACCCCTAAATAGTTCAGAAAAAAATCCTCGTCATAGACGATATCCCATGGGTAATCCTGCTCGGCGGCGAAAATCAAAAATAATCCACCCACCGCTGAAATAATCCCCATCCATACCGTGTTCAGATAAGTTGGTTTCATACGGTTAATAACTAAAATTTAACTATCGAACCTTCAAGATAATAAAAACCAACATATTAAGAACAATTATTACAAATTATGCAAAATAAAGCACTATTATTAGTGTTTTCAGCAATAACCGTCACACCATCCCCCTATAATCTTCCCCTTATCACAGCCATACAAAGTCCCTCGGCCATCCTCTCCGACCAACATATCCAATACCCCAAAAGGCAAAAGTGTCAGTTCACTGAGAAAAGACGTCAGTTCACTGAGAAAGTGTCCTCTACAGTACCCATTTATCGATAAAAGCTTTGGAGATTTGTAAGGACGAGTATCTGTAACGAACAATGGCGGACATACCGTCCATTGATTTTTTTAACCCTAATACCGAATTGATGATGAAAAGATTTCCATTTACGACCGAAGGTGTGCAGGAGGCCAACACCTATTTTTACAACCTATCGCAGGATGCCCTCTGGGCTGAGGTATATGCTGTACAGCAGGACCTCAGATTATGGGTCACCACTTATTTTGACATCCAGGGTCAGGACCTGGATTGCTTAAAGAGCTTCAATGCCCCTACCCTCTTTGTATTGAGCAATCAGCTCGCCGTCACCCTCAGCCTACGATTACCTTTCCGGCTGGAGTGGCGCCAGCGCAATCCCAATATGTCACTTTTGGGCGCTAAGCGTGGCAAGAACCACAATCCTATCGGCATCCAGACTACAGGGCCGGATACCCCTCTGGGTGAAGGCGAATTTGTGTATATCATCGAATAGCTCCACATTCAGCTCCCACAATACACCATATCCACTATACGATAAGCGCACACCCCATGAATGGACCAGGCAACATATCGCGATCCCTACCTCGGTGGTCACCACATTATCCCATCGACTACCGCTACGGCATATTACCGTCGGGCCACTTCCCTTTTCGGGGCAGGCGGACGTCGAGGGTCTGCGGTCGCAGCTGTGCAGCCATACGCAATACGGTGCATATAGCGCGTTATCGACGCAAATTCGCCGTATTCCCGGAAGGCGGTACACAGGTGAATGGTTTGGCAAACAAGGAGTCCCACAGCCAAATACCAAAGGCCCTCTAAGCGAGGGCCGGGGCCAATGCCGCATCTGATTCTTACCAAGGCAGATACCGACATTGTGATCCATTCATAAATCTAAGTTTCCTAATTATTACAATTATGGCACTACAATGGTTTAGATATTCAGGTTCAAATCCAGCATCACCCTCGAGCTTCACAAAGCACGGTTCTTCTGCGCCTACAAATTGCGGAAGTACCAGCCAACAGCTTTGTGCAATACAGACTGAGGAAGACAGCAATTCAGAACCTGTTCTTGATGTTGATATTGCACTCGAAATGGCAAATGCCCTGCAAAATCAAACAAATACCAGCAACGTGTTACTTAAAGCACGTTAAGCTGGGGCTGGCATGAAAGCCGATCAAGTAAATATTAAGGGTATGGCGAAGAGCCATACCCTTTGGTTTATATCAATCCACCTCTTCTATGACCAGAGCTTCAATCTCCCGTTCTTCGATATATCCTTTTATACCATGAGCTACCAACTGCCGATTCAGCTCCTCCAAGGTAGCATAAGGCTCTAATTGTATCTTACCGTCCTTCTTTATCTCATCGATCACTGGCGGAAATTTACCCCCATAATCCAAGAATATGGATAAAGCTGTAGTCCCTTTATAGGTCATCACCTCGGTACCTACTCTATCATAAGGTACGATCTGGACCTGCTTAAAGACCAGACACGGCATACGTCTTTTTCCGACATACGCCCGAACACCATACAATCGTTCAAAATCATCCATGATGATACGGGCCTGTAAGGAGTCAGGTCGAGCATTCCGATCGTAGCGTTCATAAGACACTGCATGATCGACCAACCATACGTCGACAACTTTGTCGAAGTTCTCATATCTGGTTGAATCCCCCACTTTCCAGACAACGCGGTCCATTCTTGGAAAGAATAAAGGATCCAACATTTTTGCCTTGGAAGAGAGGCTCAAAAGCGCACCGTACATACTCGAATTATACAAGGAGCTTTTATACAATCCCGTCACACTATCCAACTCAAATCTCCAAGGCTGGTAGTCTACACCATCCTGATATCCCGAAAATATTACGCTGGGCTTTACCCCATTTTTACCTCGGTCAACAGCAGTCGTTAGATTTCCCTTACCGAAATCATCCTTCAACGGTAGTTTGATCTCCCCCTCCCCATGTAAGCGAAGGATATTATCACTATCAATAAATCCAGATGAAGTAATAGCCTGTACTTTACCTTTGTACAACAGTATGGCTTGCGGGATACTCTTGTAGGGAAATAGTTTCCTCAAGTAGCTATCACTGTAGATAACGGACAGGTTGACCTGATGCTCTTTTAAATACTTATTTTTCTTAAAGAAATCAGTTATTGTCTGCTTGTCCTCGGGGGTAACAATAAATACCTTAAAAATATCACCATGCTTCTTTTCAAGCTCCTGGAGATGTGGCATGATCTGGATACAGGCACCACAAGAAGTCTCGAACAGATCGAAGAGGACCACTTTATCTTCCAGGGCTTTCCAATCGATCTTACTGTCCGTGCCACGCATCAGCCGTACTGAGGGAGGGGGGGCGAAGGCATCACCGACCTTCAAGCGTTGGGACAGGTCCACTCCCTTTGACTGCTGCGCCATCAAGGATACATAGCTCAGTACATAGATCAAAACAACCCCTATTCTACATATTCTCATTTTTCTTTTTTTTTAATAAGTTCTATAACATTCACTATCTTCTATTCTGTTGGATCCCGCTCAGTTCCAGTACCGTCTCTGATATCCGGTAGGCATAGCGCAGATCATTTGGCGGTAAGGTATAGGTTCCCTCGCCCATGTTGCGCATCAACGTAAGCTGAAAACGAGGATCCAGGTTCAACCGCTTTAGATCCGACCACCGCCTCCCCCGGAATACCAACTCCTTACGTCTCTCATCCAGTATGATCCGTAAAAGTCGCTCCCCATCCGATCCGGATACCGGGGTATATACCACATCCTTATCCCAGCGGGATCGCAGCAGTGTATTGATTGCCTCTTTCGCTTCATCCAACCGCCCTATCCTACTTGCTGCCTCTGCCTTGATGAGATACACCTCACTGGTCGTGAGACCAAAGAACAGGGTATTGCTCTGGTCATAGCTTCCCTTAAAGTAGTGAGAGTTCAGCGGATTACTGTTGGGCTTGAAGAAAGCCTTTTTCCGCAGATCGTCATTTGAATAAGAATCGTATAATAGCGTATCGATCAGCGCCACTGTTGCTCCCATCGGGGAGGCTGCTGTACCCAGTGCCGGGAACAGCACCTCTACATTCAATCTAGGGATCGGAAAATTGGCCGAAACCGAAAGGTTATTAAAGTCCAACAGTTCCGGCCTCAGCATCAAAGAAGAATCCGCATACCGGTACGCCTGATCAAAGTCTCCCATATCCAGGTACACACGGGCAAGCGCTGAATAGGCTGCTGCTTTGTGCGGTCGCCCCTTGACCCCTTCTACCACCGGAAGGTTGGCCGTAGCAGTCTTAAAGTCTGCGATGATCTGTTTGTAGGTATCGGCCAATGAAGGACGTATAGATCTCTGGTCCACAGCAGGGTCAAGCCGTAAGGGTATACCCAGCTCTTGACCTGCGGTAGAAGCATTGTACGCCGGAGAATAGATCCCGACGAGCTGGTGAAATGCGAATGCCCTATAAAAATGCGCTGCACCCCATCCACGTCTATATGCCTCATCGGCACCGCTACGTTCCGATTTCCCCAGGATATCGATCGCCTGATTGGCGATATATACTACTTTATAGGGCCGTTGCCATTGTACAATGTCTGCATAGGGTTCGTCTGCCCAGATGTAGGCCATACGTTGCTCATAGTTGGACACCCCGTCCCAACGTTGTCGGGTCAGATAATAATCATCGGTCCCTATCTCGCCAAAAGTCGGGTAGTTACCATTCAATGTACTATAATCATTCAGCAGTAGGTCGACATCAGCCAGCGTCTTCGGCACCGCCAATTTGATATCGGGCTTCTTATCTAAAAATTCAGTACAGGAGCCCAGCAACAGCAATGTTACCGCAATCCCTATCTCTATTATTTTTTTCATAGCATTAGTGGTTAAAAGTGAAAATTAAGACCGAATGAGGTCATCAACGGATCGGGATACCATGTGCCATATTCAGGATCTATCCCTCTCTTGTTGGCCAGCCAGATCGTCCCTACATTCTGGACATAACCATATAGACGCATATTCCTGAAACCATATTTGGCCAATTGCGGCAGGTGCAGGCTCAACTGGATATCACGCAGCTTGATCTGCCCGGCATTTTCGACAAGGGCAGAGGATGACCTGTACAGATCGCTCCCGCCGGCATTATTAGGATAGGTAAATGCTGGAACATCCGTCCACAGTTCGTCTCCGGGTTTCTGCCAGCGGTATTGATAGTCGGTATGACCATATCTTTGGTTCAGGAACTCCGAATTGATAAAGGACGTCCGCAGGAACTTATGTCCCAGCTGGTAAGATATGTTCCAGGACACCTCCAGATCCCGGTAGCGAAGACTATTCCGCCAGGATCCGAAGTAAACCGGAACCTTGGAACCATGATTATCCAGTGTCTGTAGTTTAGCTCCGGTTATAGCAAAATAGTCCTTCGAAACCTCACCGTTCAGATAGCCTCTGGGCGTTCCGTCTTCCGGATCGAGCCCGGCCCACTTATAGGTTCGGAGGCTATGCAGGTTTTCTCCCTCTACGGCGACAGTCTGACTTCCTGCCGATAACCAGGCGATATTGTTGGCCAGGAATGCTTTGGTGACCATTGTCTGCGAATAGGCAAAGACCAGATTGGAATTCCATTCCCAATCCCTTGTCGAGAGTGGCTTTCCATTCAGAGAAACATCCCACCCTTTCGTATGCAGGTTGGCAAAGTTGGTTCGCATGGACGGGAAGCCTGTCGTGGGATCGATCTGTCCGGCCGCTATCAGATCTTTGGCTTTCTTTTCGTAATATTCGATACTGCCATTCAGAACATTTCCTTTAAGGGTGAAATCCAGACCAAAATTGACATTGCCTATACGCTCCCAACGTAACTTTGGATTAGGTGGGGTACTCATCTCCGCGTATTTCTCTCCGGTTATGCTATTGGGTCTTGGTGAGATATAGATGATCGGATAAGCGGACACTCCCGTATTGACATTACCATTGTATCCATAGGTGATGCGGAGCTTCAGCGACGGAAAGAGCCGATCGTCGACAAAGGATTCCTTCGAAAGCAACCATGCTCCCCCCACGGACCAGAAGGGCTGCCCCTTCGCATTGGTCTTTACGCCGAACAGATTGGAAGCATCTTTACGTACACTTCCGCTCAATATATACCGGTCCTTATAAGTATAGGCCCCAATCGCATAATAGGACACGAATCGATTGGACAACATCTGATAGAAGTTGTTGTCAGGAAGGGGCATTGTGCCCAAAAGTCCATTGACCACGGGCACAACTTTGCCATGGGGCATGGACTGGAAGGATCCCGTCTCTGGGTCAAATCCATCATATTGCACGGTCCGAAAGTCCCTGTTTACGGTCCGGATATCAAACCCTGCAAAGAGATTCAGATCATGCTTACCCCAGCTACCATTATAAGTGCCGGTCAGTCGTCCCTGCTGTATATTGCTGTTCCAGAGACGCTCGCCGTAATAATCGCCCATGGGAAGGTTCCAGATGACCTGCCCGGCATCCCAGTTCGCAAAGTCGTTCAATCGGCTGCGCTGCACATAACTTGCTATACCGTACCAATCCTCGACCGGATTGTGATTACGCTGGTAGGCATATAATCCATACAGGCTAAGACCAAAGGGCAGATCATAGTTTGCAGAGATATTGGCCATCATATCCCTGTTCAGCTGTGTTTGTCGGGTCTGGTGCAGGTCTTCCAACGGAACATACTCCCAGCTCATCAGCCTGCCATCGGCTACCGTATCCCGAAAAGTCCGGCTGAATGCTGTAATATCGACAGCAAGCGGCTGCCCGTTCCCGTCGGCCAACTGCATATAAGGCCAGTTGGAAATCCCCTTACCCAGTCCGTTATAGGCTACTGGTTCAAAACTATCTACTTTCTTGGACTCTGTATAGGTAATACCGAGAGTTAAGAGTAGGTGCGCAATAGGTTTGACTTGTGTATTGGACTGTAGGTTCCATCGATTGTACTGTGAGGTAACCAGGTCTTTTAGATTCTTGTCGTAACCGATCCCTATGGATGTATTGACCTTGTCGCCACCGGTATTCAACCGCACACTATACTGTTGGTCGATTTCCTTGCGGTAGATATACTTTAAAAAGTCATCCCGCATATCTATACCCCGAAGCCGGTCCAGCTCCGCGTTTAGTACGTCGTCCGTAATCAGGTTCTTCTTATGTCGATCCATCATTTTGATGATCGGCTCGGGGTTACTTGTCCAATTGTTCAGGTCCCAGTCAAAGCGTTCCTTATCGAAAAACAATTGCGTCAGATCGATATGGTCGGTGGTACGCATTTGTGGCAGATAATAGAGGTCTGGCTTTTGCCTGACGCTGACATTTGCATTTACGGACAACTGTGATTTTTCATTAAATTTGGCCCGTTTGGTCGTTATGACGATCACACCATTACCGGCACGGGCTCCCCATATAGATGCCGCAGCGGCATCTTTGAGTATCGTGACGTTCTCGATATCATTTGGATTGATATTATTGAAGGTACCTATCCCGTAATCATTTAAGTTATTTTCATAGGGCACTCCATCGATCACGATCAGAGGCCATGCTTCCGACATCAACGTACTCTGTCCTCTTATGTTTATATTCAAGAGCTCTCCTCGATTATTGGGCCTATACTTCATACTGGCCAACCCGGGCACCACATCCTCTAGCCTACTGACGAAGTCTGTGGATACCTTGCGGTTGAGCAGTTTATTGTCTACGAACTCGAAGCTCCCCGTAGCCCGCTCCTTGGGTATCTTCTGGTATCCCGTAGAGACTACTTCTACCTCTTCGATCGTATTCTCGGCCGGATCGAGGCGGATGGTAAGGTAGGTTGATGCAGGGCTGTAGCTTACCTTTTGGCTTTTATAGCCCAGGTGCCTGACCTCGATACTCCCCTGCTGCTCCACAGCTTCAATGCTGAATATCCCCTCTTTGTCACTGCTGCTCTGCTGCTTGCCTATCCGGATGGATGCCCCTTCAATGGGGCGCCCATCTATAGCCGAGCGCACCTCACCACGGAGTACAGACTTTGACTGTTTTTGGAAATTGCTCAGATGCTGAGAAGTTTGAGCCAAAGCTCTAGTCCCCAACAGGTCGGAATGAACTAACAACATACAGAGGATCATTACAACAGCTTTAGGCCATAGGCTATATGCGTTAAGCAGATTATTTTCTTTATTTATTGGGCACTTAGAAAGGTCTTGATAACAGGTTAACTTGATAACTTGATCACCATTTAATGACCTAGCGTTCCGACTGCGTAGGCATTCTGATGATGGAGCGTCAAGAATAAAACGCTGTTTGAGCGGAGCGAGTTCCGTTTTATTTAGCTCTATCGAAGAATGACAGCACAAAGGAATGCAGTCTTGACTTTTTTGGTTACTTTTTGTGTCAAGACAAAAAGTAATAGCCAGTCGCGGCTTGAGCGACATAACAATATAAGATATCAAGGTTTGAGAGAGCCATGTAAAAACATTTAGTATTGAACTAAATGTTTTACCACAAGGCATACCCCTCTCACCCCTAAAAATTAGTTTCATAATTTAAGGTATTCTGTGACTGGGGGGAGTAGAAATCAACAATCATCACGCTACGCCTATGTCGATAACTCGATCCCCTCTTATCACTATTTCACAATTTGATTACTAAAAAATGAAACCAGCCCCAGTCTTGAACCATCCCTATGGGAAGGACATTTACTTTGGCGGATCGGAGGAATGATAGTGCTGATTTATCGTGCCCGATGATTGATCGCGGTCCAAAGCATTTGGCTCAAGATTTAACTGAGACTGGTCGCAGATGGCAGCGGGCGAAGTTGCCTATTGGCGCCCTGCCCTACTGTCCATCTGCGTGAGGCTCGCGCATCATTCTGGTACCCGGTATACATTCGTCCTAATAGCGAGCAGTGCATATACTGCATCCACTACGCGGAATCGTGTCGAGCCCCTGCTGGTTTTTTGATAAGGTATTGATCGGTACGTCTTACCTTTGGGTAGAGACAAAGCAATCCCGATGGAGCATATTTGCTTCATAATAGTTGGTTTAATTGGTATTAATAAAAAACCAACCCTCTCCTTCTAAGAAAAATACAGGAAATACTACGTAATGCTTTGCTTAGATCGAAAAATCAATATATCTTTAGAGTTCGAGCAATAAAGAATATGCTAACAATTGGCCTTGCAGAAAAAGAGTACTATTTCTAAGGAAAAAGAGGTTGGCATAAAACATTATAAAATAGTCTCTCTCTACTTTTATGGATTGAGGTATAGTTATATGCACTTTGGGCGTAAGTCTTAGGCTATTTTATTTGTTTTAATGAGGAAAGTCCTCTCTATTCGGGCGCCCGAATCACGTTCTTTAATAGTGAATTGGAAAACCGATGACTGCGATCCTGGATCGGGTCTGAGTAGTTTTGATTGGTGGTTTTTAATCGTTTTATCATAATCATAATCGGTTATTCAAAACGATAGGCACTTAGAAAACTGAGGCTAATTCTGTTGAAAAATCAACGGAGCGAACCTCTATGCTTCGCACACGGAACCGTCAAGCCCGACTAACTCGGAAGTTAGCTGCCACGAAGACTAATAAGAAGCTCGCTCCACTGAATTGTATGTAAATATACATAATTCAATGGAAAGCGAACTCCGAATCATCTTACGAGGCAAATTTGACGGTTTCTGTTCGTAAGTGACATCGTTAGGGAATGAATAAGCACTCCTTACAGTCGCAATTATTTATTAACACAAAGATACATACAATTAATGACTTTAACAAAATAAACAAACGAAAGTCGTCAAAATAATTAGAACTATGAGTACACAACTGGGAGAGTACCTAGACAAATTAAACGTAAATAAAACAAAGATTAGTGATCTGACAGACCTTAAACGACAAAGAGTGAGCGATCTCTGTAATAAGATAAACGCAAAGCCAACACCTATAGAATTCTATAAAATTGTACTTACTGCTATCTTATTGAAAAACCTCCCCGAAGAAGAGTTTAATAATGCAATAAATGAAGTCTTCTCAGATAGGCAAAGGGTAGACTTCTTAAAGGAGTTTGACGATCTGTCACCTGATGTTAGATTTATACAAAAACATTGTTTAACACAAAAGAAAGTTGAAAGTGAAATTGCTATGTCTGAAGGAAAGATTAGTAGACTAGGGAGTAAAGATGTTAAGGAAGTTTTAGCTATTGAATTAATCTGCTTTATAGAAGGCTTACGCTTTGATGTGCTCCAAACATTTAAGGAAATCTTTGGTAAGATCAATTTGACAAAAAACACTAATATATAAAATGCAGGGAATTCATAAATTATTACAAAAATTCTTAGTCTTTATACTTTTTCTTCCACCTCTTTTCGGGTTTTCTCAAACCATAGCAGGAAAAGTAGTAAGAGTAGCTGATGGAGACACAGTAACCTTGTTGGATTCCACTAAAACACAGATCCGTATACGTCTTTATGGTATTGACTGTCCGGAAAATGGGCAAGACTTTGCAAACGTAGCGAAGAAATTCACCTCTGATTTATGCTTCTCAAACATTATTAAGGTTGACGTTAAAGATATTGATAGATATGGAAGGACTGTTGGTGTGCTATGGGTAAAAGATACGATCAACGTAAACCTAGAATTGTTAAAAGCTGGTCTAGCTTGGCATTACAAGAGCTTTGATAAATCTGAAGAGTTCGCCGAGGCTGAATCTCAGGCTAAAGAACAAAAGAAAGGTCTCTTGCTACAACCTAACGCTACCCAACCTTGGGATTACAGGAGGAGTAAAAAATCAAACATACAGTAATTCAGAAATCATAGACTAAACAAAATAGATTATGGCTGATTATATATTTGGCGAAATATCCGGAGTTAATGAAAATGATAATTTTAAAGATAGAAAAGCTTTAAGAGATGCAAAAATTCATCTAGCACTTCAAGCTGGAATTGATGGCAATAAAAATGTTGGATCACCCTCTATTGTACTTTCAGGCGGATATGAAGACGATGAAGATAATGGTAACGAAATCATTTATACAGGGCATGGTGGAAATGATCCAAACACAAAAAAACAAGTTGCAGATCAATCGTGGAATTCTACAGGAAATGCAGCGCTACTAAAGAGTCAAGATGAAGGCCTGCCTATTAGAGTCATTAGAGGACATAAGCATAAATCTAAATATTCACCTAACTCTGGTTACTCATATGCAGGACTATACACTGTGGTGGATTCTTGGGATGATAAAGGCAACAGTGGATATAAGATTTGTAAATTTAAACTATTACGTATTGATTCAAATGGAACAGTTCATATACCCAAAGATGTTGAACTAAAAACATCTACGGAAAGTACGAAAAGAAAAGAAGGAGTTATTATTAGGATAATACGCAATACCCAGATAGCTCAAGATATCAAAAAGATCTATGATTTTAAATGCCAAGTCTGCCAATTCCAACTTCCCACTAAAATTGGAAGTTATGCAGAGGGAGCGCATATCAAACCTTTAGGTACACCTCACAATGGACATGATAGCTCAGACAATTTACTTTGCCTTTGCCCTAATCATCATGTCATGCTGGATAGAGGTAGCTTTTCTATAAGCGACAATTTAGAATTAATAGGAGCTGTTTCTGGAAATCTATTTGTCTCGCCCAAACATACACTGAACAAAGACAATCTCAAATACCACAGGGAATCTCATGGATATAATTAAAGTAGTTTGCGGCATAATTTTTAAGGATAATCGAGTTCTCATTTGTAGAAGAAAGCTTGAGAAGTCATTGGGAGGATTTTGGGAGTTTCCGGGAGGTAAGGTGGAAGAATCTGAATCATTCGAAAAGTCCCTAAGACGTGAACTAGCTGAAGAACTGGGGCTAGAAGTTTCTATCGATAGCCATTTCATGAGTAATGTACACCAATATGAGAGGGCTACTATTGAATTAATCTCCTTTAAATGCTCAACGGATCAAGTGGAGATAAAGCTTATCGATCATGACCAGGTGGAATGGATTGATCCAACTACACTCTTGGAATGGAAATTGGCTCCAGCAGATATACCAATTGCTAATGCTTTAATTAAGGCACTCTAGATGGTAACACAGTTTCAAATAAATGATCCTACTCTGGAATCTCAATGGCGAGCACTTATCCTCTTTGGGAGAAATTCGGCAACCTATAAATTTGCATTCGCCAAATCTATAATTGAGTTACTTGAAGCAGGTCAGACAGTGGTGAGCTTAGAGGAGTTAGCTGATCCATTCTCTAGAAATATTATTGAGCATCTTAAAAAGAGTGATAAGCAAGGAAATTCGTCTTCGAGTAAGTTCTTGAATACTTGTCGAGAGTTTATCCATGGCAAGATAAGTCATGATCAATTATTGCACGCTACGGTCAAATTGGGGTTTGTGAATGTCGTTGACGCTTTCCAGAATATCAATGGGGGCATAATACATGATCCTTTTTATGAAAAGAACTACGTAGAAGGACGTAAAGAGATTGTTCTGACTGATAGTATCTACCAATTGAAGGAAACCGTGCAGTTTATGAATCTAGACCAAGAGGTAGATGCTCGATGGAACCTAGTGGAGACAGCCTGGAACTTGCAGATCAATCCCAACCTGCTAGAAGTGAAACATGATGCATTAAAACAAGAATTGTATTTAGAGTCGGAACTGATGCGTCGTATTAATATCACTTCAGTAAGGGATTCTCTCAGCGGATATCAAAAAGGAAAATGCTTCTATTCCTTCCAAGATATATTCGTGAACAAAGGCAATCCTAATATTTGCGCTGTAGATCATTTCCTACCGCATCTGAATAAAAAAGCACACTCTGCTTATGAAGCTAATATCAATGGTGTATGGAATCTCGTATTAGCTGATCCAAAAATCAATGGGAATAAAAGTGCTCGTGTGCCACATCGTCGATATCTACAACGTTTATTCAACCGAAACGAGTTCTACATAGAAAGTAAACATCCATTGGCCGAAACGATTATCAATCAAACGGGCAAAACAAAAGAAAAAAGACGTAACTTTCTACAAACACACTATAACATAGCTCTCTCGTACTCTATCCACGAATGGAGTCCAATGATCGAGCTACGTGGCAATTTTTAGCGATGAGTAGTATTAAAAACTTTTTAGATTTACCAACAGACAAACAAATCGGAGAAACACAACATTTCTTCCTCATCCGTGATGGATTCCCTGTCAGTCCAGGCCATACACTGATCATAAGTAAAACGCTTCACAAAGACTATTTCGAGCTTACTCCGGACGAGAAGAGCGATCTAGAGAATGCGATTGGCCTAGCTCGATCACTAGTTGAAGTGGAATACTCCCCCGACGGCTATAATATCGGCATGAATTGCGGTGCAGCCGCCGGACAAACTGTATTTCACTTTCACTGCCACCTCATCCCCCGTTATAATGGTGATATGGAAAGTCCGCGAGGTGGCGTCAGACATGTGATACCGAGTAAAGGGAATTACTAGGGTCATACTCGATCTAAAAAAGGATCATGCAATTACACCATATGGACTTCTCAGGATTATAATAGGAAGCACACAATCATTAGTCGCACTGTAAATAAAAGTCCCTCTTGACGGGCGACAAGAGGGATCATTAATTTTTAACCAGCACGGATGTGCTCTATTCTAAATTTTCAATTAAATTTAGTTGTAATAGCCACTACTTGATCTGACAGTTGGTTGTTTTTAAAAATTGTCAGATTGCCTATTCGAATATAGTAATGTTTCCGCAAAATCTATAGATTCAACTTGTTGCTTATTTTCTTGCAC
>Ga0160465_100505_pt1 | contig 18444 bp, 16 predicted proteins | sample HID1971K_E11MG_FD_108209 | JGI IMG/M metagenome (GOLD analysis project Ga0160465, IMG submission 108209) | Enriched millipede-associated microbial communities from UW Madison campus, WI, USA - HID1971K_E11 MG | ecosystem: Host-associated > Arthropoda: Insects > Digestive system > Unclassified ...
CGAGCACCGCCGTCACCAGCTCGACCGGCGAGAGCTGGCGCGCGCGGATCAGGCCGGCCAGCTCGGTCGCGGGCGTGAAGAAGAGTGAATCGTCGGAGATCGTGGACATGGACATCGAGCCTTCGTGCGTGCTATTCGTCGATGACGATGCCGGCCGCCTTGACGATCGGCTCCCAGTTCCTGCGCTCGCGCTGCGCCCGCTGCGCGAGTTCGGCGCGCCCCTCGGCATGGGCGCCCAGCCCGGCCGCCTCGAGGCTGCGCGCGAGCTCGGGCTTGGCGGCCGCCGCGAGGAAACCGCGCTCCAGCGCCGACAGCACGGCGGCCGGCGTGCCCGCGGGCGCATAGACCGCATACCAGCTCGTGGCCGCGACGAACTCGCCGAAGCCCTGCTCCTTGGCCGTGGGCACGTCGGGCAAGGCCGGCAGCCGCCTGTCTCCGCTGATGCCGAGGAACTTGATCTTGCCGCCCTTGTAGAGCGGCATCATGCTGGCGGCCGCATCCCAGCCCATCGACAACTCGCCACCGACCACGTCGATCAGCATCGGCGAGGCGCCGCGATAGGCCACGGGCGTGAGCTCGAAGCCCTGCGCCTTGGCGAGCGCGAAGGCGCCGAGGTGGCCCGAGCTGCCGATGGTCGCGAGGCCCAGCGTCGCCTTGCTCGGGTTCTTCTTCGCCCATTCGACGTACTGCTTCATCGAGCTGTAGGGCTGCCCGGCGCCGGTGACGACCGCGGTGGGAATCTCGACCAGCAGCGCGACCGGCACCAGGTCCTTGTCGGCGTCGTAGCCCGGCGTCTTGTAGGTCAGCGGCAGGATGGTGAGCAGCGGCGACGGCGCGAGGTAGAGCGTGAGCCCGTCGGGCTTGGCCTTCTTCACCGTGTCCCAGGCCAGGCGCGCCGAGGCGCCGGGCTTGTTGTCGACCACGATGCTGCCGAATCCCGCGTCCTTGAGCTGCTCGGCATACAGGCGCGCGACCGTGTCGGCCGCGCCGCCGGCCGCATAGCCGACGACGATGCGCAGGTTGCCGCCCGCGAGGCCCGGCGGCAACTGGGCCTGGGCGGCCGGAAGGAGGCAGGCCGCGAAGGCCGCGACGGCAAAGGATCGGCGGAGGAAGGACGGCATGGAAGACCTCGCGGTGAAAGAAAGGGGATCGCTCAACCGAGCGCCTGCTCGACCAGCGCTGCGACATCGAGCAGATAGTGGTCGTCGTACCAGCGGCCCACGAGCTGCAGCCCGATCGGCAGGCCGATGGCGCTGCGGCCGCAGGGCATCGACAGCGCGGGATGGCCCGTGAGGTTCATCGGGTAGGTGTAGGGATACCAGGCGCCGCGCACGGTGCCCGCGGGCCGGCCGGCGATCTCGATCTCGCCGCTCACGTCCATGTCGATGGGCAGCGGCGGCGCCGACAGCGTGGGCGACACCAGCACGTCTAAGCGTTCGAACAGCGCCTGCAGCTCGTTGAAGCAACGCGTCTTGGCGAAGGTGGCCTCGTGCAGGTCGACGGCCGTGTGGCGGCGGCCCTTTTGCACCGCGTCGATCAGCGAGGCATCGAGCCGGTCGCCGAAGCGCTCGAGGTTGGCGCCCACGCGCGCGGCCAGCAGCGACTGCAGCACGACCAGGAAATGCTTCTCGAGCGAGACGAAGTCGAGCTGCACGGTCTCGACGCTGGCGCCCTCGCGCGCCATCGCCTGCACGGCCGCGCCCGCGATGGCCTCCACCTCGGGATCGACGCGGTTGCCCGCGCTCGGCAGCCAGGCCACGCGCAGGCCGCGCAGCGAAACGGGCGCGGCACGGCGCGGCGGCGCGCTGCCCGCGCCCCAGGGATCGCGCGCGTCGAAGCCCGCGATGGCCTCGAACAGCAGCCGGGTGTCGGCCACGTCGCGCGCCATCGGCCCGGTGAAGGAGTTGGCCGAATAGAGGTCGGGCGCCTGCAGATGCGGCACCACGCCGAGCGTGGCCTTGAGGCCGACGATGCCGCAGCAGGCGGCGGGAATGCGGATCGAGCCGCCGCCGTCGGTGCCCAGCGCCAGCGGCCCCATGCCGGCCGCCACCGCGGCCGCGGCACCGCTGCTCGAGGCGCCGGGGGTGTAGGCCGGGTTGATGGGATTGAGCGTGCGGCCGAACAGCGGCGCCGTCGGCACCTGCTTGTGGCCGAACTCGGGCGTGAGGGTCTTGCCGATCAGGATCGCACCCGCGGCCTTGGCGCGAGCCACGGCCACCGCGTCGTCCTTCGGCACGAAGTCCTCGTGGATGGCCGAGCCCATGGTGGTGCGCACGCCGGCCGTGAGCGTCAGGTCCTTCACGGAATAGGGAATGCCATGCAGCGGGCCCAGCGGCTCGCCGGCCATCACGGCGGCCTCGGCGCGGCGCGCGGCGCCCAGTGCCTGGTCGGCGGTCACGGTGATGAAGGCATTGAGCTCGCGGCGCGCCTCGATGCGCGCGAGCGCGGCCTGCACGATCTCCACCGGCGAGGCCTCCTTGCGCCGCACCAGCGCGGCCAGCGCCACGGCGCCGTGGTCCATCAGATCCATGGTCGTTCCTCGAAGTCGGAAGTCAGAGCATCCAGCGGCCGCCGTCGATCAGCAGCGTCTGGCCGGTGATGAAGCGGGCGTCGTCGCCCGCCAGGAAGGCCACGGCCGTGGCCACGTCGCGTGGCGCGCCGATGAAGCCCGCGGGCGTGTCGGCCACGATGCGCGCGAGCACCTCCGGATTGAGCTGGTCGTGCGCGCGGGTGCGGATCGCGCCGGGGCACACGGCATTGACCGTGACGCCATGCGGCGCGAGCTCGCGCGCCAGCGAGCGCGTGAAGCCCACCACGCCCATCTTGGCGGCCGCGTAGTCGGCCAGGCCCACGTCGCCGACGAAGGCCGCGTCGGTGCTCATGTTGACGATGCGGCCGAAGCCGCGCGCCTTCATGCCGGGCGCCACGCGGCGCGAGGCGCGCATGGCGGTGAGCAGCGAGACCTCGAGCACGAAGCGCCAGACCTCCTCCTGCGACTCGACGAAGGGCGCGCCGCGCTCGCGCGCGCTCTGGCCGACGTTGTTGAAGAGGATGTCGACCGGGCCGAAGGCCGATTCCACGCGGTCGAAGAAGGCCGAAACCACCGCCGCGTTGGTGCAGTCGCCGCTCACGCGCAGGCAGCGCGAGGCCAGGCCGGGCGCGACGCCGTCGCCGGCCAGTTGCGCGTCGAGCGGCGCGCAGTCGAGGTCGAGCACCGCGACGCGCGCGCCCCGCCCCAGGAACTCCATCACCGCGGCGGCGCCGATGCCCTGCCCGCCCCCGGTGACCACCGCCACGCGCCGATCGAATGTCATCGCGGGCCTTTCAGTGGAAGGTGCGGCCGCCATCGACGGCGAGCGCGGTGCCGGTGATGTAGCTGGCGCCCGGGCCGCTGAGGTAGAGCACGGCCTCGGCCACCTCCTCGGGCGCGGCGATGCGGCCGAGCGCATAGCGTTCCCGGATCTCGGCCAGCGCGCGCTCGGGATCGTCGGCGTTCTCGTAGCTGGTGCGAAACAGCGGCGTGTCGATCGCGCCCGGGCAGACCGCGTTGACGCGGATGCCGTCGGCCGCGGTCTCGATGGCGAGCGACTTGCCGAACATGATGACCGCGGCCTTGCTCGCGCAATAGGCGGTCCGGTTGGGCAGCGGCCGCAAGCCGGCGCCCGAGGCGATGTTGACGATGCTGCCGCCACCGGCCGCGCGCAGGTGAGGCAGCGCGGCGCGGCACACCAGCATCGGCCCGGTGAGGTTGACGGCCAGCACGCGCGCCCATTCCTCGTCGCTGGTGGCCTCGAGCGATTTGAGCGCATCGATGCCGGCCGAGTTGACCAGCGCGTCGACGCCGCCCAGCCATTGCGCGGCGCGGTCCACCGCGGTGCGCACGGCCGGCGCGTCGCTCACGTCGCATTCGAGTGCCAGCGTCGCCTCGCCGAGCCGGCGCACGGCGTCGGCGAGCGCGGCGGTGTCGCGGTCGAGCAGCGCCACGCGCGCGCCGCGCGCCACCGCCATGCGCGCGACCGCGAGGCCGATGCCGCTGGCACCGCCGCTCACGATCAGCTGGCGCGGCGCCGCCGGATTGGCAGCGACGGCATTCATGCGGCCACCGCGGCCTGCAGGCGCGGGCGCATGTCGTCGGAGATGCGGTCGCAGCGGTCGATCCACACGTCGGAATGCGCGAGCGCGTGCTCGATCAGGCCCTCGAGCACCTTGAGCCGCGAGGGCTGGCCGATGATCTGCGGGTGCATGCCGACCATCATCATGCGGTCCTCGGCATGCAGCACGTCGAACTCGCTCTTCCAGGCCTCGAGCGCGGCCGAGGGCGCCTGCAGGGTGCGGCCCGGCAGCGTGATCGAGTACTGGAAGAAGGGCGCGTCGTCGAGCACCCAGCGGAACGGCAGCTCCACGATGTCGGTGCGCTGGCCGCCGATCTCGAGCAGGTAGGGCGAGTCGTCGTCGAAGAAGTTCGAGGAGTAGTCGAAGCCGTACTCCTTGATGAGGTCGAGCGTGATGGCGCTGAACTCGGCCGCGGGCGAACGCCAGCCGCGCGGGCGGCTGCCGGTCAAACGCGTCAGCACCTCGAGGCCCTTCTCCATCTCCTCGCGCTCCTCCTCGGGCGTGAGGCCGACGATCCAGCGATGGCTGTAGCTGTGGTGCGCCACCTCGTGGCCGCGGTCGATCACCTCGCGCATCAGCTCGGGATGCTTCTCGGCCACCTCGCCCGGCACGAAGAAGGTCGAGTGGATGCCGTAGCGCTCCAGCAGCTTGAGGATGCGCGGCATGCCGACCTTCCAGCCGTAGGCGCCCTGCGACATCAGGATCGGCCGCTGCGCGTTGGCGGGATCGCGGCCGGTCCACATGGTCTCGGCGTCGAGGTCGAAGGTCAGCATGAGCGGGAAGCCTTTGCTCGTGGTGGGCATCGCGAAGTCCTGGGGAAGAAGAGGAAGAAGGGTCTAGACGTGCTTGTGGAAGCCGGTCCAGCGTTCGGCCAGCAGCAGCACGATGCCGGTGGCCACGATCAGCAGGGTGGAGACCGCGGCGACGCTGGGGTCGACGCCCTGCTCCACCGAGGTGAAGATCTTCACCGGCAAGGTGGTCTGGCTCGCCGAGAGCAGGAACACCGACACCGGCACGTTGTCGAGCGAGGTGATGAAGGCGAACAGGCCACCGGCCACGAGGCCGGGCTTGACCAGCGGCAGGGTGACGAGCCGGAAGCTCGTGAAGCCGTCGGCGCCGAGCACGCGCGCCGCGTCTTCGAGCGACTCGTCGACCGCCGCCAGGCTGCCGAGGCTGGCACGCACCACGTAGGGCACGGTGATGACCACGTGCGCGAGCCACAGGCCCAGCGAGTTGCCGCGCAGGCCGGTCATCGTGTAGTACTGCAGCAGCGCCACGCCGAGCACCACCGAGGGCAGCACCAGCGGCGCCATGAACAGCGAGGTCAGCGCGGCCGCGCCCGGCACCATGCGTCGGTGGATCGCATAGGCGGCGATCAGGCCGAGCACCAGCGCGGCGGCGGTCGAGGCGGCGGCGAGCCAGAGGCTGGTCCAGGCGGCCGAGAGGTATTCGGGATCGCGCAGCACCACCTCGAACCAGTGCAGGGTCAGGCCCTTGGGCGGGATCGTGAGGTAGGCGGTCTTGCTGAAGGCCGCGAGCACCACCACCAGCACCGGGATCTGCAGGAACACGACCACCGCGATGGCGGTGGCGGCGAGGCCCAGGCCCTGGCGCTGCGTTTCGGTCGAGGTGCTCATGCCTGGCCTCCCCAGCGCTTGAGCAGCCGGCTCGACAGCGCGATCACGGCCAGCGTGAGCGCGGTCAGCACGAAGGACATGGCGGCACCGGCCGGCCAGTCGAGCGTCTGCAGGAAGTCGTCGTAGATCAAGGTGGCCATCACCTTGTAGGTGGCGCCGCCGAGCATGCGCGGCGTGACCAGCGCGCTGATGGTCAGCACGAACACCAGGATCGAGCCCGAGAGGATGCCCGGCGCGCTCATCGGCAGCGTGATCGACCAGAACACGCGCAGCCGGCTCGCGGCCAGGGTGTAGGCGGCCGACTGCACGTCCTTCGGGATCGCCTGGATCGCCGGCACCAGCATCAGCACCATGAAGGGCAGGAAGATGTGCGACATGCCGACCAGCAGCCCGAACAGGTTGAACATCATGCGGATCGGGCGCTCGATCAGGCCGACGTCGATCAGCAGGTTGTTGATGAGGCCGCGGTTGGCCAGCAGCGCGATCCAGCCGAAGGAGCGCACCACGAGGTTGAGCAGCATCGGGAAGATCACGAGCATGGTCAGCGCGAGCCGCATGCGCGGGCCCGCGTTGGCGATGTAGTAGGCCAGCGGATAGCCGAGCACGAGGCAGATCGCGGTGACGCCGAAGCCCAGCACCAGCGTGCGCAGCACCACCTCGCGGTAGTACTCGTCGGTGAGGATGCTGGTGTAGTTGGCCAGCGTCCAGCCGCTGGCGATGCCGCTGCCGGGCACGTAGGGATGCAGGCTCAGCGGCACCATCAGCAGCACCGGCGCGACGAAGGCCAGCAGCAGCACCAGCAGCAGGGGCGAGGCCAGCAAGGCGCCGGCGGTGTGGCGCGATGTCATGCCGCGGCGTTCACGTAGACGTGGCGCGGATCGATCGCCACGCCGACCGGCGCGCCGACCTCGAGGCCGGCATGCGGGCCGTTGGTGGCGGCCTCGGCGATCAGCTCGATGCCGCCGAGGGCCAGCAGGTACTGCACGCGTGAGCCGACGAAGGAGCGCATCGCGACGCGGGCCTCGTAGCGCGGCAGGTTCGCGGCGTCGGAGACGTCCTGCGCGCCGAGGAAGCGGATGTCCTCCTGGCGCACGACCACGTCGACCGCGGCGCCATCGGCGATGCCCTCGGCCTGGGCCACGGCGAGCACCGGGCCGTCGCGCAGCTGCACCGTGGCCGCGGCGCCGCCAGCGCGCGCGAGCTTGCCGCCGAGCCGGTTGGGCCGCCCCATGAAGCTCGCGACGAAGCCGGTGGCCGGGCGGTGGTAGATGGCCTCGGGCGTGTCGAACTGCTGCACCACCCCGTGGGCCAGCACGCAGACCCGGTCGGACATCGACATGGCCTCGCCCTGGTCGTGGGTGACGAACAGCGTGGTGATGCCGACCTCGCGCTGCAGCCGCTTGAGCTCGATCTGCATCTCGTCGCGCAGCGCGGCATCGAGGTTGGACAGCGGCTCGTCGAACAGCAGGATGCTCGGGCGCGGCGCGATCGAGCGCGCCACCGCCACGCGCTGCTGCTGGCCGCCCGAGAGCTGGCGCGGCAGCCGGTCGCCCAGCGCCGAGAGACGCACGCTGGCCAGCGCCTGCTCGACGCGGCGCGTAAGCTCCGCGCCCTGCACGCCCTGGCGGCGCAGGCCGAAGGCGACGTTCTCGAACACGCTCATGTGCGGGAACAGCGCATAGGACTGGAACACCAGGCCGATGTTGCGCTTGTTGGTGGGCAGCGCGGTGACGTCGCGGCCGTCGATCAGGATGCGGCCGCCCGTGGGCTCGATCAGGCCCGCCACCATGCGCAGCACCGTGGTCTTGCCGCAGCCCGAGGGGCCGAGCAGCGAGATGAATTCGCCGTCGTTGACCGACAGCGAGACCGAGGAGGCGGCGACGTGTCCGGGGTAGCGCTTCTCGAGGCGCTCCAGCGTGAGTGCGGGCATGGGGCTTACGGAATCGTAGGGACGGCGGCGGCGCTCAGCGCGCGACTTCGCGCTGCCAGCGGCGGGTCCACTCGGGCATGGACTTCGCGACCTGCTCGGGGTCGGGCAGCCAGAGCTTGTCGAAGGTTTCCTTGTACGGAACGATCTTCGCGGCCTTGTCGCTGAGCTTGACCTGCGTGTTGACCGGGCCCGCGTACTTGCGCTCGGCGAAGCAGGCCTGGCCTTCCTTCGACAGCACCTCGTCGATGTACTTGAGCGCGAGCGCCGGCGACTTCGCGCCCTTGGGAATCACGAGCGCGGGCAGGATGCCGACCGCGCCTTCCTTCGGATAGACGATCGCGAGCGGCAGGCCCTTGTCGATGGCCGAGCCCGCGCGGTCGGGATACCAGACGGCGGCGGCGATCTCCTGACGCTCGAACAGCGAGACGATCTGGTCGGCCTGCGTGTAGAGCGTGACCGAGGCCTTGGCGATCGGCTTCACGGCCGCGAAGCCGGCGTCCATGTTGCCCAGCTCGCCGCCCTTCATGCGGTTGAGCGCCATCAGGAACTGCGAGCCCGAGGTGCCGCTGATGTCGCCGATGGCGAGGCGGCCGTCGTACTCGGGCCTGGCGAGGTCGGCCCAGGAGGTCGGCGGGGTCTTGATCTGCTTGGTGTCGTAGACGATGACGGTGGCGCCCGTCATGAACACGATGTACTGGCCGTCCTTGTCGAGCGCGCGCGGCGAGATGTCGGCGGCGTTCGCGAGCTTCGACTTGTCGATGGTCTCGAGCAGCTTCTCGTTCTTGAGCTGCGCGGCGAGCGAGTTGTCGATGTAGACCACGTCGAAATCGGACTTGCCGCCGGTCGCGCGGATGGCCGCGGCGAACTGCGAGGAGCTGCCGAGCTTGAGCGCCACCTTGGCGCCGGTCTTCTTCTCGAACGAGGCGATGTGGCAGGTCTTCGAGTCGTCGACGAAGGAGCCGCCGAAGATGCCGACCACCAGCTCCTCGGCGTGCAGCGCACCCGACATCAGCAAGGAGGCAAAGCCCAGGGACAGGCAACGTGCGAGCGCGGTTTTCATGGAAGCGACTCCTGTGAGAGCGAAGGCTGGAGGGGATCGAAGCGCGATGCGATTCACTTTATCTTTTGCAAAAGATAAACGCAAGGCATTTAAGATAGGTACCAACCCGCTGCCGCGCGATGCACCAGAACGCATCGCGCACGCACGGAAATCGCCATCGAAAGGACGCCATGCAGCACAAGGACGATGCATCGAAGAGCCCGCCGCGACCCCGCGGTGCCAAGGCGCGCGAAGCGCTCGAGGTTGCCGCGCCCGAGGCCTTGCAACCCGCGACCGGCGCCGACCTCGTCGAGCGCGGCATCCGGCAATGGCGCACCGAGCGGCCTGACATCGACAGCAGCGGCAAGGCGGTGGTCGGCCGGCTGCTGCGGCTCGAGGAAGTGGTGCTGCGCACCATCAACGCGGTGCTGCAGCCCTTCGGCATCAAGTACCAGGAGTACGCGGTGCTCGCCACCCTGCGCGTGGCCGGCGCGCCCTATCGGCTGTCGCCCTCGCGGCTGCAGAGCACGCTGCTGTTCACCTCGGGCGGGCTGTCGAACCTGCTCAAGCGGCTCGAGCAGGAAGGGCTGGTCAAGCGCTCGATCCATCCCGACGACGGCCGCGGCGTGCTGGTGAAGCTCACGGCCAAGGGCATGCGGCTGGCCGACGAGGCGATGCCCAAGCATGCCGCCGCCGAGCTGCATCTGCTGCGCATGTTCGACACCGCCCAGCGCGAGGCCCTCGGCGGCCTGCTGAGCCAGATGATGACGGGCAACGCGCCCGAGACCGGCCCCGAGCCGGGCTGAAAGCTCAGAGCAGCCCGAGCGTCATCGCCTTGAGCGTCGCGGCCGCGCGCGTGGTGCAGCCGAGCTTGCGGAAGATGTTCTCGAGGTGCGCGCGCACCGTGCTCGGGCTGATGCCGAGCGTGCGCGCCGCCTCCTTGTTGCTCTCGCCGAGGCTGATGCGGCCCAGCACCTCGACCTCGCGCGACGAGAGCAAGGCGCTGGCATCGCTCTCCGCGACGCGCGTCTCCGCAGCCACTGATTCGTGCCCGGTCAACGCGGCGACGGCAGCCGCATCGAGCCGACCCTGCTCCGCCTCGCAACGCAGTTGCGCCTGCGCCTCCTCGGCCGCCAGCGCGGGCCGGCCCGGCGCGGCCGTGTGCAGCAGCACCCAGTGCACCGCCGCGGCCAGCACGCGTTCGGCCGTACCGATCGCCGCGCCCTTCACGCCGCGGAAGAAGCCCGAGCCATCGAGCCGCTCGTCGACGAAGGAAGCGATCTCGGCCTCGGAGCGCAAGGTCTCGATGCGGCGCGCGGCGCGCTCGGTCCAGTAGGGCACGAGGCGCAGCCGCTCCTTGTCGGCCTCGCTGCGCAGCTTCGGCGAATCCCAGACCGCGTTCGGCACCGAGGCGCGGCCGATGCCGTGGATCAGCGCCGCGCGCCGCACCTGCTCGCAGGCCGCGGCATCGAGCCCCAGGCCCGCGGCGCAGGCGGCGGCCGCCTCGGCCACGCGGCGCGAGAAGCCGGTCATCCACGGCAGCTTGAGATCGATCACGTCGGCGATCAGCTCGAGCGGCGCGAGCGCCTCGCGCAGCGCGCCCTCGGGTGCCTGCAGGTCGGCCGCGGCACCCTGGTCGAGCGCATGCAGCCAGTCGACCGCGTGCTGCCGCGCCACCTGCACCAGCGCCGCGGAATAGCGCCCGTCGGCGCGCTCGTCGATCTGGCGCAGCGCGCTCTGCAGGCCATGCGTGCGCGAGAAGATCTCGAGATCGCCCGCGAGCGTGGCCAGGTACACCGCCTCCGGAATGTGCGGCGCGGCCAGGCCCGCCGGTTTGCCGCTGCCGTCGAAGTTCTCGAACATGTGGCGCAGCGGCCGCTCGACCGCCTCGGGCAGGCCGAGGAAGCGCGCGATCTCGCCCGACACCTCGCAATGGATCTCGGCCAGCGAGCCGACCGTGCCCGCGAAGGCCGCCGCTTCGCGGGCCGAGGCGGTCGCGAGCATCGCGCGGCGCCCGCCGACGTCGTCGCCGAGCAGGTCGGAGAACTCGGGTGCGTTGGCGGTGCAGCCCGACCAGCGCAGCAGCGCGACGCAGGCCGCGTGGCCCTGCGCCGCCTCGTCCCGGCCCATTGCCTGCGCCAGCCTCGCGGCGATCCACGCCACACGCGCCGAATGGTCGATGGGCTGGCCCATGCTGAGGTCGCCGACGAAGGCGAGCGCCTTGATGGCATCGAAGAGCGGGACGTGGGCGATGGGCTGCAAGGCAATGGATCCGGTAGGCGACGGGCGCCGGCACCTTACTTCGACTGGCGCACCGCGTCCAGGATCACCTCGGCCACCTTCGCGGGCTGCGACTGCTGCGGCACGTGGCTGGTGTTCAGCGTGGTCACGTGCGCGCCGATGCGCTTTGCCATGTCGCGCTGCAGCGCGGGCTGGATCATGTGGTCGGCGCTGCTGACGATGTACCAGGAGGGCTTGGTCTTACAGGCGGCGGCCGACACCTTCTGCTCGAAGGCCTTGGCCTGGATCGGGCCCTGCGTCACGGCCATCACGCGCGTGGTCGCGGCCGGCAGGTCCTGCGCGAAATGCTTGCTCATGCCCTCGGGCGTGAGGCGCAGGAAGCCCGAGGCATCGGCCGCGATGTGCGCGAAGCCGGGCGGCGCCGGATAGTCCTTGCCGAGCTCGCCCGAGTTCTGGCCCGCGTCGGGCGCGAAGGCCGCCACGTAGACCAGCGAGGCGACCTTGTCGTTGCCGCCAGCCTCGGTGATCACGGTGCCGCCCCACGAGTGGCCGACCAGCACCACCTTGCCGGGCTGGGCATCGATGGCGCGCTTGGCCGCGGCCACGTCGTCCTCGAGCGAGGTCAGCGGGTTCTGCACCGAGACGACGTCGACGCCCTTGGCCTGCAGCAGCGGGATCACCTTGGCCCAGTCGGAGCCGTCGGCGAAGGCGCCGTGCACCAGCACCACGCTGGGCGATGCGCTGGTGGCGGTGGCCGCGGCCGGGCCCGCCGCGCTGGCGGCCGTGACGGAGAACGAGAGGCCGACGGCGAGCGCGGCGGCGGCGAGCTGGAGGCGTTGGAAGTGCTTTATGGGAGGGTCTCTGGAAGGAAGTGACGGGAGCCGCTACTGTCGGCCGCGGCGTCTTTTCGCGCCATTGGACGAATGTCCGATCGCGCCGCCCCCGCTCCCCTCCTCCACCCCGGCGCTCAGGCCTGCGCCGGTGGCGCGCCACCGAAGACCGGCCCCTCGGGCCGCAGCCGCATGCCGGGGCCGAGCCGGGTCCACGGCAGGTCGGCCGGATCGGCGATGAAGGGACCGGGCGCGCGCACCACGAGGATCTCGTGCGCGATCGCCGCGAAGTCGGCGCGGAAATGCACCGAGCTCTTGTTGACCAGGATCTTCATCGCGGCCGGCTCGATGCCGACGGCGCGGTACATGTTGCGGTCCAGCAGCTGCGCCTTGGCCGAGCTCACGACCACGCGCACGCCGTCGATGCGCAGGCATGCCATCGGCCCGAGCTCGGCCTGCTTGCCATGGAACATCGGCCCGCCATACACCAGCCGCCCGTCGGCCAGCGCCTCGACCTCGAAGCGCGCGCGCAGTGGCGCATCGCCCGGCACCTGCGGGCATCCGCCCAGCGCGATGTCGATGCGGGCACCGATGCCGGCCGCGTGGGCGGCGGCGGCCGCGGCGGGGTCGCAGATCAGGCCGATGGCGGCCTCCCGCGCGCCCAGCGCGAGCAACGCGCGCAGCAGCCCGGTGGTGTTCGAATCGCCGCCCACGCCCGGGTTGTCCTGCGTGTCGGCCAGGATCACCGGGCGCGAGGCCGTGGCGGCCAGCGCCATCGCGCGCGCCACGGCGGCCTCGGGCGTCTCGAAGCGCACGGCCCACTGCGCCTCGGGATGCGCGATGCGGTCGAACAGCGCATCGACCGCGCGCTCGGTGCGTTCGGCATCGAAGCCATGGCCCCAGACCACCGGCCCGCATTCGGGAAAGTCGGACGCGGGGAAGCCGGGCGCGAAGGACAGCGAGAGCACGCCGTCGCGTTGCTCCAGCGTCTCGAGCAGGTCGTAGACGCCGCGCGCGGGCTGCATCATGGTCGACATGCTGTTGACCGGGATCAGGAATGGCAGCCGCCGCACCGCGCAATGCGCCGGCCGGTCCGCGGCGCACAGCGCCAGCAGCAGTTCGCCCGCACGGCGGCCGGTGTCGGCCATGTCGACGTGCGGATAGGTGCGGTAGGCCACGATGCCATCGGCCAGCGCCAGCATCCGCCGCGTGACGTTGGCATGCGAATCGAGCGACACCGCGATCTTCATGCGCGGCCCCACCACGGCGCGCACGCGCGCCAGCAGCTCGCCCTCGCCGTCGTCGAGGTGCTGCGCGACCATCGCGCCATGAAGGTCGAGGTAGATGGCGTCGAAGCGCGCCATCTTCGCGGCCTCGACGATCTCGCCCGCGATGCGCTCGTAGGCATCGGTCGTGACGTGCGCGGAGGCGCCGGCGCCGGCCCAGATCACCGGCAGCACCTCGTGGCCCTCATCGCGCACGTGGCGGATGAAGCCGCTGACCGGCAGGTTGACCCCGAGCAGATCGAGGATGGCGCCGCCGCGCGCCATGGCGGGGAAGTCCTCCCCGTTCACGAAGCTGCGGTAGGACGCGACGGTGGGAGCGAAGGTGTTGGTTTCGTGCTGGAAACCGGCGACGAGGATTCTCACGGGAGGCTTTCGGTGCTTGTGCTTCGGTGGCTGGTGCGCTCACTGCGCGGCGAGCTGGATCGAGCGCGCCATCTTCTTGAACTTCGCGGTCTCGTCGGCATAGAAGCGCGCCGACTCGGCCAGCGGCTGCGGCTTCATCGGCTGCACGCCCGATTGCGCCAGCGCCTTCGCCATCTCGGGCGACTGGATCGCCTGCTGCGACGCGGCCAGCAACACACGCGCCCGGTCGTCGGGCAGGCCGGCGCGCGCCATCACCGCGAGCCAGACCGAATGGACGAATTCGCTCTTGCGCGCGATGCCGCTCTCGGTGATGGCGGGCACCTCGGGCAGCGTGGGCATGCGCCGGGTGTCGAGCACCTCGAGGGCCTTGATCTTGCGGCTCTCGAGCAGCTGGATCGAGGCGCCGAGGTTCGGCAGGATGGTGATGTCGATCTGCTGCCCGACGAGGTCCTGCAGCATCGGCGTCGCGCCCTTGTAGGGCACCTGCAGCAGGCGCGCGCCGGTGGCCTGCGCCAGGTACTCCGAGACGATGTGGTACATCGAGCCGTGGCCCGGGCTGCCGAAGCTCAGGCTCTGCGCGCCGGGCTTGCGGGTGGCGGCGATGAGCTCCTCGAGCGAGCCGTAGGGCAGGTCGTTGCGCGCCATCACCACCAGCGGATGGTTGGAGATCGGCGCCAGCAGCGCGAGCTCCTCGGGCTTGTACTTCGCCGATGCGTTCGACAGCGGCGCGAGGATCGCCTCGTTGGGCGAGCCCATGATCAGCGTGTAGCCATCGGCGGGCCGGCTCAGCATGCGCTGCACCGCGAGCGCGCCGCCCGCGCCCGGCAGGTTCTCGATCACCATCGGCTGGCCCAGCGCCTTGGCCATCGCCGGCTGCATCGCGCGCGCCAGCACGTCGGCCGGCCCGCCGGGCGGGAATGCCACCAGCATGGTCACGGGACGCGAGGGAAAGGTGTCGGCCCAGGCCGAGGCGACGGACGCGACGGCCGCCGCGGCGAGGAGCGCAACGCGGGCCATGGAGCGGGCCATGGAGCGTGAGATGGCACGGGCCGGGCGATGGGCCCCGCCACGCGAACAAGTGTCTTTCATGGATTCTCCGGAGGGTTCGAAGCGGGCTCTGGAACGTCATCGATAAAGCGGCTCGCCCGGTACCGCCTCGCTGCATCCACGCGATGCATGCGGCAAATTGTTTGGGCTAGCATGAGTTCGAGCAACAGCAATTTCCGACGCACTTCGTTGCCCATCGAGCAACGCACAAAGGAGCCACCGCCATGCGCGAGATCAACCAGAAACGCCTGCGCTACTTCCGCGAGGTCTTCGTTCAGCGCTCGATCCGCGGCGCGGCCGATGCGCTCAACACGGCGCCGTCGGTCATCACGCGGCAGATCGCGCTGCTCGAGGAGGAGATCGGCGTGGTGCTGTTCGAGCGGCAGGCGCGCGGCGTCGCGCCGACCGATGCGGCCACGCACCTGGTCGACTACTGGCGCGGCTGCCAGGCGCACCAGGAACAGCTGGGCGAACGGCTGCGCGCCATCGAGTCGATGGATGCGGGCAGCGTGCGCATCGTCGCGAGCGAGGGCTTTATCGACGGGCTGCTCGACCAGGTGGTCGCGCCCTTCTGCGCCGCGCATCCCGGGCTGTCGGTGACGGTCGACGCGCTGCCGGTCAGCGATCTCATGGAGGCGCTGGCCGACGATGCCGCGCACATCGGCGTGGCCTACAACCCCGAGTCGGATGCGCGGCTGCGGTTCGCGGCGAGCGCCGCCGCGCCGATGAAGCTGCTGGTGCGCCACGGCCATCCGCTCGCCGGGCTCGCGGGCCCGCTGAACATCCGGCAGGTGATGGACTATCCGCTCGGCCTGATGCCGCCGGGCTACGGCGTCGGCCGGCTGCTGGAGCTGCTCGCCTACGCCGAGCACGTGAAGCTGCATCCCACCTTCTGCAGCAACTCGGTGGCCGGCCTCAAGCGTTTCGTGCGCGCCACCGACGGCGTGAGCTTCGTCGGCGCGGGTCTCGCGGCCGCGGCCGAGATCGAGGCCGGCCAGCTGGTCGCGCTGCCGCTCGCGCATGCACTGTGCCGCAAGGCGAAGGTGCGGCTGGTCGTGCGCGACGGGCGGCCGCTGTCGGCGGCGGCGGCCTACCTGCTGGAGCAGATCCGCGAACGCTTCTCGATGTTCAGCGCCCGCTGAGCCGCCTCATCGCACGGTGCTCAGAGCCTGGGCGTGTACTTCACCGTGAACATCAGGTTGCGCGGGTCGCCGTAGTTGTTGTTGCCGTTGGTCTCGTTGAAGGCCGGGATGTAGTAGCGCTTGTCGAACACGTTGTAGACGTTGAGCGCCAGGCTCAGCTCGGGCGTAGCCTGGTAGGCCACGCGCGCGCTCCACACCATGAAGCCCGGCACCTTGAACGAGCGGTCGTAGCCCAGCGTGCTGCTCTGCACCGTGAATCCGCCGCCCACGCTGAGCCGGCTCCATGCGCCCGGCAGCCGGTAGTCGCTCCACACGCGCAGCATGTGGCGCGGCGTCCACTGGCTGAAGACCTGGCCCTGGTTGTCGGGGTCCTCGAGGAACTTGGTCGTGTTGTAGGTGTAGCCGGCCGTGAGCTGCAGCCGCGGCGCGATCTCGCCGCTGAGCTCGGCCTCGAAGCCTTCGCTGCGCACCTTGCCCGAGGACTTGTAGCAGTACCAGTCGTCGCAGGCGTAGCCGTTGTCGTAGTCGGTCACGGCGCGGTTGCGGTGGTCGTAGCGGAACACGGCCAGCGAGGCATTGAGCCGGCCGTCCATCAGCTCGCCCTTCAGGCCCAGCTCGTAGTTGCGGCCGGTGATCGGCTTGAGCGGCTCGTTGTTCAGCGCGCGCTCGGACTGCGGTTCGAACACCTCGGTGACGCTGCCGTAGGCCGACCACTGCCGGTCGAGCGCGAACACCAGGCCGACATAGGGCGTGATCCTGGCGTTGGTGCTCACGGTGCTGCGGGTGTCGCGGGTGCGGTCGGCGTAGAGGTAGTCGTACCAGCTCGCGCGCGCGCCGAGGATGGCCGTCAGCGGCTCCGCGAGCTTCACGCGCCAGCTGCCGTACAGGCCCGACTGGCTGATGTCGTACGCGGCGTGGCTCTGGGTGCCGCCCGCCGCGAGGATGGTCTCGTAGTTCTGCGCCGGCCGGTCATGGTCGGGCGCGAAGATGTTGCCGCCGCTCGTGAAGCGGCGGCCGAAGCGGTCCTTCGAGGTGTACTTGGCGTAGTTCGCGCCGACCGTCAGGTCGTGCTCCAGCGACAGCGCCTCGAAGCGGCCGCGCACGTAGACGTCGAGCCCGGCCTTCCTCGAATCGAACAGGTTGTCCCAGTCGGCGAAGCTCAATCCGCTGCCGTCGGGCTGCACGTTGCCGTGCATGCGCTGGTGCTGCGAGGCATTGCGCTCGTTCATGCGCAGCGCCGAGGCCTTGAGCTTCCAGTTCGCGTTGAAGCGATGCTCCAGGTCGGCATACAGGGTGGTCTGCTCGCTGTCGTGGCGATTCCACCAGGCGCCCGTGTACACCGAGCGCGGCAGCCCGATGTCGCTGCCGTCGGGATAGCGCGGGAAGCCGCGCAGCATGGGGCGGCCGCTGCCCTTCACCTGGCTGATGCCCAGGCCGAGGGTGGTGTCGGGCGACAGGTCGTAGTCGATCGCGCCGTAGAGCGAACGCGTGCGGCTCCAGACGAAATCGGTGAACGAGTGGCTGCGATCCTCGTCGAGCACCACGCGCCCGCGCAGCGTGCCCTCGGCATTGAGCGGCCCGCCCGCGTCGAGTTGCGCGCCGTAGTGGTTCCAGCTGCCCGCCTTGCCGGTCAGCACCAGCGTCTTCTCGGCCTGGCCGCGCTTGCGCACCAGGTTGACGGCGCCGCCCGGGCTGCCCGTGCCCTGCAGCAGGCCCGCGGCACCGCGCAGCACCTCGAGGCGGTCGTGGAACACCAGCGCCTCGGTGGCCCAGTTGCCCAGCGAATACCAGTTGCGCGGCACCGGCACGCCGTCGTACTGCCAGGCGTCGATCTGGAAGCCGCGCGACGACAGCACCATGCCCGGTCCCACGCCCTTCACGCCGACCACGCCGGTGACGGCATTGGCCGCGTCGCGCAGGTCGACGAGGCCCTGGTCGTCGAGCCGCTGGCGCGTGATCACGCTGACCGACTGCGGAATGTCCTTCGCCGCCTGCTCACCCTTGCCGATCGTCAGCAGCGGCGCGGCATAGGAGTGCGTGCCCTCGCTGGTGGCGCTGCGCACCGGGGCCGCGGTGACGGTGATCGGCGCGAGCGTGGCGCCCGCGGCATCGCTCTCGGTGCCGGCCGCGGCCGGGCGCAGCACGTAGGCACCGCCCGCGCCGCCGGCGGCCTCGAGCCCCGAGCCCGCGAGCAGGCGCGCGAAGGCTTCGCGCACGCCATGGCTGCCCTGCAGGCCCGGCGATCGCTTGTCCCGCACCAGGGCCGGCGGCATCGTGAGGCTCAGGCCCGCGGCGGCGGCGAAGCTGGCGAGCGCGTCGTCGAGCGGGCCGGCGGCGATGCTGTAGCTCCTGGGCTGCTCGGCCTGGGCCGCGGCGTCGGCGCCCTGCGCCTGGGCCGCGGTGCCGCCGGCGGCGCAGGCCATGGCGAGCAAGGCGCCGTGCACCGCGCGCGCGATGCGGGAATCGAAGAAGAACGGAGGGCGACGGGCCATGGGGAGAGATCTCGCAAGAAGGTGTGAAGTGGCTGTTCCTCAAGGCTTCACACGCGAGAAGAAGAAAAGGGACACGGCGCGGCGGATTTTTTTCGCCGGCCGGTGCGGCGCGCTCGCTTGCCCTCAGCCGCCGGCTGCAGCCACCGTTACCCAATAGCGCGTGCGCGACAGCACCTGCACCGGCAAGGCCTGCGGCAGGCTGTCGAGCACGGGCGTGGTGTCGCGCAGCTGGAAGACGCCAGAGACGCGCAGTTCGGCCACCGCGGGATCGCAATGCAGCACCCCGGGCCGGTAGCGGCCGAGCTCGGCGAGGAAGTCGTGCAG
>Ga0160465_100518_pt1 | contig 17883 bp, 14 predicted proteins | sample HID1971K_E11MG_FD_108209 | JGI IMG/M metagenome (GOLD analysis project Ga0160465, IMG submission 108209) | Enriched millipede-associated microbial communities from UW Madison campus, WI, USA - HID1971K_E11 MG | ecosystem: Host-associated > Arthropoda: Insects > Digestive system > Unclassified ...
GAGTGGCTGTGCGGCAAATGATTGGAGCAGCGACTATCATCTTATAATTGGCGCTTGCAGGATTGGGCGAAAATCGTTATTGAATGGGCTGCGGTACTGTTACCACTTGATCACTGAGATCATTTTATTGACTCGCAATAATTTGTCGATCCTAGAGAGGAAAAATTCCGGGGTGGACCCCAATTTTCAAACTGGCATATACTGAGCTACGATTTTCAATTTACAGCGAAACAGTAGAGCAGTGTCTGGCTCTCAAACTGGAGATTACTCCGTCTCAATAGTATTTCGTTCTAATTCATATCGTGCTGGATTTTGGTGTACGTTATTTTTAATATTTGTAACCAACTAGGATCGAAAAAATAATGTCAACTTATGACACTTGGATCGTTTATTCCATACAATCAAATGCGGCATAAGCCTCGCGCCCTTGGCATTAAGGGATACGATCATCCAGTTCTACAAGTGCAATTGCCCATCTTTCGCGTGACCTCATACCACTCAAACGCCGAGTCTGGCGGGGCTTGATCAATATAGACGATGCCAAGGTTAACTAGTAAAAACGAGTGTAGCCGACACGGATCAAAAAAAAGAGCACCCATTCGGATGCTCTAGTTATCTGGCGTTTGAACTGCTTATGCGGCTCGACGCACTTGGGATTCTTTTACACCAATCCAATACATATTCGTGCGCAACACATTCAGTTCCAGAACGACAGGAGCAGTTGAGGAAGGAACCAAACTTGCAGGAATGACCGCCTCTCCATTCGTCCAGCGCATTGGAATACCATCCATCTCCTGCGCCTTGTTAAATCCAGTCAGCGACACATCATTCAGCTCGATTTCACTATGCTGGCCTTCAATTACGAGCGCTAAGCGTGACAGGCCCACGCCTACAGTACGTGTGTCTGTGCGGTCGATCTGAGACGTTTCACGCACAACCGCGGCGTTGGATAGAATGCAGATATCACCTTGAATACCCGCGGGCAGTTCAAATCGGTAAAGACCTTTTTTCCTGCAAGGTGTTTGAGAATGGATGATTTGGCCATTGATTTCAATGCGCAAACCCGTATCGGCAGTGCGAACTGCGCCCGTCAATATTTCCGCCCGCTTGAATAGATCGCTGCGTATCGGCTCGATGATATCGGGCGTGATCTTTTGGACATACTCTGGCAGAAATACTCGTTCAGGCGCTGGCCCGAAATCAGGATAAGCGGTGACGGTTCTGGCGTTCTGGAATGAATTGCGATTGCTGCCCACCTCCAGATAGCTTTCGGCAGCAGCGCCTTCAGCCAGCAGCATATCGAATTTCTCCAATTCGACGTGATAGTACTCAAACTCCTGAATATTGAAGTCCTGGATTATGGTGATGCCATTGACCAAAGACAGCGCCGGCACCAGGGCGCCATCGAAACTGAAGCGGTGGCCAGGAGAGACGGCCAGATCGCGGTGGGGGATATTTTCAGCGAAGGCACCTTTACAAATACGTATAGGAGAAGCACGTAAAAGATGAGAATCTGGAATACGGTTTCTGTTCAGTTTGCGAAAACCAAGCCATTTCACGATGTTAATTCCGCCTGAGGCGGTCAGCACTTTATCGCCTGCTTTTAAGGTTTCGACTTTGACTTCCCCGTCGGGTGTAGCGATGTGTGTGCCTTTTAAGTAGCATGTAAACACCAGTGTATCGCCCTCCAATTCCATTGGGTCATAAATCCATGGGGCGCTGAAATTGCCAACGATTTCACCTTCACTGTTTTTGAAAGTAAGTACACTATCAACATAACTATAACTGTCAGCGCCAATAACCTGTATTTCTGAACCCGGACTAATGACCGTTAATCGAATCAATGGGTCGGACTGATCAATATTGGTTCCTGTTGAGTCATATATAAGCTTGCCACTTCCAAAAACCCGAATATCAAAAGGGACTTGTCCACTGGATAGAAACTCCGGTGTAAATTCAAGTGTGGAACCATTTTCAACAAAAACGGTGGGCCGGGCTGCGCTAGTATCACCTTCCCATGCAGTAAACTCAACAAGTTTGACGTTGGCCCCATCTTCTAACCGTATGCCGGTGGTATAGCGAGAGCCCTCCTCACCCAAGACTGCCAAATTGAGCGAGTCAGGGGAGTCGGATGAATTTTTGATTATTAATGTGCCGAGATCGCTATTGTTCACAACTTGCACATTAAGTGTGCCGTCTTCACCGTAGTCAGCCTGATCGACCGTCAAAGTCTCTACGTCATAATCAATAAGAATATCTGCCATATTTTCACCTATCCCGTTAATGATTAATTTTTGTCTTGGATGGGTGAGCCTGCATATTCACCCTTACCGTTTGTAAATAATTGAAATATTTAACAGACCGATTATTAGCATATATGGTTTGAAAATCAACGGATATTTATGTTTGCTCCCTTCGAGCAGTGAAATAATTCTTAAATAAAACAACTATTTATGAAATATGATAGTAAATTGTCATTGAGATTGGGATTTTTAGACAATCTATCGGCCGCACCAAGCCCTGTAATTCCGATTACGCTCCAGTGTCTGACGCTTGATTGACATGGGCGTTGCCCGGAACTCGTCCATCACTACCGGGAAATCTCGCTAAACGCGTGGAACCGAAACCGCCGCTGGATGCAGCTTATAATTCGATTATTTTGACTTGAGGCTTTAATGGAATGTTGATTTTCGGCGTCAATGGTTACCGAGTCATGCGCATTGGCATGGCGAGCTAACCCTTGAAGGTAAAGCGGACTCTGTGGTTGCATAGTGGTAGATTACAGACAGCGATCTTATTGATACTTCCGCTTTTTTCACCACTTTAATAACTCAATACTCGTCGTCATCGTAATGCTCGCCAACGTTCTCTTGGTCAAGTGTATAGATCACCGCCTGAAATAGATTTGCTGTGTTTTGCATAACGTCCTCAGGAAACTCAATTTTCCCGTCTACCAGAAATTTACGCTCAAGGTAATTTAAAACATCTTGAATTGTATGTTGTGACTTACTGGAATACGAAACTGGGTCGTGTATCAACTCGACCAAATCACCCTCGGAATCCACATCGCCAAAGCCATATTTTCCTGATAGTGAATAGTCGTAGAATTCATTGCCATATTCAAACATGCCAATGACTGGGGACGGCCGTAAGTCGTTATAAATATCGACAATTGTCAAAACACTGCCGTCTCTGGTGCGCCATTTTTGGCCTATTCTGAGTTTCATGTGGTTTAAATAATTTATGTTTTGGCTTTTAAATATCGTAACATAAATTATTAATTGATACATAACCGTTGCATGATGTTGGTGCAGCAACGCTCTACTCTAGTAGAAATAGGCACGCTTGCGTCCTAGACATGAACACGTCCGTTCCTTCGTTCGATGGGCCAAAGTCAGTATTCAGCCTTAGGCGCATAAAATACGGCCAGTGGTAATAATGGCATCTGACCGCATTTCTAACTCAACTTATTGCTCATGCGCAGCATTGCAAGTAACTGTGATTCCAAACCGTCCGCTACGCGGTTCTCCCAAGCGCATATTGATTATGTAATTCGAGCCTAAATTGTCATCTACCATCACCGGCGTTGGACTTGCCACACCTGCTGCCGTCTTGGCCGAATAAACGGATGTCGACAGCACTGCTCTGGGATAAAAATTCCAAGGAAAAAGTTCCTGAAAAGAAAACCCGACAGTTGAGGTTTCCGAGCCTGCTGCCACCAATTTTTCGATTGTCGACTCTGATGCCGTCTCCTTCTTCACTTGGTTATAGCTATTTGATCTCCAGTATATCTGTGAGACCTGACTACGGTCGATTGACCCGTTGCTTCCCTGAGGAACGATGAGGACGTCGGCCTTTTCCATAGGAACTACTGGCGGCACAGCCCCTCCATCGACATTTTTAAAAACATTTCCAATAACTGAAATCCTCGCACATGAAGAATTCGGTTTATAGGGAGCCAGAGCGATAAAACCAAAGGTACCGATCTTTGACACGGTCGTGAACTGATTTCCTGTAATGGTTACACCACCGCCTAGCGGCCAATTCTGTGCCGTCGTATTATCATTGGCTAGCTCAATCCACGAATTATCAATATAGTTTCCCACGATATTGGTCTTGTTATTTGCGGAGGTAAGAATAATGCTTGCAGTTCTAGTTTCGAATGACACCGGCTCTTCGGGTCGCTTTTGCCTGGCTTGCCAAAAATGATTTCCTACTATTACATTGCCCGAACCGTGGAGCACCAAGGTATGCCGAAATTGCCAAACATAGTTACCCCGAAACTTAGCGTCGTTGGTAGTTACCGTGCAAAACACGCTTTTGCGATCTATCGGAGCAACTTTATCTTCGTTTGATATGCCCTGACAATTGTCGACTTGTAGATTGGATCCGCCCGTCGTCCAGAAAGTTATTCCTCGATCTACAGGCCTGGAGAATATGCATCGACTAAACGATATTGTTCCGCTACCTCCTTCATCGGCACCCTTGGGCCCATTGAAGATGGATATATTTCCTGATCCATCAAAAACCATGTCCTTGAATTGAAAATTCAAAAATTGCGCCACATTCCTAAAATCGAACATATATTGAAAATTGATGAATCGGTGAGTGATTTTATTCACTGTGCGCCATGCTCGTGTGTTAAGCACAGCGGTCCCTGCTGCCGTATCAACCCTCACAACGTATGATTCTCGTGCAACACCAGGTCCAGTGATGTACATGCCCATAGTGACAGATGAACCGGGAGGGAAAGTAATTTCGTTCTCGCCGATTTCCGTTGATACGAGAAGCGTGAATTCTGTACGATTTGCCTCTGTACTAGTTAATGCGCTTACCCACCCGTTCTTAATGATCTTGATGCCTTGAGAGCTTTTCCCCTCCCATATTGAACCAAAATCCATCACGCCATCTATGCCTATACGGCGTCCTTCGAGATCAAGCTCGAAATATCGACCGCGAGAATGTAGTTCATTCATGGCTGTCGACAAAGCAGACTTCTGATCAACGCTAATTTCGTTTGTACTGAGAAACTCAGAAATCTTCAATCCACGATAGGACGATAGAATGTAGGGTGCCTTCAATGTGGTCTGAGTCCATTCATCTGCTGTTTTATCTAGCGCATATATCCCCTCATTCTCCACACTAGCCTGCTGCCCATCAGATAAATTGGTCTTGTCTACTGCGTCTAGCTCAGCTACTGTTTGAGTATATTTAACAATCTGGTCTTCGAATGCCATGATTCCATCCTCCTGTGATTGGAATCACTACTGTAATCGAAATAACATGTCAGTGTAGTGTCACTAAACCTAAGGCTGGCAGCCGGCGCTCTCCTAAATACCGACATCATGAAAATATGCGATTCAGATCACGGCTCTGTCTTACCCGTCCGCACATGTAACCCGCCCTCCCGTTTTCACAATTTTGACAGTTTTCTTGACACATAAATACTGGCTATTTATGCGGTACATTTTCATCATGACTGTCGACCACGCAATAAATGATTCGAATCCAAAGCGCAAGGTTGCCGGGGTAATCCATATTTCACCCTAATCGGAAGACATCACCCATATTTAGGGCGGTGCCACGTAGGAAATGCTTCCACAAAATTGATGGGGACGGTATCCATTGGAAAATTAATTATGGTCGACAAATAGATAGCCATGATAATGGAACGGTACGAGCCAATCGTTGAAGGATAGACTGCTCAAAATCGTATCGGAATCGCGATTGACCGGATCAGGCAATCCTGCAGCTGAATGCGCTACAGAACTTGGCGCAAATCTGGCCGCGCCGTACCTGACGTTGTGACTCCAGCCGGAGAGTCATAGGGCCAACTTGGGTCGTGCCTATTGACTTGGTCGGGCAACATACCAATTGCGCACTACAACAGTAAGACTATGATAAATATAAACGCAGCGAATATTGAGGACCAAAAATTTCAGTTCGACAAATAAATGAACTTATAATTCAATTCGTTACATAAATATTATCTTGGGGAAATGATAATGGCAAATATTGACCTGGGAAATGATGACAATGTTGAAGATCAATTCGTCACCATAGACCAAAAAGACTATCTAGGGGACGATCTGCACCTCACTCTGTATCATAAAAAAAGCTGTGAATTAAAGATCGAGAACAAGTCAGATCAATCAGAAGTGCTTAACATATCGGCTAGTATAGGTGACAGCGTCGTATCGGGTGGTTTGGTTTGGGTGCAAGCACTAGAAAACGCACACCTAAAATTCCAGGCTAGTGAACCCGGCCATAGTATTCGATTCAATATTTATATGGAGGGAAACACGACCGTCGAGTTCACGCCCGAATTCATTGCTGAGCACGTTGATAATCCGTACGATATGAAAGTAAATATGAATTACGGTGCGTATGGGCCGAGCACATTGATTTATGACACCACCGGCCTGGATTTCGATTACCTACCGCGTAGAATATCGGGTTTTGGTGAAGGCAATGTCATTAAAGTTGTTAATGCAACTGATGTAGAGGTGAACAAATGGAATACTCTCACTTTTAAAGACGATAATGGCGAGATTTTGACTAAAATTGCTCTAGGCGGCTCTTTCAACAGAGAACTAATTTTTGAGGATGGAACGGTTACTGTAGCTTGCTATCTCAAAGGCACCCATATTGCTACACCCGATGGCGAGGTCAAAGTCGAAGAACTTAAAACCGGCGATAAAGTACGAACCGCCAGAGGCAGTGTCAATACAGTCAAATGGATTGGTTTCCGAAAACTGAATCGCAGCCAACTATCAGCCGAGCACACCTTGCGTGCGTCCCCGATCCGTATCTGTCAAGGTGCCTTTGCCAACAACGTCCCTCACCGAGACTTAACCGTTTCCCCTGGCCACCGCTTCAACTTCGACGGAGCCCTGGTCCCAGCCCTGTCCCTAGTCAACGGTATAACCATCGTCCAGGACTTCGATGTCCAACAGTTCGAGTACTATCATGTCGAATTGGAGAGATTCGATATGCTGTTGGCTGAAGGCGCTGCTGCCGAAAGCTATCTGGAAGTGGGCAGCAATCGCAACTCATTCCAGAACGCAAAAACCGTTACCGCCCACCCTGATTTCGGACCAGCGCCTAAGAACGTGATGCTTGCGCAATATGTCCAGAAAATCACGCCTGAAATTATCGAACAGATACGCCGCAATCTATTCAAGCAGGCGGAAATACTGACGGGCTCAGTCCGCACGTCCGACACTGGTTTGCGCATTGAGGTCAACGGCCAGATTATCAGGCCATGCATGCCATGCACGAAAAGAGGCCTTTATCGCTTTGAACTACCTTCGGACCTAAAAGGTGATATCCGCATCCTATCCAACGCCGCGGTTGTACGTGAAACGTCTCTGATTGATCGCACTGACACGCGCGTCATTGGCGTTGGTTTATCCGGCATTGTGCTTATCACCAACGACCGGCGGTGCGAAATCGATCTGAGTGTTTCGACGCTGAGTGGCTTTCACGAAGCGCAAGAGATGAACGATGTAACCATGCGGTGGACAACAGGTGCAGCTGTAATTCCTGCAAGACTATTGCCTGAATCAAGTACTCCAGTTTTGCTCGAGCTCAATGTTTTACGTACGCATATTTATTGGTCATCAGCCGAGCGGGAGCAAGTCCGCAAAGCAGTATAACTCCCTTACACTAGACAAGAGCTGCGAAAATTGCGGCTTTTTTAGCTGCGGTCAATCCTCGATCTCTACTCGCCCACCACTATCGGGAAATCTCACTGAGTGCGTAGAGCCGAAGCTACCGACGAATGCCGCTTATGATTCAGTGGCTCTGGCACTAGGTGATGTGATCACTCCGTTCTACGAGTGCTAGGAGAAACAAGAATATAGGTCCACATCCGGAATCGATGGATAGCATTTTCGACACTTCCCGAAGCACGGATATTGAGAGTAGCTCTATTGGACAATAGTGCCCACCGACAGCAACCAACTTGCCTTCAAAATCAAGACTTGTATATTTATTACTATTGGAACTCTGTTCTCCAATAGCCTCGCCGATCTGTGCTGTCTGATCAACATCAGGCTCCTCGCTATTTAAAAATTCACTTGTCTTCAGGCCCCGATAAGACGATAGAACATATGGTGATTTCAGTATGGTTTGAGTCCATTCGTCTGCTGTTTTATCTAACGCATATATCCCTTCACTCTCCACAGTGGCCGCTGCTCATCAGCCAAATTAGTCGTGTATACAGATTCTCCTTCAGCGAGTCGCCACTCCGATAATCGGTATTTCTCATCTTCCACGTCACCTGTTATCACTTATATGCCAATTAGTAACAATACAAAATACACTTATTCTTTATCTCACAGCAATATCCCTATCCCTCTAATTAGTTACTCCTTGGTAATTATCCATTTGTCAGCATGAGTATTTATTCTAGCGGTCCCAAAACTATCTTCTCCGGCAGAAACACAGATATGTAGATTTCCTGATATTTTTCTGTTGCGTGGCGTTACTAATGTTAATATTAGACATAAATTAAGTATCAAAATATTACCTATTTAATACAATATATCAAAAGGTGAGAGAGATGCAACGATTTGACGAGCTCAACGGCCGAATACAAAAGTCCGATATAGTGATATTCATCCGATTTTCACATGTCCACGAATCACATCACGCTTTTCGCAAAGGGAAAGGCAAGGAGTTGGACGAGCGGATTGAAATGGTTCTCAATGAAGATAGACTTAAATCCCGGTTTGATTATTTCGAGAATGTTTGCTTGCCGGCCCTGGATGCACAGACAGATACAAATTTCAATGTGGTGCTACGCTGTTCCGACTTACTACCACAAAAATGGAAGGATAGATTGTTCGAACTGGTTATAAACCGGAAAAACATCTATACCGCTTTTTTGTCGGTCTCAGAAAGACCTGTTCCTTTTGAAAAGGCTTTATTGCGAGAAAAGCTATTGAGCGAAGAGTCGGATACCATAATTACCGCCCGGCTTGACGACGACGACGCCTTAGCTGTTGATTATATCGAGAAGTTAAGGAGATACCTGCATCCACAATTTAAGAACCACGGTATCACTTTTGCAAGCGGGTTTTATATGGGAACTTACGGATCTGGCGACAATAAGCGATTTAAATTAGTACCCACTCGGAAAGTCAACGGTTCCGCAGGTCTTGCATACGTGTCCGATCGAAGGGTTCCGGTACATTACATTCTCAGTTTCGCTGTAGTTCATCTGCTCCTCGATACGGCCACACCGGTGATTGTCGACTCCAAAAAACCGATGTTTATTTTAACTGCTCATGAAACCAACGATACAGATCGTAGCCAGTGGAAGGATATGATTGAGGCAAAGTTTTTAACCAAGGACGAATTGGTCGCTCAGCTTGGCGAAGGACTTTCAAACATCAATATAGATCAAATCCCGGGGCAATAGCTCAGCTTTTAACCCTTAAATGATAACCATACCGCCTTCGGGTGGTATTTTTTTGTCCCGACTGAACTTGTTTTTTTTCGACCTAAACCTAACCTAGGCTGAATGAGTGAGAACGCATGACTGATTGCATATGTTTTTTTCGTGATCTGCATACCGTCAAGTCGAATTTAAATAGCCGCAATGCGAGCTGCTTACCTACACCCTAAGAACGAGCACGATTAGGTCATTGATCGTCAAGATGCTCCAGCCCATTTTAAGGACTTATTATTGAACAGACGGGTACAAGGCAGCAACCGATCCGGGGCGATAATTTTTTCAATGGCGATATGAGGCAAAATTCCAAGTCATTCAGTTGGATCGTATCCATTAATCTGAATATCAAGCATCAAAGCCAGCGCTTGCGATAGCGTAGCAGTCTTGTTGCGAATGTCTTGAGGGATTGAAATGTTCCCATCGACTAGAAATTGATATTCGAGCAATTCATAGTATTCAACCAGGTCGTAATCGTTTTCTGAAACAAACTCCGTGGGTGATTTAACCACCTCGATCAAGTCCCCGGGTAAATCTTCCCCATCATTAGAAAACCTTCCGTCAGCGGTGAATTCTTGTATATCGTGTGAATTGGCAAATACGCCATGTACCGGGAAATCTCGACCATCAGAAAGAACCTTTACGATGGTCGCAACAGTATGGCTTCTGGAGATCCACTTTTGGCCAACCTTGAATTTCATTAAGTTTGTCCCTTTTTTATGTCTTTTTTGTTACATCAAGAATAACATTATAAACAATTTATACAAATTATTTACACCATGACATAAATATATCGATTTGCATTTACAGTTAAACATTCATTTTGTAATTACTATTGTATCGATGCTGGCTGACAATGAACTTAGCATTAGAGAGAGCCTGTTTCAGACCAATACCACTTTCGGTGGGAGCTTTTCGCATAAAACTATGAATAGAAACCAATAACACAGCTTTTTTATCGCGCCCCACACAGCCAAGCAAATTGGCTAATCATTTTTGAACGACTCAGTACGATTCCCATAAAAATTGGATCAAACCATCATCTGCTATCACAATGCAACTGAATTTTTACTGATTTATTGAGTTAACTCTCAATAGCTGACCATGTTTGAATATAATCAATCAAGACATCAGAATACGAGAGAAATATGGAATCTTATTTCCAAAAACAGTCAGGATATTTTTCAATTGAAGACGTCTATTGCAAATTTCATATCACTGATATTCATAAGCCAATTGTGGTCTCCTTCGCTGGCGCGGGAGACTTTATCAAAACCCAACGCACAAAACTGGGGGTCTCGCCCTGGGGTTTCGAATTTATAAAAAAAAATGGGGGGAACGTCATTTCCTTTGCAGCAATTGATGTCAGCAATTGGTATAGAAATGCCAAATTTGAATCATTCTTGGAGCATGTCACAGCCTATATAGCAGACTTTCCTTCAAGGTTGGGATATGGAGGCAGCATGGGTGGTTATGGCGTTTCTGCTTTTTCAAACAAATTACGTTTGGATCGAGTATTGCTAATTAATCCAGTATCCACTCTAAATAAAATTCAAGTCCCATGGGAGAGACGTTTTTCATCGGCAGCAGCTCGTTATGATTGGGGTTCGGGATGTTTTGACGGCAGGCACGTAACGGCAACAGGGTACGTAGTTTATGATCCGTTGCATAAATTCGACAAGCGCCATGCACATCGCTATGGTGAGAATATCAAGCACCTACGTGTATATGGTGTGGGCCATTCTATGGCCAGACATTTACAAAGTATGGGCATGCTTGGAAAACTCTACCGTGATTTTGTGAATGACAGCATAGACGAGCACGATTTTTATGTTAATGCACGAGCCAGAAGGTATATCGACCAGTATTACAAACGCCAATTGGCTTCGTTCAATAGACGGCTGACGCCAACCAGAAAAGAAATATTAGATAAACACCGTACTGCGATAAAACGGAAACGACTATTAGAGTCATTGGGTATCTTTGATGTAAATATCTCTCCCCTGGCAGAATTGACGATGCAATCTACAATTAGCCAGGAAGATCGCGGCTTAAGCGGAGCTTGTAATGACGCATTACTGCGAATCGGTTCGCTAAACAAGGATCTTAATTTTGAGACGTCGTGGGAACGAGGCTTGGAGTTTATAAAAAAGGGTGGCTTCAAATACTATAAGAAGGTTCATCTAGTCAAAGTACTCAATGCCGAAAAAATTGTACTAAGTGGCACTTTCGATGCTAAGCGCCCGTCCAATGGTTTCATCTTGGGCTTTTTGTCATCATTGCACCAGAATCTTGGGACCGTTCTGGTATCAAAAGGATTCAATCTGAAGAACATTGACGGCCTGCCAGCAGATCAATTAAAACGTATTAACGATTTACGACTGTCCATCAGACAATAAAGCCAAGTTCCACCTTATGTGGCCATCTTTTCTATATAGATGGCCACCTGCTGACCCATGGGCTCTTGCACCAATGTCATTGGGTATGACGAAGACCAGGAAACAATCCGGCCCGGTCTTATCCGCGAACGAAAACCTCACCTGAAATATGCCACCCCTCATTCAACGAGTGCCACCAACGCAAGCACCCATTGACCTTTTGCTACTCGCCGACCCATCCGAGAAGAAGATTCGCTCTTATCTTCTCCAATCGGATTGTTTTGTCGCTTCCTGCGACGGGATGATAATTGGCGCATGCCTGGTACAGCCACTGGGGGCCAAATCCTGCGAAATCATGAGTATCGCCGTGCACCCGGATCACCAGAAAACAGGCACGGGCACGTTGCTGCTTAAGTGGATCATCGATTTTTATCGCCGGTCCGGCGCCTTACAATTGGAGGTGGGGACCGGATCATTCGGTTACCAGCTCACTTTTTACCAAAAACAGGGCTTTCGGGTAACCGGCATTGAACGGAATTTTTTCATCGACAACTACGATGAACCCATCGTCGAAGACGGCATCCGGCTGTATGACATGCTGCGCCTGACCTTGAAACTGAGCTGAACTGAAACCGGACCAGGATAATGACCATGCGACGACCATCTCCTGATCCCAGGGCCAACTCGCCGTTTCACCGCGCTGGACGCTAATGGTTGCCGTATCTGCTGTATAGTGAGCAATTAAGCTGGGAGACAGCGATGGCATTTGAAAAATGGGCTGTACGTAAAGGCGATGCATTAGGCGTGGTCTACGAAGCTTACCGGGTGGGCAAACAGCTATCACTTGTGAAATATTACATGAACAGCCACCGGGACGGATTCGTTCTGGTCAAGGAAAACGCGTACGAAAAATTCGGACCGGAACGTCTGGATGCGCTGTTTGACGAGTGCTGGAACAGTCCGAAGGATTTCTATCAAATTGATGAAGACGGCGTGACCAAGGTCGGCAGACGAGCACCCTACTTCGGTTGACGGCCTGTATCCCGATCTGTGTCCGACACCTACCCCTGCTCGATCGGAAACACAATTGTGATTCTGAGACCGGGCTGGCGGTTCTCAAACGTCAGAGTTCCCTCGTGCATGGTCACAATGGCCATCACGCTTTTGAGCCCGAGCCCAAAGCCGGTGGCATTGGGATCCAGTTGATAGAAGTGTTTGCCCACATTACCGTATTCGCTGGTTGGTATGCCCGGACCGTCATCTTCTATCCGAATCGATAACTGCCCCCGCTCCCCCTGTACACTGACCCAGACATGTTTGCTGGTGTATTTCAGTGCATTATCCACCAGATTGGCCAGCATGCTGGCCAGCAGGTCTGCATCCCCCTGGATATGGCAGTCACCCTGGACGTCCAATGACAACTGATAATGCCGGTCTTCGGCGAAGGCGCTGTAAAGGTCAATGACGTCATCCGCGATCGTGGAAAAATCACAGATGCGAAAGCGTTGCCGGTGCACACCGGCTTCAATCTCGGAGATCTGCAATAGCTTCTCAAACAGCTGATTCAGGTTTTCAATTTCCTGAACAGCGAAATGCGTGGCCTGCAACACCTCCTGCGCAGAATGACCCGGCCGCTGCACCGTGCGCAGCCTGCTGATAATGCGAGTCAGGGGCGTGCGCAAATTATGCGCGATCGTATCGGACACATGGCGCACGCCTTTCATGAGCGCCTCGATACGGTCCAGCATCGAATTGATTTCGTAGCTCAGATGGTAAAACTCATCGTGGATTTCAGACAGTGGTATTCGCGAGGACAGCTGACCACTGCTGATTTGCGTGGCTGTCTTGTGAATGCTGCTGACCCGAAAATCGAGCTCGCGCCTGAAGATAAATGTACCCACGATCACCAGCATCAGGGCAACAAACAGCGTGACCAGACAGGCCTGTCCGATCAGTGCGATGGTTCTGTTGGTCTCGGCCAGATCCACACCGACGACCAGCGTACTGCCGTCGTCCAGCATCGATACCTTGAACCTGCCGGTAAGCGCGACTCCCTCGTTGCTCACGTCAGCTTCCGCGATCTCCGACAGCCGCGAGACCGGAGCAGCATCCAGGTTGCCGATCACCTTTTCACCAGTCTGATTGAGCAAAAGATACAACTCCTTGTCAGAATCAACATCATCCGACAGGGTAAAGGCCAGTGAACGGATCAACCGATCTGACCCGCCCGCTTCAAAATCGGTCACCAGTCGATGAGTCGTCGAAGCGATTTGCCGCTGCAATTGGGAATGTAACGCGCCTACTACCTGCAAATAAATGAATGCCATCAGGACCAGGATGGAAAAGATGGCCAGCATTCCGTAATTGAATGTCAGCCGAAAGGAAATCGAATTCCATGTCCGGTCCAGAAAACGGACAAATTGACCAATCATGACCGGGCGATATCCTGACCAGCCGCCTGCCCTTGATCCGCGAGGACATACCCCTCGCCCCATACTGTATGAATCAGCTGGGTTTGAAAGCCGGTGTCGATCTTGCGTCGCAAGCGACTGATCTGAACATCAATCACATTCGATTGCGGGTCAAAACGATAGTCCCATACCGATTCTAGCAGCATGGTGCGAGTCACAACATTGCCGGCGTTTTGCATCATGTGCACAAGCAGACGATATTCCCGGGGCTGCAGGTTGATGAGCTTGCCGCTGCGTTCCACCTTGCGGCTGATCAGATCCAGCTTGAGATCGCCCACCCGCAATTGCTTGACGGTATCGTCGCTGCCGGCACGCCGGATCAGCGCCTCAATCCGGGCGATCAACTCGGAGAAGGCAAATGGTTTGGTCAGGTAATCGTCGCCGCCCGATTTCAGGCCACGAACGCGCTCATCCACGCCCGACAAGGCGCTAAGCACCAGTACCGGCGTCTTGTTGCCCAGCGCGCGCAGTGTGGAAAGAATGGACAGACCATCAATATTGCCAGGCAGCATCCGATCCAGGATGATAATGTCCCATTGCTGCTCACTGGCGCGTCGCATGCCGTCTGCGCCATTGCCGCAGACTACAGCATCGTGCCGCAACTCATTCAGGCCATTGGCAATATACCGTGCGTTTTCATAATCGTCCTCAATGACCAAGCAGTGCCACATGAGCGTCCCCCGTTCCTATGCATTTTGTCGGCGTTGCACCGCCACCTGAGCATCATACAATTTCATGCCAGCACGCGTGCCGTACCGACCCGAATTCCAATATACATTTTTATTTGAATGCAATCATGACAAAACGGTAATGTTTTCGTCATCCACTGCAAGACTGGTGACTCTATACAATCTTTCGGCTATACACCTGCAATTTTAGTGGAGACTTAAAAGGTACAGATTATGCACATAAAAAATCAACAGGACTTCTGGTCCGGCCTGATGTTCGTGGCTGTCGGATTGGGATTTGCCATTTTTTCCTACAGCTATGACATGGGCACACCAAGCCGCATGGGTCCAGGCTATTTCCCATTCTGGCTGGCCATTTGCATGGCTTTGCTGGGCGCAGTAGTAACGCTGACCTCTCTCAGGGGCGAAAAAACTGAAGATAGCGCAGTCGGTCATTTCGACTGGGATATTCTTTTTATGATTATCGGCAGTATCTGTCTTTACGGCCTGATGCTAGACCACCTGGGTCTGTACATCGCCACTCCACTACTGGTGATTTTCTGCAGTCTGGCCAGCCACGAATTCAGTTTAATGATCGCCATTGGCAACGCCGTCTTCCTGACAGTTTTCTCCTGGCTGGCGTTTGTCAAGGGTCTGGGCCTGATCTTCCCGCTGTGGCCTGAACCCATTGCAGAATGGAGCATAGCTGCGCAGATTCTGATACCCGTAGGTATTGTTATTGCCGTTGTCATGCTGGTCCGCCGGATTAAAGGAAAATAATCATTATGGAATTACTTCAACATTTGGCGCTGGGGTTTTCGGTGGCGTTTACGCCTGAAAACCTGATGTACGCACTACTCGGCTGTATTCTTGGCACCCTGATTGGCGTGTTGCCTGGCATTGGGCCCGTTCCCACAATTGCCATGCTGCTGCCGCTGACATACATTCTGCCTCCCACCGCGGGCCTGATTATGCTGGCCGGTATTTATTACGGAGCGCAATACGGAGGTTCAACCACTGCCATCCTGGTGGCACTGCCGGGGGAAACTTCGGCGGTGGTCACGGTGCTGGACGGGCACCAGATGGCCAAGAACGGGCGAGCGGGAGCGGCACTTGCCATTGCCGCACTCGGCTCGTTCTTTGCCGGATGTTTTGCAACCGTTTTGCTGGCTGCGTTTGCGCCTCCATTGGCAGAGGTCGCTTTCAAGTTCGGGCCCGCAGAGTACTTCTCCCTGATGGTGCTTGGCCTGGTGGGTGCGGTTGTATTGGCTTCGGGCTCCCTGCCTAAAGCCATCTGCATGATTCTGCTGGGTCTGATGCTGGGTATGGTCGGCACCGACGTGAACTCTGGCGTTGCCCGGTTTGACTTTGGTATTCCCGAACTGCAGGATGGCATTGACTTTGCCGTGGTGGCCATGGGTGTTTTCGGCTTGGCCGAAATCATGAACAACCTGGCGCAAAAGGAAAACCGCGTCGATATTACCGACAAGATCGGTAGCCTGTACCCGAACAAGCAGGAATTCAAGGAAGCCGCACCGGCCTGCATACGGGGCACGTTGCTGGGTTCTGCGCTGGGCATTCTGCCTGGTGGCGGGGCCGTGCTGTCGTCATTTGCTTCCTATACGCTGGAGAAAAAAATCTCCAAGAATCCGGAACGCTTCGGCAAGGGCCACCCGGCCGGTCTGGCAGGTCCTGAATCAGCGAATAATGCCGCCGCACAAACGTCATTTATCCCGCTGCTGACACTGGGTATCCCTGGCAACGCGGTAATGGCGCTGATGGTGGGTGCGATGACCATCCACAATATTCAGCCAGGCCCCCAAGTGATGTCCAGCCACCCTGAGCTGTTCTGGGGTCTGATTGCTTCCATGTGGATTGGTAACGTGATGCTGGTGATTCTGAATCTGCCGCTGATCGGCCTGTGGGTCAAGTTGCTCAAAGTTCCCTATCGTGTCCTGTTCCCAGCTATTGTCCTGTTCTGCACCGTCGGCGTGTACTCATTGAACTACAACGTATTCGATATCTACATCATGGCCATTTTCGGTGTAATCGGCTATGTATGGAGCAAACTCAAATGTGAGGGCGCCCCGCTGTTGCTTGGACTGGTTCTGGGACCGATGATGGAAGAGAATTTCCGTCGTGCCCTGCTGTTATCACGGGGCGAGTTCAGCACCTTTGTTACCCGTCCACTGTCTCTGTCACTCTTGATTCTGGCCGCGGCGCTGGTGGTGCTGGTCGCGCTGCCCTCGATTCGCAAAAAGCGCGAAGAGACGTTCGTCGAAGAGGATTAAACCGCCGTCCCGGGTCGGCCGCGTCTTGCGGTCAGCCCGGCTGCAGCCAACAACCGCCCTGTGCCGCTACCGGTACGGGGCTTTTTTTTTATGGTCGCGGATCGCAAGGTATACTCAGCAAGACAGCCCCTGTATTCCTCCTACTTTCACAGGAATTCCCCTATGAGTATGTTAAGTGACGTATTTCAGATGCAGCAGACCTTTGGCGAGGCCTTTTTGCGCAGTACGGCCATTTACTGGGGTATTTATCTGCTGTTCCGCTTTGGCGGGCGGCGCAACATCGGCTCATTGGGTTTTGCCGATATTGTCGTCGTGATGCTGGTATCGGAAGCCGTCGGCAATGGGCTATCGGGATCTTCCGATACCGTCACGGATGGCCTGATAGTGGCCGCCGGTATTGTTCTGTGGTCATTTTTGGTTGACCGTCTGGGATATTTCTTTCCAGCAGTAAGCCGTGTGCTTTCACCTGACCAACTATTGCTCGTCAAGGACGGTATCCTGCAACTGAAAAATATGCGCCACGAATATGTCACCCGCGCCGAATTGCTGGAGCAGCTACGCATTAACGGGATTGATGAGTTGATGCACGTCAAACGCGCGTTTCTGGAAGCCAATGGC
>Ga0160465_100530_pt1 | contig 17121 bp, 14 predicted proteins | sample HID1971K_E11MG_FD_108209 | JGI IMG/M metagenome (GOLD analysis project Ga0160465, IMG submission 108209) | Enriched millipede-associated microbial communities from UW Madison campus, WI, USA - HID1971K_E11 MG | ecosystem: Host-associated > Arthropoda: Insects > Digestive system > Unclassified ...
ACCACAATATCTTTTCATACTACTTTGTTTTCTAGTCCATTATAAAGATAGTAAGGATGGATGGAGTGGTCTTCATTTTTATTGAACGCGATTATAATTCCGCCTTTTTATGTAAGTTTGATTGAGAAAGGCAGCTTTAATTTGATTTGCCTCATCTTCAATATCAGATTGATATTTATAATGCAGGCTATCTAAAAAAGCTAATAGTACCTTTTCTTCCTGTTCATTTTTTGTATTTACCAATACGCTCATACAAACAACTTTAATGATTTTTTTATAAAGATTTCACGTAATAGGTATACGCTCTCGAATTGTACAATTAACCATTTCGAACGGGATAACCAATTAACCAAAATCATTCTTCCTTAATCAACCCGTGTTCTTTTAAAACCGAAACTGCTATTTCAATCAGTCTTAAATGTTCTTCTAAATGCCCATGTTGCACTTCTACATTAATATATGGGATATTGTTTTGCAGGGCATAAACAGAAAGAGAACCATCATCTGAGGCAAATTTAGATTGCAGGATCACATTCACATTTGCTTTTTTTAAGCTTGAAAATAATCTTGGTTCTGTAACGTACAAGAAATCATCGCCATCCATTTGAAAGTTAATGTAAACAGAATCAGCAGTACTGGATAGATCATACCCCGGGAGATAAGAAGAAATGCCAAAACTGCCGTCGGTATTGTTGTGCAGGGTCAAAATATAACCGTTTGATTGGGGATCATAAAAATCCAGGATTTGTTTTCCTGCATTAAGAATGGCTGTATCAAGCTCTGTAGAACTATATTCGTTTTTCTTTAAGCGGGTATTTACACCTCTTTCGGTATAAATCGCATTTGGATCTATTCGATAATGGTCGTCCATAAAACTGAAATTATAGTCCCTGACACTACCATATTGGCTATCGATTAATTCTCCGCCACTCCAGCGAATGTAATCGAAACCAGCTTTTACGCCAGTATCTTCATTATCATGTACAACAAGAAATTTTACGCCATTGGGTTTATAACTGTATTTCACCAAAGCAATGTTCAAATCATATAATTTGATAAAAGATGAATCCATTGTCATGGCTTCAAAAACAGGTGGGTGTTGGGCATAAGCAGAGCTTATGAAAATTAATGAGAGTACGTAGAATATCAGTCTAATCATTTAAAATATACAGCAAGATCATATAAATTGTTTTCGGCGAACAATTTAAATAAAAAAGGAAACCTTTTGGGGGTTTCCTTTTAAAATTTATTACAAAATCTCTATTATTTAAATAAGATTTTGCTGATAATAGATGAGCTATTTTTCAATTTCAACTTCCATCGGTTCCGGAACCAATTTGATTGGCTCTGGTTTTTTCTTGAACCAACCTTTTACAGCCCTTGAATTTTTATCCATTGCGATATACATACAAGGAACCAAGATTAAGGTTAAGAAAGTCGCGAAACTTAGACCAAAGATCATAGTCCATGATAATGGCCCCCAGAAAGCAACGCTATCACCACCAAAATAAAGGTGAGGGTTTAATTCGGTAAATAATTTTACGAAATCTATATTCAAGCCCACAGCCAAAGGAATTAAGCCCAGCATAGTTGCTGTTGCGGTTAATAATACAGGTGTCATCCGAGTACGGCCAGCCTCAATAACGGCGTCTTTTACGCTCATTCCCTGGCTTATCATCAGCTCTGCGAACTCAACCAAAAGGATACCATTTCTTACTACGATACCCACCAAGGCTACGATACCGAGCATTGACATCATTACAGAGAATGGCATATTGAAGAGGATACAGCCGCCCAGTACACCAATCAAACTGAATAATACTTCGACCAAAATAATGATTGGCTTGCTGATCGAGTTAAATTGAGTTACCAGAATAATTAAAATCAAGCCTATAGCGGTTAAAAATGCTGTACCCAAAAAGCCCATTGTTTCTGCCTGTTCTTCCTGATCACCAGCCATCCTAATCTCTACACCATTCGGTGCCTTAAATTGGTTAACTTCTTGCGTCACATTGGCTACAACCTGATTGGGATTCGCATCACTTAACACGTTTGAAGAAAGAATAATAATCCTTTTTTGCTGTTTACGTTTAATACCACCGTAAGTATTTACATAGTCAATGTTAGCAAATGACGAAATCGGAACCTGTCTGATTTGGCCACCCATAGCCATATCACGGTAAGTCATTTTCATGTTGCGTAATACTTCTAAGTTGTTCTTTTGTTCATCTTTTGACCGGATATTGATCTCATAGTCTTCTTTTTCATCTCTGAATTTAGAGGCTTCAATTCCAAAAAGTGCAAAACGAAGGTTTGTGGCAATATCCTGAGTTAAAATTCCTTCCCGGTTTGCCCTTTCCCTATCGATATCAAAAACAACTTCAGGTTTGTTGTTCTGGAAGTCTGATTTTAATTCTTCAACACCAGCAATTTGCTTGCTTACCAGGTACTTTTTCAATCTTTCTGAAGTGTTAACAATCGAATCCAGGTTATCGCCAGTAATCTCGATGCTGATTGGTTTGGCCGTTGGTGGCCCACCTTGTTCTTGTGCAACCGAAATTTCAGCGCCTGGAATATTTTTTACGGCATTCCTTATTTTATCCAGATATTCGGAGGTATTTACGCCCTTTCTTTTTCCAAATTCTACAAAAGCTACGGTTACTTTTCCTTTATTTGGATATTCGCCCTGATCTTCATCCTGTGGATCAGTAACACCTTTGGCTACGTTTGAGATAATTGATGTTACAACAGGATCAATTTTGCCATTATTAGAAAGTACACCAGTCACTTTTTGCTCCACTTTTTTCACCACCTCATTGGTATAGGCCTGATCTGTACCCACAGGTAAACCAACATACACGTACACAAAGTTGGGATCGGCAGATGGGAAGAAGATAATTTTTTGCCTGCCACTCATAACTAATCCAAAGAATATAAATAATGTGGCAAAAAATAATCCAAAAGTACCCCAGATTAATTTTTTAGGGTGTTCAACAGCCCAATGCAAAACTTTAACGTATTTGTTTTGGAAAGCTGGCCAAATCTTATTTTGGAATGTTTTAACCGCATTAGTCAAAACGAAATGATTTAATAGGAACAATAGGGCTATGAATACCACAAAGTTGCCCAGGCCAACATTAATTAAGTAAGCTATAACGGCTATGATGCCAAAAATTATGAGTTTCTTTCTTACACCTTTATCAAACGTTGGTTTTTTGTTAGCTGAATGATCATCATGGGCCATAAAGTCGACCGCAAAAACAGGGTTGATGATGTAAGCTACAATTAACGATGCAAATAGGGTTACAATTAAGGTTAATGGCAGGAAATACATGAACTTGCCAATAATACCTGGCCAGAACAATAAGGGGAAGAACGGAGCCAATGTGGTTAATGTTCCTGAAAATACAGGTACGAAAACCTCACCTGCAGCCATCTTAGCGGCCTTAACGATAGGCACTTTTCCATTGTCAAAAATACGGTGCGTATTCTCGATTACCACAATGGCATCATCTACTACGATTCCCAAACCTAAAAGGAAAGAGAAGAGTACAATCATGTTCATGGTAAAACTAAAACCTAAAATTCCACCCAGCAATGGCATGCACAAGAAAGCGATGAACATGGACAGGGGAACTGATAGGGCTACGAATAGCGCATTGGTTACGCCCATGAAGAACATCAGGATAATGGTTACCAAAATAAAACCAATAATGATGGTATTGATCAAGTCGTGTAAGGTTACACGGGTTTGATCGGATTGATCACCGGTTACTTTGATTTCAAGGCTTTTCGGTAATGAATGCGCCTTCATATCGGTAATGATCTGGTTGATTTTGTCAGATGCTTCAATCAGGTTTTGGCCCGAACGTTTTTTAACATTTAATGTAATTACGTTTTTGCCATATAAACGGGCATAACTGGTTTGTTCTTTAAAGGCATCTTTTACCTCGGCAATATCTCTAAGGTAAACTGCAGCGCCGGTTGGGGTCTTGATTACCAGATTGGCAATCTGTTCCGCGCTTTTAAATTCCTTTTTAATGTTTAGTGTACGGCGTAGGCCATCCATTTTTACAGTACCGCCAGATGCTGTCACATTTTCTTTTTGCACAGCATTATAAATGTCGAAGAAAGAAATTTGTGCGGCAGCCATCTTATTCATATCTACAGTAATCTGAATTTCAGGATCTAATGCACCTACAATGTCGACACCAGAAATTTCCGGTAAGGCTTCAATTCTATCTTGTATATCATCTGCATACTCTTTCAATTTCTTCAGATCGAAATCACCAGAAATGTTTAGATACATAATTGGCAGATCGGATAAGTTAATATCCTGAACTACAGGTTCGTCAGGCAAATCGTTTGGTAAGTCTGTTTTGGCTTTATCAACCGCATCCTTAACCCGTTGTTTGGCATCCTTGATGTCTACATTGGTATTAAATTCGGCGGTGATGATAGAGAAATCCTGATAAGAATTTGAGGTAATTTTCTTTAAGCCTTGTGTACCTTTTATCTGTTTTTCCAATTGCTTGGTTACCAGGGTTTCCATGTTCTCTGGCGATGTTCCTGGATACACGGTCTGTATGAAAATTTTTGGAATAATTACCTCCGGAAAATTTTCTTTGGGGGTGGAGTTGTAGGCAAACAAACCGGCAACCGTAATCATTATAGTAATGATGTAAATAGCGGTTTTATTGTCTATGGCCCAACTTGAGGGCTTGAACTCTTTGTTTATATCTTTCATTTTTTTATGAGATATGAGATTAGTGATGGGATTGCCGGCCTTTGCCTGAATCTAAATCTTGATCTTACTCTTATTAATATTTAACAGGATCACCTTCGTTCAGATCCTCAATTCCTGTAACAATTACTTTGTCTCCAGCTTTTAGTCCAGACAATATTTCGGTTTTTCCTTCAATTGTTTTTCCAATTTTAATTGCAGTACGTTGTGCTTTTTCATTCACTACGGCCATTACATATTTTCCATTTTCGGCATTTTGGATGGCGTTAACAGGAACGGTAACCGCATTAGGGCTTTTATAATCAACGACTTTTAATACCGTAATCATATTAGCCCGGTATTTTTTGTTAGATGGCAAATTAATCTCAATGTTAAAGCTGCGCGAGGCTTGATCAACAACTCTGGAAGCAAAAGAAACTTTTGTATTTAAGCTATCCGGAATATCAGGGAAAATAACTTTAACATCATCTCCCTGACCTACTTTACCTAAATATGCCTCGGCTACCTGTGCTTTAGCTTTTAAAGAATTTGCATTTACCACTCTAATGGCCGACATACCCGGACTCGCTGCCTGTCCAACTTTTAAGTCCATTTGCTCAATTCCACCAGAGATGGGAGATTTGATTTTGTACATGCCCAATTGCGTGCGAAGAACTTTTATTTGACGTTCCAGTCCTTCTTTTTGGGTTTTGGCATTTAAAAATTGTACTTCTGTGCCAATTTTTTGATCCCAAAGATTTTTTTGACGGTTGTATAAATTAACTGCTAAATCTAATTGTGTTTGCACCTGGGCTATGTTCTGACGCAGTACATTGTCGTCAATTTGAGCTAATACCTGTCCTTTACCTACATTTTGTCCTACTTTTGCATAAACAGCTGTAACAATCCCTGGCATTTCCGGATTTACCTGTACGTTTTGTTCTGCATCAACTCTTCCCTGTATCTCTATGTAGTTATTAAAAGGAGCTGTTTTAACATCGTAAACGGTAACATCTTTAGTTGCCAATGAATCTTTGCCACCTACTTCTGTTTCCAGTTTTGCAATTTTGCTATCTAATTCTGTACGTTGTTTTTTAAGGTCGGCTAACTCAGCTTTTTTGTCTTTTGGCTTTGAGCATGCCGCTAAAAATGCGATCGCTGAAATGTATAATATTTTTTTCATCTGTATAAAAATTGTTGTTTAATGGTGATGAGGCTATCATGTGTTACTTCCTTTTGTTCATTCGGGTATGCATATGCTACACATGATGCTTTCATAATAAATATATGATTTTGTAAGGTTAATATTTAATGTTTCCTAAAGCTTTATCCAGATTTACTTTGTTAATTAGCATATCATATAAAGCGTTGATGTAGTTGTTTTGAGCTTCTTTAAGCGAGGTTTCGGCAGTAGTAACTTCTAAACTGGAACCAACTCCCTGTTCGTATTTAACTTTGGTAACGCGCAATACTTCTTTAGCTAAGTCCATATTTCTTTTTTGGTTTTCTAAAGATTGCTGTCCATTTAAATAAGTGGTTTGTGCCTGGGAAACTTCCAGGTTAATGGCGTTTTGTAAATTATATAGCTCATTTTGAGTTTTTAAAGATTCTAGCTTTGCATTTCGAAGCTGGTAAAGTTTTTGTCCACCAGAAATTAAGGGAACGGATAGTTTTAAGCCAATAACCGTTGTTGGAAAACGTTGATCGTATAAGTTTGAAAACGAATTGTCCTGGAAATTAGCAGAAGTACTACCGAAGGCCACCAAACTAGGTAAGAATAAACTTTTGTATCGTTTTACATCCAAATCATTTAGTTTTTTTTGTGTTTGGAGCAGAGAATATTCGATCCTTTTATTGTAACTCGCATTATCCTCTAATATTTGACGCTTTTCTACATCCACTGTACTAATTTTATCAGTTAGGCTGAGTGTACTTCCAATGGTCATGCCCATTTGAAATTTCAATAAGTTGACATTTAATGCCAATAATCTCATTACGTTTTCACGTTCAGTAATTAAGTTGTTGTTTAATACATTTAATCTATCGACATCAATTTTCTCTACAAAACCGTTCTTAAACAATTCTTTTGTATCGTTTAATGATTTTTTTAAACGATCTAAATTCGCATCCAATAAGGAAAGTTGTTCGTTATTGACTAAAACAGAATAATAAGCTTTAGTTACTGCAACCGCACTTTCAATTCGGGTTCTGCTCAGGTTTTTAATAGATAATTCCTTATAGGTTTTTGATGCCTGTAGACCAACCAGGTAACTGCCATCAAATAATAATTGAGAGGCCTCTAAACCAACAGAAGAAGTATATTTAGTGCCAAATTGAGCAGGAATTCCAGCGCCAAATGAAGTAGGCATTTGAATTACATTTCCATTTTTATCTTTTACACCTTCATCTATCAATACCTGATAAACAGAAGGTGAAATAAAATCTGGTATAATGGTGGTTGGCACTTTAAGAAAATCCTGAAAGCTGGCATTTCCACTTATTTGTGGTAAACCTATACCAATAGTTTGTTTTACTTTGTTTTTTGCAATTTGTTCATCAATCTGTGCATTGATGATGCTAACCTGATGTTGTTGCGCATAAGAAATGGCTTCCTGGAGGCTAAAACTCGCTGTCGTATCTTTTTGCTGAGCAGCCACTAATTGAGGTAAAATCATGCCGCTAATCAGGATGAGCATTAATTTTACCATTTTTATTCTAAGCATAATATATATTGTTTTTTGTTTTGGGTTTCTATCTAATTGTTAAGGTTTTTAACCACCAAGAGCACTAAGTCCACAAAGAAGTTTCAAGCTTTTTCCATTTGTCTTTAATCTTTCAGCTTTATGCTTTGGTCTTTAATCTTTGGTCTTTATTCTTTTAGCTTTCAGCTTTATTCTTTCAGCTCATTTAACATTTAAGTCCTTTGGTAAAAATTGTAGAGAGGTCTTTTTGTTTTTGTGCCATTTTGTTTAATGCTTTCTTATCGGGAACAATATCTTTACCTGTTTCCATAATACACATGTTGGTTAAGCCCATTAAACTTTCCAGGTATAATTCTGCAACATGCAACATATTATCATGAACAATTTCCCCTTTGTTTTGAGCTTGTCTGAATATTTCGGTATAAAACATTTTTTCCGAATTTTTTAATGAACCCAGTTTGCTTTTCATCGCATCGTCATTAAGTAAATCCGGAATCCCTTCTGATATCCGCAACATATAGTATTTCTGAAAAAAGGTATTTCTAACATCGATTGTGCTGAATAGAATATTTTCCAGTGATTGATTTGGATTATATTTCTTTTTTAAAAGTTCAAAATAATCGGAGAAAACGCGCTCTATTACCCCGAATATAAGATTTTTCTTATCAGGAAAATAATAATAAAGTGATGGTTTGGAAACGGAAAGATCTTCGGCAATATCATTCATGGTGGTTTTATTGATACCAAAATGAATGAAGCGTTTTATAGCACCATCAATAATCTGTTCTCTCTTTTTGTCGGCTATAATCATTTTACTTTTCTACTTTCTGACTTTTTTAATATTTTAGTCAAAAGTAGGGTTAAAAAACTAATTTTGTTGATCTTGGTTAAAAATCAAGAGATAAAGATTACAATTCTATGACGAATTGGAGGCTCTATTGGCTTTATGCGAGGTATTTCTTACTTAGATGTATTTGGAAGAAAGGGCTAACCTTAATGTTTTCCATGGGTTAAATGAATTAGAACTTATGAATCTACTTTAAAATTTGTATAACTAAAAAAATAGTTATAAATTTATTTAATTGAAAATATCATTAAGGCAGAATATTATCTTAAATAAAGGAGTTTGTTGATCCTTCTATAATTATTCAAAATAACAGATTATGAAGATTTCCATTAAGAGCATAATTATTTTAGTAATAATAAATGCGCTATGTTCAGAATTGAAAGCACAAATCTATGCCGATAAGGATACATCGGCGATTCCCTTAAAGATCGAGAAATTTAGAAAGCTGATTCTTAAAAATCCTGATGATATTAATGCAAATTATTGGTTTATCCATTATTACGGACTTAATAGCCCTGGATTAGAAAAACAGTATAAGGATTGGATGTTAAGGTTTCCTAAATCAGCGGTTATCCCATTGTCCATAGGAAATGCTTATCAAAATGAGCGTAATCAGAAAGCATTAAATTATTTGGAACAAGCGGTTAAGATAAATCCTAAATTACCTGGTGTTTGGAGATCATTATATGAACTAGCATATTTTAAAAATGACGATTCGGCAATGAATAATTATCTTACACAAGGAAAACAAGCAAATCCTGATGATGGGTATTTTGCATTTTTTTATGCCACAACTTTTAAGGAAAAGCAATTTGAAAAATATTTAACCCTTTTAGATTCTGTTTATCAAAAACATTCTACAAATGAATATGGGATAAGGGCATTATACACCTTAACTCTTAACACTAAAAATGATAGTCTAAAACTAAAGCACTTCGAACGCATAAAAAATCAATATTCGCCTGAAAAGTTTAGGATATCATCCGATGCAATGGCTTCTTATTTTATGTTTCTCCTGGAATTAGATTTTGATAAGGCTATGGCTTTGGTAGAGAATATGACACATTTAAAGATTAAGTATGCAGCTTGGGACAAATTGCTTTATGAACTTAAAAAAATTAATGTTATTAGATCTTTAATCGCAGAAGATAAGCCCAAGCAGGCATTGGATACGTTACAAAAGATCAAATTCCCCAATTTTGTTGGACAGCCTAAAAAGCTTATGGTGGCCCTGAAAGTGCAAACTATGGAAAAAGCGTTGGGAACAGCAATTGCTTACGATAGTTTAATGTTTTATTTTAAGTCTAATCCTTCTGTTTTTATCTATAAGAATATAATAAGTTATGGTAATAAGCTAAATAAAGATTCGGCCCAGATAAGAGTTGAAATCTTACAGTTTCTACGTAAAAATGCCAATAGAGCATACCCCTTTAAATTAAAAAATTATTTAACCACAGATTCTGTTTCTCTACATTCACTTAAAGGTAATGTTGTTCTTTTAACCTATTGGTTCCCACATTGTGGGCCTTGTAACGCTGAATTACCATACTTTGAAAATGTTTTAAAAGATTTTAGCCCATCTGAAATAAAATATGTAGGCATTAATATTGAACCCAGGGAAGATGATTTGGTTTTACCCATGATGAAATCAAAAGGATATACATTTATTCCATTAAGGGAAACAAAATATAGAGAAAAAGGTAATTTGGATAATATAGGCATTGCACCGGTTAATTTTTTGATTGATCGGGATGGATTATTAATTTTTAAAGATTTTAGGATTGATGGATCAAATGAGGAAGATCTAAAGCTAATGATTGGTCTGTTGTTGAACAAAAATGTCATGTAAGTTTACAAACTCAAAGAAGAATTCAAAAACTGAATGTGCAATTCGGAAAAGAACTGACTAAAATGAAAGAGATAAAGTAAAATTTCATCACAAAGTAATTCTGGGCATAAGATGAATATAACAAGCGATCGGCATTCATCTGATGACTTATATATTATTTCTTACTTTTGCGGCAAACCATAATTCAATATGCTTCAAATACAGGAAAATATTTCACTTAAGCCATACAATTCATTTGGTATAGATGTTAAAGCTCGTTTTTTTGCCGAAATATTTAATGAAACAGATTTAAAATCCTTATTTGAAAGCCAGCTTGCTCAAAGCGAAAAGATTTTAATCATAGGTGGAGGCAGCAATATTTTATTCACAAAAGATTATGATGGCCTTGTGGTTAAAATGGGCATCAAAGGAATCGAATCGGAAATAAAAGGAGATAAAGTTTCTGTAACCGCTGGGGCAGGAGAGGTATGGAATGATTTTGTAAACTATTGTGTTCAGCATGGTTTTGCAGGAGTCGAAAATCTGAGTTTAATTCCGGGAACGGTGGGTGCCTCGCCAATACAGAATATCGGTGCTTATGGCGTAGAGCTTAAAGATGTTTTTGAAAGCTGCCAAGCTTTTGAAATTAAAACCAGAACATTTAAAACATTTACCTATGACGATTGTCATTTTGGTTATCGTGAAAGCATCTTTAAGGGAAAGTTAAAAGGTCAATACATTATTACCTCAGTTCGTTTTAATTTAAGTACTGAGGTTAATCTAAATACCTCTTATGGCGCAATAGAAACCGAATTGGAAAAAAGAGGAATTGAAAAACCTGACATTGCTGATATTTCTGCCATAGTGTCGCATATTCGGGTAAGCAAACTGCCCGATCCATCTACTATAGGTAATGCGGGGAGCTTCTTTAAGAACCCAGTTATAGAAAAGTACGAATTTGCTGATTTGGTAGCCAAACACCCGGATGTAGTGCACTATCCTACATCTGATAATAAGATTAAACTAGCTGCAGGATGGTTAATTGAACAATGTGGCTGGAAAGGTAAAATTGTGGGCGAAACCGGTACATGGAAAAATCAGGCATTGGTTTTGGTTAATCATGGTCATGCAAGTGGAAAAGAAGTGTACAGTTTTTCTGAACAGATTATAGACAGTGTTAAGTCTACTTTTGGGGTCACTTTAGAGCGCGAGGTAAATATTCTGTGACGAAAACACCTTTAAACATGCTTTAACAGTTATCCTGTAACCTGAAATTTTTTTGGTACTAAGTTTGAGCGAGTTTTAGTGAATGGAGAATAGTTCATTTGTTTTTTTTATCATCCCTAAACCTAAAACATCATGACAAAATTTGAATTCAACCATTTGGTTAATCATCATTCGGTATCTCTAAGATCTTACGCTTTAAATTTCACAAAAGACGCAGAAGATGCCAACGACTTAGTGCAGGATACCATGCTAAAAGCGATAACTTATTATAATAAGTTTAAAGAAGGTACGAATTTAAAAGGATGGTTATTCACCATCATGAAAAATACTTTCATCAATAACTATCGCCGCCTGGTTAAAACCAATACATTAATTACACAAACTGAGGATATTTCTTCTGCCAATCTTTCCTTCAGTGCAACAAAAAATCAGGCAGAAAGTAAATTTGTTATGGGCGACATTAACAAAGCACTTTCTCAATTGCCGGAAGAATATTACGTGCCGTTTATCCGTTATTTCGAAGGGTATAAATACCATGAAATTGCAGATATGCTGCAAATTCCTATCGGAACAGTTAAAACCCGTATTCACGTTGCAAGAGGCATGCTTAAAAAATATTTAAAAACGTATTCGAAAGAAATTTTAAGCGCAGAGGTGATATAGCTTATTTAACCAAAACAGAAGATCTGGATAATATTCAGGTCTTTTTGGTTTAAATTTGAGTAGGGTAAGTTTCCGGCTCTTCAATCACAGATAATAAATCCGGGCGATGATTGATAATAAAAAAGCAAAAGGCCTGAATAATTTCCAGACCTTTTTGCTTATCATATATTTGGTTAGTTGATCCTTATTTTCAATGATGCCTCTCTCTAATTCTGAAACACCAGGAAACTTATAATTTATAATCTGTTTTAAAGCGTAATTGCTGTGTTTTTGTTTTGTGGTTATAAAGATAGGCGAAATTTTAAATTTGTCAAGCTTTTTTTAATCTTTTTATTATTTCTTTTGCGGCAACCTGTCCGGATATGATTGCAGGCGGTACACCAGGCCCTGGAATGGTTAGTTGCCCGGTATATAAAAGATTCGTAACCTTGCTTTTCATTTTGGGTTTTAAAAAAGCAGTTTGTTTTAAAGTATTGGCCAAACCATAAGCATTACCTTTAAAAGCATGGTAGTCTTCAACAAAATCATGCATGGCGTAACTGCGCTTAAATAGAATATTATCACTGATATCGTTTCCGGTTAAATCTTTAAATCTATTTGCGATTAGGTTAAAATACTTTTCTCTTTCAGTATCACTATCCTGTAGTCCCGGAGCCAGGGGAATTAAGAAAAATAAATTTTCGCAACCCTCAGGAGCTACATGAGTATCTGTTATGGAAGTACAGCAGGCATAAAATAAGGGATTTGATGGCCATTGAGGCTTTCTATAAATTTCTTCGGCATGCTCATCGAAATTTTCATCAAAAAAGAGGTTGTGATGGAGGATATTTTTAAGCTTTTTATTTAAGCCGATATAAAACAATAGACAAGAAGGGGCCATAATTCTGCTATTCCAATAATCTGCTGTATAATTTCGATAAGGTTTATCTAAAAGATGTTGCTCAATGTGTTGATAGTCAGCATTTCCTATTATAAAATCGGTCTTGTAGTTCCCCTTATTGGTCATAACTTCTTCAGCTTTGCCATTTTTTACTTCGATTCTATTTACTTCTGTGTTAAAAATGAATTTTACACCTTGTTCTTCGGCAATTTGCTGCATTGCCGAAACAATTTTATGCATTCCACCGATTGGATACCAGGTGCCCAAAACTAAATCAGCATAGTTCATTAAACTGTATAACGCAGGGGTGTTTTGAGGAATAGCACCCAAAAATAACACCGGAAACTCTAAAAGTTTTCTTAATTTTTCATGTTTAAATAATTGATGAACATGTTTGCGCATATTTCCCAGTAGTTGCAATTTAATGCCGCTGATGGCTAATCTGGGATCGAAATATTCCATTACACTATGCGAAGGTTTAAATACATATTCGTTCATACCGACATCATATTTATACTTGGCCTGGGCCAGAAAGGAATCAAGATTTTTGCTGCTACCGGGTTCCAGTGATTCAAAAAGTGTATACAGATCTTCCAGCTCTGCAGGAACATCCATTAAATCATCTTTTCCAAAAAATATACGGTAAGAAGGACCTAATCTCTTTAGCTGATAAAAATCGGAAGTGGTTTTGTTGAATAATTTATAGAAGTTTTCAAAAACATCCGGCATCCAATACCAACTTGGACCCATATCGAAAATAAAGCCGTCTTTTTCCCATGTTCTGGCTCTTCCACCAGACATTTCATTTTTTTCGATCACGGTTACCGCACAACCATTTTTGGCCAGCAGAGCAGCGGCAGATAAACCCGCAAAACCTGCTCCTATAACAATAACCTTTGGTTTTTTATCCATTGGTGTAAATAAAGCAAAATAATGGGAGTTTATTTGTATGATTTTAAAAACCACAGATGGAAGGAATAGCTGGTCGGGAAATACTTTCCCGACTTTTGAACTTGGGATTTTTAATCCCACAATAAAAGATTGAAAATATTAGTGACCCAAAAATATTTCTTAACTAGCGCTTGATTCTTTCGTCAAACTACCATTGACGCATTTATGTAATCGATTGTAAAACAGTATTTTGTTTATTCTCATTGCCCCGGTTCGTGTCTCCACGAAACGGAATACGTTTGGTTCGTGATGACACGAACCAAGGCAGTAGTAGTTTTTTTCTTTTGTAACGTCATTTATATTGATTTTTATGAAATAAATTACGCCTAGGATGACAGTGCTGAGCACTTAATTAAGCGAAGATGTTTTACTATTTTTGCCAATACATGATCAATCTGAAAAACACACTTTTCCTGGCTTTTATAATCACTTTTAATGCGGGTTATGCACAGCTTTCATCGAAAGAAATTGCTGTGCTGAAAATCAAGATGGTTAAAGCTGTTGAAAATTCTAAATTAACAGATTCATTGTTTACAAGGTTAAACAAACTTTCAAATAAAACAGCTCTTGTAACAGGTTATACGGGCACTTTGGAGGCTTTAAAAGCAAAGCACTCCTGGAATCCCTACACTAAAGTAAAGTTTGTTGGCCGCTCCTTAAAAACAATGAAGAAGGCGATCGACATGGATAAGCAAAATATGGAAATCCGCTTTATGCGATTTTCCATTGAACATTTTACGCCCTCATTCCTGGGTTTCAGCAAAGATCTGAATGTAGATAGAAAGGAAATTGTAAAGCATTTTCAAAATGATAACTTTGGGGGCACAGATAAAGAGCTGGTTAAGAATGTTGCTAAGTTTATGATTGATAGTAAACGTTGTACGGCTGAAGAAATCAAGATTTTACAAAAACACCTTTAAATGAATTATACCTATTTACTCATTAATATTGCTGTGATTTTCTTTCCGCTAATTTTATCTTTCGATAAAAGAGTGCGTTTTTTTAACAAATGGAAATTTGTTCTGCCAGCAATTTTGCTTACCGGTATAATTTTCCTGGTTTGGGATCTGTTGTTTGTAAAGTTAAAGATATGGTCATTTAATCCAACTTATATTACCGGTATAAATATTTTAGGATTACCAATTGAAGAAGTCTTATTCTTTTTAACGGTACCCTATGCCTGCATTTTTATATATGAATGTTTAAATACATACTTCCCGGCTAATTCCCTGGAAAAATACAGCTTATCTTTAAGTAATTTATTGCTTGGTCTCTGCGTCGCTATCCTGTTTTTTGGATATGCTAAATGGTATACATTGATCAATTTTGGCTTCTTGTTTATCGTATTAGTCTATGTGGAATATCTAAATAAGAAATTTAGGTTTATGTATAGATTTTATAGGGCTTATCTGGTTTCTTTAATTCCATTTTACATCATCAATGGTTTTTTAACTGCCATTCCTGTTGTACTTTATAATAGTAAGGAGATACTTGGTATGCGGGTTGGAACCATTCCTTTCGAAGACCATTTTTATTTAATGGCTCTTTTGCTTATGAATGTTTATTTATATGAATTTTTTAAAGGCAAAATAGCAGAATAATGGATTTGCCTTTTTATACCAAACAACAGCTTGCTTTACGAAATGGGCAGGATAAGCCCCAAATATGGGTTGCTTATAGAGGCTTAATTTATGATGTTACAGAAAGCCGCCTTTGGAGAAATGGCAAACATTATGAGCATTGGGCAGGACAGGATTTAACCGATGAATTGCCGGATGCACCTCATACTGAAATAGTTTTTGAGAAATTTGCGGTAATAGGCAAATTAAGTTAGCAGTTTCCAGTCCCCACTTTGTAACTGAAAACTGCCAATTTAAAACTGAATTATATTTCTATAGTAAATGCACTTAGGTTAACAAATTGATTAACCCTGCTTGCAATTGCTTCATCGCTTAGGTTTAACAACCTTTCAGTGCCAAATTTCTCTACACAGAATGATGCCAGAGCAGATCCATAAATGATCGCATTTTTCATGTTATTAAAATTAATCGTTCCAACTTTAGCCAGGTAACCAATAAAACCACCTGCAAAGGTGTCGCCAGCGCCGGTTGGATCAAATACTTCTGCTAATGGAAGGGCAGGAGCAGAGAAAATCTGATCTTCGTGAAATAATAAAGCACCATGTTCACCTTTTTTAATGATCAGGTATTTTGGACCCATGGTTAAAATTTTCTTTGCGGCTTTTACCAAAGAATATTCGCCGGATAGCTGACGGGCTTCAGCATCATTGATGGTTAGCACATCAACCATTTTAATAGTTTCCAGCAGGTCATCCATCATAATGTCCATCCAGAAATTCATGGTGTCCATTACGATTAATTTCGGGCGGTTTTTTAAGCGTTTAATAACCGTTTGCTGCACTTGCGGTGTTAAATTGCCCAACATTAAAAATTCGCAGTCCTGGTAATTTTCCGGAATAACAGGGTCGAAGTTTTCCAATACATTTAATTCTGTAATTAAAGTATCGCGGCTGTTCATATCATTGTGGTATTTGCCTGACCAGAAAAAGGATTTTTCTCCTTCTTTTACCTGTAATCCTTCGGTATCAATGCCATGTTCAGTAAACGTATTGATATCTTCTTTATGGAAATCATCTCCTACAACAGCTACAATTTTGGTCTTGTTATAGAAGTAAGAGGCAGCTAAACTTGCATAAGTTGCAGCACCGCCAACAATTTTATCTGTTTTTCCAAATGGAGTTTCAATAGCGTCAAAAGCTACAGTACCTATGATTATCAGGCTCATATAAATTTTATTAAATTTTTTTTAAAATTTTTCACTGCAAATATTGCATAAATAATTTAAAAGCCCTAATATTGCATTCCCAAAACAAACAAAGGTATATGTATGTTAAAGTACAAACAACCTGGTTTTATTGGTAGCCGGATTCCTTCTTAGCTCAGCCGGTTAGAGTCCCGATACATCGGGATTAATCAGAGGGAAGATGTCAGAGGATTTTGACACGAATTTTAGTGATAACCGTTAAAAAAAATAATCCTTCTTAGCTCAGCCGGTTAGAGCATCTGACTGTTAATCAGAGGGTCGCTGGTTCGAGCCCAGCAGAAGGAGCAAAACCCCATTCCGATTTAAAGGATGGGGTTTTTTGTTTATGTACTATTTGTATATTCTTTATTCAGTTCCATCTGATAAGTATTATGTAGGTTATACCGATGATACCGAAAGGCGATTGCATGAGCACAATACTTCAGAAAGGAATACTTACACATCGAAACATCGGCC
>Ga0160465_100540_pt1 | contig 16842 bp, 16 predicted proteins | sample HID1971K_E11MG_FD_108209 | JGI IMG/M metagenome (GOLD analysis project Ga0160465, IMG submission 108209) | Enriched millipede-associated microbial communities from UW Madison campus, WI, USA - HID1971K_E11 MG | ecosystem: Host-associated > Arthropoda: Insects > Digestive system > Unclassified ...
ACATTCCAAAGTATTTATGCGCTGTTTATTCCATATTTTTCTGTTTTTGGTGGTTAATCTGATAAGGCTGTTCGGTTTTGATAACAGACAACATCCTGTTGAGCAGCTTGCGGGCAATCTTAACGATAATGCTTTTTGGATTTTTGCCAATATGCCTGCGGTAGTAAAGTTGCATTTCCGGATCCATGCGTAGCGCCACCCAGGCACTCTCGATGATGTAGCTCCTTAATAGACCTCTGCTACGTGGGGTTACACCGAAAATATTGTCCTGGGTTCCTGAATTGCGCATCATTGGAACAATGCCAATGTAACTGGCCAAATGTGCCTCGCTGGAAAAATGACGGAGATCACCCAGTTCTGCCAGCAGTGCGGCAGCCAGATAGCCGCCCACCCCGGAATGCTCTTCAAAAGGCAGTAATCTCTTTTATAATGCCTGCGGCACAAAGTCCCCAAACGTTAAAACTCTATAGGTCTCATTCCTAACGAATCGTAAACCAACCCCTGCGGATTGTAAATGGATTTGGCGTTCGGGTTGTGGAAGTATTAGATTGGACGAAACAAAATACGAAATAATAAAAAAGCAAAAACAACTTTATGATATCGCTACACTAATTTTTGAAATTGAGCAGTTGCGTATATTTTTGAGTTAGGCGATATACTTTCCTAACGCACCGCAAAAAAGGATAAAACAACAAAATGAAAAAAATATTTACACTAACAACAATACTTTTTACCTGCATTTTTGCTTTTGGTCAAGATGTAAAACAGCTAAATAAAGAATATTATTTGGATATGAGTAAATTTGAAAAAGGCTCAGGTATTCTTGAAATTAAAGAACGTGTAAACTATGAAATATTCTTAAAAGTCGAAAAAGCATTGCAGAACGGTCAGCTTCCATCTGATAGCCAAAAAAAACTTGCCTATGAAACTCGGGAATTTAAACCCGAAAAAGGAACCTACTTTTTGAACAACGAATATCAAAAATTTCGATTTATGATTGATGAAAAAGGGCAATTTATAGGAAAAGCCCAAGCCGAAATAACAAAAAAACAAAGATATACAACCTGAGTTTCCTTTTTGACAACGGAAAAGCAATAGAAACCGAAATAAAGGATGTTTCGGGTAATCTTATCAGTCGTTTTGAAACAACCGATACTATTTTTTCAGTAAAACACTTTGATAAAAAAGGAAATTTAGCGCAAAAATATATTATAAAAAATCTTGGAGGTTTGGATAATTCTATTGAAACTAAATACTATGAGAATGGAAATATAAAATCAGAAAGTGACAGAATAAACAAGACAAACAAAACATTTTACGAAAACGGAACTCAAAAATCTTATAATAAAACAAACACTTCTGAAACAATAAATTACGATGAAAAGGGAAGAAAAACCTATCATTCCTATTCAACAAAAGAAAATGGGTGGTGCGAGGAATATTTTGAAAACGGGCTTATCACTAGTAAGATTTGTGATAGTTCAGACCATTTACAGCAAACTAATTATTACAAAAACGGAAAGCTGGATTATTATGAAGTAAGAGACCATACAAAACACGAAATGAGAAAATACGATAGAAACAATAAATTGTTAAGCACGGATAAAATGACATATCCAAATTCACTTCCAACACCCAAAACAAACAATTAAAAATGGATGCAAACATTACAATTGAATCAAGAATGTTTATTTTATCAATTTCTGTACAGCGGAATTGAAGAAAAAAGTAAATCGCCTAATATTGGTTTGGCAATATGGCGGGTTTAGTGCTAAATTCAACGGTAGTTATTCGATTGTACTAAACTGAACATTGTGCCCCGATTTCCCGCCCGAACGCAAAGCCCCAAACGTTAGCTGGCAAACGCAAAATCAGACTGCACAAAACAACATTAAAACACTATGGCGAAAAAACAATTTTCAACAGACGAGATAATACAAATTGAACAAGAATTGCTAAATAATCAAAGTGCAAAACGAAGAAGTGCTTCTAAAAAGATTGGGAAAAATGAATTATTTCAACTTGGCGAACAACTTTACAATGCTTACTTGAAAGAACGTGAAGACAAACGGACTTGGGAAACACAAACTGAAATGATTTTGGCTCTTGGAAAAATTGGATTTAAAAAAGCTTTACAAGACTTAGAGCAAATCATAAAAAAGAATGAACCACATGATATGATAACGATCGCATCTGCTCGTTCATATGTAAGACTGAAACGAATGAACCTTAATGATGCAAAACCTGTAATAGAATTAATAAAAGAAGGAAATTTATCAGTTTTGAATGGAGCTTTAGGAGTATTGACATACGACGATATGCAACCATCTGAAAATGAGACAAAAGAAATCATTTCAATTTTGGATACAAAAAAAGAAAGTGATATCTCTATCATTGGACTGTCTGATCCAAGAGCTTTTTTAATATCTGCAATGAGTAAATGGGACAAGAAATTGTGCTCTGAATATTTAAACCGATTTATAAGGTCTGACAATTCAAGCCTAAAAGTATCTGCTGAATCTGCAATAAATGGTAAGAAAAGTCAGTACGAATAAAATACGCCAAACAGCTAACAAGGGATGAAAAAAATTATATTTAAGTTTTGGATAATTAATTTTCTGATAATTATTACGTTATACGTTATTTATAGAATTGTTCTTATTGAAACAAATTCAACTGATGGAAATTTGTTTGAAACATTTTTATCCATTTTACATGTACTATTAAACTTAAGTTTTGCAATTATATATCTCATTGGAATGTTTTTATGTTCCTTAACATTTTTTCTAAATCTAATACAAAACATTAGAGATAATTACTTTTTATCATTATTAACATTTTTAGGAATACCTTCAGTTTGCGTTATTTATTTAATTATCAATACATTAATAGATATTTACTCATACAATGGAAGTGTTTTGACAACTTTTGTAATTTTTTCAATAATTTATCTATTCCTTGCAGCAATAGAATTTTTAATATTCAGAAAAAAAATAAAAAGCCACGACTTGAATGAATAAAAAGCTACCACCAACAAGGATTTTGCGTCAGGCGGTCGGGCTGATTGCAAAACTCAACGGTAGTTTTTCCGATCGAACTTTAGTGCCAAAAGCATCACTTTGTGATAATAAATTCGGCATTTGTACTTCTCCAAAGGGATGCCTTTGGCAGATTTCCCGACCGAATGCAAAGCTCTAATACGTTAGCGGTAATTTTACTGACCAACAGCATAACAAAATGAACATTAATAAATGAAAAAAATAATGATAATAGCAGGAATTGTCGTTCTGTTTGTTTTAATAACGCTCTTTAAATTTGGTGGACTTGATATTTATGCTACAAACGCGATCAACAACACGAAATTACCCAAAAAATATGAAGGTTATCACGATATTAATTCCGAAAATATTATTCGTTTCGGCAGGTACGAAATGAAGTTGATATTCAAGAGCTTTGAGCCTGTACGCCATTTTATTTCCTCTCAGAACAATTTGATTGTTATCACTAGCCAAATCCCCAAAGACAGGAATGCGAAAGAAGTAGAAGAAGATCAATATAGTGGAGGCAATAGAATATATCAGGATTTTATTACCTATAAACTGAATAAAGACGGAGACATTATAGACAATTACATTTATAAACGCAGTTCCGAAAATTATACGGAAATTCTATTTGGTGACTATATTGTAAACACCAAACAGCAATATTACAAAACCTGGGTATTGGACGGTAATGCGCATGCAAAGCCTTTTGTAACTCAAAACAAAGACCTACAATGGAATGAAGCACAACAAGTAAATTTATTTCAAAAAATAACCAACGAAGCAAAATATTATAAAATAATCGGGAATAATTACAAAATAGACGGAAATAATCCAGAACAAGAAATAATCTATTTTCTGAAAGATGCGTGGTACAAACTGTTTACTAACTGTGTTTTGCCCAATCGTGAAAATGCTGATAACCAGCGGGGCGAAACCACTTATTTATCCAATCTTTTCGGGCAATATTCATCTAACGAATGGGGAAACGTACCCGATTGGCATAATTTTCAGCCAGTTTATTTTCAAAGAATAAAAATGGGAAGTGTAACGCATAACATAGGCGGAGGTTCGCCTTCAACGGATGAAATGGTTTGGAACGGAAACTTGTTTTGCCATCTTTATGTTGATCGTGACACTTTGAAATTCAAAAAACCGATGGTTTTTGGAAAATTAGGAGAGACTAAAAAATTCTTTGAGGCAAAAGCAGAAAAAATTGAGGAACTTAAAGATGAATTGGAAAAATATTACAATCCCTACTTTTACTACACGGATGAAACTCTAAAATTTAAACTTTTTACAACAACTAAAAATGAATTGTATATTATAAAATCAGTGAAATAAAAAACTATACTAACAACGGCTTATCTATGGTGCTACTTCGTGCTTGTATCAGACAGGCTGACAAGCAAGCCTTAATCCCGAAAGCTTTCGGGATAATTCATGCCTTTGGCATATTGAACATGAGTGCCAAAGGCATCACCTTGTGATAATAAATTCGGCTTTTCCCGAAAAATCGGGATAGATCCTGCTTTGGTTGTCCGCCCCCAAAGCAAACCCCTTAATGTTTGCTGCTATACGGACAGACTCCATACAAATGAAAAACAATCCCTATATTTGCAGACCAAAAAAATAATCAATAATAATGTAAAATAAAATTTCTTTCAGATCATTAAAGACGCTGAACTGCAATTCAGTTTGACCTTTTCGTTAATCTTTAAAGAAAGAAATTATGCTTATTTTACAAAACATTTCATATACACATCCGAACAAAAATCTGTTGTTTGATAACATCAATCTAACAGTAAATTATCACAACAAAATAGCTTTAATCGGCAATAACGGTTCAGGGAAATCTACTTTGCTTAAAATCATTGCAAAGGAATTACAGCCTATGGATGGGCAACTAAATGTACTTTCCGAACCTTATTATGTACCGCAAATTTTCGGGCAATACAATCATTTTAACATTGGCCAAGCCTTAAAGGTTGAAGGCAAACTCAATGCTTTGAAAGAAATATTGAATGGCAACGTAACAGAGGCAAATTATGCTTTGCTTAACGATGATTGGACGATTGAAGAACGTTGTAATGACGCTTTGAAATATTGGCAATTAACAGGTTTAGACTTATCGCAGAAAATGGAAACATTAAGCGGTGGACAAAAAACAAAAGTTTTCCTTGCGGGAATATCCATTCATCAACCGGAATTGGTTTTATTAGATGAGCCAAGTAATCATTTAGATATTTTGGGCAGGCAGCTTTTGTATAATTTTATTCAGTCTTCGAAAAGCACAATAATTGTGGTAAGCCACGACAGAAAATTATTGAACCTTTTAGATACAGTTGCTGAATTGAGCAAACGTGGCATTACTCTATATGGAGGCAACTACGACTTCTATTCCGAACAAAAGCAGATAGAAAACAGCACTTTAAATCAGGATTTGCAAAGCAAGGAAAAAGCCTTGCGAAAAGCCAAAGAAAAAGAACGTGAAACATTAGAACGACAACAAAAACTAGACAGCAGAGGAAAAGGTAAACAAGAAAAAGCAGGCATTGCTAAAATTATGATGAACACCTTGCGAAACAAAGCCGAAAACAGCACTTCAAAAATGAAGGGTGTTCACGCTGAAAAAATTGGAGGTATTTCACAGGAATTACAAGAATTGCGTTCGGCTTTACCAGATACAGATAAGATGAAATTTGGTTTTGACCATTCTGCTTTACACAAAGGAAAAATCTTATTTAAGGCTACAAACATCAATTACAGCTACAACAATCATTTACTTTGGAAAGAGCAATTGACTTTCCAGATTATAAGTGGCGAACGCTATGCATTGAAAGGTTTGAACGGTTCGGGAAAGACAACTTTAATCAAAATAATTTTAGGCAAATTAGAACCGCAAACAGGAACCATTTTTAGAGCTGACAATAAATCGGTTTATATAGACCAGGATTATTCGCTGATTGACAACCACCTCAAAGTTTACGAACAAGCCCAACAATATAATGCTTCTGCATTGCAAGAACACGAAATAAAAATCAGGCTCAATCGGTTTTTATTCACCAAATACGATTGGGATAAATCTTGTAGTGCCTTGAGTGGTGGCGAAAAAATGCGTTTAATGCTTTGTTGCCTGACCATTGGAAATCAATCGCCAGACATCATTATTTTAGACGAACCAACAAACAATCTGGACATTCAAAACATAGAAATTTTGACAGCAGCCATTAACGAATATCGCGGAACGTTAATTGTCGTATCACACGACATTTATTTTTTAGAGCAGACCAAAATTGAACAAACAATTCAACTCTGACAGAAGTACAGCAGCTAACCAGATATTTGCCAAAAGCGGACTGAAAGAATACTAATTAACTTTTTGCTATATTTAAACATGGGTATTTCTTTTGGGCTTTAGTACTAAAAATCCCCGCCTCCGGCAATACCCAAACCGCTATGCCCCATGCAAAAAATACGATAACAACAATAATAAAACGTCAATAATATGAGAAAAATAATTGTTTTATCAATGATCACATTGGATGGGGTCATGCAGGCGCCCGGTGGGCCTAAGGAAGATACATCAGGCGGTTTCAAATATGGCGGTTGGGTGGCACCATATTCTGACGAAGTTTATGGTAAGGAGCTGCAAAAAGAACTGAAACCCGCAGATTATCTTTTGGGCAAAAAAACATTTGAGATTTGGGCCGGCTACTGGCCTGAACACGGAGACTTTTGGCCAGGTATTAATGAAGGCACAAAATACGTGTTTTCCAAAAGCATGAAAAAGTCGGACCCGATGGTTACCGGATGGAAAAACTCCGTAGTAATAAAAAACCTGGCAGATATCAAAAAGCTCAAAAATTCAAAAGGTGCTGACATTCAAGTTTGGGGTAGCGCTGAGCTCGTTCAGCTGCTACTTAAGAATGACCTTGTAGACGAACTCAAACTCAAAATTCACCCCTTGACTTTAGGTAAGGGAAAAAAGCTTTTTGACAATGGAACAATTCCGGCAGCATTTGCATTGATAGAGAGTATTATTACACCAGGTGGGGTTATTATTGCCAGTTACAAGCGGGCTGGAAAAGTTAAGACAGGTACTGTTGGGGCTTAAGGAGAAATAATGAGAAAAATAATTGTTTCATTACACTGGGCATAATCGCACCTTTGCGTTATGGCGGGGAAGTGCGAACATGAGCAGTAGTGTAATTAAAAACATTTTGTGTTCAGACAGATTAGTTCATATAATCTGCCTCATCCGAACCGAAAATGTAAGTAGCAATTTTAAAATGAACTGACGAATTGAACAACTTTAAGAAGCAATGAAAATAAAATATTTTTTTCCCATTTTATTCCTGATAGTTTGTAATTCAGCTTTTGCTCAAACTAAATATCAAAAAGATTTTAATGAATTTTGGAATGACATAAATGACAACTATGCTTATTTGGATGAGCAGAAAATTGATTGGGTAAGAGTAAAAGAAATTTATGAACCTAAACTAGAAAAAATAAACAGCAATTACGAATTCATACAATTTTTAGAAAGAGTTTTGAATGAGTTTTATAACGGACATTCTACCTTAAGCACAAACCTGAACTCTTCAAACAGACTAATTCCATCAGGACAAGACATTTATGTTGAAAAAAACAACAATAAGTTTTACATAACCGATTTAAGAAAAGGTTATGGTTCAGAACTTTCAGGATTGAAAATAGGAATGGAAATCACTTTATTTAATGGTAAAAACATTGAAGATCAATTAATAAATTTCCTTCCAAAATTTGCTCAAAACCATACTGAAAAAATGTATCAATACGCAATTGATATGGTTTTTGCAGGAACTCACAACACAAAAAGAGAAATTACAGCAAATGAAAATGGAGTAATAAAAACTTATTTTCCAGACAATTATAAAACTTCACAATCAATCGTTTTATTAGAAAGTAAAACTTTGAATAATAAAACTGCATACGTTAAAATTAATAACTGCCTCGGAAACAATCAACTTATTGCAGCGTTTGACAACAAAATTGATGAATTTCTTAAATATAAAAACCTTGTAATTGACTTAACAGAAACACCCAGTGGCGGCAACACCACCGTTGCAAGAGCAATTTTAGGAAGATTTATAAATAAATCGTTACCATATCAAAAGCACGAGGTAGATGAGAAAGAATTTGATACCAAAAGAGTTTGGATTGAATATGTAATTCCAAGAAAAAAACAGTACAAAGGAAATGTTTATATTTTAGTTGGGCATTGGACAGGAAGTATGGGCGAAGGAATTGCAATTGGATTTGACGGCATGAAAAGAGCCAAAATAATTGGGACAAAAATGGCGGGCTTAATTGGTGCAATTTCTAACTTTCAAATGTCCGAAACAAAAATTGGTTATCAATTTCCTACCGAAAGACTTTATCACATAAATGGAATACCAAGAGAATTGTATTTGCCACCAGTACTGACAAAAAATATTATGGATACGTATAAAAAACTGAATGAAATTAAATAAAAACTGCCACTAATAAGGGTTTGTGTTTCAGATGAGCTGACGAACAAGAGTCCAAGTTCAGTTTTTCAATTTAGCTTTAGTGTCTCGATACACCGGGAGGCCCGACCGGCCTCTGATTGCCTCCTATCGCAAAACCCTAAAACGCTTACCTCATACCAAACACATTCAAAACTCTTCTTACCTACAAATTTTCAAGAAAGGACATATATTCCGGAACACTTTTTTCGATCCACTCGTTAGATGTATTACGCTCAATCCCGTAAAAAGCAAATAAAGATTTATAATCCGCTTTTACATATTCAAAAGTCAGTTCAAATGGAGCAGTGAGTTCCTTTAAGCTGTACCTGTATTTGCCTTGCACATGATACTCATCTTCGTCTATACCTGCCGTAATAGCCAAAGCGATCTTCTTTCCGGCTAATTTATATCCACTTTTGCTTCCGTATGCCCATCCGTGAGTTAGTACCTCATCCAGCCACTTTTTAAGTAAAGGCGGGCAGTTGAACCAATAAAAAGGAAATTGAAATACTATTTTATCATAAGATTCGATTAATGCCTGTTCTTTTACAATATCTATTTTTTCGTCGGGATATGCCTGATGCAAATTGTGAATCACAAATTTATCAGAGTGTTTTTTCAGGGCTTCTATCCAGAGTTTATTGATAATGGATTTTTCAAAATCAGGATGAATAACGATAACTAAAGTTTTCATTTTATACTTGATATTTAAAAACAAAAGTAAAGCGTATACCATAATTATGGTATATTAACAACCAAATGTATGATACTATCAAAAATGTAAGTAATGTCTAAAATAAAAGAATCATCTACCCATTTTGAAAATAAAAAAAATCTAATTAACGAATGCCTGGAAGTGTATGCTGCTCATATCATAGGCGGTCAATGGACCTTGGCAATTTGTTGCTATTTAATCAATGGCAAACTTCGTTTTGGAGAATTAAAAAAAAATCTCCCCAACATAACCGAACGAATGTTGACCCTACAGCTGAGGAAATTAGAAGGAAATAAAATAGTAAAACGTATCGTATTTGCAGAAGTACCGCCCCGTGTTGAATACGAATTAACACCTATTGGCTACCAGCTTGGCCCGATAATTAAAGAACTTGAAAATTGGGGAAAAGAACACAAAAAACGAGCTGAAATCTAAAATTCAACTTTGGTAATTCTATTCAGCATTTGTAATTTAGCCAAACAGGAAGGTTTACGATTTCTGCCTTCAGTAACTCGAAACAAATTATGACCAACAAAATAAAGATATTTGCCATTTCAGGAAGTACCAGAAAAGCTTCCTCAAATCTTAATCTCATAAATGCCATTGCCGACCTGACATCGGAAATTTTCAGCATATCCATTTTTGAGGGGCTGGCTGAATTACCACATTTCAACCCTGATATAGACAATGAAAATGTTCCTCAACAAGTAATCGATTTCCGCCAACAATTAAGAGATGCCGATGGCATACTAATTTGTAGCCCGGAATATGCAATTGGTGTGCCCGGAACATTGAAAAACGCGATTGATTGGACGGTTTCATCAATGGAATTTTCTCAAAAACCAGTAGCGCTGATCACCGCTTCCCTGTCGGGAGAAAAAGCACATCAGTCACTTTTAGGTACATTGCTTATTATAGAAGCAAAAATGACAACAGACACACAGCTTTTGATTTCATTCATTAAAACAAAATTGAGTGCTGATGGTAAAATCACAGACAATGATACCTTAAACAGCATCAATAAACTGATACAATCCTTTACCGAAATCATTAGAAATGAAAAAGAAGAACTGCTTTCTGCACCAATTCTTATGAATGAAGGCATAAAAAATGGCAATAATTAATAGCCTGTAGACACGACAACTATTTTCACATCATTGCTAAGCATATAAAGTTGAAAAAGCTTAAAGGACAACATTAAATATTCTGAAAAACTTTAAACAGAATAACACGACCGCTAACATAGGCAATATGCTGGGATGAAAATCTTCGCCCCAACAACCTTCCTGGTTTCACCTATCTGCAACTAAAACTTACGAATTGTAAACCATTCCTAACGAATTGTAAATGGTTTTGTAGAGATGGGCTGAAATCTTGTTTATTTGAAATTAAATTCATAATCAATTAAAGCAATAACTCAATATATACACAATGCGTATATATTGAGTTGCATTAATTTTAACAAACAACATATGGCTCAGAAAAACTTTATCCGGAATTAGAAGCTATTTAAATTTCGATTAAAATTTTCACATGTCAGTCTGAGTTTATCGAAGACCTTAACGAAAATGTTTCGACAGGCTCAACATGACAATAGTAACAGCAAATTATTTGATCTTTTCTTATCCCGAATTTAGGTTACATGAATTACTGCGAAGAGCTTGAAATGACCAAAAAAATAAAATGGCAAAACAAATAAAAGTAATAAAATGCCCGCAATGCGGAAGCGTAAAAAACACCCTGCTAAAACCCGACTATTACAAATGCAATAGTTGTGCAACCGAATATTTTTTAGATAGCGATGATGTAAATATCAATCATCACTACCCCTCCTCTCCTACCACAACCGATACCGGATCACCTGTCGTAAAATTAGTATCTAAAATATTCGTTGGGCTGCTTTTGGTATATCTTCTTTTTACTTTCGCTTTCGCTTTTTTTTCCAAATCATCATCAAGGCTGGCAACTTCTGCAGAAAATAAAGATCGCTGGAACGATGCAGAAGTTTCTTTTTTTGAAAGCAACAAAAAAGCTGTTTTTATCACGGTAGGCATTAAAGAATCTGGTCATTCCCAAAGTCCATCAAGTGTATATGTAGGTTTCTACGATGCTCAAAGTGGAAAAAACATTAAAATGGATGAATTGGGCATTAAAGAAAAAGATGCAGACGTTACCTACCAACGCTTTGATAACGGCGATTTCTATTTCATTGTTAATAAAAAAAGATTATATAAGGTAGACCAGCAAAGCCTTACCGCAAAAGAAGTTTCGCCCGATACTTATAATACTGTTCCCGATCTGCAGACCGGTTTTGCCAAAATAGAATTTTATTACAAAGGTTACGGCGATGCTTTTAACCTAGTGTCCAATGCCGGAAAGGAATTGTATTACTACCCCGCTATCCAAAAAACATATACGTATCATGAAATGTGCAAAGCACAAAATGAAGTGCAGAAAGATCCGTCCAATACACCAGTAATTACCAGGTTTAAATTCAGTACTAAAAGTTCAGATTATGAGAATGAAAAAATTCAATTGATACAGTATAAACAAAAAGCACCAGTTGGAGTACCTGTTAACCGTCCTTTTTTTTGTTGGACTAAAGATTATGGAAGTTATGGTCTGCACAATGGCGACGATCAACCCCAAAAGACACTGATGCAAGATTATTATAAAAAAACAGGCAGAGTAATTTCTTATAAAGACTTTACACCAGACAGGCTTTACTTCGACCCAACAGTGCTCGATTTTAACGATAAGTTAGTACTCATTACCTACAAACCAACCCCTGCCGAAAATGAACATTACCTTGTACAATTGCTCAATGCCAGTACAGCACAAATTATTTGGACACTGCCTTTGGAATTAACTTATCAACCACAAGATGGACGAATAACCAATTCGGGCTATTTTGTAAAAGCAGGTTCAAGCAATTATTTTATAGGCCCCAACGGAAAAATCATTACCGAATATAATTACAGATAATAAAAAATTAAAACCTATGAGTTTCTTCAATATTTTCAAAAATCAGTTAGCTAAAGTCATCCAGTGGGAAAACCAAAACCCAAATTGGCTTTGGCACCAATACCCATCCTCATTAAACGAAATAAAAAATTCCAGCAAACTTATCGTTGCTCCAGGACAAGGATGTGTATTGGTATATGAAGGTAAAATAGCCGATGTTATAGAACAAGAAGGAATCTATAACCTGCAGACAGATAACCATCCTTTTATAACCACGCTACAAAATTTGTGGCAGAATTTTGAAAGCGAGCACAAATTGTTTTTATATTTTTTCAGAAAAGCCGAAATACTCAACCAATCCTGGGGAACGGCTACACCCATTAAGTATGTAGATGCAGTATATAATATTCCCGTAGAGATGGGTGCTAATGGTAATTTTTCGTATCACATTAATAATATCCAGTTTTTTTACGTCAATATTGTGGGGAGCAAAAGCATTTTTACTACCGAAGATATGCAGAACATTTTGTTGGGCCGCATTCCTCAGTCTATTGCCCAAATCATTGCCGAAAAAAAATATTCCTACCAGGAAATAGATGCACAACTACCTCAAATTGCCGATGCGGTAAAAAATGTACTCAATCTTGAATATGATTTATTGGGTCTGCAACTTAGCGATTTCAGAATTACAGGTACATTGTTCGATAGCGCTACCAAGACAAGAATCGCAAAAGTAGCTGATATCAATATAGATATACTATCCGCAAAAAATGCAGGATTAGATTATGTAGAACTTGAAAAACTGAGGGCATTACGAGACGCAGCTCGAAATGAGGGCGGTTTGGCCGGAGCCGGCTTGCAAATGGGTGTAGGAATGGAATTAGGGAAAATATTAAACAGCGGAAAAGAAGGGATATTGTCAAATGAAGACGAGGATGTTATGCAGAAATTAAAAAAACTAAAACTGTTGCTCGATGAGAACATCATTAGCCCCGAAGATTTTGAAAGCAAGAAGAAAGAAATTTTATCCAAAATATAAAACCCCAATACAATGAAATATCTTTTAGGCATTTTAACTACGCTTTTGGCCTTATGCCTGGCAACGTATTTTGTGCTCCAACTTTGGGACATTAATCCCATTAGTTCGCAACATTTTCAAAAAACACTGGTTACCTTGGGTATCATTGCAGTATTAACCGTAGTGCTTACCATAGCCCTTCCTTTCTTTTTCAAAAACCATTCAGCAGGTTACGATAAAGATTCAGGAAACGTGGCCCAATCCAGGAAAAAATAATTTTAAAAATACAGAGCCTGTTTAAATTTTAACGAAAATTATTTCGTACGTCAGTCTGAGCCTGTCGAAGACCTTATTTTTGGATGTATTAAAAGTAATCGACAAGCTCAGTGTAAGAAATTAAGCATAAGTATTATAATTGAATAAAATTTAAACAGGCTCACAATGTAACCAACTAAAAGAAATGATGAAAACATATAGATTTTCTTTTGGTTGGTCAACACCAACAATGATTTACCAAAATTGATGTAGCATCACTCAAATATCAATTAAAACCCCGGCAGATATTGGTACTTCTATTTGAAGAGAAGAGCAGCAAGCAGGAAATTAAACTTGCGTTTTTTGGATACACTTTTGGCAAAAGCCTACCCAAAAAACGCATAACGAAAAAGCTAAAACATGCATTAAAATAGCTTATGACACATGTTTTTTTGAATTTTAAAACCATGCCGAGTTGCGTATATTTGAGAGTTAGCAGCAAGCGTAACGACACCCGCAAACAGACGACAGAATGAGTTTAGAAACCAAATCACAGGAATTAAAAGATATTGTTGCGACTTATGACGCACAATGGTTTCTTGGCGACCTTGCCTTTTTAATTAGCACAGGAAAAGAACGGGCAAATGACCAATTGGGGACACTTTCTTCTCCATTACGACAACTATATTACCTATCAGGTTTAAATGTAAGTTCAGACCCAATTAATGGAAACGACATTCAGTATACACCTGAAAAATGGAATAAAATTGTTGTGCTTCTTAATGAAATTGAAGCCGAGTATCAAAAACTTTTCTTTCCCGACAAGCCAGAAGATGTAACCGAAGAATGGAAACGTGTTAGACAAGTTGCAATGCCTTCATTTCTTTCATACTTCAATCAAGGACCACTTAACTTTGAGGAACAAGTTATAAATTGGACAAGAGATTTATTTACTCCACTGGACAACATTATTGAATTAGCCACAGGTTTAAAGACAGAAGATTTCATTAAGTTTTATGAAAACCTTGACAAACTCCATCAAGTAAACTTTCAAACACATTCTACCAAAAAGGAACAACTAAGACCCAACTGGGAGAAATACACTAAAATAAAAATGGGAGTTGTAGATGAAGCACCTGACTTCATTAAAGAAATGGGTGAGCAAAACAAACATCTCTACACTTTTATGTCCGACAAAGGAATAGCAAGCAGGTTCTACCCGCAAGAAGTTGTTTCGGACGAATTATCTATTGAGAAAGTAAATGCCATTCTAAATTTACTTTCAGTAAGTCGTGCTAAGACAGACTTTCTTTATTATACCGCAACAAAGCCAGGCAATCCACTTTTTGACAAACCCATTTTAGCACTTGAAGATGAAATGTATCAAGTGTTTGAAGTTAAACAAGTAATCCACGCAGTAGAAAATTTACTTGAGCAGATTTGCACATCAACAGAAGAGAACACTACTAAATATGTAGAAACAAAAGGGAACTTACTTGAAGATAGAATTGTAGAGCTTTTTTCTAAAATTTTCAAGACTGACTTCAAACTATTCAGAGGTTATTATGTTGACGGTTGCGAACAGGACATTTTAATTCTTTGGAAAAAATTTGCTTTCATAATAGAAGCAAAAGGATATTCACTTCGTGAGCCTTTTCGCAATCCTGAAAAAGCATTTGTTAGAATAAAAGACGACTTCAATGCTTGCATAGGATATGGATACACGCAGACACGGAGAGTTGAGAAAAAATTTATTGATAGTGTGCCATTACGCTTAACTGACAAGAATGGAAACCTTATTGAAGAAATAGACACAACTCAATATGAACAAGACTTTTCAATTATAGTCAACCTTAAAACATTCGGACAGGTTCAATGCGACCTCTCAACGCTAATAAAATTAGAAAGTGAAGACGATGTTTTTCCTTGGGCTGTAAAACTGGACGACCTTGAAATATTTTTACTGACCTTAATTGCACAAAATAAAAGACCAATGGACTTTGTAAACTTTTTGCTAATGAGGGAGACACTTCACGAAAAATTAGTTTGTGCTGACGAGTTAGAAGTTTGCGGGGGATTTTTAACAGGAAAATTAAAACAAAAACAAATTGAAAGAGCGGGTATGGTATTGACCACACCTGACTTGGGCGACATTTTTGACAAGCAATATCGTAAGACAATGGGCTTTAAGAATGAAAAGTATCTGTATGAAAAACAAAGCGGTAAATTTCTTTTTTGGTAATTCATTTCTACAGGAACAACGACCTTGTGGGTGGACAGAAACGCCAGCTGCTAACGAGGGGTTTGCGATAGCAGGGGTTCCGTGCTTCGCAGACACATTTGTGCAAGATGGAAGTTCAGTTCTCCGAATAAAGTTTAGTGCTAAAACTCCCCGCCATCGCAAACCCCCGAAACGTTGTGTGTAATCCTATTGAACACCGTCACAAAGAAGAAAAAACTTAAAAGAATTACTAATAAATTAAAAGATGAGTTACACAGGACTAAAATGGCTTAAATTCAAATTTGTTCTTCACCCTTCAGAATTTGAGAGCATTTTTTATGACATAGAATACTTTATCGCAATAACTAATACAAGAGTTGAAGTAGATTATAAAATTGAGGACAAAACTTCAATATTTGAACAATATGAATTGTATTACAATAAAATAACTTCTGGAAGTGAATGGAAAAAAGAAGAATGGAAATTAGACATTTATACTCAAATAACAGACAATCCAAAATATATTAAGTATGAAGTTTTTGAAATAGAAGAAGACAATCAACTTAAGAAATTCAAACGCCCTATTCAAATTGAACCAGTTATTAACATTAGTCCTTTTTCATTAATGGTTGACCACAAACAACAACTGCGTGTAAACTTATTTGATAGTAAAAGAAATTCACATATTGGACTTGAGTTTACTTATCCGAAAGAAATTTTGCGGAATAATAAAACCATTAAAACCGAAAATCTCACAACATATAAATTATATATTGAGTTAATTAAAAGAATAAAAAAACAAGCCCACAAAGTAAAGGCAGTAAGAGATGACGTTAATTCAAGCCCAGATTTTTGGATTAGTGAAAAGTGTTTACCTGAAATAAACAATAATTTTGGATTAAAAGAAAACTCAATAATGCTAAAATAAAAGACTACACACAACAAGGGTTCCTATGTAAAGCAGTTTTCCTAGAACCAAGTTAATTAATTGGTTTCAATAAATAAAATAAATGGGCATTGGGGGGCTAAATTAATGCTCCTCAAACACCTTTATAATCATTAAGCTCAGGCTCCTATGTGTGGCAAAGACCAAT
>Ga0160465_100541_pt1 | contig 16832 bp, 19 predicted proteins | sample HID1971K_E11MG_FD_108209 | JGI IMG/M metagenome (GOLD analysis project Ga0160465, IMG submission 108209) | Enriched millipede-associated microbial communities from UW Madison campus, WI, USA - HID1971K_E11 MG | ecosystem: Host-associated > Arthropoda: Insects > Digestive system > Unclassified ...
ACTAACCATTTTGTTTATTCTATTTTCGGTTTTAAATACACGATGCGCAAGTCAAAATTCTTCGACAGGCTCAGAATGACACCGCTTCTATTCTTTCGCCATGGTTTGTGTCCTCACGAACCACTTTGTTTATTTTTGTTCTAAATACACGATGCGTAAGTCAAAATTCTTCGACAAGTTCAGAATGACACCGCTTCTATTCTTTCGCCATGGTTTGTGTCCTCACGAACCATTTTGTTTATTTTTGTTCTAAATACACGATGCGCAAGTCAAAATTCTTCGACAGGCTCAGAATGACACCGCTTCTATTCTTTCGCCATGGTTTGTGTTCCCCACGAACTATTTTTTATTTTATTCTATTTCGTTTCGTGAAGACACGAACCGAGGCGATCTATTATAATCCCCATTCTCCTCCTTATTTTCAAGGAGGGAAAGTTGGGAGTTATACATCCTTATTCTTTTTGTACCATTCCGAAAATGATTCCTTAGGTGCCTCAGGCATTTCCCTGTTTTTATACCAAGGATTAAATCCATTATTTACTGTAAATCCTGCATTTTTTAATGTCCAACGACCGATTTTCCCAGCCAATTTGTAACGTGTTGGAGAAGACAATGTAAAATCCATCACTTTCATAGCCATGGTTTTGGCCGTTGAAGTATAACCTTCTTTAACAATTACCTGACGCCATTTATAAAGCTGATCGTGAATATCGATTTTAACCGGACAAACATTGGTACAAGAGCCACATAAAGTTGATGCAAAAGGTAGGTCTGCATACTCTTTCATATCCAAATTGGGTGCAAGAATAGCCCCAATTGGGCCTGCAATGGCATTGTGATAACTGTGCCCACCACTTCTACGATAAACCGGACAGGTGTTCATGCAAGCGCCACAACGGATACATTTTAATGAATTCCGGAAACTTTCCCGTCCCAGTTGAACACTTCTGCCATTATCTACCAAAACGATATGCATCTCCTGCCCTTTTCTGGGTTTTTTAAAATGACTAGAATATGTGGTAATGGGTTGTCCTGTTGCACTTCTGGTCAGCAATCTCAAGAAAATGCTCAAATGTTTTTTCTTCGGAATTAATTTTTCTATACCCATACAGGCAATATGAATATCGGCTAAATGAGCACCCATATCTGCATTACCTTCGTTGGTACAAACTACAAATTCTCCGGTTTCCGCGATCGCGAAGTTAACGCCTGTTAAGGCCGATTTACGGGTTAAAAAAGTTTCCCGTAAATGAATCCGAGCTGTTTCAGTCAAAATTTGAGGATCAGAAACTCCGGCTTCTGTCCCTAAGTTTTCATGAAAAATCTGCCCGATTTCTTCTTTCTTTTTATGAATGCAGGGCAATACGATATGACTTGGTGGTTCCTTTGCCAATTGAACAATCCGTTCGCCCAAATCAGAATCGATTACATCAATTCCGTTTTTTTCCAAATATTCATTTAAATGGCATTCTTCGGTTAGCATGGATTTGCTTTTAACCATCTGGTTAATGCCTTTTGCCTGAAGCAGGGAAAGCACAATTTTATTGTGTTCCTCCGCATTTGCTGCCCAATGCACCTTAATGCCATTGGCCTGGGCATTAGCCTCAAATTCCAATAAATAGGCATGAAGATCGGAAAGTACATTATTTTTGATCTGTGATGCTGTTTCACGCAAAATTTCCCATTCCGAAATACCATGAGCAGCTTTATCCCGTTTTGCTCTGATCCACCAAAGGGTATCATCATGCCAGTTTACACGTGCTTCATCCTGATTAAAAACGGCTGATAATTCCGGGTGTTTTACGCTACTCATCTTCTTCTTTTATTAACCAGCATTTAATATTTCAGCAATATGCAAGACTTTCACCTTACTGTTTTTTCTCTTCAGGATGCCTTCCATATGCATTAAACAAGACATATCCGCGGCAGTTATATATTCTGCTCCATTCATTAAATGGTCTTCTACTCTATCTTTCCCCATTTTCGCTGATACTGCTTCTTCGGCTACACAAAAAGTCCCGCCGAATCCACAACATTCGTCTGGTCTGGTCAGCTCAATAATTTCTATACCTTTTACCTGGTTAAGCAGTTGCATAGGTTTGGAAAACGGAACATCAACCAATTCTGTCATCGATGAAAGGTGTAATCCTCTTTGTCCGTGGCAACTTTGATGCAAGCCCACTTTGAAAGGGAATGATGCAGAAATCTCTTTCACCTTTAAAACATCGGTAAGAAATTCAACCAGTTCATAAACTTTATGACGAATTTGGAGCGCATCTTCTTCTCGTTCATGATCATGTAAATGGTCTTTTATATGGAGAACGCAACTACCAGATGGGGAAACGATATAATCGAATTCAGCGAAATTTTCGATAAATAACCGATTACAGTTATTGGTCAGGTGCTCATAACCGGAGTTGGCCATCGGTTGTCCACAACAGGTTTGACCAATTGGATAAACAACTTCCACGCCTAATTTCTTAAGCAATTTTAATGTTGCAATTGCTGCGCTTGGATAAAACTGGTCAACATAACAGGGAACAAATAAACCTACTCTCATCTTCGGATCACGTTTCTTTGATTTATATTACGATACTGAAATGCCTGCATTAAATTATCTTGAGGGGTTAGAAGTTATAGAGGCTAAAATAATTATTTTTTTTGTATATAACTGTTATGCACAATCATGCTTTTAGCCGAAATTTCAACTTGTTTTTTTGCCACAAAGCAACACGGAATTAAAATCCCTTTCTGTGTATTCTGCGCTTCCGTGGCTGGTTTATTTTTGCCACAGAAACATAGAGCGATAAGGAATTAATAATTCTTTTTTCTGTGGCAAATGTTATATCGAAAACCTACTTCACAAATTTGTAAGTGGTTGATGTTTGATAAGTTTCTCCGGGTTTAAGTACTGTCGATGCGAAATTTGCATGGTTAGGTGCATCCGGAAAATGCTGGGTTTCCAAACAAAAAGCAGAACGGTGTGGATATGATTTTCCGCCTTTACCATCTTTATCTGCCCCGGTTAAAAAGTTTCCACTATAAAACTGTAATCCTGGTTCGGTGGTATAAACTTCTAAAGTAATCCCGGTAACCGGGCTTTTTACTGTAGCTACAGGCGTTTTGCCGTCATGATGAGTTAATGCAAAATTATGGTCGTACCCTTTTCCGAATTTTAACTGTTCGTCCTTATCCTCGATATTTTTCCCAATGGCTTTCGCTTTATTAAAATCAAAGGCTGTACCTGCAACAGGCTGTAATTTTCCTGTCGGAATCAGTGTCGAATCTACTGGTGTATAAGCATTAGCATCAATCATCAATTCATGATCCAAAATCGTTTCATTGCCTTCTCCACTTAAATTAAAATAAGCATGATTGGTTAAGTTTACAACAGTGGCTTTATCTGTAGTGGCTAAATAATCCATTTGTAAAGCATTGTCATCTCTTAGGGTATAAACCACTTTAACTTCTAATTTCCCTGGATATCCTGCTTCGCCATCCTTTGAAATATAAGTCAATTCCAGCTTCTGTCCATCTAATTGTTTAGCATCCCACACTTTCGAAAAGAAACCATCAGCACCACCATGTAAGGTATTTGGGCCATCATTAAGTTGCAATGAATAGGTTTTTCCATCTAAAGTGAATTTACCCTTTCCGATTCTGTTGCCGTATCTTCCGATTAAAGCTCCGAAAAAAGGCTCTCCTTTTTTGCGGTAAGTACCAATACTGTCGTAACCTAAAACAACATCTGTAAGCTTATTGTTCTTATCAGGTACCATTAATGAAACCACCCTTCCACCATAATTGGTAATGGAAACCGAGGCTCCTTGCTTATTTTTTAAAGTATATAGTTTAACCTCTTTTCCATCAATAGAGGTAACGTAGCGCAAAGAATCACTTTGTGCTGTGGTTTGCTTGCTTTTATCCGTATTGGAATTACATGATGAAAAAGCTACAGCAAAACATAAGGTAGCAAATGGTAAAGTCTTAAGAATTAATTTTTTCATTACAGTTAATTATGGATTTGTATTTTTTGTATTGACTTCGATAACTTGTTTTAATTTTTCAAAGCAGAAGCATTTATTTCATGCTGTTTGAGCCTTGTATCTCATAATGGTTTCATAAAGATTATATTTTGGTTAGCACTAAAGTATAAAAAATAAATTAACGTTGTTGTAACGATTATAATTATTATTTCTGTGATACGCTGCTTAATTTTCTGAACCTCAAAAAAATGATATAATTTAGGCGAAATATGCAGAATTTTAATTTCAAACCCAAAGCTTTTCTTTTTGATTTGAATGGTACCATGATTAATGATATGGAGTTTCATACGCTTGCCTGGCACTCGATTATGAATGATGATCTTGGTGCCAATCTATCATACGAAAGTGTTAAAAAAGAAATGTATGGCAAAAACCATGAGGTTCTGGAACGTGTTTTTGGCCAGGATAAATTCAGTATAAAAGAGATGGAAATGCTTTCAATGAATAAGGAAAAGCGGTACCAGGAAAGTTATTTCCCTCATCTTGCCTTAATTGCTGGATTGGATAAATTCTTGCAAAAAGCCAAACAGGCCCAGATTGCGATGGCTATTGGTTCGGCCGCTATCCCTTTCAATATAGATTTTGTTGTGGATGGACTAAAAATCAGGCATTATTTTAATGCGATTGTTAGTGCTGATGATGTAAAAGTAAGCAAACCTGATGCGGAAACTTTTATCCTGGCGGCAACAAAAATAAATGTAAGCCCAGCCGATTGCCTGGTTTTTGAAGATGCGCCAAAAGGTGTAGAATCTGCAAACCGTGCGGGCATGAAATGCGTAGTACTGACCAGCACACATTCGATCGAAGAATTTAAAGATTACCCTAATATTTTAGGCTTTATAGACGATTACAACAATTCTATTTTAAACGCTTTATTTTAATATGGCAAAATACATAAATCAAACCCCTATTTTACTGGCTGTAGATTGCATCATTTTTGGTTACGATGGTGATCAGCTTAAACTTTTAGTTATCAAAAGAGCCATTGAACCGGTTAAAGACCAATGGAGTTTAATGGGCGGTTTTATTAGTCAGGAAGAAGATCTGGACGATGCAGCCAAACGGATTCTTTTGGAATTAACAGGTTTGCACGATGTGTACCTGGAACAACTTCATGCTTATGGTCGTCCGGACCGTGACCCGATAGAGCGCACCGTTTCTGTGGTTTATTTTGCGCTTATCGACATCAATAAATACAGCAAGCAAATCAACGATCAGTATCATGCTGAATGGTTTAAAATAAAAGAAGTGCCGAAACTCATTTTCGACCACGATGAAATGGTCAAGGCAGCGATGGATAAAATTCGTTACCAGGCTGCCCTCCATCCTATTTTGTTCGAACTTTTACCCAAGAAATTTACCATCCCACAATTGCAGACTTTATATGAGCAGGTTTACGATTCGCCCATAGATAACCGGAATTTCATCCGCAAAATAACGGCAAGCGGGCTATTAATTAAGCAATCTGAAAAAGATAAATCCAGTTCCAAACGTGGTGCTTTTTATTTTAAACTGGATAAGCAAAAACATAGGGCTCAGTTTCAATCTTTTTTGAATTTTATTCCCAGGGCGAATAAATAAAATCGAATCGGGAGAACTTTTTAAGCCAATTGCGGTTTTGTATTTTAGGTTAGTCTATGTTTCTGTGACAAAACAAACCAGCCACGGAAGCTCAGGTCGGTAAGGTCACGACCGAATTATTGAAAATGAAAAAATTAGATCTTGCCACCCTGAAAAAAGCGTACGAAAGTTAGCATTAAGGATTAGTGATTAGATAAATCAGATAAATGTAGATAACAGCAACTAAAAGGAAAATCTGATTTTTGTTCGGCTTTAACCTTTAGCATAACCATTAATTATGAGTATAGCATCTATTAATCCGGCTAACGGAAAAATTATTAAAATCTATAAAGAACATTCTGCAGAAACCATTTTACGTAAAACAAAGCAAACACATAAGGCATGGTTAACATGGCGAGAAAGTGATTTTGCCACACGTGCTGTACTGCTGAACAACCTGGCCGAAGAACTTTACAAGCAAAGAAATAATCTGGTCAGTCTTATGGCTTTTGAAATGGGAAAACCTGTAAAAGACGGCCTGGCTGAAATAGATAAATGTGCTTCGGTTTGCAAATATTACGCCATCCGTGGCGCTGATTTTCTTAAAGATCAGTTAATAGAAACCGAAGCTTCAAAAAGCTATGTTAGCTTTCAACCGATCGGGATCGTGCTGGCCATAATGCCCTGGAATTTCCCCTTCTGGCAGGTTTTCAGGTTTCTTGCTCCTGCATTGATGGCCGGAAACTGTGCTTTACTTAAGCATGCGGCCAATGTACCCGGCTCTGCACTTGCTATTGAGAAGCTGGTAAAAGATGCGGGATTTCCGAATTCTGTTTTTCAAACATTAATGATTAGCAGCAAAACTGTTCATGCTGTAATTGCTGATCCCCTGGTTAAAGCGGTGACTCTTACCGGCAGTACCGGAGCAGGAATAAAAGTTGCAGAACAGGCAGGTACCCTCTTAAAAAAAACCGTTCTGGAACTTGGGGGAAGCGATCCTTATGTTATACTGGAAGATGCAGACCTGGAAAGCGCTGCAAAGATTTGTGCAGACAGCAGGTTAATTAACAATGGCCAAAGCTGTATTGCAGCCAAAAGATTTGTGGTCGTAAAAAAAGTAGAAAAAGAATTTACCGAGCTGTTTACAGCCCAAATGAGCAAAAGAAAATCTGGCGATCCTTTTGATGAAAACATTGATCTGGGGCCCATGGCCCGTGCAGATCTTCGTGATGAACTGCATCAACAGGTGTTAAACAACATCAATAAGGGTGCAAAATGTATACTTGGCGGTACCGTTCCTTCCTTTAAAGGTAAGCATGCCTTTTATCAACCCACTGTACTTAGCGGTGTTAAAAAAGGGATGCCGGCTTATAGCGAAGAGCTGTTTGGCCCGGTAGCAGCCATATTATCTGCCAGGAATACGGATCATGCTGTTGAACTGGCTAATGATACCTCTTTTGGATTAGGTGCCGCTGTGTTTACCAAAGAGGATTCTATTGGCGAAGAAATTGCCAGAAACAGGCTGCAGGCAGGATCCTGTTTTGTAAATTCGCTGGTGAAGTCCGATCCCCGGCTGCCATTCGGTGGCATTAACCAATCCGGATATGGCCGGGAGCTGAGTGCTTTTGGCATCCATGAGTTTGTGAATATTAAAACCGTTTATGTAAAATAGGTTTAACATAAAAGCTCTACATCGATAATTCAATACGCTGCACTAAATAGGCCTTTCCGAAGTTGTTTGGGTCGTGGGTTACTGTCGCCTTGATGGATTTCCATTTTGGATAGCTCTCCTGTTTTTTCTGCCAGTTATCGCGTATTTCCAGCACATTTTTCCAGATTTCCTCCAATTGTTCTTTCACTTCCTGGTTGGCGTAAGTTAGTTCCAATTTATCCTGAATATAGTAATATTTGCCGTCTGTTTTTTGCAGGGTAATTACCGGTCCACCAGGTATGTACGATTTGATAAGCATGATTTCAAAGGGTTCATTTCCCTGGTACTTCTCTTCGCTGATGACCTGAGTTAAATTAAACCATCTGTCAGAGGCATCCTGCAGTGGATTCTCTTCTATATGAAAGCGGGCTTTGACACGGTAAACATAACCGGGTTTTCTTTCCGAGAATCCATGAAGGGATAACTCTGCAGGTTTATTTTGTGGCAGGATCAATAAAGTTTCACCAACCGCTGCATAGCGATGATCCACCAGCAATTCTACTTCCTGTTCATTTTTTAGCTTAAAGGGACCATATACCTCTTCCTTTGAACATGAAGACAGGAAAAGAACAAAAAAGAGTAAAGAAAGATACTTCATAATCTATAAATATAAGGTTTTATCCAAAACGTTGGTGTTGCCCGAAACGCTACACCTCATGGTATTTTTTTTCTTTTGGCTAATGCTATCATTATACCAATTAAGATAAACGCAAAAGCCTCAGATTTCCCTGAGGCTAATATTTGTAATGGTTAAAAGTTGATTTAAACAAAATGTAGTTGGTATGGTGTAGTTTTGCACTGAATTTTGTTAGAATTACCGAAGCTCAAATTTAGGAATTCAGCCCCACTACTGCCAAGCACCTAATGTTAGCTATAGTTTTTTTATTTGTTTTAGTGTATTTTTATTAGTTTACCTTCTTCATCATAATATTTCCATTCACCTTTTTTTTTGCCATTTTTAAATTTTCCTGTTTCCTGCAAATTTCCATTACGATGGTATCGTTTGCTCCTGCCATCTTTTTCGCCTTTTTTATATCGATAAAAAACCCACAATTTTCCGTTGTCGTGATACCAATTCCATTTACCTATAAATTTCCAATTTTTACTTTTGTTATATCGTCCAATCCAGCGCAATTGCCCGTTTCGGTAATAAAGTTTCCATAAACCAACCCGGTATTCATTTGGAGAACTTTCGGTGTGGAGGTCTTTAAAATCTCCTATAGTTTCCAATTGTCCATTTTCGTAGTATGTTTTCCATTCTCCTATTTTATATCCGCTTTTGGCTCTTTTGCCTATTTCTTTAATATTGCCGTTTGCGTACAATATTTTATACTCTTTCTGAGCAAATGAAAATTGGATTATTGTAGAGAATAGAATGGATAAGATTATTTTCATACTTTTTTTGAGATTTTGGGTTTTTATAAGAAAAAATACTTCGTATTACTATGAATTTCTTATAATCAGGGTATTGCTTCTTATCTAATTCTAAATACAAATACGTTGGTCCTACTTTTCCTGTTGGCGGGCATTCTTTTTTGGGTCTGTTCCAAATTATATTTAGTGTGTCGTTTTTAATTTCCACCTGCATTTCTTCTGCTTCGGCTCCAAAACAACCGCCGCCCATTAAGAATATGTAATGTGCCTTTTTGCGGTAGATGTTATCTAATTCTGCTATATCTTTTTGTTTTGAATTACCAAACTGCAAAAACTGTTTAGCTTCTTTGGTTGTTGTAATCCATCTGTTTGCATTTGCGTTATCAAACAATTGACTGACTTTGAAGCTTATTCCTTTATTTAATTTTTGATTAGACTTTATTGATTGATCTGATTTCTTTTTCACTTTCTGGGCAAATGATTGTCCAGAAAGTAAAATTGCCATTATCATTATGAAGGTATTTTGGGTGGTTAATTTCATATAATTGAGTTTACACTACACAATGTGTCCAGATTATATTTTCATTTCTATATAGTTTGTTCATCCTTATCTATTTTCAACACACAATGCGCCAAAGCTTTATTAAATTATTATATCAAATTTAAAAATCCTCGTAGTCGAAATAGCAAACCATTTACAATCCGCTGGGTTTGGTTTACAATTCGTTAATAACAATTTGTTTTCTATCGTAAGTGTTATACTTCTAGACAACCGGAGCAGATAAACTTAAGTACCTAAGCCCCGATTTTGCTGCGCTCGCTGATCAGCCACATGGCCTCGAACAGTTTAACCAAATGCTCGTAAATGGTTATCACTTCGCATTTGGACAGGCTTTCTTCCATAAAGTTAGTGCTAAGTGCATCGTGTAGCCAAGTATTTAAAATCCTTTCATAATCAGCTAATTTGTTGGTCTTAAACATCTTCTTTAGTACCAATGTGGGCTTTATCATTTCCTTAAGTTTTAGGTTTTTGGGATAATGGTTCAGCCTTTTTCTTTCTCTATTGATGTACCATTCGGCTATATCGTCCTTTCCCTCCTTGATGTGCAACTTGCCCAGCTTCTTATCTTTTAACAGCCATGCAACTTCAACCAGTTTCATGGTCAGCTGATGATCGTAAAGCAAGTTGGCCGGATTTCTTTTTTTGGAACGTTTATACCCAAAGGCGGCATCGTTGCGCCATTTCTTTAGTGTCTTAAGGTGGTCTGGCAGCCATGATACACTAAAAAAATCGTGTATTACACTGGCCGGGTTTGTTGCCTCATCTGTATCCAGATAAACGATCCTGTTTTTAGGTAACTTGTTGGTATGTTTTGCCATAAGTTTAAGTTTTAAAGCGTTATAGCCTGTTCGTTTGACACCATTGTTTTGGATGCTGTTTGGTTAAGCTGCTGAAAAACGCTGTAAAGCGCTGCCTCCTGATCGAGCTGCTTGATTTTTTCGCTACACATAGCTTTTGCAAGGCTAAGAAAACATACCGCACGCTGATACAGGCTATCGGCATCTTGCCTCGAAACCGAAAAATCATCCCTGTAGCGTGCGGCCGAATAGCTTTTGGCCAGTACATCAAACAGTCGTTCATCTTCTGGGCTGCCAATGAATAGTTTATAGGGCTGATCGGAAAAGCAACCGCACAGACGGAGCAGGCGTTGCAGGTTGTGGAACTCGGCACGATAGGCAACATATACCCTAATGAGGCCGATACAGGCCTGTTCTACCGCCTGATGGAGCATGAAAGCACATATGCCATAATGCCCTTTTTCCAGACATTCGGCTGCGGCCATCAAAAACCCCTCTGCCAAGGGCATACGGTGATCGAAATGTTTCTGAGCCTTTAAAGCGGCCTTTACAGGGATAAAAGGTTGTATATAATCAATATTCAGTAGGCCATCATGGCTGTAAAGCAGTTTACCATAAGTTAAAACCGAAATATAAAAACGGCTGTTGGCCTGTACAGCTTCTAAAATGGATTGTTTGCCATGGCAGATGATAGTGACCGTGCCCTGCCGATAAACCGCATTGGCAAAATCCTGTACTTCGTAATCAATCCTGGTAACGCTTTCGGTAACCAGCAACAAGCAGTAATTGCAACAGAAAGAAACCTGCTTGCCGCTAAAGCAGCCCTGCCCGTTTTGGATAAGGCTATCGCTGGCAAAGCTGAAGATTTGAAGCGGCCCGAATTTTTCAGCCAGTTGATGGATAAAGGCCCTGAAGTAAACCGCATGGTCTGTTTCGGCCGATAAGTTTGATGGTTCCATATATTGATCTCATTTAATTAGTTGATTAACCTGTTAAATGAGTCTTGAAGGAGGCACACATAATAAATGTGGGGACTGCCGACCATGGTTGCTTAAAGTTTCTGACGCCTTACACTAACATGGAATTACAGCAGTCCCCACACCTATTTCAAAACACAAATATAGTGCTTCTATAAATAGACATGGGAATTTTCTGCTGTCTTGTGTTAGCGGCGTCAGAATGCAACTACAAGACTCTTATTAATAATCTTTTATCTTCGATCAAATATATAAAATCATTTTAATAAAAGCAAAATATTGCACAATACTAAATGATATATCTATGTCAATTTGTTTCTATGGCACAGTTTGACAGGAAAATAATAGGTAAAAACATCAAATCATTAAGGGAGGCTTCTGGACTCTCACAACTTGATTTTTCTCATTTAGTTGATATTTCAAGAAGGAGTATAGCAAATATAGAAGCAGGGACAGGAAACAATAATCTAGATCATTTAGATAACATTTTCTCATTTTTCAATGTCAAAATAAATGACATCCTAAAAAAGGAAATTCAAATACCTATAAATTTTAGAGAGAGTCTTATTGCTAACCATAAAAACAATAAACCATTGCTGATCTTGTTAGGAAAGCAACCTAACATCACTTATGCGATCAAGTATAAGCTCTTAAAAAGCGATTTTATAAATACCCCTAAAGAAGTCAATGAAATTAAATTATTTTTCGAACAGTATGGGTGGGGTTACTTAGGTACTTCCATTTCAAATGGACTAAAGCGGGAAGCCGATAAAATTCTGATAAGCAAGCATGAATTTAAAAAGAACACAAATGTATACTCAAAAAAGAGAACCTGATCCTAAATTAATATATGATCTAGCTAAAAAACCTCAGATTTAGAGGTATGGTTATTGTGGAAATATTTCTTTATTTATTCTTTATTTAATTTGTGTGTGGGACAAGTAACCAAAGTAGAGCAATACGTTATTGATAGAGTAAGGGAAAAAAGAATCCAAGCTGGATTAACTCAGGCCGTTTTATCAGTTGCCATTGATCTTAATCCCAAGTTTGTAGGTAGTGTTGAGAGTATCAAAAAAAATACTAAATACAATATTAATCACTTACATAAGATTGCGGAAATTTTGGGATGCTCAATGAGGGAGTTTTTTCCGGAGTAACCCGTATTTGGTTAGGGTTGAGATAAAACGAAAATTTAAGAACCTTTAATTTATCTTTTGATTGGTGTTATCATCACACCAATTAAGATAAACGCAAAAGCCTTGGATTTCCCTGAGGCTGATATTTGTAATGGTTAAAAGTTGATTTAAACAAAATGTAGTTGGTGCGGTGTATAATATCGACCAAGGAAAAAATCCAATGTTACAAGATGAATATCAATGAAGTGAAATTCCTGATTGCTTTTTGTCTACTTTCTTCTGTAGATAGATCTGCAATGGTCAAGGAACGTTATAATATGCTTAGTATCCCCGAGATCATTGCCCACGTTGAACATGAACCAAGAATATATTCAAAAATAGCTTATAAATATGCAAAATATTAAGTTTGAAAGTTTACTAAATATTTCTTAGCTACTTTCACTCCTTGAATTTGATATTTGGAGAAGTTGCTTTTATTTTTCTCACCAACTCAGACCTTTCCTTTTCTTTCATTTTGCCGACATACGTTTTCTTTCTGTATAACTTACCGCTGTAGAGATCAAGCTTTAAATTTTGCTGGTAGTTGTGGGCATGGGGCATGGAAGGGTGCGGATCAGCATCGTTCTGGTGAATAACCCAAACTCGGCCATTGTTTTGTATAATAGCTTTTTCAATATAATCTGATACAACAGGAAGCCAATCTATATCCTCTTTATTCAAAGCCTGGATTACTTTTCCAAGAAACCGACCATTCCGATTTACATGCCTGACAACAATCTCTAGTATACTGTCTGCACTAAGCCTGGTATGGATTACCTCAAAATACTCTATTTCAAGTTCCGATTGGATTATCGTCCAAATATCATCCGCTTTTAAAAACTCCATGCCTTGTGTAACCAGGATTTGATGAACGGTATCTTGATTTTTTAAATATTCTTTTAACAATTCTTCTCTCTGGCTCATTACCTAAAATGCTTTATCCAATTTTTTGTGGACAAAAGATACTATTGTCATAATATCCAACGCCTCTGTTTCGTTAATGACAAATTTGATCTTTGGCGTATGCGCAGTAGGGTTACGGATTATTCCAAAAAGCCCTTTTATTATACTGGCTAACCCCAAATGTTCGCTCCTTTCCGTATCTGTCTGCAATGGATTAATTTTTATCAATGGGTTTGACGTTGAAAACACAACATCGGCAAGAGCATTTCCGTCGGCATGCACGCCCGTTAGATCTCTCAATCGCTGTGCAATGCTTTTAACACCCTCAAATACGGAATGAAAATAATTTTCCCTCACAAGTTCCTCATTGCAGTATTTTATTATTTCAGGATGTACGAATCTTTGTTCAAGCTTGTACTTGTAATGACTGGCTCGTTCTTGTGCGTCAGTTAAAGTTTTCGCAACAGTAACTTTACGGTATCTGGCTTCTTTGGTAATTTCAAGTCCAATTAGTGACAACCTCTTGTTAAGTTCATTCAGACGATAATTAAAAACTTCGTCTTTATTAAAATATCTTCCAGGATTCATCGCTTGGCTAAGAAAGTTTAGTATCGCATTTGAACATTGGTTTGCATTTTGGTACTGTACAAAAGCGTTGTATAATCGTGATCTTTTGTTCAATAATGGCGAATGATCGTTCAATGAACAGTCAGCCATTATCTTTGTTATTTCAGTTCCGGTCAAACCTTCGCTCGTATCTGCGATCATCGAGCAAATGCTTTCAAGGTGAACCGCAGAGATCATTGGTTGTTTTATAATAGACTTATTTGTCATAATTAGATTTCTATTCTACCATAATCTGTTTGTATGGGGTAAAATAATTAACCGATTATTGGAATCGTTGAACATAACCAACAATTTTCGGTTGCATTATTTGCCTTCCATAATTATCTAATATTGGCTGCCCATAATTATTAAACAATGGCATGGGTGCCCATATATTTCCATTGTTGTCAACTCCATATCGATAGTTTGAAATTTGAAGATCCCACGCAAATGCATAATTTATGGCTTTATCCGAATAGCCAATATGTTGTGTGTTATTGTCGTAAATATTCGAAGCGATTAATCGTCCAGTGTTGGTCAACAGATAGTACGCAGGATATTGATTGTTCTGAAAAAAACATTGTGCTACATATATCTCCTGAGTGGCTTGATTATATAATACTGGTTGAGCTATACCACTCTGATAATTTTGTCCCGTTGAAGATGATCCTCCCGCCAAACCTAAAAATGTTTCAGTACCACTATCGCAAAGGTACCCCAGTATATTAGTTGCAGCCTGATTGGCTTCTTTCTCAATCGGATGGGTATTTAAAAATTTCCAGGCAAATTCTTCATATCCCCAATCGCTGTACTGTTTAACATGCATTAATTCATGTGTCCAATGACAACTACTACTTTGAAATGATCCGGGATCATGATAAAATACAATAATATCATCAACTGTAACTGCATGGTTTTCGACATTATTTAATTTTACGTTTAAAAAATTTAGCATATTTGGCAATGATATTTCTAACTTACCTATAGCATATTTCGCTCTGTTTAGTACCACATCCGAAACTTTCCCTCTCAATGCACTCTTCACATCATCGGGAATCGGCTGTGCAATTTTTGAAAATCTTTGATTTGCTGCACGTAAAGCAGCGGACAGAGGTAATGCATTAACCTGAAGCGGGTTTTGTCCTTGCATCACATTTGCCAGATACTGTCCTCCAGAAAAACCAAGTGAATTAAAATACTGATTTGAAAACGTAGCAACGTCAAAAACAAAACTTGCCGGACCACCTATCTGAGCAGCAAAGTTTTGTGCTTTATTATAGAGATCTTGTTGTGGATTCATTATAGCCGATGTACTTGATCCAACAGCTTTTCCTACTTTAGCGACAGCAGATTGATAAGGTTGATATATTTGGCTTACATTACCCCTGTCTATAAACTTACCAACATTTAACATTGATTCATAAGGGGCAGTAGTCACTTTCACCGCACCCCTCGCAACATCTGAAGCCGCCTTGCCAATATCTTTCCAGAATTGAGAGTAGGAATTCAAAGAAACTATCAGAAACGTTGTTAATGAAAGGCTTTTTTTTAAGAAGTGTAATTTCATGAGAATGAGAGTTAAGTTAGATATTCTATTCTTTGCAGTAACTGAATTACTTTCAAAACTAATATACTAGAATAAACTGAAAATCAAAATATTAAGAGAGACAAAGAAACTTAACAGAAACCTACTAACCAAAAACCAAATGGATAGGGTGTCTTAAATTTGTCAAAACAATTGGTAGGATGGGGACTATTTCTTTTTTGGTTGGTGTTTTCACCATACCAACTAAAATAAATTCGAAAGCCCTATTGATAAAGAAAATTGAATGTAATAGGAAAAGTAGTCATGATAATCCGCCCTTTGAAATGTTTTTTTGAGCCAGAGTTTGAAAGTTAATTGACAGTAATATTGACTGTAAAAATAAAAAAGCCTTGTAATCTATTGATTTACAAGGCTTTGGTTTTGCTCTGGTGATCCCGCTGGGATTCGAACCCAGGACCACTACATTAAAAGTGTAATGCTCTACCAGCTGAGCTACGGAATCATTCCTTTTGTTTAAGGAGGTGCAAATATAGAAATTTATATTATTTACACCAATCTTTTTTAATAATTGTTTTTAATCTCTTCTAGGTGATGAAATAAGTACACTTTCAAGGCATTAATCATTCAAAACACTCCAATCGGTATCTAAAGATTTTTAGGGCAATATAAAAACATTTCCCTCGTTCCATTTGTCATTTACAAAAGCTCCCTTAAATTCACATTCCAATCCTTTTTGAGGGTTAATCATTACTGAATCGTATTTAAATCCATATATATTGTAATTTTTAGATTGTGTTACGATTTTCAAAGTATCTTGTAAGGAAAAACCTTGGTTGTATTCCAGAGGGTCAGTTATATTAACCCTTTTAATATTAATTTTTTTATTATTGATTAGTGCTTTCACTTTAAGTATTTCCAAATCATTGAGAAAATCGAACATCAACTTTGTATTCATTTCATTTCCTTTTCTGCATTTACAAATAAAATCGTTATCCCTTCTATATTGCTGATAAAAATTATATCCTATGTATCCTGCAACCGCTAATAGCAAAATGATTATTACATATTTCTTCATTAAATAAATATTATTCGTCTGTTTATATTTTAATCCCATGCCTATCCCCCATCTCTTGTTACTTTCCATTTATAGTTATATAACATCGCTTCTCTACTCGGATGACCGTCTTCTGTTTTTTTAATACAGGCCACAAATAATATAAATAAAAAAATAGTTTTTTCATCATTAAGTTCATTCTGACTCGGTTCAAACATAGGCTTTAGGTATCTTATAAAAAAGGGATAAAATCTAAAGATTTTATCCCTTTTTTATTATGCTATGAACCTAATCGTTCTTAAAACTTCACAATCTTAAACTCGGTTCTTCTGTTCAACTGGTGTTCAGCTTCCGAGCATTTAACTCCATTTGCACAACGGTTCAACAACTGGCTCTCCCCATATCCCTTGGCCGTAATCCGGTTTTTACTGATTCCATGATCAATAATATATTGTACAGCTGAATTCGCCCTGCTTTGTGCCAACCATTTGTTGTATTGATCGTTACCTCGGCTGTCGGTA
>Ga0160465_100542_pt1 | contig 16822 bp, 16 predicted proteins | sample HID1971K_E11MG_FD_108209 | JGI IMG/M metagenome (GOLD analysis project Ga0160465, IMG submission 108209) | Enriched millipede-associated microbial communities from UW Madison campus, WI, USA - HID1971K_E11 MG | ecosystem: Host-associated > Arthropoda: Insects > Digestive system > Unclassified ...
GCCGGCCTTGGCCGTCACGGTCGTTTTTACGAATCCCTCCCTCTTAAAGGCCTGGATCAATGAGCAAGCAACCCTCCCTGAGCTACAAGGACGCCGGTGTAGACATCGACGCCGGCGAAGCACTGGTCGAACGCATCAAGGGCGTGGCAAAACGCACCGCACGCCCTGAAGTCATGGGTGGCCTGGGTGGCTTCGGCGCCCTCTGCGAGATCCCGGCCGGCTACAAACAGCCTGTGCTGGTCTCCGGCACCGACGGCGTCGGCACCAAGCTGCGCCTGGCGCTGAACCTGAACAAGCACGACAGCATCGGCCAGGACCTGGTCGCCATGTGCGTCAACGACCTGGTGGTCTGCGGCGCCGAGCCGTTGTTCTTCCTCGACTACTACGCCACCGGCAAGCTGAATGTCGACGTGGCCGCCACCGTGGTCACCGGCATCGGCGCCGGCTGTGAACTGGCTGGCTGCTCCCTGGTCGGCGGCGAAACCGCCGAAATGCCTGGCATGTACGAAGGCGAAGACTACGACCTGGCCGGCTTCTGCGTCGGCGTGGTGGAAAAGGCCGAGATCATCGACGGCTCCAAGGTCGCCACTGGCGATGCGCTGATCGCCCTGCCGTCCTCCGGCCCGCACTCCAACGGCTACTCGCTGATCCGCAAGATCCTCGAAGTGTCCGGCACCGACATCGAGAACACCCAGCTCGACGGCAAGCCGCTGGCCGACCTGCTGATGGCGCCGACCCGCATCTACGTCAAGCCGCTGCTGCAGCTGATCAAGAAAACCGGTGCGGTCAAGGCCATGGCCCACATCACCGGTGGCGGCCTGCTGGACAACATCCCGCGTGTCCTGCCGAAAAACGCCCAGGCCGTGGTTGACGTCGCCAGCTGGCAGCGCCCGGCGGTGTTCGACTTCCTGCAGGAAAAAGGCAACGTCGACGAGCACGAAATGCACCGCGTACTGAACTGCGGCGTCGGCATGGTCATCTGCGTTGCCCAGGACCAGGTCGAAGCCGCCCTGAACGAACTGCGCGCCGCCGGTGAGCAGCCATGGGTGATCGGCCACATCGCCGAAGCCGCCGAAGGTGCTGCCCAGGTCGAGCTGCAGAACCTCAAGGCACACTGATGCCAAGTTCGCCCTGCAATGTCGTGGTACTGCTGTCGGGCTCCGGCAGCAACCTGCAAGCCTTGATCGACAGCTGCCGCGGTGAAGCCAGCCCAGTACGCATCGCCGCGGTGATTTCCAACCGCGCCGATGCCTATGGCCTGCAACGGGCCGCGGCGGCCGGCATCGCCACCGCCGTGCTGGACCACACCGGGTTCGACGGTCGCGAAGCCTTCGATGCCGCGCTGATGGCGCGCATCGACGGCTACACCCCGGACCTGGTGGTGCTGGCCGGCTTCATGCGCATCCTCAGTGGCGGCTTCGTGCGCCACTATCAGGGCCGCCTGCTCAACATCCACCCGTCGCTGCTGCCCAAGTACAAGGGCCTGCATACCCATCGGCGGGCGCTGGAAGCCGGCGACACCGAGCATGGCTGCAGCGTACACTTCGTCACCGAGGAACTCGATGGCGGCCCTCTGGTCGTACAGGCTGTGGTCCCGGTCGTGCCAGCTGATACAGCTGAAAGCCTGGCGCAGCGGGTACACCATCAGGAACACCAGATCTACCCGCTGGCAGTGCACTGGTTTGCCGAGGGGCGCTTGCGCCTGGGCGAACAGGGTGCGTTACTGGATGGCCAGCCGCTGCCGGCCAGTGGTCATTTGATCCGACCCTAGGAGAATTTATGCGTCGCGCCCTGCTCTTGGCTCTTGCCGTGCTCGCCCTGCCCCTCCAGGCAGCTGACCTCAAGCCTTTCTCGGCGAGCTATACCGCCGACTGGAAGCAACTGCCCATGAGTGGTACTGCAGAGCGCAGCCTGGTCAAAAAAGGCGACGGCACCTGGGACCTCAACTTCGAGGCTTCCATGATGATCGCCAAACTGACCGAGCAAAGCACCCTGCGCATGGACAACGACACCCTGCTGCCGCAGAAGTATCACTTCGAGCGCGGCGGCCTGGGCAAGGCCAAGAAGGTCGACCTGACCTTCGACTGGAACGCCAAGAAAGTGACTGGCAGCGACCGCGGCGACGCGGTCAACCTGCCGCTCAACCGCGGCGTGCTGGACAAGTCGTCCTACCAGCTGGCGCTGCAGCACGATGTGGCTGCCGGCAAGAAAAGCATGACCTACCAGGTGGTCGACGGTGACGAGATCGACACCTACGACTTCCGCGTGCTCGGCACCGAGAAAGTCACCACCAAGACCGGCCAGGTCGATGCGGTGAAGGTCGAGCGCGTGCGCGACCCGAGCCAGAGCAAGCGCATCACCGAGCTGTGGTTCGCCAAGGATTGGGATTACCTGCTGGTGCAACTGCGCCAGGTCGAGACCGATGGCAAGGAATACGTGATCGTGCTGCAGGACGGTACGGTCGATGGCAAGTCGGTGAAGGGTAACTGAGCCGCCAGCGCCGCTGAATTGAAACCCCGCCTGGTGCGGGGTTTTTCTTTGATGGGCACAAAGCGCCTGTAGGAGCGGCCCCGACCTTACATGAAACTTGTTTCATCGGTGTTTTATTTACTTAGCCTGCTAACAAACTCTATAAAAGGGGTGTGCGACACAATGTCGCAACCAACTGAAAAGTGGAGTTTACCGATGACAGTCCAAGTAACCGAACGCGACGAATCGAGAATGTCCCACGAAGGCCTGGCCGCTGGCGTGCGGATCTGGGATGTGCACCAGCAAGGCCAGTTGGTGGGCATGTTCCACCATGAACACGACGCTCACCAGTACCGCATAGAGCTCGAAGACCTGGAAAACCAGCGCACCACGCAATGACCCGTCTTCCAAGAAAAAGCCCCGCCTAGGCGGGGCTTTTGCCTGTTACCACATCAGATCGTCCGGGATCTTGTAGGCCGCATACGGATCGTCCTCGTCCGCTTCCTCGACATGGGTGTTGAGCAGCAGGATACGGTTCGGGTCGCGCTCCTGGATCTTCACCGCCGCTTCGCGCGGAATCACCTCGTAACCACCGCCATGGGCAACGATCGCCAGCGCGCCGTTGCTCAGCTTGCTGCGCATCAAGGCGTTGACGGCGATGCGCTTGACCTTCTTGTCATCGACGAAGTTGTAGTAGTCCTCGGTGTTCAGCTTGGGCAGGCGGGTCGCTTCGATCAACTGCTTGATCTGGGCGGCACGGGCCTTCTGCTCGGCCTTTTCCTGCTGCTGGCGGTTAAGCTCCTGGTCACGCTTGGCCTTCTCGGCCATGGCTTCCTTGGCCAGACGCTGCTGGCTGTCGTCGACTTCGACCTGGCCTTTGTGCTCCAGGCGTTTCTGTTTCTTCTCGGCCTTGTTGGCCTGGGAGACCTGTTTCTGGTTGACCAGACCGGCCTTGAGCAATTGATCGCGAAGGGAAAGACTCATGGATGTTCACTCACTTATGCAGCCACTCAGCCGCAGCTGGGCAGGTTCTTTTCCTGACGCTTGGCTTCCCCCCAAAGGGCGTCCAGTTCGTCAAGGTTACAATCTTCGATGGGCCGACCGCTGTCGCGCAATGCCTGTTCGATGAAGCGGAAACGTCGCTCGAACTTGCGATTGGCGCGGCGCAGGGCGTTTTCCGGGTCTTGCTTGAGATGACGGGCCAGGTTGACGGCAGCGAACAGCAGGTCGCCGACTTCGTCTTCCAGGGCCTGGGCATCACCGTCGGCCATGGCCTGCAGCACTTCGTCGAGTTCTTCGCGAACCTTGTCGAGCACCGGCAGGGCATCGGGCCAGTCGAAACCGACAGTGGCCGCGCGCTTCTGCAGTTTGGCCGCCCGGGACAGGGCCGGCAAGGCCGCGGGCACATCGTCGAGCAACGAAAGCTGCTGCGGGCCGCTCTTTTCGGCACGCTCCTCGGCCTTGATCTCTTCCCAGCGCGACTTGACCTCGGCCTCGCTCAGGCTGGGAGTGTCCAACGGCGCATAGAGCTCGCCGGTGGGGAATACGTGTGGGTGACGACGGATCAGCTTGCGGGTGATGGCGTCGACCACACCGTCGAACTCGAAACGCCCCTCTTCCCGGGCCAGCTGGCTGTAGTAGACCACCTGGAACAGCAAGTCGCCGAGTTCGCCCTGCAGGTGCTCGAAGTCATTGCGCTCGATGGTGTCGGCGACTTCGTAGGCTTCTTCGAGGGTGTGCGGGACGATGCTTGCGTAGTTCTGCTTGAGGTCCCACGGGCAGCCGTATTGGGGGTCGCGCAGACGGGCCATGAGGTGCAGCAGGTCTTCGAGGGTGTAGGTCATTGGTTTCTATTCCCAGGCGGGGGCTTCTCCCCCGATCGCTGGCAAGCCAGCTCCCACAAGTAACCCACTGTGCCTGAGGCCTGTGGAGTACCTGTGGGAGCCGGCTTGCCGGCGATGGGCCGCTCAGCGGCCCCGGTGCAGATGTTCAAGGGGTACGATTACGCCGCGTCTCGATGATGTTTGGCAACTGCGAGATTCTGCCCAGCAAACGCCCCAGCGCATCCAGGCCTGGAATCTCGATGGTCAGCGACATCAGCGCGGTGTTGTCTTCCTTGTTCGAGCGGGTGTTCACCGCCAGCACGTTGATCTTCTCGTTGAGCAATACCTGCGACACGTCGCGCAACAAGCCCGGGCGGTCGTAGGCACGGATGACGATATCGACCGGGTAGGTCTGTACCGGGATCGGCCCCCAGCTCACCTGGATGATCCGCTCAGGCTCACGCCCGGCCAGTTGCAGCACCGAGGCACAGTCCTGGCGGTGAATGCTCACGCCGCGGCCCTGGGTGATGTAGCCGACGATGGCATCGCCCGGCAGCGGTTGGCAGCAGCCGGCCATCTGGGTCAACAGGTTGCCCACGCCCTGGATCTGGATATCGCCACGCTTGCCGGTGCGCGTCCCGGTAGGCTTGCGCGGCACCAGTTCGATCTGTTCGATGCGGTCGGGCTCGAGCAACTGCTGGGCGGCGTTGACCAGGTGCGCCAGGCGCAGGTCACCGGCACCGAGCGAGGCGAACATGTCCTCGGCGGTCTTGACGTTGGTCTTCTCGGCCAGGCGCTCGAAGTCCACCTGGGGCAGGCCCAGGCGGCTGAGCTCGCGCTCGAGCAGGGTCTTGCCGGCGGCGACGTTCTGGTCGCGTGCCTGCAACTTGAACCAGTGGACGATCTTGGCTCGCGCCCGCGAGGTGGTCACGTAGCCCAGGTTGGAGTTCAGCCAGTCACGGCTCGGGTTGCCGTGCTTGCTGGTGATGATCTCCACCTGCTCGCCGGTCTGCAGGCTGTAGTTGAGCGGTACGATACGCCCGTTGATCTTGGCGCCACGGCAGTTGTGGCCGATCTCGGTGTGTACGCGGTAGGCGAAGTCCAGCGGCGTGGCGCCCTTGGGCAGGTCGATGGCATGGCCGTCCGGGGTGAACACGTAGACCCGGTCCGGTTCGATATCGACCCGCAGCTGCTCCGCCAGGCCACCGATGTCGCCGAGTTCTTCGTGCCATTCGAGCACCTGGCGCAGCCAGGAAATCTTCTCTTCGTAGTGGTTGGAGCCGGACTTGACGTCGGTGCCCTTGTAGCGCCAGTGGGCGCAGACACCGAGCTCGGCTTCCTCGTGCATGCCGTGGGTGCGGATCTGCACTTCCAGCACTTTGCCTTCCGGGCCGATCACCGCCGTGTGCAGCGAGCGGTAGCCGTTCTCCTTGGGGTTGGCGATGTAGTCGTCGAACTCCTTGGGAATGTGCCGCCAGAGGGTGTGCACGATGCCCAGCGCGGTGTAGCAGTCGCGCACCTCGGGCACCAGCACGCGCACGGCACGAACGTCGTAGATCTGGCTGAACTCCAGGCCCTTGCGCTGCATCTTGCGCCAGATCGAATAGATGTGTTTCGCCCGACCGCTGATATCGGCCTTGACGCCGGTGGCCAGCAGTTCGTTCTGCAACTGGTTCATCACATCGCTGATGAAGCGCTCGCGATCCAGCCGCCGCTCGTGCAGCAACTTGGCGATCTGCTTGTACTGATCGGGTTCGAGGTAGCGGAAGGACAGGTCTTCCAGCTCCCACTTGATATGGCCGATGCCCAGGCGGTGGGCAAGCGGCGCATAGATGTCGAAGACCTCACGGGCCACGCGCAGGCGCTTTTCGTCATCGGCGGATTTCACCGCGCGGATCGCGCAGGTACGCTCGGCCAGCTTGATCAGTGCAACGCGCACGTCGTCGACCATGGCAACGAGCATCTTGCGCAGGTTCTCGACCTGCGCCTGGGAACCCAGCACCAACGATTGGCGCGGGCTGAGACTGGCACTGATGGCGGCCATGCGCAGCACGCCGTCGATCAGCTTGGACACCACCGGGCCGAAACGCTGGCCGACCTCGGCCAGGGTCACCTTGCCCTCACGCACCGAACGGTAGATGACCGCCGCCACCAGGGAATCCTGGTCGAGCTTGAGGTCGGCGAGGATTTCGGCGATCTCCAGGCCTGCCTGGAAACTCGAGGTGCCATCGGCCCAGGAATGCTTGGCCGGGTTGCCCTTCTTCTCGACTTCCTGGGTGAACTCGCAGGCCTCCTTGAGTGCCACGCGATCCAATGCCGAATCGACGCTCACCACATGATCCAGCCATGCTTCGAGATTGATACTGCCGTCGGTGTTGACCGGCTGGTGCACTCTCACCTGTACCATCTTTTTTTTACCTTTCCATACAGCGCACCCCAAGGGTGCACTGGCTATCACCGTGCGACTTCCAGTCCGTGGAAGCCGCACCAAGGGGCCAGTTCGCTAGCCCGCTTCGAATAACGCCATGGCCTCGACATGTGCCGTCTGAGGAAACATGTCGAGAATCCCGGCCCTTTTTAACCGGTACCCCTGGCCGACCAGCACCTGGGCGTCTCGCGCCAGTGTGGCCGGGTTGCATGATACGTAGACCAGCCGTCTGGCCTTGAGGCGGGCGATGTCTTGCACCACCTCGAACGCACCGTCGCGCGGTGGATCCAAGAGTACCGCAGAAAAGCCCTCGGCGGCCCATCCGGCGCCCACCAAAGGCTGCGATAAATCGGCCTGAAAAAACCGTGCATTATGCACATTGTTGTTTCGGGCATTGGCCGCGGCCCGATCGACCATGGCCTGCACACCTTCCACTGCCACCACTTCCCGCGACTGCCGGGCCAGCGGCAGGGCGAAGTTGCCCAGGCCGCAGAAAAGGTCCAGCACACGTTCATCCGCCTGTGGCGCGAGCCAGGCCAGGGCCTGCTCGATCATCGCCGTGTTGACCTGGGCGTTGACCTGGACAAAATCGCCCGGGCGCCAGGCCAGCTCCAGCTGCCAGGGCTCCAGGGCGAAGCCGAGCTTCGCCTCGGCATCCACCGGCGCCGGCTCGCCCTCGCCTTGCAGCCACAGCTGGGCCTTGGCCTGGTCGCAGAATGCCTGCAGGCGCCCCAGGTCATCCGCTGTCAGCGGCGCGACGTGACGCACCAGCACCGCTTCGGCAGTACCGCTGAACAACTCGACATGGCCAATGGCCTGAGGCTTGCCCAGCGAGCGCAGCACCGTCGGCAAGTGACGAAGAATAGTTTGCAAAGGCTGTACCAGCACCGGGCAGTCATCTATCGAGACAATTTCCTGGCTGGCTTCGGCGCGAAAGCCCACGTCAAGCTGGCGTGCTTTCACATCCCAACGTACCGCCACCCGCGCCCGGCGCCGGTAACCGAACTCCGGCCCGCTCAAAGGTGCGGCCCATTCCTCCGGCTGCACTCCCGCAACTCGCTGCAGCTGCTCTGCCAGCGTCCGCTGCTTGAGCGCCAGTTGGGCCTCGTGGGGCAGGTGCTGCAGGTTGCAGCCGCCGCAGCGCGCGTAATGACGGCAAGGCGCCTGCCGGCGCTCGGGGCTGCCCTGCAGCACACGCTCCAGGCGCGCCTCGACAACCTTGCCGCGGGCATTGAGCACGCGCGCCTCGACCGTTTCACCGGCCAGGGCACCACTGACGAACCAGGTGCGCCCGTCGAAGAAGGCGATGCCGCGGCCGTCACCGGCCAGGCGCTCGATTTCCAGGCGCTGCTTCTTGCCCACGGGGACCTGGGGAGTGCGGTTACCGCCGGCCGGCTGGAAGCGCAGGCCACTGTTGCTTTTCTTTCTGGACATTTAGCTCGGGTCGAACAGGCCGGTGGACAGGTAACGGTCGCCGCGGTCGCAGATGATCGCGACCATCACGGCATTTTCCACTTCTCGGGACAGGCGCAGCATGGCTGCCACCGCACCACCGGAAGACACGCCGCAGAAAATGCCCTCTTCGCGGGCAAGGCGGCGGGTGGTGTCCTCGGCCTCTTGCTGGGACATGTCCATCACGCGGTCGACACGGGTGGCGTCGAAGATTTTCGGCAGGTATTCCTCGGGCCAGCGGCGGATGCCCGGAATCGCCGAGCCTTCCATCGGTTGCAAGCCGACGATCTGCACCGCCGGGTTCTGCTCCTTGAGGTACTGCGAGCAGCCCATAATGGTGCCGGTGGTGCCCATGGAGCTGACGAAATGGGTGATGGTGCCCTGGGTCTGCTGCCAGATCTCCGGGCCAGTGCTGTTGTAGTGGGCGATCGGGTTGTCGCCGTTGGCGAACTGGTCGAGGACCAGGCCGCGGCCTTCGGCCTGCAGCTTCTCGGCCAGGTCGCGGGCGCCTTCCATGCCCTCTTCCTTGGTCACCAGGATCAGCTCGGCACCGTAGGCTGTCATGGCAGCCTTGCGCTCGGCGGTGGAGTTGTCGGGCATGATCAGGATCATCTTGTAACCCTTGATCGCCGCCGCCATGGCCAGGGCGATGCCGGTGTTGCCGGAGGTGGCTTCGATCAGGGTGTCACCAGGCTTGATCTGGCCGCGCAGTTCGGCACGGGTGATCATCGACAGCGCCGGGCGGTCCTTCACCGAGCCGGCAGGATTGTTACCTTCGAGCTTGAGCAGGAGGGTGTTGCTGGTTTCTCCAGCGATGCGCTGCAGGCGAACCAGGGGCGTATTGCCGACGCAATCGGCGATGGTTGGGTACTGCAAGGTCATGGTGTATTTCACAATCCGGACGGCAGGGGCGCCTATCATACCGGCAAACCCTTCGCCGCCATATCACGCAATCTGTGGTGAATATAGCTACAAGCTATATGGCCCTGTGTCGCCAGTGATGGCCCGGTCGCCGGCAAGCCGGCTCCTACAGCAATAGCGCTCTTCTCAGGCGCTCAGGGGGACAGCACAGCGGCGCATGGACCGGCAGACGCATGCACAGGCGCAGCCCCCGCTTGCCATTCTCGGCCCACAGCGTGCCGCCCTGGCGCTGGATCGCACTGCGGGCGATGCTCAACCCCAGGCCGAAACCACCATCTCCGGGGCGCGACCCATCCAGTCGGGAGAACGGCGCGAAGATCCGTTCCAGGTCATCATCGTCCACGCCACCGCCCTCGTCCTCCAGCCACAATCGCCAGTAGCTCCCCTCGCGCTGGCCGCCCAGTCGTACCTCACCGTCGCGCGGCGAGTGACGAACAGCGTTGCGCAGCATGTTCTCCACGGCCTGGGCCAGATGATTGAGGTTGCCCTGTACCCAGCAATGGGCCGGCAGTTCGCAACGCAAGCGCTCGGACGACCAGCCACTTTCATAGCAGGCATCCTCGACCAGCAGCTCCCACAGCGCCTGCAGCTGGATTGGTTCAAGATTCATCGGTGCCCGCTCGGCATCCTGCCAGGCCAACTGCAAGGTGTCCTCGACCAGCTGCTGCATGCAGTCCACTTCCCGGCTCAGCCGCTCGCGCAGGCGCTCCAGATCGGTTTCCCCATCACAGGCCACGCGCAACCGGCTCAATGGCGTGCGCATCTCGTGGGACAGATCCCGCAGCAGTTGCTGCTGCATGGCCACCGTGCCCTGCAGCCGCTCGGCCATCTGGTCGAAGGCCCGGGCCAGTTCGCCCAGTTCGTCGTGGCGGGCAATGGTGCGCGAATCGAGGCGGGCCGAAAGCTGGTCGGCGCGCCAGGCATTGGCCTGTTCGCGCAGCTGGTTGAGCGGCACGATCAGCATGCGGTAAAGGCCGACGCACAGCAGCAAGGTGAACAGGCCCGGGATGATGCCGTTGGTGACGATGCGCCAGGCCACCTGGTACTGACCGGGCGTGAAGCGCTTGGGCAACTCGATCACCAGCATCCCCTGCTCCGGCGCCCCGGGAAACGCAATGCGCAGCCAGGGCTGGTCGATGCTGCGCCGGCTCATCGGCCAGTCGACGCCGCGCAGGCGAGTCAGGCGTTGCATGATGTCCGGGCCGAGGGTAGCGCTGTTCAAAGGCTGCAGGTGGGTGTCGAGCACACCGATCCAGCCCTGCTCGCGCGCCTGCATGGCCGCGACCCACTGGTCCAGCCCGGCCTGGCCGCCACTGCGCCAAGCCTGCTCGGCCTCGCTGGCATAGCCGCGCAGTACCTGGCGAGCGGGTGCATCAAGAAAGGCGTTCTGGGTCTCCATGTGCCGGCCCCAGGTGTAGCTCAGGCCGATCATCAGCAGGCAGAAGCCCACCAGCAGGATGGCCAGTTTCCAGAACAGCGAATGACGGTCGAGCATCGCTCACTCCGCCTCGCCGACACTGAGCACGTAGCCCTTGCCCCATACGGTACGGATCTGCCGCTCGTGGTAGCCGATGGCCTTGAGCTTGCGGCGAATCTGGCTGACATGCATGTCCAGGCTGCGGTCATGCCGCGAATAGCCACGCTGCAACACCTGCTGATACAGAAAGGGCTTGCTCAGCACCTCGTCGAAATTGCGATTGAGGACGTCGAACAAGCGGTATTCGCTTGGCGTAAGGCCCGCGTGCTGGCCACCCAGGCTGACATCGCAAAGGCCGTCGTCGAAGCGCAACTCCCCCGTGGCAACGTCCGCCAGCGGCTGATGGCGACGTTCGAGAGCGACCCGACGCAGGATCGCTTCGATCCGTACCTGCAACTCGGCCATGCTGAAGGGCTTGGGCAGGTAGTCGTCGGCCCCTCGCTGGAAGCCACAGATACGATCGGCTTCAGCCCCTAGCGCCGACATCAGGATCACCGGCGTGGCGCTGCGCCGACGCAGTTGGGCCAAGGCGTCCAGACCGTTCAGCCCAGGCAGCAGGATATCCATCAGGACCACGTCGAAGGTCTGCCGACCGGCCGTCTCGAGGCCTTCGAGACCATTTCGGCACCAGGTCACCTGAAAGCCACCACGCTGCAACTCCTCGTGCAGGTAGGCGCCCAGCACTGGGTCATCCTCGATGGCCAGGATGTTTGGAGAGTGAATAGCTACGGGATTCATTGGCAACTGCCATGCATTCTCAATTGCGCGCAATTATTGAGGATGCTACCGATCTAGGCAACCGCCCTGCGACCAATGCCGTGCTGCCCTGCGAAAACACCGGCAAAGGGGTGCAATCACGCGGCAGGCGGAGTAACTTTCCGCTTTGGCGCGTGGCTTTGGCTGCGCCGTACAGGCACATGACAGGAGGCTGGTGTGCTCGATCGTTTGGGAATCCGCAGCCGGGTCCTGCTGCTGGCGCTGCTGCCGGCCAGCCTGATGGCCCTGGTACTGGGCTGCTATTTCACCTGGCTGCAGCAGGATGAGCTGCGCACCCAACTGTTGCAGCGCGGCAAGATGATCGCCGAGCAACTGGCTCCGCTGGCCGCGCCTGCTCTAGCCCAGCAGACACGCGCTCAGCTGGTGCGGATTGCCGCACAAACCCTGGAACAGGCCGATGTGCGCGCCGTGGCGTTCCTGGCCCCGGACCGGACCCGCCTGGCCCATGCCGGCCCCAGCATGATCAACCAGGCGCCCAGCGGCGGCACCGGCACCCAGTTGCTCCAGCGCAGTGGCAATGACGCCACCCGCTACCTGATGCCGGTGTTCGGCCACCACCGCGACCTGGCCACCGAAGCTGTACCTGCCGAAGCCGAGCGCCTGCTCGGCTGGGTCGAAATCGAACTGTCCCACGATGGCACGCTGCTGCGCGGCTACCGCAACCTGTTCACCACCGTGCTGCTGATCCTCGCCTGCCTGGGCCTGAGCGGCCTGCTGGCGATGCGCATGAGCCGGACCATCAACGACCCGATCGCGCGCATCAAGCACGCGGTCAACCAGCTCAAGGACGGCCACCTCGAAGAACGCCTGCCGGCCATGGGCAGTCTTGAACTGGATGAACTGGCGCGCGGCATCAACCGCATGGCCGAAACCCTGCACAGCGCCCACGAAGAACTGCAGCACAGCATCGATCAGGCCACCGAAGACGTACGCCAGAACCTGGAAACCATCGAAATCCAGAACATCGAGCTGGACATGGCGCGCAAGGAGGCCCTGGAGGCCAGTCGAATCAAGTCGGAGTTCCTGGCCAACATGAGCCACGAGATCCGCACGCCGCTCAACGGCATCCTCGGTTTCACCCATCTGCTGCAGAAAAGCGAACTCACCCCGCGCCAGCTCGATTACCTGGGCACCATCGAAAAGTCCGCCGACAACCTGCTGGGGATCATCAACGAGATCCTCGACTTCTCCAAGATCGAGGCCGGCAAGCTGGTGCTCGACAGCATCCCGTTCAACTTGCGCGACCTGATCCAGGACACCCTGACCATCCTCGCCCCCGCCGCCCATGCCAAGCAGCTCGAACTGCTCAGCCTCATCTACCGCGACACGCCCTCTTCACTGATCGGTGACCCGTTGCGGCTCAAGCAGATCCTCACCAACCTGGTGAGCAACGCCATCAAGTTCACCCGCGAAGGCACCATCGTCGTGCGGGCGATGCTCGAAGACGAGCACGAAGACAGCGCGCAATTGCGCATCAGCGTGCAGGACACCGGCATCGGCCTGTCGCCGCAAGACGTGCGCGCGCTGTTCCAGGCATTCAGCCAGGCGGACAACTCGCTGGCCCGACAACCGGGTGGCACCGGCCTGGGCCTGGTGATCTCCAAGCGGCTGATCGAACAGATGGGGGGCGAGATCGGTGTCGACAGCACGCCGGGCGAAGGCTCGCAGTTCTGGATCAGCCTGAGCCTGCCCAAGGCCCACGACGACCTCGAAGAGCAGCCGCTGCAACCGCTGCTGGGCCGCCGCGCGGCGATCGTCGACGGCCATGACCTGGCGCGCCAGGCCCTTGAGCATCAGCTTGAGGACTGCGGCCTGAGCGTGAGCCTGTTCGCCTCCTGCGAGCACCTGCTGCAAGGTGTGCAGGCTGCATTCCAGGCCGGCCTGCCGTTCGAGTTCGCCGTCCTGGGCGCCAACCTGGGCTGCCTGTCGCCCGAGCAACTGGGCTATTACCATCAGCAACTGGAGCTCTACCAGTGCCAATGCGTGGTGCTCTGCCCGACCACCGAGCAGGCGCTCTACCACCCGTTCCTGCCCAATGGCCACGGCCAGTTGCTGTCCAAGCCCACCTGCACGCGCAAGCTGCGCCGCCTGTTGCTGGAGCTGTTGCACCCGCGCCGCCCGTTCGCCGAAGCGAAACCGGGCAACGGCAGCGAGCGCCGGGCAAAGATCCTCTGCGTCGACGACAACGCCGCCAACCTGCTGTTGGTGCAGACCCTGCTCGAGGACCTGGGTGCCGAGGTACTGGCGGTCGACAACGGCCAGGCCGCGCTGCAGGCGGTACAGAGCGAAAGCTTCGACCTGGTGCTGATGGACGTGCAGATGCCCGACATGGACGGGCGTGCCTGCACCGAGCAGATCCGTCTGTGGGAAAAAACCCAGAGCGGCAGCCCGCTGCCGATCGTCGCCCTCACCGCCCACGCCATGGCCAACGAGAAACGCGCCTTGCTGCATGGCGGCATGGACGACTACCTGACCAAGCCGATCAGCGAACGGCAGCTGGCCCAGGTGGTGATGAAGTGGACCGGTCTGAGTCTTGGTGCCGTCCCGCTGGAGCGCGCGGACGAACACCCGGCCGACGGCCATGCGCTGCGGGTGCTCGACCCTGACGAGGGCCTGCGACTGGCGGCCGGCAAGCCGGACCTGGCCGCCGACATGCTGGCCATGCTGCTGGCGTCGCTGGACAGTGACCGCGAAGCGATCCGTCAAGCGCGCGAGGCCAAGGACCGCACGGCACTGATCGAGCAGGTGCATCGCCTCAACGGGGCGTCGCGCTACTGCGGCGTACCGCAGCTGCGTGCGGCGTGCCAGCGCAGCGAAACCTTGCTCAAGCAGGACCATCCGCAGGCGCAGCAGGCACTGGATGAGCTGGACGGGGCGATCGGTCGGCTGGCGGCCCAGGCGCGGCTCAGTGCCTGACCTCCGGCGATGATGCCGGTGCAGATCAACACTTCAGCCCAGCCCGCTGGCTACAATCCCACAACCTCGCAAAAGGAACACCGACCATGCGCGCCCTGTTGTTCAGCAGCCAGCACTACGACCAGGAAAGCTTCACCCAGGCCAGCCGCGGCATGCCCCTGGAGCTGCACTTCCAGCCCGCCCGCCTGACCCTCGACACCGCCGCCCTGGCCCAGGGCTTCGAAGTGGTGTGCGCCTTCATCAACGACGAGCTCGACGCGCAGGTCCTGCAGCGCCTGGCCGCTGGCGGCACGCGCCTGATCGCCCTGCGTTCGGCCGGCTACAACCATGTCGACCTGGCCGCCGCCCAGCGCCTGGGCCTGGCGGTGGTACGCGTGCCGGCCTATTCGCCGCATGCGGTGGCCGAACATGCCGTCGCCTTGATCCTGGCACTCAACCGCCGTCTGCACCGCGCCTACAACCGCACCCGCGAAGGCGACTTCACCCTGCATGGCCTGACCGGCTTCGACCTCAATGGCAAGACCGTCGGCGTGGTCGGCACTGGCCAGATCGGCGTCGCCTTCGCCCGCATCATGGCCGGCTTCGGCTGCCAACTGCTGGCCTACGACCCCTACCCCAACCCCGAGCTGCTGGCCCTGGGGGCTCGCTACCTGGCGCTGCCCGAACTGCTGCGCGAGGCGCGGATCATCAGCCTGCACTGCCCATTGACCGAGCACACCAAGCACATGATCAACGCCCGCAGCCTGGCGCAACTGCAGCCCGGCGCGATGCTGATCAACACAGGCCGCGGCGCGCTGGTGGACACACCGGCGCTGATCGATGCGCTCAAGAGCGGGCAGCTGGGCTACCTGGGCCTGGACGTCTATGAAGAGGAAGCGCAGCTGTTCTTCGAAGACCGTTCAGACCTGCCGCTGCAGGACGACGTGCTGGCCCGGCTGCTGACCTTCCCCAATGTGATCGTCACCGCCCACCAGGCCTTCCTGACGCGCGAAGCCCTCGACGCCATAGCCGCGACCACCCTGGACAACATCATCCGCTGGGCGGCTGGCAATCCGCAGAATCAGGTCTCGGGTTAATGCTAGGATACGCGGCATTTCTGGAGGACCCATGGTCGAGCACGATTTCCGCTACACCCTTTTCAACCCGCAACACACCCTGATCGAGTGCCGCGCCCTGGTACCGGGCCGTTACCAGGTGACCGGCAACGGTGGCTCGATGCACAAGGGCGATACCCTGCTGGTCACCCTCAAGGGCAGCAAGGACCTGGCCATGCGCCTGACCGTGGAAAGCGTGCGCCACCTGATCAACCCGCGCGGCCAGTGGGTCGCCGTGGCCAGCGGCCCGGTGTTCAGCGAACTGGAGATCCTCACCTGGCAGGTCGAGTGCGACAGCTGCGACGCGGTGCTGGACTTCGAATTCGCCGTGGACGCCAAGCTGGGCAAGAAAGCCCGCCAGCCGGCCGCCACCGCGCGCATCGCCGAGCTGGGTTGGGCCAGCCGCGGCGACAAGCACCTGTGCCCGAAATGCCAGGAGAGCGCTGCGTGAAACATGTGTTGACCGGCGCGCTGATTGCCAGCGCCCTGCTCGGCTGCGCCGCCGAACCTTCGAAGCTGCAGCAGGAACGCAGCTATGTGCTGGAGTGGATCGGTGAACGTCCGCTGATCGACTACAGCCACCTGACCCTGACCTTGGCCAGCGATGGCCGCGCCTATGGCAATGGCGGCTGCAACCATTGGTTCGCGCCCTATACCCTGGACGGCGAGCACCTGAGCTTCGGCAAGGTCGGCAAGACCCGCAAGCTGTGTGCGCCAGCGCTGATGGAGCAGGAGAAGCGCTTCTTGCAGGCGCTGGAGACGGTGGAACGCTGGGATGTGTCGCCGGTGGAGCAGATGCGCTTCTGGCCGGCCGCGGGCAAGCCGCTGCGTTTCTGGCCTGAGGAAGGCTGATTCTCTGTTGGCTGTACCGGCCCTATCGCCGGCAAGCCGGCTCCTACAGATACCCCACAGTTCTTGAGACCTGCGTGATACCTGTAGGAGCCGGCTTGCCGGCGATTGGCCGGTGCAGCATCAAGCCCCTTTCAATGCCTTGATCTTGGCATTCAACCCTTCCAGGGTCTGCTCGCCCAGCAGCTGTTCGCGTACCTTGCCCTTGTCATCGATGATGTAGGTCACCGGCAGTGCCTCGCTGCGCGGCAGGTCGTAGCGCTCGGCCGGGTCCTGGGCCAGCACGGTGAAACCGATGCCCAAGGTATCGACCGCCTGCTTCAGCTCTTGCCCCTGCAACCCGTCGAAGTTCACCCCCACCACCTTGATGCCATCGGCTGCCCACTGCTTGGCCGCAGTATTGAGCTCCGGAATTTCAGTACGGCACGGGCCGCACCATTCGGCCCAGTAATTGAGCACCAGCCAGTGCCCGTCGAGCTGCTCGGCCTTTACTGTATTACCGTGTTGGTCCACGCCGTAGTCGGCACCGCAACCACCGAGCAACAGGCTCGCGGTGATGGCCAGTACTGCTGCCAAACGCCTTGCCATGGGTCAATCCTTCTCAAGTTTTCGAGCA
>Ga0160465_100561_pt1 | contig 16268 bp, 15 predicted proteins | sample HID1971K_E11MG_FD_108209 | JGI IMG/M metagenome (GOLD analysis project Ga0160465, IMG submission 108209) | Enriched millipede-associated microbial communities from UW Madison campus, WI, USA - HID1971K_E11 MG | ecosystem: Host-associated > Arthropoda: Insects > Digestive system > Unclassified ...
GAAGATGCGCAGGCCTTCTTCCATGCCCGGGCCACGGTAGGAGTGGATCGAGGAGCGGTTGGCCTTGTCGAAGCTGGCTTTGAAGACATAGGGGATGCCCAGCTTCTGAGTGACGCGCACGTATTCTTCACAGGCCTTGAGGGCCAGGTCTTCGGATTCGAGGACATTGATGCCGCCGAAGAGGACGAAAGGTGCGTTGTTGGAGCATTCGATGCTGGGGGTGATCTTGATCATGGTCGTAACGGTCTTCGTGTCCATTTTAATCAGTGAGCCGTCGTGGCGAATTCGTACGACGTAGTCAAGGCTGCCGGTCAGGCAGCCCAATCGACTGGTGGCTACATGAGCCAGCTTCTCAGTCTTTCGTGAATGGCCTTGGCGTCATTGCTGGCCATGGAGTAGCCATTCACGTAGTAGTGCAAAAGCTGGCGGGTGCGCGCGTGGTCGAAGCTGAAATCATTGTTCAGGATCGTTTTCAGTTCATCGATGGATTTCGGTTGAGCCGAAGTTGCGTAGGCGTAGTCACAATCGCCGGTCACGATAACCGGGCGGCTGTGCAAAAGCGCTTCAAGGCCAACGCCCGAGTTAACGGTAAATACAGCTTTGGCTCCCGAGATCAGGTCGTGTACCGATGCATCGGAAATTTCAATAGCCTCTGCTTTCAACAGTGTGTCGAGCGTCTTTTGCACGGTCATGCTATTGCAATAGGGGTGGCGCTTGACTCGAACTTTGGTGGTGCTCCCCAGATAGTGCTCAGCTACGGTTTTTACAAGCTCGGCGCCGGTGACATAGGCCAGGGCAGCAACCGTATCTGTCGGGATCTGCAGCGCGACGAAGACGTAGTCATCATCGTAAGACACACGATCGACGGTTTGTGAGTACTTTGAAATGTTGTTCTGTACGTAAGTCTGGTGCAGCGACTTCTCGTTTTCCGCAAGCATGGCTTCGCTGATGTGAGCGCTCGCTTCTTCGATCGGCGTGTGCACGGTAGCGAGTGAGGCGTATCCGGCGAAGCCCTGGTGGTCCATGCTGCAGCGGCCTGCCAACGGCACCTCTTGAATATGCAAGTGGTTGGTGTTGTAAGGCGCATTGGTGTGATAACTCACAACGCGAGCGTTGGGGGTTCTGGGGTCGCAGTTCCGCCAGTTCCATTGATGGCGTGGAACCAGGGTCAGGTCTGTGCGACTCATCAAGTAGTCATACACGTTGCCCAGGAACTCTCGAACGGTCGCGTAGCTGGGCTTTTCTTCGTTGGGAGCTGCGAAGAAAACGGTAGGAATGAACACTTCAACCGTTTTCAGCGGGTTTATCGTGTTGGGGTCAATGTCGACGATTGAACCATTCTTCAAGCCGTAAAGATGCGGAGATATCTCATTGGTGGTCGCCATTTCCACCAGAGGACGAATTCTGTCGATCTGCGCGGCCACGGTGTTGAGCCAAGCGAGATTCTCCGAGCTTACAGGCTGCTTTCCACCTCTGTTGCGCTTGACGATGTCATACGCTTCGTTGATCCAGCGGCATTTGACGGCGACTTTTATCTGGTCGTCAGGGTTGATGCCTTTGCGCCCCTTTTCTGCCGAGAGCAACTCCCGAGCATTGGCCCTTGCCGCTTGGGTCTCGTTCGTCAGTTCCGGGAAAAACGGGGTTGCACGGTTGATCATCGGCATGAATTTCATCAAGGCTTCTTGAGGGAATTGCAGGATGCTCAACAGGGTTTCGTGTGCGTGCTCAAAGAGGGCATTATCAATTTCGAAAGAAAGCCGCTTGACCGACCCGTAGGACGGATAAAGTGCTTGGCTTGCACACAGGTACGAATAGGCCCGGGCAATTTGGGCATCGTCGCGCAGCATGTCGCTGATACGCATCAACAACTTGCGTTCTGCCGGGTGCTCAACTTGCGCCGCAATGAGTGCATCAAAGGCGGCCAGTTGGTTGCGGGAGGATTGATACGCTTTGGCCAGCATCAATTGATAATTGAGGCTGCAGGAAATACTGTCCGGGAAGGATGTAATCGCTTGGATCAACTTGTCATGTTGATTCAGTTGATGGTACGTGCGCGCAAGAATGTTGAAATTCGTAGGGTTGGACGGGTCTGCCTTGATGGCGTACTCGGCTTGTTCAGCGATGATGCCGAGCCATGAAGCGTCATTTCCCGCCATGAGCAACGACTGCTCGAGGTCGTTGCTGGATACCAGTGCCTGAGGTTTCTTGACGGCTTTCTTGGCTTTGACGGCCGGTTTCGAGCTTGTCTGGTACGAGCGCAAGGCGTCCGACACGGGGCCGCAGTTCGGGGCGGTGCTCAGCACTTCAACCGCTTCGGCGGTGTTACCGCGCGCTGCGAGGATTTTGGCTTTTTCAAGATAGCCAAAAGTGTTTGCGGGGAATTTCTCGATCGCATAGGTCGTGAACCGCAACGCCGTCTCGTGATCATCGCGCGCGTGGGCGGCGCTCACCGCTTGTCTTAATTGACTTAGCGACACGTTGAGTTGAAGCAACTTGTCGGTGCACGCCAGGCTTGCCCGGTGCGCGCCTATCTTAGAAAGCAGGAATATGGCTTTGACAATCAAGTGCCGCTGAATGGATGACATTATTTAGCTACGCTCTGCTTTTTCTTGGCAATGGCCAGTTGTCGCTTCGTCGTGTAAAATTCTTTCAGCTCTTTGCGCAGGTAGAGCTGGGGTTGACTCGGAATGAATGCCCCTTTCCAGAGTTTGACCAACGCATCATGAGCCAGGCTTAGCGAATCTTGTGTGTCGGTAAACAATTCGCTACGCAAAGGTTCGTAGGCACTGATGTACTTTTCTGGATGCTTGTCGAGTTCCGCTATGCCGGCAGCCAGCAAGTCTGGGCCTTGAATGCGAAGTCCAAGTTCGGCGCGGCGAGAGTACTCGAGGCTGAATTCATCAATCTTCTTTCCGCCCATTTGATCGTCGAGATCAACTTCCAGAAGGGCGATCGGCTTTTTGCAATACATGGCGTCGAAGATCGCGCCGCTGTAATCGGAAATTACAAAGTCAGCAAGCGAAATGAGTTCGAGCAGGTCGTCATTCGCGCCAAAGTTGTGAATGGCTCCGGAAACCATTTTGTCTTTCCGGTCGCTTTCAAGCAGCTGGGTGTTATGGTGCATCTTGGTGATAACGTTGTAGTTTTCGGCCAAGTTGTAAATAGCACCCATGTATTGATCAACGCTGGAGAGATCGCCCCAGGTGGGGAGGTACAAGACCGTTTTTTTATCCAGGTTGAGTTTGTCTGCGTGCTTGCTTTTGGCGTTGCTGTGGAAAGCTTCGCTGTGCCAGTCATCATAACGTGGATTGCCCACGGCGACCGCAGGGCTGAAGTATTCGATGCGCTGGGCGGCGTAGGGGCCATACGTCAGGCAGACATCTGCGAACGCACGCCAAGGCCCATAGTTGTGCGGCTCCTTGGCGTACCCGTATTGAATCATGGCAATCTTCGACTTCTCGAAGGTTTCGATTCGGGAAAACGGCGTCTGGCAGACAATGATGTCAAATACCCCGTCGAGGGTTGGCATCTTGGCCCGGTCCCACACCATGATGGGTGTGTCAGCGTTCTTCAGGACTTCCTCGCTGAATTCGTCGATGAAATCCTTGCGCTTTTCAATAACAAAGCAAGCACCCGGAAAGGTACTGGCCAGCTTCTGGATGTGAAGAAACTGAAAAGGGTTCCAACCGACGAAGCCGATGCGGGGAAGTTTATCCATATTTTTTGATCTCGGCGATCAATTGAGTGGTGGAAATGCCTTCGGTACGGGGAAGGTAGAGGACTTCGCAAAGGGATTTGAACTCGTCAAAACGCCCCTCCCAGTCGTTACCCATGACCAGTGCGTCTGCGCCGAACTCTTTGATGTACTCGCCTTTCAGTTCGAGAGACTCTTCAATGAAGACCTCATCGACGCATCCCAGCGCGGCAACGATGTCGCGGCGCTCCTGCTCGGGGTATACAGGGTTACGCTGCTTTTTTGAAAAGTTGAGGGCGTCGGAAGAAATGCCCACCACCAGCCTGTCACCTTGTTCGCGAGCGCGCTGCAGAATTCGTACATGACCAATGTGCAGTACGTCGAATGTCCCAAAGGTGATTACCGTTCTCATAACTGTCCCTATAGTCATTTGTTCTGCTGCAATGAGAGGTAGGGCCAGGTTTGCGGTTTGCACGCGCCAGCCGATAGGAGCCACTACCCTGTCATTACAGATGTCGAGCCAACTTATATTCAAGACCCCTCGGGGCTGCCCGAGGGGTCGATACAATCAAACGCTGCCGAACTTGAAGGTAAAACGATTCTTCGAAATTTTACCTTTGAATGGTGCGTCGCCGTCCATGAAGGTCAGGCGATACCATCCGCGCTTGGCGTCGAATGTCGCGCTACTAATTTGGTAGACACCGGGTGCGACTACAGGGGATGTTGTGTCCTGGCCCTGAGTGTGAGTGATCACTTCAATGGTCGAGAAGCGATCCAGTGCATTCATATCTGAATAGGCGGTGGGGGTTGTGAACCAGACGATACCCGAGCTGGTGCCACTTGCGGCATTGCTGAGAATGCCGGCGAGCGCGTTCCGGTTTTGCAGCCCCATCTGCAGTTTGACGGAGCTGATTTTGTCCAGGGCGTCGGAAACATTCTGGAAGTCTACGCCGACCATGTCCTTGGGTTCGAGCTCCCACCACTTGCTGCTCAGGAGCCTGTCGATAGTTCCTTCGTCAAAGCGATAGCGAATGATCTTTGCCGGTACGCCAGCAACGATCGCATACGGAGGAACATCCTTGGTAACGACAGCGCCACCCGCAATGACTGCACCGGTCCCGACCGTGACGCCCTGACAGATCATCGCGCCTGCGCCAATCCACACGTCATGTCCAATCACTGCAGGACTAGCGCTTGGGCCTTTTACCCGAGCGTGGTCTTGGTAGCCCGGGTGGTCTGCGAAGTGATTGGTGTTGTACTGGAAAGGGTGGCAGCTCAGGTAATCAGTCGGATGGTTGATCGGGCTGATTTCAGCGTTTCGCGCGATAGAGCAATAGTTTCCGATGACTGCCCCACGCCCCACATAGCCGTCGCGACCAATATAGGTGTATTTGCCAATCTGAGCCTTGGCATTCACGGTGACTGCACCGTACAACCTTACTGGCGGAAAAAGAGTGGCCTCGCTAGAGACGCTAGCGAGTTTTGAAATGAACTTACCTTCCATGATTTCGTTCCAGGGGGTATGGGCGTCGGAGCTCAGGCAGCATTAGCGGGTAGTGCGGGGTGAGCGGATTTTAAGTCCGAAATTTTAGTTGATCCAATTTCGCTGTGTCAAGGGTAAGTTGTCATTTATTTGTAATGGGTAGTTCGCTCGGGTGAACTAATAAAGTGGCGGTGATGGCGTTATGGGTCCTCGCACGATCGTCATGTTTTCGCGGATGATCGTGAATTTTAAGCATATTTTTTGCTATTTATTATCTTTTAATTTTTATTGCTTTGATTTGATGGCTATACGCCACGATATGGGCGGCCTAGTGTAGAATGGCTTTGTCAGAATGTTGACGAAAAATAATTGACATATCTGGTGTTGCTAAATGTGTTCGTAATGAAATGGCCGTAAAAGTTGATCCGTGTAGGGCGCCGGGTGTGTGAGATTTTTCTTAGGGGCGGGCAGGGCTTAGGTGGGTTGGCGTGCTTTTGGTTGGCGTGGGGTAGGGGTGCTGCTAGTTTTGTTGCTGAAAAGTCTTTCAGAAAGTGAGATTTAAATGATTTCAATGCGTCGCGCTGTAGCTGGTTTCGTGGTGTGGTCTGCGCTCTCGTCAGGTGTATTTGCCGGTGAAGTTGTGGGTGGGGGTTGTGATCTCCCTGCTCGAGTAGGTGGTGAGATCAGGCTGCAGGCGGGTTGCAGGTATAACGCTACTGTCGTGATTTCAAAGAGTGATACGACGCTCGATTGTGCGGGGGCGACGCTCGACGGTCAGGGGGTTCGTAACGTCGGGATCCAGATCACTGGGCGTGGCAAGAAGATTAAAAATATCAATGTAAAAAATTGCCGGGTTGAGAATTTCACAAACAGGGGTGTGAACGTCACGTCCGGCGTGGCGAAGAGCGCGCTGTCAAAAGAAGTTCGGGAAAACTATAGGCTCGCCCCAGAAAATGTTGTACTTGAGAATATTCAGGTTCTGGCAGCGGGGCGCGGCGGCGTCTATTTTGATAGCTATGTTTTCAATTCAACGCTGAAAGATTCGCTGGTGCAAGGTGCAGGGAAAGTGGGGGTGTATCTGGAGCAGGGTACGCGTGGTATCAGTATTTTGAACAATACGATAAAACAAAACGGTGCGTCGACGCGTCGCGAGGGGTTGGCCATTGACTCATCGGCTCATAATGTTATCGAAGGTAACGTTTTTGAGGGGAATGCAGGGGGCGGTATATTTCTTTACAAGAATTGCGGGGAGAATTTCAAATCTGGAAAGTCGGTACTGCGTTGGCAGTCCAGTGATTTCAACAAGATTGTGAATAACGAGTTTCGTACACAGCCGGTCGGTGTGTGGATTGCATCGCGCCAGAGTCGGAATTTGAGTAAGTGGGGGTGTGGTGATCCGGCGCTGGATAAGCAGGGCAGGTTCTATGCAGATTCTGCAAATAACAATTTAGTAGAATCGAATCGTTTCTGCGGGGTGGGTGTTCCTGTCAGGGTCGAGGGTGACAATAATTACGTAGGGCACAACAAAATTGACGTAGAATCTGCTTCGCAGGTCGTTGAGCCATTCAGGGATGCGCCCAAGCCTGATGGTCGAAAGTCGGTGGGTAACCGGTTCGTGTCCAATACCTCGTATGTATGTAAGTAAGCTGCCTGGGGCGTTGGAGGGAGAGGGGCTGTGTGATATTGCATTTGGCCCTGTTATCGCCTAGGTTACAATTGATTAAAATTAATAATAGGTTTTGGTGTTATGTTTGACGCGTCGTCCCTTGAGGGGAAACATTTTAAAATCGTAGAGCGTGCGGGTTCCAAGCGGCTCATGGTTTTTTTGGCGGGTACTGACAAGACTGATGGTAAATTTGACTTTTGGCATGTCGGTAATGCGCAGGCCAGTCATTTACTGTTTCTGAACAATGGCCGAAATGAATGGTATCAACAGGGCATTCCGGACTTTGGTGGCAGCCATGCCGGAACTGTTCAGCGCCTCAAGGAATTGATCGACTACCTCCAGGTTGAAGAAGTGTTCTTCATTGGTGTCAGCATGGGGGGATATGGTGCGGTTTTGTACGGTGCGGAGTTGGGCGCTAATGTGCTTGCTTTTGGCTACGATACGAAGCTCAAGATTGAAGGTAGCCGTAGTCAGAAGCGGATGCCGAAAGATATCCCGGTCGTCTATCCAGATTTGCGCCCGCTGATCGAATCTTCCTCGGTCAAGGTTTTGCAGATTGCTGGCGAGTGCGATGCCCTTGATCTGATGGCTGCCTCCCATGTCCGAGATCTGCCCAATGTTGAAACGATCACCTTGACGGGGGTGGGCCATGGCGGAGCTCCGTTCATCAAGGAGCATTACGGCTTGACCGAGTTTGTCCAGGCGTGGGCAGAGGGCGGGAAGCTTCCGGAAATCGCTGAGGTGGGTGACTCGGTTGGCAAACCTGCATTGATCAATGCTATTTACAGTACGTTTTTGGCATTCAAGGACAAGCAGTGGGAAAAGGCTGAGGTCGAAGCGGGGAAGGCGCTGGAGCTGGACGTTCGACATGAATACTCAAATTACATGATGGGTGTCAGTCTCCTGGAAAGGAAGCTAGTGCCAAGGGCGCTGACGTCATTGCTTATTTCGGTGGGGTCGGCGCCTCATTATCACGGTGCGCGCTATCGCCTTGGGCGGGCGTTAATGCTAAGTAAGCGACACACTTGTGCCAAAGTGCATTTTCTGGCGTATTTGAAGAGCAACCCTACTGCGCATATCGTTCTGATGATGCTGTCAGACGTTTATGTAGTTGAGGGTAAGCTTGAGCTGGCGGAAAAATACCTGCTTGCCGCATTGGAACATGGTGCTGACAGGGAGAAGATTGATGCACGCCTGAAAAGGTTTGCTGCTGTTTGAATGCGCTAGGTGACGATGTCTGATCGCCCTGCATGCCGCTGCATGCAGGGCGAATCTATGTTGACTATTGTGAAACGACTTTCCCTACCAGCATGGTCTGGACGATAGGGCTGATGATCTTTTGCCATTCGTGAACTGCAGCGTTGGTCACGAAGATCGTGTCATCAGGTTTCATGGCGATTTGGCGCGCGTAGAAAATAGAGGCAGGATCGCGCATGTTCAGACGCAGCACTACCGGTTTTGATTTCGCATCGGCGGGGCCACGGAAAACGAATACGCCTTCGGGGTTGGCGCTGCCTTCTTTGAGTCCGCCTACACTGCTCAGGGCGTCCAAGAGGCTGGTTTGCTGGGATGGCATATCTTTCAAGCCAGGCTCAGAAACTGCCCCCATCGCTACGAATCGCTGGCGCGCACGGTCCAGGACCACTTCAGAGTTCGGGCGGAGCACCATATTGTTCCCCGCCAGAATGTCTTCGTAGTTGAACTGCTGCACCTGGCTACCGGTACGCACGGTCACGTTGACCAGATGCGGTTCCAGCACCGGCCCGCCAGCCTGGTTGACCGCATCCAGCAGGGTCAGCGGCCCTTGCAGGGTGCTGAAACGCCCCGGGGTCTTCACCGCACCGGCAACCAGTACCGAGCCCGACAGGTCGCCGACCAGTTCAACGTGGGTCTGCACGTCGGTGGTAATGCCTTTCAGTTGACGGCGGATCATGTTTTCGACCTGATTGAGGGTCATGCCCGCGACGAACTGACGGCCAACGTATGGCAGCGACAGCATGCCCTGCGAGTCGATACGCGACTTCAGCTGAGTGCCGCCAGTGGCCAGTGGTGCAAACAGGGCAGATCCTTCCGGCGCGGTATCGGCGATCAGCACGTTGAGCACGTCACCGGCTGCCAGGCGCACTTCCGCTGATACCGGCTTGGTCACGGTGGCCAAGACAGGGCGGGTGGCTCCGAACATGTACGGGGCAATGGTGCTGGCATTGATGTCGACGAGGTTGTAGGCCTCGGTCTTGCTTTCGATCTCACCCTTGTATGGGCCGGCGCCGGACAGGGTGCCCCCGCAGCCCGCCAGGCCCAAGGTCGCCAGGGCCAGAGCTGCCAGTTTCAGATTGACGCGTTTGGAGACAGCCAGGGATTTAATCACGGTGATCCTCGATCGAAGCCAGAATGAAGCGGGTAATGCCGTACAGCATCAGCAGGCCCAGCAGGATGGTCGCCAGGTTGTACCAACGCTCTGGGTACAGGGCGAGTTGCGGGGTGTTGGGGCTTACCACGGTGACCAGGGTGCGGATCTTCTTGCTCGCTTCGATGCGGGCATTGTCCAGCGCGGCTACGGCAGTCTTGTAGGTTTCTTCGGCAATGCCGGCGTCCAGGGTCAGCTGCTGGAAGCGCGAGGCGACCACGTTCAACTGCGAGCCTTGCGGCGACGACACCAGCAGGCGCTTTTCCTTGGCCAGCTGTTGGGTGATGGCTTGTACCTTCTGCTTTTGCTGGCGCACTTGCGGGGCGTCGGCGCGCAGTTTGAAGGTCATCTCGGTGAGCGCGGCCTGCTCTTTGGTGTACTGGCCTTCGAGGTCGGCGATGATGGTCGCGCGGCTCTGCGCGGTGTTGCCGCCGTCCAGTACCTTGTTGTCATTCTGGAAGGTGAGCAGCTGGGTCTTGCGCTTGGCGTAGTTCTGGCGCGCGTTTTCCAGCTCGCCCTGGGCGAACTTCATCTGCTCGCGGGCGATGTTGTGGCTCACTTCGTTGACGAAGTGTTCGCTGGCCTTGAGGATCTCGCGCAGCATCTGTTCGGACAGTTCCGGAGTGAACGCCTGAACTTCCACACGCAGCAGCCCGGTGGTTTCGTCGTAGTGAGCCGAAACCATGCGCTGGTAGTACTTCAGCAGGTCTTCGCGCGGGGCGTCCTTGTCGAGCCAGAAGAACACGTCGCTGCGCTGGGCGGCGTACTGCTCGATCCAGTGCAGCTTGTTTTCCAGCAGCAGCATCATGTCCATCGAGGTGATGTATTCGCGCAGGTACAGGGTTTCTTCGCGCGAAGCCGGGTTGGCGCCGGTCAGCAGGGTGGCCAGGCCAGGCACCTGGGCGCCCTGGTTGTTGCCGTCCTGGCGCACCACCACCTGGGCGGAGCTGACGAAACGGTCGACGGCGAACACACCGTAGTACACGGCCGCCAGGACCATTGGCAGAACCACCATGGCCAACGCCAGGCGCCAGCCTTTCTTGTTACCCGTACTGCTCATAGTTGGATGCATCCTTGATGTGGAACGGTGCTGCTTAATTGGAAGAAGGGTTGATCAGCTGTTGTAGGCCTTGATGCCTTCGGCGACGTCTTCGTACACCTGGATGCCGCCATTGCGTACCAGCAGCACGATGTCGCAGAGCTTTTCGATTTCCGACATGGAGTGGGAAACCAGCACCACGTTGGATTTCTGCATCTTTTCCTGGAAGACGTCGGCGCACTTGCGCTTGAACTGGGCGTCGCCCACCGACATCACTTCGTCGATCAGGTAGTAGTCGAAGTCGAAGGCCATGCTCAGGCCGAACGCCACGCGTGAGCGCATGCCGGAGGAATAGGTCTTGATCGGCTCGTCGATCCAGTCGCCGATCTCGGCGAACTCCTGCACGTAGCGGATCTTTTCCCGCATCGCCTCGCCGGTGGCGCCGTAGATGCGGCAGACGAACTTGATGTTGTCGCGGCCGCTCATGCTGCCCTGGAAGCCGCCGGTCAAACCGACCGGCCAGGAGATGCTGCGGTCGGTGGCGATGGTGCCGGAGTCGGGCACGTCGGCACCGCCGAGCAGGCGCATCAGGGTCGTTTTGCCGGCGCCGTTGCGGCCGATCAGGCCGATGTTCTTGCCGGGCGGAATGGCCAGCGACAGGTTGCGAAAGACGTACCGACGGCCGTTGGGCGTGAGGTACGACTTGGTAACGTTTCTGAGCTCGAACACGGGTGGCCTGTAGTTAACCGTTCTTGGTGGAAATCAGGTGCATCCTGCGGGCACGGTAGGCACCCAGCGACAGGAACAGCAGTACAAGGGTGACGGCGATCACGTAGGTTTCGGATACGCCATCGACCGGTGTGTAGTGCGGCAGCACCTCGGCGCGAATCAGTTCGACGATGTGCAGGAAGGGGTTGAGCAGCAGCACCGGCATCATGGCCGGGGGCAGGTAGGACGCAGGAATCAGCACGCCAGAGATGAAATACAGCGGGAAGAAAGCAATACGGATGACCATCTTCAGGCTGGGCATGGCGTGGGTGACCAGGGCCAGGAGCATGCCCAGGCCGAAGGCGAACAGCAGGCCGAGCAGGAGAGTGGCGACCCATTGCAGCGGGCTGTGGATCGACATGTCGAAGCCGAACCAGGCGAAGCCGAATACCAGGATGGCGTAGACCGTGACGGCGATGCAGGATTCGACGATGACCCGGGCGACGTAGGTGTCGAGGGGCTTGATCTGTTTGTAGCCGAACAGCGAGCGGTTAGCGCGCAGGCTTTCCATCAGGCGCAGGGCAGTGTTGCGGTAGAGCAGGAAGGGGGCCATGCCGACCAGGATGAACACGGGGTATTCCACCCCGGAGAGGGTACGGCCACGAAGCATGCTGAACAGAACGGAGAAGATCAGCAGGTGAACGATCGGTTCGAGCAGTAGCCACACGGCGCCCATGCGGCGGTCGCCAAGACGGGAACGGGCTTCACGCAAGATAAGGGCGAAAATGACCGACTTCTGGATCTGGAGCGAGGAACGAGGCTTCAAGATGTTTACCGCAAAGCAAAGCAGCGCACCTAGGCGCGCCGGATTCATCTTCAGGAAAGGCCCGAACCCGTGGCGCTTTGGCCAGGGTGTGTTCCGGAGACTTCCATGTTCTAAGGGTCGCGAGGTTAAGCGCGAGAAGGCATAAGCGTCAAGGCGATACCACGTTTTGATGACAAAGTTCCTACCGGTTGTTCGGTGAATTTCGCCGTTGATCGCGTTTCATGTTGGATCCAAAAGGTGAGTTTCGTGGCAAGTTGCCGTATGTCGGGTTTGTTGCGGCGGGATGCAATGGGCGCTTGTGCGCTGCGATGGCGCTGATCGACTCGAAACCGATCAGGCCAGTGCCGCCATCCCTGTGGGAGCCGGCTTGCCGGCGATGAGGCCAGTGCAGGCAGAATTCATCTCAGGCACTATCGCCGGCAAGCCGGCTCCCACAGGGTAATCACTGACTGCAAAGCTTGTGATGTACCTGCGCGAGCAGACACAGACCATCTAACGACAAACCCCTCCCGGCCGATAACGCTTTCAGCGATCCCGTTTACACTTACGGCATCTTCCTACCGACCCGCATGAGATCGACCTGAACCCATGACTATCCTGGTTACCGGCGGCGCCGGCTTCATCGGTGCGAACTTCGTACTGGATTGGGTAAGCCAATCGGGCGAAACCCTGATCAACCTCGACAAGCTGACCTACGCTGGCAACCTGCAAAGCCTGGCCAGCCTGCAAGGCAACCCGCAGCATGTGTTCGTGCACGGCGATATCGGCGACGGGCCGCTGCTGCAGCGGCTGCTGGCCGAACATCAGCCGGGCGCGGTGCTCAACTTTGCCGCCGAGTCGCATGTCGACCGCTCCATCCACGGTCCGCAGGCGTTCGTCGAAACCAATGTGGTCGGCACTTTCCAGTTGCTCGAAGCGGTGCGTGGTTACTGGCAAGGCCTTGACCCCGCAGCGCGCGAGGCGTTCCGGTTTCTGCATGTGTCCACCGATGAGGTCTACGGCTCGCTCAAGGCCGGTGAGCCGGCGTTCACCGAAACCCATCAGTACCAGCCCAACAGCCCCTACTCGGCCAGCAAGGCCGCCAGCGACCACCTGGTGCGCGCCTACCACCACACCTACGGCCTGCCCGTGCTGACCACCAACTGCTCGAACAACTACGGGCCACTGCACTTCCCGGAAAAACTGATTCCGCTGGTGATCGTCAACGCCCTGGCCGGCAAGTCGCTGCCGGTGTACGGCGATGGTCAGCAGATTCGCGACTGGCTGTACGTCAAGGACCACTGCAGTGCCATCCGCCGCGTGCTGGAAGCCGGCACGGTGGGCGAGGTGTACAACGTCGGTGGCTGGAACGAGAAGCCGAACCTGGAGATCGTCACGCGCGTCTGTGCCCTGCTCGACGAGCTGCGCCCACGGGCTGACGGCAAACCCTATGCGGCTCAGATCACCTACGTCGCCGACCGCCCCGGCCACGACCGCCGCTATGCCATCGATGCGCGCAAGCTCGAGCGCGAGCTGGGCTGGAAGCCGGCCGAAACGTTCGAAACCGGTATCCGCAAGACGGTGCAGTGGTATCTGGACAACGCTGCCTGGGTCGAGGGCGTGCAGTCGGGCAGTTATCGCGAATGGGTAGAAAAGAACTACAGCGCACGTTCAGGGAAGCACGACATATGAGCACACTCAAACAGCGTAAAGGCATCATTCTGGCCGGGGGCTCGGGCACGCGCCTGCACCCGGCGACACTGGCGATTTCCAAGCAGCTGCTGCCGGTGTACGACAAACCGATGATCTACTATCCGCTGACCACGCTGATGCTGGCGGGTATCCGCGATATCCTGATCATCTCCACCCCCCTGGACACGCCGCGCTTCGAGCAATTGCTGGGCGATGGCCACCAGTGGGGTATCAACATCACCTACGCGGTACAGCCATCGCCGGATGGCCTGGCCCAGGCGTTCATCATCGGTGAGCGCTTCATCGGCAACGACCTGTCGGCGCTGGTGCTGGGTGACAACATCTACTACGGCCACGATTTCCACAAGTTGCTCAACGGCGCCATGGCGCGTAGCGAAGGCGCGAGCGTGTTTGCCTACCATGTGACCGACCCCGAACGCTATGGCGTGGTCGAGTTCGACGCCCATGGCCGGGCCATCAGCCTGGAAGAGAAGCCGCAGCAGCCGAAGTCCAACTATGCGGTGACCGGGTTGTACTTCTACGACCAGGACGTGATCGAGATGGCCAAGGGGCTGAAACCGTCGCCGCGCGGTGAGCTGGAAATCACCGACATCAACCGGCTCTATCTGGAGCGGGGGCACTTGTCGGTGGAGGTGATGGGCCGTGGCTACGCCTGGCTCGATACCGGCACCCATGATTCGCTCCTCGAAGCCAGCGGTTACATCGCCACCCTCGAGCGTCGGCAGGGCCTCAAGGTCGCTTGCCCTGAGGAAATGGCCTTCCGCCAGGGGTGGATCGATGCGGACCAGCTGCAAGCCCTGGCCGCGCCGATGCGCAAGAATGGCTATGGGCAGTACCTGCTGCGGTTGCTGCGCGACCCTGTCCTGCAGGGCTGAAGGCACTGTGCACGCCTGGCGTAGGATATTTATCCAGCAGGCGTGCAACATGTTGTGACGTCTGATTTGGTAACCATTGCCCACTGGGAACAAGTGCCTGTGAGCCGCTAGGTTGTAGGGGCAGCCAAGGAAACTGCTGCATGCAACTTCAACTCACAGGAGTGACCCTCATGCGCAATACCGTCCTCAATTACCTGCTGTTGCCATTGTTCGCGGGTTTGTCGTTTTCCCTCAGCGCCGCGCCTGGTGCTGCCGTTGTCCCGCTGGAACCGATACCGGTTGTGAGCCAAGCGCAAGCGCCGTTGCAGCGGTTGAACGTGAATACGGCCGATGCATTGATGTTGCAGAAGGAACTGAACGGGATCGGCAAAGCCAAGGCCGAGGCGATCGTGGCGTATCGGGAGGCCAACGGGCCGTTTGCCACGGTGGATGAACTGCTTGAAATCAAAGGGATCGGCAGCGCGCTGCTGGAGCGCAATCGGGATAGGGTGATGGTGGAATAAGGCTGGTTGGTTTTTGTGGGAGCCGGCAAGCCGGCTCCCACAAGGGGGATTGTGCGGGCCTCGAGGGCAGCGCCCACTCTGTGGGAGCGGGCTTGCCCCGCGAAGAGGCCAGAGAATTCGACTTCAACTACCGGTCCTGCGCATCCTTGGCATCCGCCTCGGCATTGCGTTCACGCACCTTGCGCAGTTGTTCTTCGGTCAGCGGCAGTTTTTTCGCCGTATCTCGCAGCATCATCAACCCGCCGACGATCGAGCCGAGGGCTATGATGAGTATCAGCCAGGCATACCAGGGCATTGTCGTTCTCCTGTGGGCGTCGAGGGCTTCGCTTGTACAACGGTTGAGCAATTTCCTTGACCATTGGTTCAATTATAGGGGCCATGCCCAGCCGGGCCAATTCTGATGACCCACGGCCCCCAAAGCCTGCGTCACTTCGTTTACAATGCGCGCCGATTTCGACTTGCCAAGAGACCCTGAACATGTCCGCCTGCCAGACGCCCCTGATCGTCGCCCTGGATTTCCCCACCCGTGACGCCGCCCTGAAGCTGGCCGACCAGCTCGACCCAGCCCTGTGCCGGGTAAAAGTTGGCAAGGAGCTGTTCACCAGCAGCGCTTCGGGCATTGTCGAGACCCTGTGCGCGAAGGGCTTCGAGGTGTTCCTCGACCTCAAGTTCCACGACATCCCCAACACCACCGCCATGGCGGTCAAGGCAGCGGCCGAGATGGGCGTATGGATGGTGAACGTGCACTGTTCCGGTGGCCTGCGCATGATGTCGGCCTGCCGCGAGGTACTGGACAAGCGCAGCGGCCCGCAGCCACTGCTGATCGGTGTGACCGTGCTGACCAGCATGGAGCGTGAGGACCTGGCCGGTATCGGCCTGGATGTCGATCCGCAGGAGCAGGTGCTGCGCCTCGCGGCGCTGGCCGAGAAGGCGGGTATGGACGGGCTGGTGTGCTCGGCGCTGGAAGCGCCGGCACTGAAGGCGGCGCACCCATCGCTGCAGCTGGTGACGCCAGGTATTCGCCCCGCCGGTAGCGCGCAGGATGACCAGCGCCGCATCCTGACCCCTCGTCAGGCACTGGATGCCGGCTCCGATTACCTGGTAATCGGTCGCCCGATCAGCCAGGCGGCTGACCCGGCCCAGGCACTGGCGGCGGTGGTGGCGGAAATTCGCGGCTGACAGGCCGACAAAAGAAAAGGGGCTGCATGTGCAGCCCCTTTTTTTATTACGCGATGACCAGCGGTGGGAACGACTTGACCAGGTCGTCCAGCGCCTTGATCTGGGCCAGGAACGGCTCCAGCTTGTCCAGCGGCAGGGCGCTCGGGCCGTCGCACTTGGCTTGGTCCGGGTTCGGGTGGGCTTCCAGGAACAGGCC